>CETM01053622.1_pt1 | contig 23115 bp, 28 predicted proteins | sample 361451 | NCBI WGS metagenome assembly CETM01 (sample SAMEA2622690, study PRJEB7988) | marine metagenome | isolation source: saline water (ENVO:00002010), including
TTCGGTGCCTACATGGGCGAGACCTTCCGTGGCGCCTTCATGGCGGTCGATAACGGCCAGATCGAGGCCGGTCGCGCCTATGGCATGACCAACTGGCTGGTGTTTCGGCGCATCCGCTTCCCACTGATGATGCGCCATGCGCTGCCAGGCCTGTCGAACAACTGGATGGTACTGCTCAAGACCACCGCGCTGGTGTCGGTGATCGGGCTTTCCGACATGGTGCGCGTGGCCGCCGAGGCCTCCAAGGCCACCCGCGAGCCCTTCACCTTCATGCTGATCGTTGCCGGCATCTATCTACTGATCGCCAGCGTCTCCGAGTGGGGCTTCGCTCGGCTGCAGAAACGCTATGACGTCGGCTTTGGGGAGAGCAACTAATGGAATCGCTCACGACCTGGATCGAGGGGCTGCTGGCCGACAACACCATCTTCACCCTGCAGACCCTCTCCTACTACGGCGAAGGCTTGACGACCACCGTCCAGCTGGTATTTCTGTCGCTGATCATCGGCCTGGTACTGGCGGTGCCGTTGGCCATCGGGCGCGGCTCCAAGCATCAGTGGATCAAGATGCCGATCTTCTTCTACTGCTATGTGTTCCGTGGCACGCCGCTACTGGTGCAGCTGTACCTGATCTATTATGGGGTGGTCTTCATCGACGGCATTCAGGACACCTGGTTGTGGGTGATCCTCGAGAAACCCTTCGTCCCAGCGCTGATCGCCTTCACGCTGAACACCGCCGCCTACACCACCGAGATCTTCCGCGGCGCCATCAAGTCCACCGCTCGAGGCGAGATCGAGGCAGCCCGTGCCTATGGCATGTCCTGGTGGCTGATGATGCGGCGCATCGTGCTGCCCAGCGCCTTCCGTCGCGCCCTGCCGGCCTACGGCAACGAGGTGATCTTCATGCTGCATGCCAGCGCGATCGCCAGCGTGGTCACGATCATGGATCTGACCGGGGCGGCCCGCTTCGTCTATGCGCGCTTCTATGCGCCCTTCGATGCGTTCCTGTTCGTGGCAGCGATCTATCTTTGCCTGACCTTCAGCATCCTCTACCTGTTCCGCTATCTCGAGAAGCGCCTTCTGGCGCACCTCAAACCATCGGGACAGTAACGGCTTAGCGTCAAACAAGCGTTGGAAAGCAGGGTAATATTGCACCTGCTTCCCCTTCCGACCGTACCCGGGGTGCGCTATCTTGGGCGGCGGACATCACCCACGAGGTGATTCACTACAATAACGGAGACATCCTCCATGAAGATCCAGACAGTCCTCGGCATCAGCCTGATCGGCGCCACCCTCTTCGCCGGCAGCGCCAACGCCGACGTCCGCGACATCCGCATCGGCGTCGATGTCCCCTACGAACCGATGGAATTCCGCACACCCGATGGCGAGCTGACCGGCTTCGACATCGAGCTGGGCAATGCGCTTTGCGCCGAGATCGGCATTCAGTGCGAGTGGGTCGTGCAGGGTTGGGACGGCATCATCCCCGGCCTGATGGCCCGCAAGTACGACGCCATCATGTCGTCCATGACCATCAACGACGATCGCCGTAAGCAGGTGCTGTTCTCCGACCCGTACTTCACGCCGCCGTCCGCCTGGTTCGCTCCGGCCTCCAGCGACATCGAAGTGCCCTATCCGCAGACGCTGGAAGGCAAGACCATCGGTGTGCAGCGCGGTACCCTGCAGGACAACTATGTCACCGACAACTTCGGCGACGTGGCCGACGTAAACCGCTACGCCACCGCGGACGACATGGTCTTGGACATGGATGCCGGTCGCCTGGACATCGTCTTCCTCGATTTCCCGGTTGGCAAGGCGACGCTGATCGACAGCAACGCCGGCAACTACAAGGTCATCGGCGAAATGATCACCGAGCCCAAGGAATACTTCGGTGACGGCTTCGGCATCGCCTTCCGCCAGCGCGACGAAGAGCTGGCTAACGCCTTCAACGAGGCGCTTGCCACCTTGAAGGACAACGGCACCTACGAGGACATCTACAGCGACTACTTCGGCGCGAAGTAAGTCGCGACGCGTAAGCCTCAGCTTTTGCCTGGCAAGACAGCGGCCCCGATACGTTCGGGGCCGTTTGCGTTTGTATCGACGTCTACCAGTAGCCGGTCTCTTGGCTAGCCATTCAGCCCCGTGGATGCTCCCGGAGTGGATGCTCCCGGGGCGGATGCACCCCAGGCACATGACCACTCTCCTCCCCTGAAACCAGGCCGACCTCGTCTCCCGGGGGCCGGGACAACTCCTTGAGAATGCCGCACTCACTGGCGGGGCGCTGGCCCTGACAGCGTGCCCGCAGTGCCACGAGCGACTGCTCGAGGGCCTGCAGCTTGGCAATGCGATCCGCCACGTGGGTCAGGTGGGCATCGATCAGGGCGTCGGCCTCGTGGCAAGGCTGTTCCGGGTGGTCATGGCAATCCAGCAGGGCACGAATCTCGTCCAGGGTCATGTCCAGCACCCGGCAATGCCGGATGAAGGCCAGCCGCTCGGCGTGGGTCTCGCCGTAGAGCCGGTAGTTGCCCGCCGTACGGGCGGGCTCGGGCAAGAGCCCTTCACGTTCGTAATAGCGGATGGTGACGACGCGACAGCCGCTACGCTTTGCCAGTTCACCGATCTTCATGGTCACGTTCTCCTGGGCGGGAATGAAGGGCTGAAATCAAGGGCCGGGATGAGGGACTTTCCTGCAAGACTTGACCCTATACTGCCTATAGGGTCTGTCATGGGGCAAGATTCGACCCAAGGAGTTCACGATGCCCAGTGATCACGTACATGAGCACGCCCATCAACCTGCTCACGCCCCTTACCACGACCGTTCCCAAGAACTTGATCACGATCACAGGCATGACACTAGCCATGACCATAGGAACGACCATGACCCTGGCGGCTGCTGCGGCGCTTCGCCAGGGGGGCAAGGCAGCAGACAGCCCCAGAGTGCACCGCCAGGCAGCACGACCCTGCGTCTGCGCATCGAGGAAATGGACTGCCCCACCGAGGAAGCCCTGCTGCGCAAGGCGCTGGCTGAGGCGCCTGGCGTCGTCGCCCTGGACTTCGACCTGATGGCTCGGGTGCTGAGCATCCACCACGTGGAGAGCGACCCTGATGTCCTGGCAGCACGGGTTCGTGAGTTGGGCATGACGCCTCAACCGCTCGAGGCCGACGGTTCCGCAAAAGGCTCGCCAGCAGCGCCAGAATCGTTCACCTCCCGCTGGGGTAAGCTGTTGATCGCCGCCGCGCTGGCGCTGGGGGCTGAACTTGTGGGCTGGACCGGCTCAGCCGCCGCGACCTGGCTCATGCCGCTGCTGGCGCTAGCCGCCATTGGCCTGGTCGGCCTGCCCACCTGGCGCAAGGGCTGGGTAGCGCTTCGCCACCGCAGCCTCAACATCAATGCCCTGATGAGCGTAGCGGTGACCGGTGCGATCATGATTGGCCACTGGTCCGAAGCCGCCATGGTCATGGTCCTGTTCACCCTGGCCGAACGCATCGAGGCCAGCTCCCTGGACCGCGCTCGCCGCGCCATCCGCGACCTGCTGGATACCGCCCCCGACAAGGCACGGCGTCAGGCCCCAAACGGCGAATGGGAGACGGTGGCTGCCGAGGCCGTCGCGGTGGGTCAGGTGATTCGCGTCCTGCCCGGCGAGCGCCTGCCCCTGGACGGCGAGATCGTCCGAGGCCAGCCGACGCTGGATGAGTCACCGATCACCGGCGAGAGCCTGCCTCGCGACAAGGGCCTCGGCGAAACGGTCTTCGCTGGGACCATTAACCGCCAAGGCGACTTTGACTACCGCACCACCCGGCCCTGCAATGACACCACCCTGGCCCGCATCATCCATGCAGTGGAAGAAGCGCAGGCCAGCCGTGCGCCTACCCAACGCTTTATTGACCGTTTCGCCGCCTATTACACGCCGGCCGTGCTGATCATCGCCGTGCTCACCGCCCTGGCCTGGCCCCTGCTGGGGGTCTTGACCTCCATGCAGGTCACCTGGCTCGACGGCATCTACCGGGCGCTGGTGCTGCTGGTGATCGCCTGCCCCTGTGCACTGGTGATTTCCACGCCGGTGACCATCGTCAGTGGGCTTTCCGCCGCCGCCCGTTCGGGCATTCTGATCAAGGGCGGACGCTTTCTCGAGCAGGGTCGAGCGCTTCGCTGGTTGGCGTTGGACAAGACCGGCACGCTGACCCAGGGGCAGCCTCGCCTGACTCACTGGACCGCACTGGATGATGGCTTAGGTGACGACCTGGGTGACCCGTCGACTACCAAGCAAGACGACGCCAACCGGGCATGGCTAGCCTGTCAGGCAGCCAGCCTCGCCGCGCGCTCGACGCACCCGGTATCCAGGGCCATCCATGGCGAACTTGCAGATGTCGCCGGGGCGCAGGATGTCGATGCCTTTCGGGAACGTCCGGGGATGGGGGTGGAAGGTGAACTAGAAGGTGCCTCACTGTGGCTTGGCAACCGCCGGCTACTGGCGGCACGCGGCCTGACAAACGACGCCCTCGAAGCACGTCTTGAGACGCTGGAGCGTCAGGGCTCAAGCGTGGTAATGCTCGGCGACACGACCCGCGTGCTGGCGCTGTTCGCCGTTCAGGACCCCTTGAAACCCACCAGCCTCGCCGCCATCAGCAGCCTGCATGAACTCGGTGTGCGCACCCTGATGCTGTCCGGTGACAATCGCCACACCGTTGCTGCCATCGCCGCCGAAGCCGGTATCGACGAAGCCAGAGGCGCACTGTTGCCTGAAGACAAGCTGGCCGCCATCGAAGCCCACACGAAAGATGGCGTGACCGGCATGGTCGGTGACGGCATCAACGATGCCCCGGCGCTCGCCAGGGCGGACATCGGCTTCGCCATGGGTGCCGCCGGCAGCGATGTGGCGATCGAGACCGCCGATGTGGCGCTGATGGACGATGACCTGGGCAAGCTGCCCACCTTTCTGAAGCTGTCACGGTCCACCCGTGCCGTGCTGATCCAGAACATCACCATTGCCCTCGGCCTCAAGGCCATCTTCATGGCGCTGGCCTTCACCGGCCAGGCGACCCTGTGGATGGCGGTGTTCGCCGACATGGGGGCCAGCCTGCTGGTGGTGGCCAACGGTCTGCGACTGCTTCGTGCCGGGCATCGCCCAAGCCTGATGGCCGTCCAGGACGGGCAATAGCCGAGCACCCAGCGCGGCACCAGACGCAACGGCCATGAGAGAAACCATTCGAGAACAGCGGCCGAGACCACTATGGCAGACCGAGCGGAGGTATCGCGCTAGAGGCAGCGTCGCCCTCGGGCGACAGATGATTTCACCCTTCCTGCGCATTGCCTTGTTAGGATCATGCTCGTGCGCTCGCCGCTATCGCGGCCAACGCTTCCACAAGGACACCAAGGCACACCGTGCCGAAGGAGAACCGCCATGAAACTGAAACGTCACCTTGTCATTGCAGCGAGTCTCACCGGCACCCTGATCCTGGCCGGCTGCGACAACGGAGACGACACCGAGCAGGCCGCCCAAAACGAGACGCCCCAAGCCGAGCAATCCCAGGAGATCGAGCAGTCCCAGGAGAGCGAGCAGCAGGCCAGCCGGACCCTGCAAGGCAAACTGGAATTTTCCGCCACCGAGACGCCGCTGCCGGAAGACGCAGAGGTAACGGTCAGCCTTCAAGACGTCGCCAAGGCGGATGCTGCCCCAATCAGCGAGACCGCGGTAACTCCCAAGGCCGGTGAGCCCGTCGAGTTTGCCCTCGACTACGACGCCTCGGCGGTGAACGCCGACCACACCTACAATCTCCAGGCGAACCTGCATGATGGTGACGGCACCCTGCGCTGGACCACCAAGGAGCGCCATGTCGTCGAGATCGGCTCCGATGCCGCGACCACGCCCATCACCCTGGTGCTGGAACCGGTATCCAGCGACACTTCCAGCGACGAGAGCCTGCAGGAAGCCCAGCAAGAAATGCTCGAACCCAAGGAGAACGCCGCGACCGAGACGACCCCGAGCGACGCCTCGAACGCCAGCCTAGAGGAGATCGACGAGACAGCCACCGAGATGCAGGAGCCCACCACCTCGAAAGCGTCTGGCAGCAACGCCACCCAGTAAGCCATCAACGACCTGGCCGCGCCTGAATCAGCCGGCCAAGCGGCAGGCACAATGTCTTATCGCCAGCGACCTCAGGTCGCTGGCGGGTGCGCTGATCTGATAGTCGCCTCGACGCTACAGTTGGGCGCCGCCAGCATACAGGCGTAATATGGATCGAGTACAAGGGCCGCCAGTACATGCTCCACTACGCACAAGGAAGAGCCGCCATGCCTCATCTGATGTTCGTCTACGGAACACTGAAGCGCGGGTTCAGGAATCATGCCGATCATCTCGCCGATGCCGAGTTCGTCGATATTGGCACGACCTGCGATGCCTACCCGCTGGTGCTGCATGGTGAGGACTTTCGACCGGTGCTGGTCGAAGCCAGAGGCCAGGGCTATCTGGTGGCGGGGGAGCTCTACCGGGTCGACAATCAAACCCTCGATGCACTCGATCGCCTCGAGCGCATCAATGATCACGACGGCTATCGACGTCGCCGCCTGGCCATCACCGACAATCAGGGCCAGCGGCACAGCGCCTGGGTCTACATGAAACCCAGTGCCTGGGTAGACGATGTGCGTAGCGAACTGATGGCGGCCTTCGATGATGAGCGTCATCGTGCCTGAGGATATCGGTCGGGCCGCGGACGGTCGGGCCGCGGACGGTCGGGCCGCGGGCGGCCAGCGCAGCGCCAGAAGACCGCCTTCCGCGCGGGCGATGATGTCGCACTGGACCGGCTGGGGCCAGTGGCTGGCGCTGATCACCATGACAGTGGATCACATCACCCGCTACCTGCTGCCCGACAGCTGGGACGCCGGTTGGGCGAGCTCATCGATCGGCCGCATTGCCTTCCCGTTGTTTTCCGCCATGGTGGCCTGGCACGGCCTGTTCAATACCCGAAGCCCACTGCGCTATGCGAAGCGCATCCTGATCATCGGCCTGGTCGCCCAACTGCCCTACATGACCATGCCGCGTGACGGCTTTCAGCTGAACATCTGCTTCACCCTGGCGGCGGGGCTTGCGGCCGGTATCTTGCTTCGTGACTTGGTATTTCGGAATCAGGTATTTCGGAATCAGGTATTTCGGGATCTGTCTATTAACGATGGAGCGTTTCAGCCCTTTAGCAGCCACCACAGACCACTCGATCAGTCTCGTATATCCTCGACGCCCAAGGGCCTTGCGATCGCAAGCCTGGTAATGCTGGGAGTGGCCTGGTGGGTGCTGGGGGACTGGGTAGAATACGGCCACCAGGGTCTGGTGATGATTCCGCTATACATGCTGGCCTTCGCCGGTGTCGCCGGCTCCGACGCAGACCGTTTCACAGGCCTGGCAGCGGCGGCATCCGCACTGCCGGTATTGCTCAACGCCGGCCTGATGAACAGCTCCGAGATGGCCAAAGGATTCACCGTGGCGACCACTCTGACGCTGGTGCTGCTGGCCGCCGGTGCCTGGCGCTGGGTGCCGCGAGTCATCTACGCAATGCCACGACGGCTTTGGCTTGCCTGGTATCCGGGGCACTTCGCGGTGATCGCGCTGCTACTGCACTGGCCAAGCTAGGGAACAGGGTACAGCCAGGCGAGCAGCAACAGGGGCTCGCTAGAAAAGGCGCAAGGTCGGAAATAGCATCAGGCCGACCGCAAGGCCGACCATTGATTCAGGTATGATGCTTCACCAGGCCCGGGCTATGTCAGGCCATGTCGATGATCAAGCGCTACCAAAGTAGCGTTCGCGATCCTCGGGCGTGATATCGCTAATATGCAGCGGGTACTGCTCACTGCCCCGATCATTGAAGAAGTGATGCAGGGTACGCTCGATCGTCGGGAAGGCCAGCTCGTCCCAGGGCACTTCGTGCTCTTCGAACAACGCCACTTCCAGGCTCTCGGGGCCGGCGCCGAAGCCACCGGCGAGGTCGGCGCGGAAGATCATGAACACCTGGTCGATATGCGGCAGATTGATCATGGTGTAGAGATCGTGAATCTCGACCTCGGCGCAGGCCTCCTCGCGAGTCTCACGGGCCGCTGCCTCGACGGTGGTCTCGGCGTTTTCCATGAAGCCCGCCGGCAGCGTCCAGTAACCCTTGCGGGGTGCAATGGCGCGCCGGCACAGCAACACCTTGCTGCCGCTCACCGGCAGCGTGCCAGCGACGATGCGCGGATTCTGGTAGTGGATGGTACCGCAGGCATCGCACAGGAAGCGCGGGCGGTCATCGCCCTCGGGAATGGCAAAACGGACATTTTGCCCGCACTGGCTGCAGAAATTCATGACGGTCCTCACGCGGCCTGTGGGATGCCCACTTGACGCTCTGACGGGGGCTGGTTACAAGGAAATAAACCCTGTGGAAAGCCCATGTTAGAGAATCTTCGCGATCGCCTGCAAGCACATGTGCCGCAACGGCTGGCCCTCAAGATGCCCCGTGCCGCTGTGCTGCTGCCGATCGTGGATCGCCCCGAACCGACGCTGCTGTTCACACGCCGCGCCGATCATCTAAAACAGCACAGCGGCCAGGTGGCCTTTCCCGGCGGCAAGTGGGAACACGGCGACAACGACCTGCTGGATACCGCGCTGCGCGAAGCGGAAGAGGAGATCGCCCTGCCCCCTGATCGAGTACAGCTGCTCGGCCGCCTCAGCGATGTCATTTCGCTGCACGGCATCCGCGTCACCCCCTACGTGGGCCTGATTCCTGCCGACCTGCCGCTGGTCCCTGAACTTGGCGAGCTCGACGCTATCTTCGAGGTGCCACTGACACACTTCCTCGAGGACAAGCGTACCCATACCGATGTGATCCGGGTCGACGGACGCGACTACTATGTGCCGAGCTACAGGGTGTCGAACAGGACGCCCGGCGCACCAGGTACCCATGAGCAGGCGGCCAGGCCCCGGGACGATGACCACGTGATCTGGGGGCTCTCGGCGATGATGCTGGTGGAGCTGCTGGCGGAAGGCTTCGCGATGCCAATCAGCCTGTTCGAGCGCCCGCCGGGAGAGCTATGCTACCGGCCCGAACGTCGGATGAGTGCGCCATGATTTCCGATTCTCCGCTGCTCGACCCGGCCGGACTGACGAGCCTGGTCGATGGCTTGGTCGAACACGGCTGGTGCGTGGCAGAAGGCTTCATCGACCCTGCCCTGTGCCTTGCGTTGCAACGCGAACTCACTGACCTGGCAGCGCGTCACGCGCTGCGCGCCGCCGGCATCGGCCGCGGTGAGGCTCACGAACTGCGCCGCGACATCCGCGGTGATGCCATCCACTGGCTGAATCGGGAGAGTCTGCCGCAACGCCAGTACCTGTCCGCCATGGACAGCCTGCAGCACGCCCTGAATATAGAGCTTTACCTGGGGCTGTTCGAGTTCGAGGCGCATTTCGCCCACTATCCGCCGGGCAGTTTCTATCAAAAGCACGTCGACAGCTTCCGCGGCCGCGCCAACCGAGTGGTCTCGACAGTGCTCTACCTGAACCCCGACTGGCCCGACGACGGCGGTGGCGAAATGGCGATATTCGATCCCTCGGAGCCAGGGCGCGAGCTTACGCGCATCCGCCCCGAGGCCGGCACCTTCGTCTGCTTTCTCTCGGAAACGATCCCCCACGAGGTACTGCCGACCCGACTGCCGCGGGCCAGCATCGCCGGCTGGTTCCGCCGCAACGCCTCTCTCAACGGCCTGGTTGACCCGGCGCGATGATCACGCTCCGAGCAATCGGAAGCGGCCTCACAAGGCATAGTCGATGACGCGCCGGTCGTAGCGGATCGCGGCCATGAACGGCATCAACGCCTTGTGTTCGGGATGCTGCTGATAGGCTTCCAGGGCTTCGAGGGAGGCGAACGTCGCCACAAGCGATAGATCTGCGGAGCTATCCGTGTGCAGCAGGTCGATGCCCACCTCCAGGCTCAACAGCCCCTCGATGCGTCCGTTCAACGCCTCCAGCTGACGCTTCGCTTGCGCGGCATTCTCGGCCTTGGTGCGATCCTCGGCCTGCTCATGCAGGGTCCAGAGCACGATGTGCTTGATCATGGGGTGTCCTTGTCGGTTGAGTGTGTCGGAATCGAGTGTGTAGAAATCGAGTGAGTCGGAAAATCGGCACGCGCCTGCCACGCCGCCAGGCGCTCGCTGAGCATTCGGTGCCGCGCTGTCAGGCCATGAAACAGCCGCTCACGCAGCCAGGCATGCCCGGCATCGGCGTGATGGCGCTCATGCCAGACCAGCCAGTAGGAAAACGCCGCAACCTCGACCGGCAGAACGCGCACGGCAAGAGGCCAGTGATCGATCACGCTGGCCGCCAGGCAGCCCGGCACGCACAGCAGCAGATCGCTGTGCTGGGTGGTCGAGAAGCTCGCCAGGAAGTGCGGCTGGCGCAGACTGACCCGACGGGCCAGTCCCTCGCGCTCCAGCGCCAGATCCACCGCGCCTCGATCGTCGCCGCCCATGCTGACCAGTTGGTGATCGGCAGCCAGAAAATCGTCCAGGTCTAGCGCTTCCTTGGCGGCCAGCGGGTGATCCTCGCGCATGACGCAGACGAAGCGATCGGCGCCGATCTCGCGGCCATGCACGCTCGCCGGCACTCGCTCGCCGGGCACGCTGATCGCAAGCTCGGGGCCCCCCTCGTCCAACTGGTGCTCGATGCTGCCACGATAGCTCTCGACTTCGAGACGCAGATGCGGCGCCTGCTCCTTCAGCGCCCGCCATTGGGGCGCCAGAAAGGCATGCATGCCGTAGTCGGTGCTGGCCAGGCTGAACCGGCGGGTGGTGCTGGCCGGATCGAAGGTCGGCGGTGCCAGCAGCGCCCCCAGCTCCTGCAGCAGCCTTGCCAGCGGTGGGCCCAGCGCCTCGGCTCGGGCCGTGGGGCGCAGGCCGCGGTGGGTGCGTACGAACAAGGGGTCATCAAAGGCCTGGCGCAGCTTGGCCAGGGTCCGCGATACCGCCGGCTGGCTCAGGTTGAGCCGCTCGGCGGCCCGCGACACACTGCGCGAATCCAGCAGCGCATGCAGGGTGACCAGCGCATTGAGGTCATGACGGGCAAGATCGGCGAGGTGCATGCAAACTCCGAATGAGGGACGGGGACGGCGCTTCGGGCTTCAAGGGCCAACCATATCACTTAAACGCATAGCACGATTAAGCAACATGCATTGGATTGATATGACGATAGTGCACTAGTCTGGAGCCATTATCTGGGTGAGCCCGGCAAACGTTTGCCCCTCAACGCTCATCACCTCTCAACCATCACCTCACAACGACCATCTTTTCACGGAGACAGCCGATGCAAAGCCGCTATATCACCATAACGGACCATCCCCAGGGCACCCCGGCGCGGGAACTATTCGAGCTTCACGAGAGCGAGCTTGCCGCCCCGGCCGATGGCGAGGTTCGGGTACGTAATACCTGGCTGTCTGTCGACCCCTACATGCGTGGTCGCATGAGCGGTGTAACGACCTACATCGATCCGTTCGAGCTGAACGAACCGCTGCAAGGCGCCGCCGTCGGCGAGGTCATCGAATCTCGCGATCCTAACTTCCCGGTGGGCGCCAAGGTTCGCCATATGGCGGGCTGGCGCGATATCGCCCAACTGCCGGGCAATCAACTCGAGCCGCTGCCCGCCTTTAAGGTGCCGGAGCAGGCCTACCTGGGGGTGCTCGGCATGCCAGGCATGACCGCCTGGATCGGCCTCAACCATATCGCTGAGATGAAGGAAGGCGACAACGTGCTGGTCAGCGGTGCCGCCGGCGCAGTGGGCTCGCTCGCCGTGCAGCTAGCCAAGGCCAAGGGTGGCACCGTGGTCGGCATCGCCGGCTCCCAGGAAAAGCTCGACTGGCTCGAATCCAGGGGCGTTAAGGCGGTCAGCTACAAGGGCAAGAACGCCGCCCAGTTGACCGAGGCGCTCAATGAGGCTTGCCCCGAGGGCTTCGATGTCTATTACGAAAACGTCGGCGGCATCTGCCTGGAAGCCGCGCTGAACAATCTGAGGGTCGGTGCACGAATCGCGGTCTGTGGCATGATCGCCCGCTATAACGAGGACACGCCCAGCGCCGGTCCGGGCAACCTGGCGATGATCCTGATCCGTCGCGCCCGCATGGAAGGCTTCATCGTCTTCGATCACTGGGCGAACTACCCTGCCTTCCTCGAAGAAGTCGGCCCGCAGGTCGCCAATGGCCAGATCGACTACGAAGAAACCATCGAAGAAGGCCTGGAGCGTGCCCCCGATGCCTTCCTCAAGCTCTTCGAAGGCGCCAACCAGGGCAAGATGCTGGTCAAGCTCTAAGCGCTCGCCACCTATGCCGTTTAGCTAATAAAAAACCGGCCGGACCCATGGCGGATCCGGCCGGTTTTTTTATGCGGGCTATTTCTACGGGCTATGCGGGTACGCCTAACCGTCGGCCACTAGATGACATAAGACTGTCGTTCAGGCCTTCTTGACGAACTCCGACTTGAGCTTCATCGGGCCGATGCCATCGATCTTGCAGTCGATATCGTGATCGCCTTCGATCAGGCGGATGTTCTTGACCTTGGTGCCGACCTTGACCACCGAGGACGAGCCCTTGACCTTGAGATCCTTGATCACCGTCACACTGTCGCCATCTTCCAGCAGGTTGCCGTTGGCATCGCGATAGACCGGCGAATCATCGCCGGCATCAGCCGCGGCGTCCTGGGCCCACTCATGGCCGCAGCCCGGGCACACGAACATGGCGCCGTCCTCGTAGGTGTAATCGGCATCGCATGACGGGCAATTGGGAAGATCACTCATGATTCGGTCCTGGTCGTATGGGGCTGCAATAAATATCGCTTAGAAAAGACGTATCACTGGGGTTTGATATATAAAACTTGGCCAATGGCGCTTGGTCAACAAGACGGACTCGCCTCAGTCGAGCCCTCTCCTCGCGATAGCGCCGAGAGGCCCGAAGGCCGGAAAGCCTACCCGTTTTGGCGCCGCCACTCCACCCAGGACCCCATTCACCGCCTGCGGCATGGCGCCGCGCCGGCCAAATGAATGCATGAACCCGGCCCCACTGAGCAAGAGTCTGCCAACTGGAAAACGCCCATGATGACGCTGCTGTAGCGCCCCACCTCCGTCTGCATCACGGTCGATCTCGCCCATCTGCCACGACCTCTCCCTGGACGTCACCGGGGTTTCGCAGCGGACAACTCGCCAACGACAAACAGCCGCAGCCGATACAACCATCGAGCTGGTCACGCAGCTTGGTCAGTTGCTGAATCCGCTGGTCAAGATCACCGCGCCACTGGGCAGAGAGTCGACGCCAATCCTTGGCGGTGGGCGAGCGCGAAACCGGCAGTGTATCCAGCGCCGCCTTGATTTCCGTCAGTGGCACGCCGGTTCGCTGGGCAATCTTGATGACCGCTACCCGCCGCAAGACGTCACGTGAAAAACGCCGCTGATTGCCGGCATTTCGCCAGCCTTCTATCAGACCCTTCGATTCGTAGAAATGCACCGTCGACACGGCGATACCGCAACGTCCCGCCACATCCCCCACCGTCAGGGCCTTCTTGCCCGGTTTCAGTCGCTGACTCGCCATGCCGTGATTACCTCGACCTTTTCTTGACCTCAACTTTACTTGAGGTCTTAGGGTGCTTGCTGAACGGTCGTCAATCAAGCGTCAGACGATCCCGCTTCTGCCGACAAGTCATCGACTCCCTTTTGGAGAAGGAACCTCATGAAGACCTCACACAACGGACGTGACGCATCCCGCTCACTCGCTATGGTGATCGCACTGGCGGTGCTGATTGGCCTGAACCTGCGACCATCGATGGCCGCCATCGGACCGCTGATCGAACGTATCCAAGCCGATATCACCGCCAGCTATGCACAAATCGCCTGGCTGACCAGCCTGCCCGTGCTGGCCATGGGACTGGGTTGTTTCATTGCCCTGCGACTGGCCCAGAGGATGGGCTACAGTGCCCTGATAGGCGTTTCGCTACTGCTGATCGCCCTGGCCGATGGTTTACGTCTGACCAGCGAAAGTGTCGCCAGCCTGCTGCTCACGGCACTAGCCGCAGGCATCGGTATTGCCTTCATCCAGGCCTCGATGCCGGCCTTGATAAAGCACCAGGCCAAGCAGCAAACCCCACTGGTCATGGGCTGGTACGTCGCCGCCATCATGGCGGGTGCTGCCCTATCCTCGACGCTGGCCCCACGCCTTGCCGACATCAGCGGTAACTGGCGACATGGTCTGGCCGTCTGGGGGCTGCTGGCGTTGCTGGCCGCCACTGCCTGGGGCCTTCGTGGCCAGATACTGCCGGCGCCGGTCACAGCTCGGCCTCAGGGCGCCCCGCAGGTCTCGCTATACCGCCAGCCACGCGTCTGGACCCTGGCCTGTTTCTTCGGCATGGGCACCGCAGGCTACACCTGTGTATTGGCCTGGCTGCCGCCCTATTACATTGGCCTTGGCTGGTCGGACGCCAGCGCCGGGACACTGCTCGGTTTTCTCACCGCGATAGAGGTAGTCTCGGGCCTGCTGCTGCCCGCCTTGGCCCAGCGCCAAGACGACCGTCGACCGGTGATCTTCTTGGCGCTGATCCTCAGCATGGCGGGATTCGTGCTGCTGGCGCTGGCACCGCTTCGCTTGCCCTATCTGACCGCAGCGCTGCTCGGTGCGGGGATCGGCGGCCTGTTTCCGTTAAGCCTGATTGTGGCGATAGACCACCACAGCAGCCCACAGCGGGCCGGCGCTATCTCGAGCATCGTTCAAGGCAGCGGCTACTTCATTGCCGCTATGTCTCCGCTCGCCGCCGGAATGGTGCGTGACCAACTGGGCAGCTTCGCGCTGGCCTGGGCAAGTCTCGCCGTGATGATGCTGGTCATGATGCGTGTCTGCGTGCAATTCGACCCACGCAACTATCAATGGGTGATCCGCGACTGATCAAGGTGCTCGAGGAAGGCGCTGACCTTTGAGGAGCGAAGCCGATTCTCCGGGTAAATGACATGAATGCCCTGCAGGGTCGGCTCTCCGGCCGCTTCCCAGTCACTCAACACCGGCACCAGACGGCCGGCCTTCAGATGCTGCTGCAGCAACCAGGTAGGAAACAGCACGATGCCCTGGCCTTGCAGCGCCGCCTCGACGAGGCTCTCGGCATTGTTGCTGCGAAGATTCCCCCGGGCCTGGACGACCCGAAACGACGTGTTGCTGGCGGCGCGAAAATACCACGGTTGCACGCCGCGGGTTCCCTTGTAGACAAGGCAGTTATGCACGGTGAGATCATCTGGGCTCTGCGGCTCGCCGTGCGCAACCAGGTAGTCGGGTGCAGCACAGGCCACAAAATGCTGGGTGGCGAGTTCACGGGCCACCAGGCTCGAATCTTCGAGAGCCCCAATGCGGATCACGACGTCCGCCCCTTCCTGTACCGGATCGACGAAGGCATCGGTCAATGTCAGCTCGATGTCGATGTCGGGATATAGCGCCTGGAAGCTCGCCAGCAGCGGCGCCACATGGAGACGCCCGAAGGCCACCGGAGCGTTGACGCGCAAGAGCCCTTGCGGGTGGCTCGCGGCACCGCTGACCTGTTCGGACGCCATGTCCAGGCTTTCCAAGGCTTCACGAACCTGTTGGAGATACCCTTCACCGACCTCGGTCAGCCGCACCGCTCGCGTATGCCGATACAGCAGGCGGTGACCGAGGGCCTTTTCGAGGCCAGCAATCCGCCGTGAGACCGACGATGCCGGCAGGCCGAAGTGACGTGCCGCCTCGGCGAAACTTCCCGAGGTGGCCACCCGGACGAAGAGCCGCAGCGCGATCAGGGTGACAGAGTTGCTCATATCGCAATAAACCTTTGCCTGAAACCGCAATTGTACCCCTTATGGCACAACAGTACTGTGGCGGCTTTTCACAGCGAAGGAAACACGATGCAGCAAATCGCCACACTTCTCTTCGTGCTATGCGCGGGTATGGGGCTATCGGTGGAGGCAGGCCTGCTCGGCCCCCTGGGCGAGCAGGTCGGTCACTTGTCGGCCACCTTGTCGATCTTCCTGGTCGGCGGGCTGCTGCTGACCCTCGCCATGGTCTTCATCGGGCGGCCGCCGCTGACCACGCTGTTCCAGCAACCGCGCTGGTTACTCACAGGCGGGCTGCTGGGCCCCATCTATGTGGTCGTGCTGACCCTGACCACGCCCCTCGTCGGTGTCGGCATGACCATGGTCGGCATCCTGTGCGGGCAGATCGGCGCCAGCCTGATCATTGACCATTTTGGCCTGCTCGGCAGTGAACGCCGCGCCATCGATGGCTATCGCCTGCTGGCGTTGGCGCTGATTTTTCTCGCTCTATGGTTAATCTACTAAGGAAGTCAGGATGATACTCACACTGGTATTCCCGCTGCTCTTGCTCGGCGGCGCCGTGCTGGCTGCCCAGTCCTCCATCAACGGTCGTCTAGGCGCCAAGGTCGGGGTATTGGCCAGCGCCTGGCTGACCTTCGTCATCGGCGCGGTCGTGACCTTTCTATTGGTGTTCTTCTTTGAGCCGGCGCATTCCGCGACCCTGTTCAGCGTCCCCAAGTGGCAGCTTACCGGGGCGCTATTTGGCGTGGTATACATGCTGGCCATCGTTTTCGCCGTGCCGCGCGTGGGCACCGCTGCGGCTACCGTGGCGGTGATCTCCGGGCAGTTGATCATGAGCCTGCTGGTCGATCATTTCGGCTGGCTCGACAATGATCGCCTGCCGCTGGACCCATCACGCCTGGCCGCCATGGCGCTGCTTGCCGGAGCACTGTTGCTGATTTATCAGAGCAACGCCCGACGCGAACGCCAGACTGCCAGCGCCTGACACCTGGCCCATCGCCGCCCCGGCGATGGGCTTTTCGCTGTCAGACTTTTGCAGGATGCCCCTGCACTTCGCATAATGAGCCAAGCGATCCACCCAGCTCGCCGTGCCCCAGTCAGTTCCCGCCGCAAAAGCGTGCTTATTCCGACCACTAGTGAGGCGCCTGTTGACCTCTCAATTGCTGCACTTCACGAAGAAACTGGTACGCCTGTTCACACGGCCGATGAAGAGCGACAAGGGCCGCGGTGGCGTCATCGTTCAGCCCTATCGCGGCTATGGCTCCCATAAAGAAGCCTTCGTCATGGGGCGGGTCTTTCGTCAGCCTGGTACCGGCAGACGCTGGGAGGAAGGCGGCACCACGCGAGACCTGGTGGATGTCGCACGACGCATCATTCGTCGCGGTGTGCGTGATGCGCGCATCATCATGCGCCTTGGCGATGCCAAAACCATCGTCACTACCGATCGGGACGGCTACTTTTACGCCCACATCGACATCAATCATTCCTTGCCCACCGACAAGGTCTGGCATACCGCCAGCCTGGAGGTACTCTCAGAAAAAGACGCCATCAGCACCCAGACGCAGGTCTATATCCCGCCAGCCAACGCCGACCTGATCGTGATCAGCGATATCGACGACACGGTGATGCACACCGGCGTCGCCAACAAGCTGAAGATGCTCTACCGGCTGTTCATGGAAAAAGCGCAGCGACGCACGGCCTTTCCCGGGGTCGCCGCCTTCTATCAGGCACTCTATGGGGGCGTCGAAGGCAACCGCAAGCGTCCGATGCTCTACGTGTCGCGAGGCCCCTGGTGCATATATGAAATGCTCGACCTGTTCTTCAACCTCAACCGGATACCGGTGGGGCCGATCCTGTTCCTGCGCGAATGGGGACTACGCCTTTCGCGCCCGTGGCCCCGCAAGGCCGAGGACCACAAGTCGGACGTCATTCGCAACATGCTCTCGCTCTACGCCGACCTGCCGTTCATTCTCATCGGTGATAGCGGTCAGCGAGACCCCGAGGTCTACACCGAGATCGTCAAGGAGCACCCCGAGCGAGTGTTAGCGATATACATCCGCAAGGTGGATAACGACCCCAAACGCGATGCCGCAATCGAGCGGCTGGCCGCCGAGGTCAGCCATACCGGCTGCACGCTGGTCCTCGCCGACAGCAGCCTCAGCATGGCCGAGCATGCCAAGGCGCACGGCTATATCTCCGCTGAGGGACTGGCGTCCGTTCGCGAAGAGCAATGACGGCGCGAGCGTTACCGTCCTGCCAACGCCGCTGATTGCCATGATGCATGGTGCCCAGCTGCTCAGATACTTAGATACTTAGATACTTAGATACTTAGATGAGCAGCTGATTGCCGGCGCCAGGAGGGTCTGATGCGTGCTTGGGCGTGTGTTGAGATTGTCGTGTAGGTGTCTTGGAAATAGCGGATTGAGGCCCGGACTAGCCAAACGCGGTGCTCAGATCAGGCTTCATCGTCGGGCAGAAGCGAGCAAGCCCCCATGCCAACGCGATGCCCGCGAAGGTAAGGCCGACCGGCGACCAGCTGAACGCCACGCCGGACGAGAAATACAGGATCAGGAAGAACACCGCCATCACGCCGCCGCCCAGCATCCGGCCGGCCTTTACGCCCGTGATGAAGATGCTTGCCAGCACGCCGACGCAGGGAATCAACACGCTAGACAGGTCGATAACGAAGCCTTTGCCGCTTGCGGCAATATTGGGCAACACCCAGCGTGCCACAGCCTCCCAGACAACCAGATAGATGGCCGCCGGCGCAGCGAAACCGCCGAGCAGGCGCAACATGGTGCGAGCAGTCTCGTCGCTACCGGGCTTGGAAGGTGGAGGAATAGGCATGAGAAGCGTCCTGAAGAGGTTGAAACCAAAGCGCGATCAACATTTCTGTCAGCAACGCGATCAGAAGTGCGATCCAGAGGCGCTATTGAATCATTGACGCCATGTCGTTGCCCAGGCGCAGCGCGCTATTCAGCGCAGTCGATGCACTTCAGGGTGGCGTAATTCAGCCCCAGTCGCTTGGTCGCGATGTACTCACCACATTCGATGCATTCACCAAAGCAGTCGTCGTCGATACGCTTGAGCGCCAGGTCAATGAAGCGAATCGCCGCCTCACGACGCCGCTGGGCAGCCTGCGCCATGGCCTGTGTCTGCAACGCATCCATACGCGTCAGTCGCCCGGTGCTGGTCTGGTCAAGCGCCACCGTATCGCGGCTATCGGCGCTGGCATCGCTCTCTTCCACCAGTTGCTTACGCTGTTCCAGCAAGCGACGCTGCACGTCGTCCATGTCGAGTTCGGGATGGTTCATCATCGCCTCCTGGCTTAGGGCTTAAGACGTAGAGCTCCACGCTACCCTTGTCGACCGGCGCCTGTCATGGCCGAACGTCAGGTAGGACAATCCGCCGCATAGCGGCCCGCTTGCCCGGCCTGCTGGATTCTCCATAAAATGCTCGTCATGACTATTTCACGCCCGTTTTTACTCATGATCATCGTCCCTGTGATCGGCACTATTGCCCTCGCAGCATTGATCTTTGGCGGCCAAGCCATATCTGACGACAGTGTGGACGGCGAAATCCAGCAGGCGCTGGCCACCTCCCTCGATACCTCCAGCGCGATCGAACTGCAAAACCTGCAGGAAGTGCAGTACGGCTATGGCATCTGCGGCGCCTACAAGACGGCAGACGACGACGGCTATGCTTCCTTTTTCTACGACACCAGTCGTAAGCGCCTCACGCTCGACGTGAACTCGCGCGAATACACCTCGAACTGTGGCCTGTCGGCTATCTGCTGATCAAGAAACGACTACCCGGCTTCACGACATACGCTTGTCTTGTCCGGCCTGCCGGTCCAAACCTTCACAGTGGTCGGTCAGGTCTGGATCGGCGAGATCCCCCTGAAGCGCCGTATCATCATGGCATGGCGTTGACACCACCCCAGCGGAGAACATCCTGATGGCGAACAAGCAAAGAACCCGTGCTCTGACACACGCGCGTGGCAAGTGGGCCTGCGGACTGTTGGCACTACTGCTGACCGGCGGCATGGCGCACGCACAAGAGCTTTCCCTTCAGGATGCTCGGCTCAGCCTTCTGCCGGGCGATATGCCAGGCGCCGGCTACTTCAGCCTGCAAAACGATAGCGCTGAAGACGTGACGCTGGTGGGCGCTCAGACCGACGCCTTCAAAAATACCGAGATTCACATGAGCATGGAAAAGGACGGGATGGCCAGCATGCAGGCCGTGCCGGCAATCGACATTGCCGCCGGTAAAAGCTTTGAGTTTGCGCCGAAAGGCTATCACCTTATGTTCATGAACCGCGTCGCCCCCTTGGAAGTGGGTGATGACGTCGAGGTGGTGCTGCTCTTCGCAGACGGCCAGCAGTTGCCTGCCACTTTTGAGGTCGTTTCCCCCGTGACCATGCACTGACCACGTCCAGGAGCCCCCTGATGCTCAAGTGGCTTTCTCCGATCCTCTTGTCAGTGTTGCTGGCAGGTTGCGAAGACCCCAACTGGCACACCTCGGATATCTCCGACATCATGCCGGCCCTTGATTTGAGCCTGATGGACGAGAACGGCCAGCAGGTCGAAGAAGACGCCTATACCGGCAAGACCACCCTGCTGTACTTCGGCTACACGCACTGTCCGGATGTCTGCCCCACATCCCTGGCGCGGATGACGGCTGCTATCAAGAAGCTTGATGAACCCGCTCGTGACGATATACAGGTGCTGTTCGTTTCCGTAGACCCGGAGCGCGATACCCCGGCGAGGCTCCGGCAATACACCGACGTATTCGGGCCACAGTTCATCGGCCTTACCGGCAGCACCGCCCAACTCGATGCGCTGACCAACCGCTACCGGGTCAGCTACGGCTATGGCGAAAAGGACGAAAACGGCAACTATGACGTCTCGCACTCAAGCGGCATTTTCGTCTTCAACGAACAAGGCGACGCTCGCCTGCTGATGCGCAACAGTGATCCGATTCCTTCGATGGTCAGCGATCTCAAACGCCTGATGGAGCGGGGATAAGAGGCGTAGACATATATCGCCAGGAGAAAGGGACAGACGTAAGGGGTAACAAGGCGTCAATGCAAAGCCGGGCCACTCGTTGCATTGCGATGGGCTATGGTTAGCGTGGCATTCATGATCATGGCCAGATCATGCATGAATTCAGCAACAAAAAAAGGCAGAGGCGTCGCCGCCTCTGCCGGATAGTCGAATGTTGTCCATCAGCTTATTACGCTAGGTCATCCGGCGTTCCACCGCCAGCATCGCTTTGGTCGAAACAGACTTCCGTTAGCCCCCTATCGGCCGTAACCTGCTGCCTCCCCCTGCCGACACAAGGATGCTGGATGTCACCCGCCGATACGCTTCGCTTGGTCTTTCTCTCTACCCTATGGGGCATGTCATTCATCTTCATGCGGGTAGCCGTGCCGGAATTCGGTCCGGTGCCATTGATTCTGGTGCGTATGGGTGTGGGCGCTCTGCTGTTGGTGCCGCTGTTGCTTGGGGTGGGCTATCTGAAGCTGGTGTGGGAGAACAAGGGCCGTCTGCTATTGCTTGGGCTTGTGAACCATGTGCTGCCGTTCTGCCTGCTGGCCCTGGCGACTACCCGGCTGGAGGCAGGCTTCACCTCATTGATCAACGCCACCACGCCGATCTTCACCGCGCTGCTGGGCGCGCTGTTCTTCACCACGCCCGTGCAGCGCCAACAATACCTCGGCCTGGCCCTGGCCTTCTTCGGCGTCTATGTGCTCTCGGCAAACCGGTTGGATTTCGCCTTGGGCGGCGATGGCTGGTTCATCCTTTCGGCCCTGGGTGCGACCTTCTGCTATGGCGTCGCCACCAACTATTCGAAGACCTATCTGTCGCACCTCCCGGTGCGCGTGCTGGCGGCGGGCAGTACCGCCATGTCGGCGCTGATACTGCTGGTTCCCGGGCTGCTGCTGTGGCCAACGGAGCCGATCAGCGCCGTGGCCTGGGGCAACGGCCTGGCACTGGCGGCCTTCAGCACCACGCTAGCCTTCCTTTTGTATTTCGGCCTGCTGTCGAGTGCCGGGGCCACCGCGACGTCGACCGTCACCTTTCTGGTGCCGGTAAGTGCGCTGCTATGGGGCTATCTGCTGCTGGACGAAGTACTCAGCCTGCAGATACTGGCCGGCATGGCGATCACGCTGATCGGCACCGCCATTGCTACACGAATGATCCGCTGGAAACGGCCCACCGCCTCCCCAAAGCCGTGATGGCCGATGGCAGAACCTGGCAAAAACAAAGCCCAGCACATGAAAAACGGCCGCGGTGTTATCACCACGGCCGTTAACGATGGCCAGAAGGCGCTTGCTGCCTAGAAGCTCGGTTTGCGCTTCTCGAGGAAGGCGGTCATGCCTTCGCTCTGCTCGCTGCCGGCAAAGCCCAGCGCAAACAGGCTGGTTTCCAGCGCCAGGGCGCTGTCGAGATCCTGATCCATACCGTCGTGCACCGCCTGTTTGGCGCTGCGCACGGCCTGAGGGCCGTTACCGCCGAGCTGCTTGGCGAGCGTCATGGCGTATTGCTCCAGCTCGGCCTGGGGCATCACCTGATTAACCAGGCCGATGCGCAGAGCTTCCTGAGCATCGATCTTGCGCCCGGTGGTGACCAGATCCAGTGCCATGGCGGGCCCGACCCGGCGCGGCAGGCGCTGGGTGCCGCCGAAGCCGGGAATCACGCCGAGCAACACTTCGGGTTGACCGAACACGGCGTTGTCGCTGGCCACCGCCCAGTCGCAGGCCAGCGCCAGTTCGCAGCCGCCTCCCAGGCAGAAACCGTTGACCAGCGCCACCACCGGCACCGGCAGGCGCTCCAGACGCTTGATGGTGGTCAGCGCCTGGCTGGCGAAGGCGCGGGCTTCATCAGGGGTCTTGTCGCGCATCTCGGCTATGTCGGCACCGGCTACAAAGGCCTTCTCGCCCTCACCGGTGATCAGTACCGCTCGCAGGTCATCGCGGGCCTCCAGGTCATCCAGGATGCTGGCAAGCTCGCTGAGCAACGCCGAATTGAGGGCATTGAGGGCCTTGGGACGGTTCATGGTCAGGCGTGCAATACCGGCGTCGATGGCCAGATGGATCGGTGCGTCGTTCATGATGACTCCTGTGTGGTAGGGCTCGCCCCCGGGCACCGAGGGCCGATGCTTGCCAACCTAGCAAGCGCTCGGTTGGCAAACGATTCCACCTTTGTCTTGATCAGTTTTTGAACAAGCCTTGAACAAGCGAAAAATCGGCTACTGAAGCCCCGCAGGTTGCGCCGAGCCGA
>CETM01044313.1_pt1 | contig 22960 bp, 19 predicted proteins | sample 361451 | NCBI WGS metagenome assembly CETM01 (sample SAMEA2622690, study PRJEB7988) | marine metagenome | isolation source: saline water (ENVO:00002010), including
GATCATGGGCGAGTCCGAGTTGATGGAGATAAGGCAACTCGTGCAAACATGAAAGTGCCAAAAGGCTCGTTGGTAGAAGTGCTTTCGAAAGCAGATGGTGACAAACCCCCGACTCAACCAAAAGAAACAATTCCTGAACCCGAGATATTGTATTTCGATACAGAAGTAATTCTCGCCAACAAACCAGCGGGACTTCTTTCCGTTGCTACCGACAGAGGCGAACTAGATACGATGTACGACAGAGTCGCAAAATGGGCATGGGAAAGTGGAAAAACCCGAACACACTTAGTTCACAGACTCGATAGAGAGACTTCAGGATGTATGATATTCGCGCGTTCTGCAGAAACCAAAGACATGCTTCAAAAACAATTCAAAGACCGCTCAGTAGATCGAATCTATCACGCAGTGGTCCATCGAGAACCTTCACAGGAAAGTGGAACAATCAATCTTCGCATCCTTGAAACTAAGGACAAAAGAGTCAGACTGGTGGAGAAAGGAAGACGGAGTGGTAGAGAAGCAATAACTCACTGGGAAAAGGAAAAAGTAGGCCCAGCACACAGCCTCATCAGGATAAAAATAGACACAGGAAGACGAGCGCAAATCCGCCTCCACATGCTTCATCTAGGCTGTCCTGTTGCTGGCGACACTCGTCATGGTTTTGGTAAAGCCAGTGTAAACAGATTATGCCTTCACGCCACCTCACTAAGCTTTACACATCCAGACGGCGAGCGTATGACCGTTGTATCTGAAATCCCTCGACAATTAATTTCAGAGTTAAATAGGCGCTTAAGATGATCCGGCCTCAAACATTTACTTATAACTCATTTATTATCGCCCGCGAGTGTTACTATGAGTCGACTATCTTCATTTGGATTGTATGTTCATGAGAATAGAAAAGTGGTTCTAGTACTAGCAGTAATTTCTCTCCTTTTTTCTGGTTTTGTTATTAGTCAAGGAGAGGAATTCATTGATGGCAATGCGCCACCTCCTACCACCGATTCAGGAAAGGCTCTGAATTTGATAGATGAACAGTTGACAGTTTCTGCATCAAATACAGTAACCTACATTCTTTCTCATGAAGAAATGACATGGCAAGATCAGGATTTTAAATCAGATGTGGAGGGATTTGTCGAGGCTCTCCGAGAATTAGATGTGGAGATAGTTAGTATTTCAACAATATATGACGATCCTACTAATCAACAAGTAATAGCAACACATAGTTCTCTGGATGGCAAGAAAACGGCAGTTTACCTTTCTTTAGCAGGAGCGGAAGCCGACCTAACCGGCATGATTCCGACTCTTAAATCAATGAACTCCTCTTCTCTAGATGTAACAATAACTGGTAGTCTAATTATAGGCGATGATTTCGATAAAGCGATGAAAAACGATACGATAAGGGCAGAGATTGTTGGCCTTCCGATTTCTATGATAATTCTATTATTTGTTTTTGGCACCTTCACTGCGGCCGTATTGCCGTTGGTTATTGCATTGTTAATGATAGCACTTGCAACAGCAATTAGCTATTGGATGTCAGATTGGTGGTTCTTTGGTTTAACTGAATACTCAGTAAGTATGATTTCTCTTATTGGAATTGCAGTATCGATTGATTACAGTTTGTTCATGATCAGTAGATTCCGCGAAGAAATTGCCAAAGGAGAATCAACAGAGAATGCAATTGCCACAATGATGGATACAGCAGGAAGAGCCGTTATGTTCTCAGGAGCAACAGTGGCAGTAGGCCTTTGTAGTCTATTCTATTTCGATGCCACTCACATGCCATCCATGGGGATGGGGGCGTTTCTAGCGGTAGGCGCCGCAATGCTATACTCCTTCACAGTTCTACCTGCAATACTGTCTTATTTAGGCCACAAAATCAATTCACTTCCAGTTCCAATTCCAGGAGCGAATCGAAAGTCAGATTTTTGGAAAAGACTATCTCTCAAAGTAATGGACAAGCCCATCAGATGGCTAGCACCCGCATTAGTCGTACTTCTTCTTGCAGCCTCTCCCTTCTTACGAGTTGAGATGAGCGCGGGAGGAATTGAAGCCCTACCTCCAGATATGGAATCAAGAATAGGATTCGAAATTCTAACAGAAGAATTCCCAGCATATACGGCATCAAGTATACCCGTAGTAATAGTATTCGAAGAAGAAGACACCCCACTATCAATAGAATTTTCAGAAAGAGTAGCGCCCTTCTGTCAAGAGATAGTTGCAGTTGAAGGGGTCATTTCGCTTTCTCATCCAATATGTAACACTAATCTGTTCGAACAAGAATTTTCAGAGTGGTCTCAAGACGATCAAGAACGGTGGACAGCTTCGGTGTCAGACAACATCATGCGTTTATCTGTTCCAGTCCAATATCGGAGTGGTTCGGACGAATCTGAGCGTATTGTTAGAGATATGATGAAACTTTCTGCAGACGAAGATATTGAAATCTTAATTGGGGGGTGGAGTGCCTTTGAAGTAGAGTTGAAAGATCATTTGGTCGAGAGAATACCTGCAGTATTAGCCTTCGTTCTGGGTCTAACAGTTCTCCTAGTGTTCGTCCAAGTAAATTCCATCCTTGTCCCAATCAAGGCAATTCTGATGAATATCCTCTCCGTATCTGCCTCGTTCGGAATAATTGTCATAGTTTTCCAAGACGGACTATTAGCCGGTCCACTAAATTATTCGGCCCAACCCATAGATTTGACAGTCCCTCCCTTGGTATTCGGAATAGCCTTTGGCCTGTCTATGGACTATGAGGTTTTGATGCTATCACGAATCCACGAAGCATGGGAAAAAACCGGAGATAATACAAAGGCAGTGGCAGAGGGGTTGCAAGCCTCTGGCAGCCTTATCACAGGAGCGGCAGCAATCATGGTTGCTGTGTTCTTCGGCTTCGTTCTAGCCGATGTGTTAATCATCAAATCCATTGGTTTCGCATTGATGGTTGCAGTTATTGTAGACGCAACAATAGTTCGAGCAATAGTGGTACCATCTACTATGAGGTTACTTGGAAAAGCAAATTGGTGGGCGCCGAAATGGCTGACAAACACCAATTATCCCCTCAAGTAGAAGGAATTAAGGCACAATTAATGAGTCAACACTATTTCTTTCAATTAAAGGAGCCTGAAATGTTGACATTGAGGGAAGAACGTGTAATACGCAGGCAGCCCCACAGGCCGGCGCTAGGTAATCTTCTCCCGTATCAGTCATGTAGAAGCGAAGCCCATTCCCTGCCGGGATGATAGCATCAATTGCTTGGAATTCCATCATCATGGTGACTTCGTTTCCAGGAGTAACCGTCTGTGGCTCGCTTCCACCAGCATGGTATCTCACATCCATTGTCGCGTGGCCGATCCTCATCCCTGTCTGAGCATCTTGCATTTCCACAAAGACCTGTCCGCCATCGAAGGTGGGGACAGCTGATAGGTGAATGGTTGCGAGCCCGGATATATGCATATCGAAATCGGGATTCATATCGGGGCATTCAATGGTGATTGTCTGCCCACCTCCTACTACAGGCGCACCACCTCCAAGGAATACACCGTCGTAGTCACAATCTCCGAGTTGCACAGTTAACATATCTCTATCACTAGGTGGCCATGTATCCTCTATTCTCCATTGCCCATCGTTCCTCTGTATCTGAGCAACCAAGGAAGGTTTCGGCCCCCTCTCTTGCAAGTAGTACTCGAACCACTCAAAGAGATCCTGTGCCCAATCCCATCTTGTCATGTTATCTAATGCCTCGAATCCATAACCCGGGTCTACGCCCTCATGACTGTTGACCTGATCAGGATAGTGATGACCCCACTGACCCAATATCCCTCTTACTTCAAACCCTGCATCCACATATGCTTGATACCAGTTTGTACCGGGTGGGCCACCGAACACTTGATGAGGATCAACATTCCAATCTTGCATTCCCTGAACCCAATACACACTACCGTTCCAGTTCTGGAAAGCCTTGTCTATGTGGCTACGTTCATCGTAGTAGTTGTGCATGTATGGATCCATCTCCCCTCCGATGTATGTTACAGGTCCCGCGAAGAGCCCCTCCAAGATGTCGGGGCAGATATTGTCAAGATCATCTCCGTCATAGTCTACTGTGCTGGAGAAATAATTCATATGCATTATTTGAGATCTGGCCTCTGCACTTCCGTTCTTGTACAGTAGAGGATGAAGAGCAGTAGTTCCTGACATTGGGACGATAGTCTTGAGATACTTACTCCCCATCGCTGCCGCTTCCCATTGGGTCGCTCCCTCGTAGGACTTTCCGTATAGCCCTACATTTCCATTACTCCACTCCTGCGTACCAAGCCACTCAACGGAAGCGTGGATACCAAGGCCTTCACCAGCTCCTCTATAATCGAAACATCCACTACTTTCTTCAGTTCCAAAAACAGCTACTTGAGCAAATGCATATCCATGAGGTACGAAATTCTCGAAGATGAATTCACCCCTTGCTGCGCCTACAACATTGGTTGGGGTGGATTCAGCACCCTGTGGGCCATAGTCAAAATAGGGACTAATTACAGCTATGACTGGCACCCGCTCTCCTTCGAGTGTGTTACTTGGTAACCAGTAGGAAAGGTGCACAGTCGATTGACTCGGTCCAGTTTCCCAAACCTCGCTCGTATCTACTTCGATGAAAGCCTCTTGAACCTCCAATGCAGTATAAGGCCCCGGATTTTGTAGTATACTATACGAACCATCTTTGTTCCATTCTAGGGTGTGTCGATCCCAAATAGGAAGATAATTTTCGTCAATAACTTCGGCCTCTTTATCAGAGTTTTGTAGGCAACCAGAAAAACTGCCTAACAGCATGACCAAGACAATAGCCAATGCCGAAGAATACTGCCTCATGATATCGCGCAGACACACTCTCTTCAAAATCTTACTAGTATTTTGTATGTTTTGGGCTCCCTAAATTTCAAAAGAGCATCAAAACAGGCGTCCCTTAGAAAGACATGTCTGACAGAGCCTATGCTAACTACATGAACCATTCAAAAATGGCTTCACAGTGCTTTGTAATAGCAATATTGCTACTTTCAATATTTACACCAATTGGCATTGTGTCTGCAACAGCCTCAGCCCCCGAAAATCAAGCAGCGACAACGTCATTTACACTTTCAGGAAATGTATTTGCAGCAGATGGGGAAATTGGCGATAGAACTTCAATTAAAGTAGATTCAATGACCTCTTCTTGGTCAGATAATGGGACATACATATTCTCCGAAATAACTCCAGGCGAACATACAGTAAGAGCTTACTTCATGAATAATGGCCATACCGTTGTTTATCGAAAAATGTTTTTTACAAGTGATATGCAATTAGATTGGCAAGAAGGCAAGAATTGGGTGACAACCCAAGTATTCGACAATAATGGTCAACATGTATCAAACACTGCAATGACCACAGTAAAATTAATTGAAACAGAGGAAAGCAAGAGCTTAGATTCTGGGCGCGCAGAATTTGGCCCATTTTCAGTCAATCAATACTACACGATTAGGGCGTACTATGGGGACATAGATCATACAACACAATATGTGCATTTTAAGATGGAACGTGGCTCAATGGCAGGGGGGGAATACCCGCACGTGAACGATTTTGATTTTAATCACGGAATGAATAGCAGATACGGATTTATTACAGACGACATAGGCAACCCAATATCGGGCGTTACAGTTAGTAACGGTACAATAACTACTCTAACTAATTCAGATGGATTCTACCTTCTTCAAAATATGGAAGTTGGAAGCAGTCAAACTCTAACATTTCATCAATCTGGTATAGAAATAATTGATCCAGTCACCGTCTTGATGACATCAGGCCCTGGTTGGTTAAATCAATCAACCCCAATCCAAGTTGAATTACCCGCAAACGTCAGTTTTACAACACCGATGCAAACACTACCTATTTCTTCAATCCAACTCGAATGGCAAGGCGGACAATATACAGATTATTACTCAATATATGCCGGCGAGGTTGAAGAAGAGAATTTGATTTACAGAGGATATTCTACATCATTTGTTTACAATCCACAAAACCCCGGTATGATAAATTTCAATGTGGTTGCAAATAATTCAAATGGCTCTACAACAAATTTCAACTCTCTTAGAATCATATTCCTACCTCTCCAATCAAGCGACGATTTATGGAACGTTGGTATGAGTTGGGATTTCCACGTATCTTACGTACCTAGTGGGACAATAAGGAATGTAACAATGACAATGATCGGATCTGAAATTATAGAAGATGCATTCGGTGTTGAAAAGAGTACATTTCTAATGAGGCTTAGTGGGGATTATCAGATGCCTGATGAAAGATCGTACCGGTGGGTAGATAGCGAAACACTACTCAATATTCACACATATTGGGTCGATGATCCAAGCTCATCTTCTTATTATCAAGAAGGCACTCTTGGTTGGGATTTTACTGATCAGAGTGGCAACACTGCCAATCTTCTTTCAGCCGCATCCGATCTTAACTTACACTTTAATCGCACAAATATCATTGGTGTGCCTGGGCACCCAGATGGGTATTCCGATACACAAAACACCGTTACTATAGAGGAAGGTGTTTTGATAACAACCGCTGCAGGAACATTCTCAACTAAATATATCCAAATAACAGATAATGATGACCAAATGGTCTCTTGGGAATTGTGGTATAACGATACGATTAGAAACTGGGTCAAAATAATTGATAGATTATCAGGCTCCCATTCGGATAAAGTCGAGTACGAACTAACATCATATGATGTCCCGACTACACCACAATTCATTACCGAAGCCGAAGTAATTAATTCCAATGATTACACAATCGAATGGAGTCAATACAACGGTGCTCAAAATTATCACTTATTGGAAAATGGAATTTTAATATATCAAGGAGATAGTACCTCATTTGAACTCCAGAACCGCAATGATGGCAAATATACATATTCACTCAATGCGGAAATGGATGGCTATATGATAGAAGGAGACTTATTAGAAATAGAATTCAGTTACATCCCTCCTAAACCACTTGTCTTTTCTTCAGCCTCTGAAGTTAATGAAGGCGAAGTTGTAACTATTTATTGGCCATCCATAGAGGACTCCGAGAGATATTCACTGATTGTTCAAGATGCTGATGGAAATACCATGGAAATGTACAACGGTTCTGACAATTTCACAATATTGGAAGATCTTCTTCCCGGTCAAAACCGTATCCGCGTCAACAATATGGCTCATGGTAAAATTTCTGAATATTCCGACTCGATATTCATAAAAGTTGAAGATAGTGAAGATGGTATAATTTCTGCAAAATTGATAGTGGGCTTGGCCCTTTCAATACTTCTTCTACTAACAATTATCAAAAAGAAGGAGAGAGATGCGAATGAATAATTCAAAAGTGGCCATCTTCCAAGTAATTCTGATAGTGACCTGCTCATTAGGCATCTACCAATATTCATTAAATGATGAAGCAAACGCAGTCGGAGAAATCATAGTAATCGATTCTAATGGCTACGAACATAGATTTGAAGAATCTCCACAAAGAGTCGCAATAACGAATACATATGCTGCAAGTGTAATGAGGATGCTTGACGTAGACCCGAATGTAATTGTCGGAATATCGGGCGATTTTTATGATGAATCTCTTTGGCCAGAATTCGTAAATACGCCTCTAGTCCAGCAATCAGCACATTCAGAAATTGACTTCGAATCATTATTAGACACTAGGCCCGAAATCTACATCGTATTCGCTACGAATGGTATGGTAGACACGAATGCAATAAGGGAAAAATTAGAACCAGTAGGAATCAAAGTGGTCGCCCTTGATTTTTACAAATATGACAAATTAGAAGATGAAATAAGCGTAATCGCCTCCCTATTTTCAAAAGAAGTTGAAGCATCAAATTTATTCGCCGAATTTGACCAAATAGAAACCCTCGTTGAAAACCGAATTTCGGGAATTTCAAACGATTCAAGGCCGAATATTGTGATGGAACACCATGCCTCACTCACCCGTGATCCTGTTGTATTGACAGGGACTTCACAGTGGACGGACATGATTGAAAAGGCAGGTGGAAGAAATGTTTTCGCCGACTTGCCAGGCCACACTACACATGTCGATATGGAAGCAATACTTGATGAGAATCCAGATGTTTTGATGTTCGATGGAATAACCTTTGATATAGGATTCAACGCATTTGATGAAGAGGGTAAATGTAAAACCCATATGGATTTCATCGCAGAGCGTCCGGGATTCGATGAAGTCGAAGCGGTGCAAAAAGATAGGATGCTAATAATGTCGGGCGAGTTCGCCGGACCAATGATGATACATGGTTTGCCGACATTGGCAAAATTACTTCATCCCACTCTATTCGAAGATATTGATGCAGACCTATACTTAGACAATTTTTTCACTCAATATCACGACATAGATAGAACGGGTAAATTTGTTTGCATTTCATCAAGTGAGGAATAATATGGATTCAATTTCCCGGAGACACATCGAGAAGGGCAAAACTCAGTTACTAATGGTCCTCACACTCTGTATAGTCACAATATTCCTCGCTATATTTGCAATGGGACAAGGATCTTCCACTAATTTAGATATGTGGACTAGCATGCGTATGATACTGGGTTTCGAATCAGGCACTGCTTTACAATCTGACATTATTTGGAAATTGCGCTTCCCTAGGATATTGATGGCTATAACAGGGGGTATTGCCTTGGCTACCGCAGGAGCTCTAATGCAAGGATGCCTTGGAAACCCCTTGGTATCGCCACTTACTTTAGGAGTTGCATCAGGAGCGGCTCTTGGGGCGGCTTTTGCAATAGTTCTGGGGATTTCAATATTTAATGATGAACTCGCAATTGTAGCTAACGCTTTTCTTTTCTCTTTGATAGTGGTTGCCATAATTATACAATTAGGAAACCTTCGTTCAGTAACCGCGGAATCTTATATTTTGGTGGGTATTGCAATTACATTCATTGCCGGCGCGATAGTTTCCACAATGCAGTATTTTGCTACAGATGCCCAATTATCCCAATTAGCCCATTGGTCCTTCGGCAGCCTCTCTCGCCCAGATGAGATCCAAGTATGGTATATTTCAATCGCAGTCATAGGCTTGATGCCAACAGCGATGAAATGGTCATGGGATCTAAATGCATTATCAGTAGGAGGCGATGAATTCGCTATTTCAACCGGAGTAAACCCAGTTGAAACTAGAAGAAATATCCTAATCCTTTCAGCACTTATGACTTCAGTAGTCATAGCATTTACTGGTTTAATTGGATTTGTAGGGCTTGCAGCACCTCATATGAGTCGCCTAATTATAGGCAATGATTTCAGAAAACTAATACCTTGCTCAGCAATATTTGGGGCATTCTTGATGTTATTTGCAGATACATTAGGACGTACCCTATTCGCCCCAATTATAATCCCCGTCGGAATAATGCTCTCAATAATTGGCGGACCTTTCTTCATGTATCTACTATTAGCAAATAGGGGGGGGTAACTAATGAAAGAAATTATTGACGTCACTAATTTGAATTTTAGTTGGGACAATAATCACGTTCTAAAAGACCTCAACCTCAATCTTAAAGAAAATGAATTAGTATCAATTATTGGAATAAATGGCGCCGGAAAATCAACTCTTTTGAAATGTCTTAACAGAATTTTAAAACCCAATTCCGGCAAAATTTCAATACTTGGCAAGGAGCTGTCGAATGTAGATTTAATAGAACTCTCAAAACATATCTCATACGTACCACAATCGATACGTAGTAACTTCTCGATGGATGTATTCGATGTCGTACTGCTGGGTCGCCGACCGCATATCCAATGGACAATAGCAGACGAAGATAGAGACAAAGTCAGTAAAACCTTGAGGTATCTAAATCTTGAAGAATTCGCATTTAGGCGTTTTGATCAATTATCAGGCGGCGAAAGACAACGAGTAATAATAGCCAAAGCAGTAGCACAAGATCCAACAGTGTACCTTTTCGATGAACCTACTAGCGATTTAGACTTGAAGAATCAAATTGAAATAATGAAGCGAATCAAAGAATTAATTTCTGTACCAGAATCTTCCAAATCCGCATTAATTGCAATACACGACATCAACATAGCTGCTCGTTTTTCAGATAGAATACTCCTTTTACATGAGGGAAGAATTTTCGCGAATGGAACCCCTCAAGAAGTCCTGACCCCCAAGAATATTGCAGAAGTTTTCAATGTGACTTCAGAAATAGTCAACATGCATCCAAATTACATTCGTATAATTATTAAAGACGAAATTAACAAAAACAAAAAAACAGACAAGACAGTGATATTATGAATGAATTATTAGTAATTTTTGGAACAGAAACAGGCAACGCCGAAGAATTAGCAGAGATAACAGCAAGTATGGCATCAAAATACGATCTAAATGGATCCGTCCAAGACATGGAAGACATTTCTGCAGACGATCTATCTAGTGCCGAGAAATTAATTGTGATCTGTAGTACTTGGGGGGATGGGGAGCAACCAGTTAATGCACAAGATCTCTATGATGCCGTCGAGGAATTAGATGAAGGCACCTTGGATAGCGTGAAATTTGCGGTGCTTGCATTAGGAGATACTGCGTTTGAATTATTTTGTGAATCAGGAAAAGAATGGGATAAAGTGTTAGAAGAGAAGGGCGCAACAAGAGTCAATGATAGGATTGACTGCGACACAGATTATGACGACTATGCTGAAGAATGGATTGAGGCAACCTTGGAGATATTCCAATCACTATGAAGAGGCAATGAAATGAGCGAAAATAAAGACAAGATCCCCAGACATCAGTTACCAAAGGGATCGAGAACACAACAAGAGTTACTTTACGATCCTGAAGTGGCCACATCAAGTCACGCCGAACAAGCACTGACCTTGGCGACAATGAAAGGTACTGCAACATTATGTACTATTTCGGCAAAAAATGAAGGATATCCCTATGGATCATTTGTGACTTATGTGATTTACAACGGAAATCCTATTTTCCTAATTAGTGGACTTGCAGAACACACTAAGAATTTGATCAATTCTTCAAAAGCATCGTTATTAGTTGCAGAAGGCGGCGATGAAAACCCTCTAGCATTGGGGCGCGTCACCTTAGTTGGAGACTGCACAAAACTCCCTGAAGAAGAAAGAGCAGACGCCAAAACAAAATTCATTTCTAAACATCCAGGTGCGGCGCACTATGTTGATTTTGGAGATTTTCATTTCTATGTATTGGAAGTAGAGGAAATCAGATACATCGGAGGGTTTGGCCGCATGTCTTGGATTGACCGGTCTGCTTGGCTTTCAGCACTACCAGACCCATTAGCACCTCATGCCAATGATATAATTGCTCATATGAACGAGGATCATGAGGATGCCATGATCATCTGTTGCAAAGAGTTGAGTAAAGCAACAGATACATCTGAAGCAGTAATGACGGGCATCGATCGATATGGATTTGAGATGTCTGCAATGACAGAACAGGGGCCGCGCCCAATACGTTTAGCATTTGAAAATGAAGCAACAACTCCCGATGAAGCAAGGATTGAGATAGTAGCGATAGTCAAACAGGCACGAAAATCGCAATCCGAATGAAACTTATATCGGTAGCATTCATTTCTAAATCGCCCCCGCACTAACCTAGTATGTCGCTTCCAAGGAGGGCTATGGAGCAGATGGGTTTCTCCATCTGCTGCCTTACATGTGATGCTCCAGATGTTGCTGGTACAGAGAGGTGTAGAGGTTGTATTGCCTCTCATGCAAAGGCAAGAGACAACCTTACCAGTGGTCCTTCTTCGAGTAAAGCAGACCGTCTAGCTAGGGAGTTTGTTAGTATGTTAGCTGATCCTGGAAAAAGCATTGATGACGCAGCCCACGGCGAATTAATGATCTATTATCAGAAACTAATCAATTTACACCAAGGCGACAAAGAAATGAATACATTACAACAAGTTGAGGAGAGATTTAATCAACAAAGATCCAAAGAAGATAGATCATTAATTAGAGATGTTGCAAATCAGAATCCGTGGGCTAATAATCCACCCTCTCATGAGGAAAGGGAGGAAATGCTTGCCTTATTCGACCCAGATGAGGACTTAGATAGTAAGACTTGGGACGACCTTATTGCAGAAGTGGGAGAACTTCTAGATGATGAGGATTGACTTTTGCGAGCATTATTACGACACCCTCTACACGCAATATCGTGACTGGCAAAAGGGACCCCCGTGCTTGGCGCATAGATGATGACCCCTTTGATAAACTCGAGAAGAAGAGATCCCCCCCCAGTCATTCATCAACTAGAGACGACGACTCAAGGAGGCAATCGCACGTAAGAGTCGTTTTCCCTAGTTCCGCGGGCGGCCAACCATTCTTTCGCGTATTCGGCGAAGATATCAAAACACAAAGAGTATACATTCACAAGGGCTCAATTTGGCACTTTTCGAAGGTTGAAATAGACCACCTAACCAAAGCCACATTGGCATTTACTATCGCTCTTGCATTCATGTCCGTAGATGGTATATTCGGCGCTCTTAATTCTCCAAAAGCATTCATTGTTGGAGGTATTTTTTGGATGATTCCAGCGGCTCCGGCATTCATCATTCATGAATTGGCACACAAGATATCGGCCCGCCACTACGGTTGTTGGGCCGAATTCAGGGCATCAGCACAAGGTCTTAGGTTTGGAGTAATTCTCGCAGCACTAATTGGAATTGTATTCATGGCCCCCGGAGCAGTCATGGTAATGGGGAATACAACGAAGCAACAGTTTGGCAAAATTGCACTTGCCGGACCAATAAGCAATATTATGCTATGGGGCATAGGGCTTGTATTGGTCATTTTAGGTCTTGAAACTACAGGCTTCACCTACAATAATCATGGTATTCTCTATTATTGGTGTTGGGTAAATGTTGGACTAGGGGCATTCAACATGATCCCATTTGGCCCTCTCGATGGTAGAAAAGTCAAGACATGGTCCAGCACTGTTTATTGGATTTGGGCCTCCATATTCGTGGCATTAATTTGGTTTAACATGGCCATATTGCCAACTATGCTAGGGCAGTGAAAATATGGCAGGCAATTATGAGGAACCATCTTACGAATTACTACAGAAGTATCCCGGTTTCGAAGTTCGTAAGTACTCAGATACCATACAAGCTAGGGTCTCAACATACGGAATGAATTATGGTGAATCTGCTAGACCTTTCAGAAGAATAGCTGGATATATTTTCGGCGGAAACGAACGGCAACAAAGTATCGCAATGACGGCCCCAGTTCACATGTGTGATTCTGGCGATGAGTCTTACATGGCCTTTACAATGCCATCAGAACACAACATGGAAGACCTTCCGAAACCAAATGATCGGGGCGTAGAGCTGCTACATGTGCAAGGAGAAGTTGTAGCGGTTCTGAAATTCTCTGGACTTTCTCGTCCAAGCAAGTCGCAGAGGCTACAGATGAAGTTACGAAAACTGGTTGAATCAGAGGGTCTTACGATTTCTGGCAACTCCAAACTAGCTGTCTATGACAATCCAATGTCCACAATTCCATTCCTTCGAAGGAATGAGATTCATATACCAATAGAGTGGGTAGTTTAGAGAAGAGCGTTGAAGATTGGTTTTTCATCACAATGGAAAAAAGTCATCATTGCCCACCAAGTAATCATGTCTAGGCTATTTACGACATTGGCCACTCCCGTATTTTCTTCACCATATCCCTTGCCCATGGTGTCCATCCATTCTTCCATTTCTTCTAGAGTATCGCATACCTGATGATAGCACCAATAACCATCAACCAACCCAGCAAAACCAATAGTAACAGTACCAAGATTATCTTGAAAACTAGCATGATCACTACGAGCCGTGGTATCCTCATGAACTAGAATTTCAGGTCTACCAAGGTCTAGCCAAGCATCGGTTTTCCAAGTATCTTCAGAGTAGTTTGTCCCTACTATTGTACCCATTTGTTCTTCTAATCCAAGCGCATCCGAACCAATCCAATTCGCCAATCCAACCATGCTAGGTTGATCGATCTTGTCATGATTAGGACCAGGTCCTATGTAGGCTCTCAATGGCCATACCTCGGAATCCTTTGGATAACCATCAGGATCTATTTGCGGCTCAGGATCTCCATGTGGTGCCCCTCCTCCCCCGGGCCAGTTAACACCAGCCATATCCAGATTTATGTAATTCATGATAGTAACGTGAGGGTTATCTTCCTTCACGTAGTACTCCGTCCAATAGTCGGAACCCCTCTTCCCCCCTTCTTCTCCAGACCAAAGGCAGAAAACCATAGTCCTCCTCGTTTCAAAATCCGCAAGGGCTCTTGCAGTTTCCATTACCATTGAGGTTCCAGCCGAATTATCATATGCTCCAGCCCTTGTTCCATAGGTTCTGAATCCAACTAAATGCGGATCAAGTAGCACAGCATTCGCCGGGGGAGCTACATCGAAGTGCGCCCCGAACACCATCCACTCATCTTGAACCAAGGAGCCCCATTTGTATGCACATATGTTGTAGGCCTCCGGGTTCTGGACATTCATGATGTCAGTAAATTCATACCGATGTGCGATTACCTCTAGGCCGAAACTCTGCAATTCTCCGATGATGTATAGTGCAGCGTCTTCATATGCAGGATTTCCTTGCCCCGCCCACCTGTCAAAGTATCCGGCTTTTCCATCTACGGGGTCCAAAGTATCGGTTGGGTCAGCCAACTCAAATAATCTCTCGTATACCAATCTCCCATGTAATAATCCAGTGGAATGAACACCACCTTCGTCGATACCGACCGACATTTCTCTTGTTATCAAGAACGAGTAAACTGATACCGGGCCTCCAATATCAGTAGTTGCATTGACAGTATCATAAGTTGTGTTTCCACCCGTGACTCTAGTAATTGATTGCGACGTTGCTCCACTATCTCCGCCTCGTTCCCACCAACTCATCCAAGATTCATTCTGTTGTCTAACCGGCCAGTTTTCTCGACCCATATCTCCAATCATGAATAACATCACATCATTTCTTGGAGGGGCGAGAATAGAGAGTGATTCACTTTCTCCTTTTTCTAAATCAATAACGGTAGAATTCTGCACGAACATCGATACAGGATCTATTAGTAAGTAGGGAATGTATACTGCCATTGACTTACTAGCATGAAATGTCATTTCGACAAAGAAACCCGCCACACCCTCGCTGTAACTGATGTCAATAGATAGATCGCCAGCGGTCGGCTCGGAAGCACTGTCATTGAAACATCCACTTAGTGGTGCAGAAACCATTAGCAGAATCATCGCTAAAGCAACGACCCGGTGCGAACTCACGAGTAACCGACAACTAACAGGTTGTTGAATCCGCCGATTAGTCATATCATTTTCAGACTTGATACGCCACCTAGTGGTAAATCATACAACTGCACAACATCTCCATAGAGACTCGGCCCAGTAACTAGAGTCCCAATTATCGCTTCTTCAGTGCCTGCAGCATTATGAGCTAGAGCAATCCAAGGTCGCCCCTCATCATCAAGCTCAACATCTATGAAATCACCAAATCCACCACAACGAACATTTCCACAATCACTTGTAATATCAAGAGCATCCTCAGGAAGATTTACAACTACACTTGTAATCAATGGATTTTCAGTAAAAGCATCTGTCATTATTGCCATATATCCCCCCCATCCACAATGCTTTGCAGTAGTATTGTTCATTTCGTTACAATCTACAACCTCCCCAATATATCCCATTACTACTCTGCCTTCATCGCCGGCAAAAATAGTAGGAAATCCAGTCTCTTTTACAGTGGGTGCGGCTATCATAACAGGAGACGACCAAGTTTCTCCCTTGTCTCGAGAGTAAGCATACCATGGCATCATATCAGTAGAAATCCAAGTGGCATGAACGTTTCCATCTTCATCTACAGCCACCGCAACTTCATGTGAATGCCACCCCTGTTGCATACCCACTTCTGTTGTGATGGTATTTTCAGTCCAAGTGTAACCTCCGTCATGTGAAGCATAAACCGCAGGACCTTCACACGAGGGATTTCCGCGATATATAGAACCATCAGAACCTCCGGCTACATGTCCATGTAAACCCGAACACTGATTGCCAAAACTTTCAGTGGGGTATCCAATTTGCTGGGCATCCCAAGTATGCCCTCCGTCCAAAGATCGAGAACACTGAGCTCCTAATGCAGGAGATCCAGTATTTATACAATAAACATAGACCACATCTCCAACTATTGCGTTACCATGTGGCATAGATGCAATACTCTGATGATCTTGAGGTGCATAATACCCTTCGACGGGAAACGGAGTACTCCACGTTTCTCCATCGTTATCTGAGTATTCAACAAACATTGCAGTAAGTGCATGCATGTCAAACTTAACCAATTTATCATTGAATTTATCAACGTAAAGATAAGGATCATTTGAGTTAGGTGTTTGACCCTGATCATCTGACATTCCAAATGGCCCCACATCTTCCCAGGTTTGACCCTGATCTCTAGAACGAATAATGTGAGTTCCATCTCCTAGTCCATTGTAATTAGTAAAGAAAATAGCCCCCGAACTGGTTACTCCTATAGTGGGCTCAAAAGTATCCCACCCAGTACCATAATATGTCGCTTGAGTGAAGAATGGAACATTGTTTCCAGTCAAATTATGAGTGATATTTGCATTAGTAATCGAATAACTATCGATAGCATTTACTGCAAAAGGAGAACTCACAGTTCCAGCATAATGATACCATGTTGTCGAGGGAATTTCTCCTTGATCAAATGTAAAGGGAGAATCATACTCTACGTCCTCTTTTTCTTCACTTCCAAAACATCCGCTAACCATTGAAAAGATTATCAGTATCGCCATCAACGCTGCAGGACTCTTCATATATGCCGCAGAATGTTTAGAATCTAAAGATAATGCATGGTTATCATCTAAACCCAATTCTGCTCTAATATTGGCGGAACCGTATCTAATACTGATTTTTCTGGATCCGTCCAGACCATTCCTAACTCATTTTCAGCAGGAGTTGCATCCCAGTATAGCTTTTTTCTCAAATGCCTTTTTGCCCAAGCAACATCAACTTTAGGATGGAAAAACGCGGCTACAAGAGAAAGCCAATAAGGGGCAACGCTAGTTTTCCATTTCCTATTTGGATATTCTTTCTTTAGGGAACGAGCCATTTCCCCCATCATCATATCTCCAGCAACCACTAGATAACGCCCCTTATCCTTGCCCCCAGTGAGGCCCCTAACATGAGCCTCAGCAACATCTCTAACATCTACAATTGATACTTGCATTGGAAGAACCATTGGAAGATTTCTTCTTACCATCATCATTAGGAGAGCGAGAGATCCTCTCAAATGTCGTGGAGACATAGGCGGACCAAAAACCATGCATGGATGTATGGTTACTAAACGGGGACGCGAATCAACAGGCTGTTGTTCGTGCCATTCTCTAACAATTCTTTCAGCACTTGCTTTTGCTAGACCATAGGGGTTTTCTTCAACAGTGGCATCATCCGCCCAAGATTCTGTAGTAAGGATTTGGCCATCTGTCCAATGCAACGGTCTTATTGCTGCGGTAGATGAAGTGTGCACAAATCTTTCTACAGAACCAGATTTTTCTATAGCTGAAACAACATTTCGCGTCCCAATAATACTAGGATCTAAAATTTTCTTTTGAGGGTTTTTTGAGCTTATAATAACACTTGCAGCAGTGTGAATAACGTTGCTACATCCAGCAATAGCAGAATCGACTGCATCGGCATCAAAAAGGTCCATTTCAACAATTTCCAGCGACCCCCCCTCTGCCATTTTCAAATTTTTTAGGTGATCTACACGTTCAGGATCGGAAATATCCCGAACAGTAGCGCGAACAACTTCTCCCCTACTCAATAAATTAGCCACAATATGGCTACCGATGAATCCAGAGGCCCCCGTAACTACAGTTACCACATCAGGCCCATGAGATATCACATTTCAGGATATCACCTGTTAGATCCACTAAATTATGCCAGATCTTCAGACAATTTATTCAATAGATGCTCCAATTCGACTTCATTAGGCATTAGAGTCGTTGCCTCCTGTGCCGCAAATAAAGCGGACAGCGCCTGTCCTAATTCCAGATGCGCTCTTGCTAAATTTGCCCAAGCAGCCCCTCGTTCACAATTATTAGTTGAATTTATTGCTCCACGAAACCACTCAATCGCCCGATTAGCCTCACCCATTTCTAGAAAAGCCTCTCCAATTTCATTCCAAGAACCACCATAATTAGGATTTGTTTCAATAGCCTTTCTTTGCCATGCCAAACCATCATCTTCTTCTATTGAAAAAGTCATACCAAGGTAACATGCAGCCTCTGGCGTAGGATATAATTCAAAGGAACTGCCATGATGTTCTGCTGCTACACGAAGAAGCCCTAATCTCTGTAGAACATTCCCCATTCTAAACAAATCATTTGCCAATATAAATCGTAAATTCGAGTCCTCTTCATCGACAGTAATCTCAACCTCATTCCATACTTCTTCAATCATCTCAAGAAGCCCAGTCGACCCTAATCTATCTATTGTAGCGTCCTGATTTGCCATCATCCAGGCATCTCTTGAGGATTTATCATTCTGAATATTAAATGTGCCTGTCTCATTGAGCGGTACCAAATCACACAGACTTCTAGCAACATTTTCATGCATCATATCAACATTCCAAATTGAATGCCATTGGGTCTGAAATTCCCCCTCTCCTTGTCTTTCGATAGTCTGTAATATGGTGCCTCCTTTTTCTCCCACAGCAGCAACTGCAACTCCCTCGAAAGACAACCTCATGAGTAAGCTTACAGGAATTCTAGGTAAACCAGCAGTGACAAGTATTCGATCCCATCCATTCTTTGGAGAACCCATATAAGCATCAGATATAGAAGACCATTCAACATTACATCCACACGCATCGGCAACAATATCAAGTCGCAAATCATTCCATCTTTTTTGTAATTCACCCCGTCTCTTTTCATCAACTTCTACTATACGCAACCTACTCGCACCCAACTGCATTAAAATTTCACTCCACCAATTCCCTCTCGGGGCAACTAGCATCACAGAATCTCCCTTTTCCATTTCCAACATCTGAATTACTTGTGCAGTTTCATAAACTCCTGGTAACAATGAATTTGGTGAATTAAGATTAGACCACCAAGGCATCCTTAGAGTACTACTTTCTATATTGATCAAACCTTCATTATATGATTGAAGTGGTAAAGGAAGAGCGTGAACACCTCTAGGGGTTCGCATCAGAACCTCTCGGAGTGGGCCGTCTTCTATTGCACCCATCAAAACTAATCGTTCCACTGCCTCAACATGCGGTGAAAGACGTGGCCAATTCCTAATTTGTGGTAGCTGTTCTAAATCACAATCAGAGCCATCTTGAACGCTCCAATCTCTCTCCATATTACTCAATAATCTAAGACGACTATTGAAACTCACCCTTAGTAGAGTCCAAAATGCATCGTTTCAATGTAGTATTTAGAATCAGCAACCACGCAGACAAAGTTCTGCAACGGAGCCAACGACCAAACTAGGATTCTGTGGTGCAGCAACTAGGTCCTCTCGCGTTGCCTCACCGGACAGAACCAACACCCCATGAACTCCTGCTCGCTCTGCCATTTCCATATCCGTGTACAATCGATCTCCAACCATTGCACACTCTTCGGGCGCTAGACCTAGTTCCTCCACCTTATGAAGAATCATACCAGCATTCGGTTTTCCAGATATGTGATATGGCTTCTTTCCTGTCGTGGTTTCCAACAAAGCGATGTATGCGCCAGTATCTGGCAATCCACCATTTGGAGATGGACAAACCATATCGGGATGACTTACTACCAGAGGAACACCTCTATGCATAAGGATGCTAGCAGTACTCAATTTTTCGTACGTGATCTCTGTATCATATCCAAGAACGACGTATTGAGGATTGGTAGAGTTTGTATCTATGCCTGCTTCTTCTAACATTTCTCTCATACCTTCTGTTCCAACGAGATAAGTCTGGTCAACACTCTCCGCTGCAAGCCAAGCAAGCAGATCATGGGTTGATAACAGCACATCATCCTCTTTCGCGGGGATGTTCATTCTGAGTAATTTGGTAACGTATTGTTTCACCGAACGACTAGAATTATTTGATAAGAAAAACCTCTTGATTCCAGCGTCCTCGAGTCGAGCAAGAAATTCTAAAGACCCCTGAATTAAATTATCTCCAAGATATATTGTCCCATCGAGATCTAAAAAAACCGCCTTTATTCCATCGAGAGTCTTATCCATTTTTTCACCTCATGGAAGAATTAGAGTTCTAAATAAGAACCAAGGATTCCAAAGTTCTGTCTGAGCATCTTTACTTGCAATCATCTCCGACATCATTTTACCGATTTCTTCTTTTTTATTCGCCTTCTTTATGAACCAGTTAGTCAGCCGTTTCCACTTCATCATTTTCTGTAGTTTAGTTGAGTTGGATAATTCCTTACCTAGGACTCCCCATAATTCTTCCATATATGCGTCTGCTGCATTTGCTGGAAACCCATCAGAATGAACTTTCTTGTCGAAGTATTTACTCGTCATCTTAGCCGATAGAAGAGCATTACCAATCCCTTCTCCACTAAAGGGGTCAACTAGACTAGCAGCATCACCAACCGTCATCGCACCAGCCATAGCTCCACGTCGTGGTTGGAATGAAGGAGGGTTTTTTCTAGGTGAGCCGAAGGGCAATTGCCATCCTTTCGCTGACCCAGGAATCATCTTTGAATTTGCAAACCTATGCTTAAATCTGGGATGATCGTTTATTAGCCATTGTTGCGTTTTCTTCAAACCCCTCCAAGACCCCTTCCTTTTCCCCTTCTTTTCCTCCGAGACCAACATACCAATGCCCACATTGACAATACCTTTTCCTACAGGAAATAACCAGAAGTAACCAGGAATCACCTCATCTATAAAGTGTATTTCAATAGGGCCCTCTTCACCATCTAACCCCTCGACATTTTCCCAATATTCTCGATAACCTCCGCAGAAATGATCGTCGTCTCGGTGCGGCTCATCAAAAACATCCAGAGTAATTTTTCGAGATACAGGACAATTGAACCCCCCCGCTCCTATTGTTAGTGCAGATGTAAATTCCATATCTTCTCCCTCTGAACGAGGCCCACCAAATCTTCCACCAACACCTGTAATCTTGGCATCAATACTCTCTCCTTCAACCATTACTTTAGTAACTGAAAATCCCTGAATAACAGAGCCGCCGTTTTCACGCACGATTTGCTGACATCTATAGAACATTAGATAATCAAATTGCTCTCTTGGTAATGCATAACCCGATTGTAATCCTTGTTTTTCGTAGGCTTCTTTTGGAAGCATAACACGTACTTCTGATCCATTTGCACTACCAAAAAGAATTGAATCAACTACATAGTGAGGCGATTCATCAACTAATTGTAAAACCCCCAATTCCTTGGCATGTGAAAGAGATTTCCCGCCAACGGCATCGCCACAAATCTTATCTCTTGGCCATGTGTCTTTTTCAACCAACAAAACACGAGATCCATTCAGAGCATTATATGCAGCAGCTGCTGAACCCCCAGGTCCGCCGCCTACAACTATTACATCAAAATGCGATCCAGAAGAGGGAATTTCACCCGTATCTATCGGTTTTGTGATGTCCACCACGATATCGCCGCAGAATGATCGAAGGCACACTCGCATTCAAACTTCACCATTGGGTTGATTGCCTTGTATGCTTTCGGAAACCCATGCAGAAACAGGTGTGGATGGTACAGACAACTCTACCCGGAGAACTGAATGAAGCGGAAATGGGCATCTGGTGCCAATCAATAATCGACTCTAATCTCGCTGCTTGTGTAGACATGAAGAGAACAAACTCGGTATTTCGATGGGAAGGGAAAATTCAGAATTCTCCCGAATGGGATGTACAAATAAAAACCTCAGAAGCGAAAAAAAGCCAATTAATTACCAAAATAAAATCCGAACATCCCTATGATGTTCCGCAGATTATTTGTTGGCCAGTCGAATCGTCGAAAGAATACTATGATTGGATTCAAGGATGATAACATATTGTATTAATAAATACAATTATCCAAAGTTAAAAAATTAGTAATATAATATCACTGTTTTTCGTCTCCCCACCAGTTTTCTTCTTCGACAAAATCACTAGGCGACCTATAGCCTACCCACCCATCTTTTTCTTTGACTTCAATCTCTGATGGGCCGCTCTCAGATGAATAGAGGCCGCGAAGGTGGATGTCAATCTGAGGGGGAATTACACCTCCAGTAATTTTCCTGTCACTGTCCATTTCGATGTCGTGCAGTAGTCCTCTGGTGGCAATCACAGTACCGCGGTAATATGTTCCGTCTACGTTTAGATCGACGCGAGAACCTACTTCGAATACTAAGCCAACAGAGAGTTTATCCCACCAAATCTCAGAACTCCATTTCTCAAGTACCGCCTCTTGATCAAAATTTGGATTCCATTCATCTTCAGTTCCATATCCCTCGAGATCTGTTAACTTGAGTTGCTCTAATTCAGCAGCCGACATAAGGCCAATTTCCGTAATGCGATCGATGACTCCTTCTATGCTCCAGCCGTCTCTGTAGATGATTTTCTGATTATTTCTGTTTAGTAATATTAGAACTAATACTAAGACGGAAGCGAGAGCCATACAAACACCGCCACCAAATACTTCGAAGATTCCTTGTGCGATGACTACTGGGACGACGATGATGATGACGAATACAATGAAATAGAATTTCAATTGCCGATCCAATTTTCCCATTATCTATCACCCCTTTTAGCCTTCCCACCAGTATTCGTCGTCAAGGTTCTGGCCCCACCAAAACAGCGTATGCAATCAAGACAACAAGGAGTAGGAGTACCTTCTTGTGTTGTTCTTGATTGGTTCTCTTTTGTGCTTCGGT
>CETM01078128.1_pt1 | contig 22957 bp, 18 predicted proteins | sample 361451 | NCBI WGS metagenome assembly CETM01 (sample SAMEA2622690, study PRJEB7988) | marine metagenome | isolation source: saline water (ENVO:00002010), including
CTATTAGAGCCATAACCTGAATTCAACAAAACCCTAGAAGGAATAATGTTATCTACTAAACGAGTATTGGCCCTTATCTGAAACTCTATGTCATCATTTGGAAGCCAAAGAAGAGTTAAGACACTATTAGAATCATCTAAGCTACTAGTATCACGACAGCCACCAAGACATTTTTGAACACCGTCTCTATCCATTTTTGCAGTGGTAGCTCTAAAAGCAACTTTTTCACTGATAGGTCCTGTTACCATTCCATAATATTGCATATTGCTATAATCACCAGCCAGAACTCTTACTTCTGCTCCGTTTTCAAAACTTGGTTTTTTGGTAATGTAGTTAATAGCTCCACCGATAGAATTTCTACCATACAAGGTTCCTTGGGGGCCACGCAGAACTTCAATACGCTCTACGTCATAATAGTAATTCTCAGAAGCGGCAATACCAAAGTCAGGTGAATAAACACCATTGTAATAAGTAGCTACTCCTGGATCTCCACCCAGAGCTCTAAAGTTTCTACCTACACCACGAATTCTTACATCATAAGGATCACGAGTAGTTGCTGGCAGCTGATCCATTAAGTCATTGGCGCCTTGCAGCCCGAGATCTTCAATTAAGCTTGAATCAAATGCTGTTATAGACATCGAGGTATCAGAAACAGTAGAGGTACGTTTTTCTGCTGTTACAGTAATTTCTTCAATGCCACCTCTATCTTTATCTTCTTCATCATCTTCTGCTGAAGTTAGTATCAACGAAGTAAATCCAAAAATAGAAATAAATAAAAAGTTAATTAGTTTTAATTTCATTTTCCCCCCTTTTAGGAACTAAAATTTCAAGTCTAAAGGTCTTTTATAGGCCAATAAACTATATAAAAAAATACTATAGCAAACTATGCTTAATTTTTATGTAGTTTGCAAATTTTTTTTAAAGAAATACCTATTTACTCTTGCTTTCCAGTCTCTGAGAAGACAAATTTACTTAAGTAGAATGCGTTTAATAAAGCAAAAACAAACATCATTGCTAAAACTCCAAAAAGTTTAAAATTAACCCAAGTAGCCAAACTTGTATAAAACATAAAGTATAGATTAGCTAATCCAATAGAAAAGAAAGCAAAAGCCCAAAAACTTGTCATGTCTATCCAGGCTTTCTCAGGTATTTTAGGTAACCCATCTGGGCTGGCTATCTTCATGAAACTCTTGAGAATTGGAGGTCTTTTAAGTAATTGGTTTCCTAACAAGATACATGCAAAGAGCCAATTAATTATGGTTACTTTCCATTGGAGAAATATAGGGTCTCTAAAAAGAAGAGTGGCTGAACCAAAAACTAATAGAGCTACCCAGGTAAGAAAAAGTTTTTTTTCTACTATCCCTTTTCTAAACTTCTCGTATGCAACTTGTAAAGTTACTACTAACATTATTGAAGCAGTCGCTTTTAGGAAATCTTTGCCTGTTAAGAAAAAAACTCCGAAAAAAACTAGTGCTGGAAGTAAATACCCTAATTGACCCATAATAATATCTGGTTTTTTCTGGGGGCATCATACTAAAATTGTTGCCAGTAAACTAATCAAACAAATATGAAAGAACTAAAATTAGGAATTCAAATGGGTTATTGGGGAGCACAACCACCCGTAGACATAATAGGTTTAGCAAAAGAAGCAGAAAATTTAGGCTATGATGCCATTTGGTCTGCTGAATCTTGGGGCTCAGATGTTTTTACTCCATTAGCTTGGATAGGCTCTCATACATCAAAAATAAAATTAGGAACTGGCATAGCTCAGATATCTGCTAGAACACCTGCAGCAACTGCTATGGCAGCGATAACTTTAGATCACTTAACTAAGGGCAGAGTAATTTTAGGCTTGGGAGTATCAGGCCCTCAGGTAGTTGAAGGCTGGTACGGTCAACCCTTTTCTAAACCCCTTTCAAGAACAAGAGAATATGTTGGAATTATTAAGAAAATTCTAGAAAGAGAAGAACCTGTGAGCAATGACGGTGAACACTACCCACTTCCATATGTCGGCGAAGGTAGCTGGGGATTAGGTAAATCTCTAAAACCTATCACACACCCTCTTAGAGCAAATCTTCCTATATTTCTAGGGGCAGAAGGTCCTAAAAATGTATCTATGACAGCTGAAATAGCTGAGGGCTGGTTACCATTATATTATTCGCCTTACCGACAAGAAGTTTATGCCGACCAAATTAAAGATGCTAAAGCAGGTTTTGAAATCTCTGCTGGTGTCATAATTAATATTTGTGATGATGTAGAAAAAGGTTTAATACCTGTAAAAAATAATTTAGCTCTTTACATAGGAGGCATGGGAGCAGCTAAAAAAAACTTTCATACTGATTTGATGGGCAGGATGGGCTTTGAAGAGGAAGCTTTAAAAATTCAAGAACTCTTTCTTGCAGGAAAAAGAACAGACGCTGCCATGGCTGTTCCAGATAAATTTGCCGATGAAATTTCATTAGTTGGACCAAAAGAAAGAATTAAAGAGAGAGTTCAGGCCTGGAGAGATACACCAATAACTTCTTTGTTAATATCTACTCATGACAAGGAAAGATTAAGAGAGGTTGCAGAAATAGTATTGTAGGTTCAAGAACTATGTTTAGCGAAACCCCAATAATTAAAACCCGCGAACTTTGGAGTACTTGGAAGATACATGGAATCTATTTCTTCTATATCAAAACCTGAACTTTTTATTATTTCAGGAATATCTCTATGTAAATTACATCCACCAGCAATCTTCTTCCATAAAGGGTTAATTCGTTTTTGCCATTTATATACCTTCTCATCTGGAGCTATTCCATGCTCACAAAAAATTAACTTTCCTTCCGGTTTAAGAACCCTTTTAATTTCTTGATTCGCCAAGTCAAGTTCTGGAATGGTACACATTGTGTAGGTTAAAATTACCGTATCAACTTTATTGTCAGGAAGTGGAATTTCTTCGGCGCCGCTAATTATAAAATCGACTTCCATTTTTTCTTCTTTAGCTACTTCTGATGCCATTTTGTTTAACTCTTCTGACGGATCTAACCCCCAAAGTTTATTAATTTTAGATTTGTTATAGAAAGGCAAATTAAGACCTGAACCGATTCCTACCTCCAATACATCTCCTTCTGCTAGAGGAACCACTTTTTTTCTTTGATAAACCATAGGCGGATTGTTACAACAACAATTTAAAAGCTTAGGTAGGACATATTTTTCGTAGAGGTTCATTGTTCTAAATTATAAGTTACAAATTAAAGTTTTTTTGGATGCTCTAAAAAGAATTTAACTACTTCTTTTCCCCAATGAAAAGAATTATCTTTTCCACAACCCAAATAACCATCAACTCCAGGAAAACAGTGTCCTTTAAGCCTTGTAGAACTTAAGTAGCCTTGATTTTGCGTTTCCCATTCATAACTAATAAATTCAAATATAGTATTGTTTTGATTTGTAAATCTTAGCCTCTTATAACCTGCATCTTCTGAAATTGTTTCAACATTATTCATTTCCCAAGACTCACCTAAGGTCTTTAAAGTAGCCAGTGCTCCTGAATAATCTACTAAAGCATCTGTTTTTCCATGAGCATATAAAATATCTATTTGATCTTCTCCAAAACAATCTTTATAGGGTTTAATAAATACTGGACTTTGGTATCCAATAGGGTCTCCCGCACCAAAAGATAAAGGCGCTACGGAACTTAAATCTTTAGAGTATTTACAAACAAATCTCCAAGCCATATTTGCTCCTTGAGAAAAACCAGTAAAATGAATTCTTTCCTTCATAATATGGAAGATACTTTGTACTCTCTTCATAAATTGGAATACCTGTTGATCTTGCTTTCCTTTATGATCCCAAGATCTTCCAAAGACTGTCTTATTCGCAGTAGGGTTAATAACTATAAACCCTGCTTGACCAGCAATCTTGGAAATATCAGTATTTTTGTCTTGTAATTCACCAGTCATCATCCAACCATGAACATCTACTATGAGACCGCATGACCTTTGTAAACAAACCTTAGGTACATGCAAAGCAAACTTGAGTCCTTCACATTTATAAGTGGTAAGACCCTCTTTGGGGGACTTAATACAGTCATCTCCTATGGGTTGGGGAATATTTATAGTTGCAGGTAAGGGTATATCCTCTTGCGAGGCCAGGTGAGTACTTACAAAAATATTTACGAAATACAAAGTAAGCAAGAAAAGTTTAATCTTCATTATTTTCCACTAAAGAAGTTTTAGATTTGATAATTTGATTGAAAATATTTAAGTAAATTTTAATACCTGAAATGCCTTATTTGTTCTCCGCTTTTACCAATTTCTGTCATAGCATTAATACCTATCTCTAAATGTAAATCTGACCACTCTTCAGTTACACCTTTATCTGACTCTTCAGTTTTAACTCCATCAGGTGTTACAGGGACATCAGAAACCAAAAGTAAAGCTCCTCTTGCAATTTCGTTGTAATGACCTACAACAAAAATCGTGGAAGTTTCCATATCTATCCCTATGCAGGTTGACTTCTTTAATCTCTTTAAAAAGATCTTATCGTGCTCCCAAACTCTACGATTTGTGGTAAAAATTACGCCTGTTCTATATTCCTGCCCATTTTCTATAATTTTGTCAGAAACAAATTTATGTAACTTAAATGATGGTAAAGCCGGTACTTCTGGCGGAAAATAATCATTACTTGTACCCTCTCCTCTTATAGCCGCTATTGGTAAAATAAAATTTCCTATCTCACTTCTTTCTTTTAAACCACCACATTTGCCTAAAAACAACACACCACTTGGCTTAACAGCTATCAAGAGATCCATAATGGTAGCGGCATTTGGTGATCCAATACCATAGTTAATAATAGTTAACCCATTAGAATTTGTGGAAGCTTGCATTGGCCTTTTTTCTCCATAAATTTCTGAATTAAATTTATTTGCAAAGTTCTCTACATAATCAGAAAAATTAGTAAGGAGTATGTGGTGACCAAATTTTTCTAAAGGCATGCCTGTATATCTAGGTAGCCAGTCTTTAGCTATCTCTAATTTATTTTCCATCCTGCCCATAAAAACTCACTTATCATCTAGTTCTTTAGGTAATTTTACAGATTTAAAAATTTTTATCAGAGTTTTGAGATCCAGCTATAAAGATCATCAGCTATTATCACTTGCCCTTGAGTGTTTGGATGGATGCCATCAGGTAACATTAAATCTTTGTTTAGTACTATATTTTCATTTAATAAAGGTGGCACTAATCTTGCTTTACATTCGTTTGAAACCTCTTCATAAACTCTTTCTAAATGATTCATGTATTTTGTACCATAGTTAGGGGCTACTATTATTTCCATAATAAAAATATCAATCCCTTCATTTTTAGCGAGGTTACACATCTCAAGTAAATTTGATTTTACCCTGGCAGCTGGGTAACCTCTTAGACCATCATTAGCACCTAATTCTATAAATAAAAAGTCTAGTGAATATGTTTTTAAAAGAGCTGGCAGCCTCAGCAGGCCCCCTTTTGTGGTTTCCCCAGATACACTTGCATTAATTAACTTTAACTTCTTATCTTCAGCATCAAGTTTTTCCTGAACTAATTTTACCCACTGCTTTTCTGCAGGTATTCCGTAACCGGCACTTAGACTATCGCCAAGTATTAACATTTCTCTTTCTGATGCAGAAAATATATGTTGTGAACCCAGTAAGAAAAGGAGAATTGCTATAGAATTGCTTCTTTTATAAAAATGGTAAAGTTTTTTCATATTGATTTTGGTCGCTTATGATAATCCAAACACGGAATCTCACAAAAAAAGTAACCTCTGGAAATGGAGAGTTAACTATATTAGAGGACATCAATCTTGAACTTGAAGAAGGTAGATCCCTCGCTATAGTGGGTCCTTCTGGATCTGGTAAATCTACCTTGCTAGGACTTTTAGCAGGATTAGACTCACCTACAGAAGGGGAAATATTTCTTAATAATCAACCTCTTCATAAATTGAGTGAGGAAGAGAGAGCGTTAGCTAGAAAGAAGAATGTAGCGTTTGTATTCCAATCTTTTGAACTTCTACCTGGGTTAAGTGCTTTGGAAAATGTCATGCTTCCCTCAGAGCTTAATTTAGACTCCCAGGCAAAAGAAAGAGCTACAGAATATTTATCGAGAGTAGGTTTAGAAAATAGAACTCATCATTACCCAAGACAGTTATCTGGGGGGGAACAACAAAGAGTAGCTATAGCTAGAGCTTTTGCTTGCAATGCTAAGGTTCTTTTTGCTGATGAGCCTACAGGAAATCTAGACAAAAAGACTGGTACGAAGATCTCAGATTTACTTTTTGAAGTTAATGAAGAATCTTCAAATGCATTAGTTGTTGTAACGCATGACTCAAACCTTGCTTCAAGATGCGATAAACAAATCAGTCTTTCTGAAGGCCTTATTACGTAACAATGGTTCTTAGACTTTCTCTAAAGCTTTTCTGGCGTGAACTTAAATCCGGGCAATTGGGAATTATGTTTTTTGCTTTAGTGCTGGCTGTAGGAACAGTATCGAGTATTTCTTTGTTCACTGACCGACTTGAAAAGGCCTTACTTGCAGAAACAAAGGAATTTCTAGGAGGTGATCTTAAATTTGAGTCTAATGATTTAATTGAAGATGAAGCGTATTTAGAAATTGAAGATTTAAATGTAAAAAAATCTGAAATGGTTTTATTTGCTTCTATGTTGTCATCAGGAGAAAAGCTTCAATTAGCTTCTATAAAAGCTGTTGATGATAATTACCCTCTCATAGGTGGAATAGAAATTAAATCTAGATCTGAAACACTTTATGTTAAGCAACCTCCAGATGAAAGTGAAGTTTGGCTAGACAAAAGGCTTATAGATATTCTTGATTTAACTATAGGTCAGAATGTTGGGATCGGGGATGCAAATTTTATTTTAAGTCATTCTATTATTTCTGAACCCGATAGAGCTTCTAATTCATATGCCTTTGCTCCTAAGGCAATAATAAATATGAAAGACCTAGAAAAGACTAATGTAGTGCAACCAGGAAGTAGGGTTAGGTTTGCAAGCGTCTATTTAGATTCAAAAGAAAAAATATTAAAGGTTGAAAGTATTTTAGAAAGAATTAAACAACCGGGAGATGACATAAGAAGATCTGAAGATGCAAATGATTCTTTAGGAAAAGCTATAGAAAGATCAGGCAATTTCCTTTTATTAGGTGGATTATTGGCAGTACTTATGGCTGCACTTACTGTAGGCATGAGTTCACAGAAGTTTGCTCGTAGGCATATAGAATATGTGGCTATACTGAAAAGCCTTGGCTGTTCTTCTTGGGAAATTCGCTTTCTTTATTCCTTTATTTTTATTGAATTAGCAATATTCTCTATTTTTCTGGGTTTGATATTGGGATGGTATATGCAAGAAGTTTTCGTAGGTATTTTAACTGAATATTTTCCTACAACACTACCCTCACCAAGCTATGAGCCATTATGGATATCCTCATTAACTGTTTTTATCTGCTTAATAGGATTTGTTTATCCTAATATCTTGAAATTAATTCAAATTTCTCCATTAAGTATTTTACGCAGAGATACTTTAAAGCCTTCTTCTAGCTACTATCTTTATTCTCTATTAGCTTTATCTGCTATGTTCTTCCTGGTTTTTATCTATACAGAAAGTCTTCTACTTTCATCAATAGTCTTTTTTAGTATCGTTCTTATATTTGTTTTAGGCTATGTAGTAATCTTGAGTTTCTTTCAAAGAAACAGGATAGAAGGAGTTGGGTTAACCAGCTCCCTTTCTTTAGCTTGGTCTGAATTACATAGAAGGAAATATTCAAATGCTTTACAAGTTCTTGCATTCTCTATGGCTATAGGTCTAAGCCTAATCACTTTATCAGCTAGAACTGATCTTATGTCAACATGGGAATCTACTCTTCCTGAAGATTCACCAAATAATTTCTTAATAAATATAAGTAGATCAGATTTAAATTCTATTTCCTCCTTTTTAGAAGATAACAAAATAGCATCTCCAACTTTTTATCCTATTACTAATACAATTATGATTAAACTCCCAAGTGTATCTGACGAAACACCAATCCCGATAGATAGGAATTTTAATGCTAGCTGGACAAACGAATTGCCAGATAACAATACTGTTATATCGGGTGAATGGTTTAAAGGAGACTCTTCAGATGGTTTATCTATATCTGATGGGATTGCTAATAGATATAAATTGGCAGTTGGTGACAAAGTTAAAATCTTTTTTGCAAACCAAGAAGTCGATACTTATATTCAAAACGTTAGAGAAGTTAACTGGGATAGCTTCTCACCTAACTTTTTTTTGATAGGACCTTCATCGATTTTTAAAAATAGTCCAGCAACCTATATTTCTTCACTTTATATCCCGAAAGACAAAGACAAGGTTATAACTAAATTTATGTCTGAATTTAAAACTATCTCTGTTTTATCAATTGATGCAATTATCGATCAGGTCAATGGGATCATAGAACAAGTCTCAAAAGCTTTAGAAGTGATCTTAGGCTTAACAGTTTTCTCTGCAGCCTTCTTAACCATTGCAACAATCCAGGATGGTTTTAATCTTAGATTACATCAATCAGCAATTTTAAGAACTTTTGGGGCAAGCTCTAAACTTCTTCAAAAAGCGACGGCTTTAGAATTTGCTCTTTTAGGATTATTATCAGGTCTACTCGGTGCTTTGCTTGCGCAAGTTGGTCTGTACTTCTTAGAGACAGAAATTTTTGAATTATCAGCTAAATTTCATAAAGAGATTTGGTTATTTGGCCCTATTACCGGAATTTTATTAATATCCTCATTAAGCCTTCTTCTAATCATAAATATCACTCGTAAAAGCCCTAAAGAAATAATTTATAACTCTTAAAACTTTAGTGTTGAGGTTCGTTATAGGCTACAGACCTCCCTCCATCTACAACTAAGTCATGACATGTTACAAACCTACCTGCATCACTAGCTAAATAAAGAGCCGCTTCAGATATGTCTTCTGCTAAACCAGTTTTTCTTAGGGGTACAGCTTTTGCTAGATTTCCTTTCAATTTTTCCATTTTCTGATCATTTTCTTCTTTAGTTAAGGTATTTGCTCTTTCTGAACCTCCCCAAAAAATTGGCGTAGCTATTGCTCCGGGTGATATAGCATTTACTCTAATATTGAATTTACCTAGGCTAACTCCAGCCATCCTAGTGTAATGAGAAACGGCTGCTTTCAAAGACGAATAAAGTGGGGAGCCTTGTCCATAAACATGTGCTGCAACACTTGAGTTATTAATAATACAACCTCCTCCGATCTCTTTCATAGGCTCTACTGCATACTTAATGCCTAATATCACGCTTGATAATAAACCTAATCCGTAATCTATTTGCTCTTGAGATATTTCTGCAACATTGTCCGCTGTTCCATATCCTGCATTGTTAAAAAGAATATCTAGTTTGCTAAACTTCTCTAGCGCAAAGTCTACTGAGCCAGATATATCCTTTTCTTTTGTTATATCAGCTTTTTTATAAACAACGTCCTTCCCTAAGTCATTGGCAAGAGAATTCCCCTTCTCTTCAGATCTTCCAACGATAATTACTTTAGCTCCCTCCTGTGAAAAGAGCCTAGCTGTATCAGCGCCTATTCCGCTTGTTCCTCCCGTTATTAAAGCCACCTTTCCTTCGAGTCTTGCCATAATTCCCCCTTGTTTAATTAGATAAATTTAATCAGTCTTAGCCTTCTACAGAATAAACAGATTCTGCTGTCTTATAAAACATATGATTCTTTTCATCATCAGAAAAATCTTGTACTATTTTTTTTAATCCGTTATATAGGACATGATATGAAAGTGACATCCTGTCTACAGGAAAATTACTTTCCATCATGCATCTTTCAGGACCAAAACAATCTATAGCATGTAGATAATAACGACTTTGAGCTTCAACAAACTCATCTGATGTTGCTGGTTTATCCCTTAAATTCCAACCATAACCATTATCTGGCATTGCCATTCCTCCAATTTTTATAAAAACGTTATCAATTTTTGATATTTCCTTAATATCTAATCTCCATTGATTAAAAATTTCTTCTTTTTTATTAGCATAAGGACCTACACCAAGCGGAGTTCCAAAATGATCTAGGATAATTTTTGTGTCTGGTATCTTTTTTACCATCTCTAGAAACTCACGATTTTGATAGTGATAATGCCAAGTATCATATGTATAACCGTTTCTCCCCAATACCTTTACTCCAGAAAGGAAGTCAGTATCTTCAAATAACCCCTTAGGGGCTCCTCCTGGTATAGTCAAAGCTTCAGGATGTTCAGCTCTTGCGCCTGCATGTCTGATTCCTCGAAATAATCCTTCAGAAGCTTCTTGATGCGCATCAAGAACTTCTATTACTTCTTCTCCTAATCTTAAATCTGCTCTTGAAACTATTGCTGATATAACTGCCCCTCCAGTTTCTCTGCTTTTTTTTGCCTGTTCAACCACCGCTTCAGTTTCACCAACTACTCTTAAGTGCTTAGGTCCATCTTCTTTATAAGCCCATCCGCATTCCATATAAACGGTTTTTAGAATCTTGTGACCAGAACCGGTGTCTGCTTGAAGCTCTTCTACTAGATATGCACTTCCTCTGTCGTCCCATAAATGATGATGAGGATCAATTATAGGCATTTCTGGCTCAACTATATTTTCCTTAACCTGACTTAACCATTCCTCACTACCTATATTTATTTCTACCATTTTCTTACTAAAAAATTACTTTAAAGAATAAAGATAATTTAAAATTGGTGTAGAGACAAATTTCTACGAAATAATATAAGGAATAAATATGAAACTTTATGATGGTCTAGGACCAAACCCTCAAGTAGTAAGGATGTTTCTGGCTGAGCTTGGAGTTGAGATGGAGACTGTAACGGTTGACATAATGTCAGGAGAAAATCGCCAGGAAGGTCATTTAAATAAGAACCCAATGGGGCAATTACCTACTCTTGAACTTGATGATGGAACTTTTCTAGCTGAAATAACTGCTATTTGTGAGTATCTAGATGATATAAAAGGAGGTACTAATCTAATTGGAACCAACCCTGAAGAGCGTGCCTTAACTAGAATGTGGACTAGAAGAATAAGCTTAAATATTTGTGAAGCAATGACTACAGCGTTTAGAGGGGCAGAAGGTCATGATTTTTTTAAAGATAGACTTAGAACCTTTCCTGACTCAGCAGAAGATTTTAAGGCTCAAGCTAAAGAAAATTTAGCTTTACTAGATAAGCAGATAGAAGGTAAAGAATTCATTTGCGGAAATAACTTTACCCTTGCAGATATTATGCTTTTTTGTTTTCTGCATTTTGGGTCAACTGTAGGTCAAGATATCGAACCTAAACTTAAAAATATTAATACTTGGTTTGAGAAAGTAGGCAAAAGAAGTAGTGCATCAGCTTGAACTTAAATTCATGATCCTTGATTCCTGTGCTTTCTGATATAAAGAATCTCAGCAATTCCAAGAGTAGAGAAAATAAGGAAAAAGAAAAAGAACTTCTTATGACCATTCTTAGAAGCTAACCAACAGGCCATATAAGTCCAGTAAATTTCCCAAATAAATAAAGTAATTATTATTACTAACTGAACCATCTAATATTGCTAAATTTAAGGGTTTAATCTTTTAAGTGACTACCTAAAAGGGATTTAAAATTTTCTTTATAGAATTTAGTTCTTTGGTTTTCACTGACGTTGTCCATAGTTCTTTCAAACCTTCCAATAGGATCATCAGTACCTTCGTGGTGTGGATAATCTGAAGCGAACATAAGAAGATCTTCGGCTCCAGAATTGAGAATCCAACCTATGTCTTCTCCAGCAAATGGGGTTACCTTTATTTGCCTTAATACGTATTCTGAAGGCAAGAGCTTAAGGGATGTTAAGTCCTGAAATTTTCTAAAGGCCCTAAAAGATTGATCAAGATGTTTCATCCAAGAAATAATCCAACTAGCACCAAGTTCTACTACTCCAATTCTTAATTTAGGGAATCTTTCTAAAACTCCATCAAAAATCATAGCTGATAAAAAAAGCTCTGCATTGTATTGAATAGCCATATAAGCAAGAGCATCATTTGGCGCATCCCCCTCTACATGGTTGGGGACTTGTTTTTGATTGTTATAAAAAGATCTTGGTATTGGGCTATAGCCTCCATCCGCTCCTACATGCAAAGTAACCGATAAATCAGCATCTTGAACAGCAACCCAAAATTTATTGTAATCCGGGTGCGTAAAAGAAATTTGCCCTTTTGGAGCAACTGTATCTATCAATATTATAGAAAAACCCATATTTATTGCTTTATCTAAGAACTTCTTAGAAAGATCTGGCCCCAAACCTAAAGGAATATAGGCAGTTGGAAACATCCTAGAGTCCTCTTCACTAAAAGTAGCTAGCCCTCTATTTAAGGCTTCAACCCCTCCAATTAAAACGTTATTTTCTTTGGCAGCTATAACTTGATTAAACGCACTAGTTGGAAAAAGAATATAAGCTTGAAAACCTAAAAGGTCATTAGCAAGCTTCCTCTCTGTAGCATCAAAAGCGCCAAGCCCATTCCAGCCTTTATAGTCCATTGACATAAATTTTTTATTAGCTTCACTAGCAATTTCTGCATTAGATTTTCTTTCTTTAAATCTAGTAATAGCTAAATCTATTTCCTGTAGTATATTTTTCTTACCACCTACAAAAGGTTCTAATGAATTTTTAATACTCGAATCAGCAAACTCAGCTATCCAGTCTGGTCTCTCCATCATATGAGTATCTGCGTCGTAGATAATCTTTCTATGAGCGTACGGCATATGCGAGAGAGAAATTGATTGGTTTCATTTCATATCTTATTTTGAAAACTTCTTTAAAAGAACAACTGTTTTTAAAATTATTTTCATTAATAAAAGTCCTAGTCAGATTTAGTTTTTTGTAGAAAATTCTTAATATCAATTGCCGTCCTTACTGGGTCTTCATACATAGGTAAGTGACCAATATCAGGATAAATCTTTACCTCCACGTCTGGAATATTCTCCTCGAAGTGCCTCACGCTGTCTAGTTCTATTAAATTATCTTCTTCCCCATGAATAATCAATGTTGGAGCACTAATTTGTTGGAATATTTCAGGGGTTTCATTGCCGTACCTGTTCCCTGAAAACATCGAGATTATTGCCTCTCGGGAACCTTCTAAAAGAACTAATTCATGGAATTGATTAGCCCATTCTTTAGTTGCTAAATCTTGATTATAAACAGATGTCTTTAGGCCTTGTTCAGCAAAGAATTTTGGGGTAAAAACTAATAAAATTTTTCTTGTGAAGTTAGAAAATAATAATCTCCATGCCAAAGGTGAACTTTCATCTTCATCAGGTTCAGTTTCTTCTTCTCCTTCGACCCTTACGCTTGAGGAAGCTATCAATATAAGGTTATTAATTTGTTTCGGATATTTGAGGGCATATCTCCATGACACCCCGCCTCCCATAGAATTCCCTGCAATTGAAAATTTATCAATATCTAAAGAATCTACAAGCTGATTAATTGTTTTCATAAATCTTTCTGTTGAATAGTCTCCTGATGGTATTGCACCAGTAAGACCAAAAGCTGGAAGATCTAGACTAACCAGTCGATAGTCTTCAGATAAATACGGAACAAGTCTTTCAAAATTAAACAAAGAACCATTGAATCCATGAACAAGAACAATTACTTGACCTTGTGGGCTTCCTTCATCTCGATAATGAATACGGGAACCATCATCTAAAGTTAGAAATTGAGAAGTCCCAATAGCATACTTAGCCTCTAATTCTTCTCGAGGAATATCAAAATAAGTTCCTATATAAATAATACATGTTAATAATGCCAGTAATGACAGCCCGGTCCATTTAATTACTTTTTTCATAAATCTATTCCTTGAGAAGGTTAAACTAGACTGAGTATTTTATTTAGACAAGAATCAATCGTTGTACTATTTTCTACAATATGATCTGCGTAATGTTGATATAGCCCTTCTCTCTCTTTGTAGGCCTCTTGAATAGATTGATCTGATCTTTTAAGTAAGCCTCTTTCAGAAAAATTTGATATGCGATCTGATATTTCTTTGTAAGGCACTTCAAGATATATAACCATAGAATTTTCTTTAATATAATCCATAGCAGTACTACAAAACACAGCACTACCTCCTGTGGCTAATACGATTTTACTAAAGTTAACCGATAGTAAAGCGTCTTCCTCAATTTCTTTGAATTCTTTATTTCCTTTCTGGATCAGAATATCCTGTAAAGATTTACCAGATTTTTCTTCCATAAGTAAGTCGCTATCAACAAAGTTAAAATTTAATTGCTTAGCAAGTTTTTCCCCTATAGATGATTTACCTGCTCCTGCCATACCTATTAATGATATTGAATTATTCATTTCTATTTTTATCTCCAAACATACATCAATCTTTCAGCAGATATGAGCATTTAGTGAATCTATGTAAATAATAGACCTGTTCTTGCTGATACTGAAATCAGAGAGCTCATTTGCATATTTTTTCATGCAGTCTTGAGCTGAGATTTTGATAAAAATAGGGTCAATTAAAACTTTAAGCGACCTCAAATTCTCTTTATTCTGCGTAATCCAAGCCTTTTGCCTTTTGTACTTCTCGTTTGTTAGGATTAACAGATTCTCTAAACGGCACATCAACAATTTCACCCTCTACCGCTACTCCAGATGACTCCGAGTATTCATCGGGTAGCCTAACCTGTAATTTAGTCCCAATATCCGATGAAGCCCATGGTACCCAACCAAGTGCGATGTTTGTATTTAGTTCTGGAGACCACCATGGAGAAGTGATGTAACCCATATCATTTCCATCTGTATCTGCGATCAACCAGAAATCAGGGGCATAGTCTGTGATTTGTTTCCCGCCAAAAATAAGGCCAACCATTCTCATTTTAAAAGGGGTGTCTCCTGCGTCAATTACTGCGCGTTGTCGTTCTAGTTCTTTTTTACCTATGTAATCAGCTTCTTTATTTCGTGGTACTTGATAGCTCAAATTCACTTGGAAGGGAGAAGTTTCAAAATCCATATCTTGGCCCCAAGATAAAATACCAGCTGCAATTCTTCGATGATGCGCAGGCGCGATTACCATTAAGCCAAATTCTTCACCAGCTTCTAGGACGGCATTCCAAACAATCTCAGCATTTTCATGAGAATCACGAACATAAATTTCATAACCCTTTTCGCCAGTGAAACCTGTTTGGCTAATCACCGTATCTACGCCTTCAATTTTGGTTTCCATAAGACCGTAATAAGGGATTTCCCTAAGCTCTTCACCAGCAAGTTTGGCCATAAGATCTTCAGAAAGAGGTCCCTGAATTTGTACAGGACAAACATCTATCTCATCTATTGTGACATCATATTTTTTAGAAATATTTACACCTTGCAGCCAGAGCATAAGATCGCTATCAGAAAGAGAAAACCAGAATTCATCTTCAGCTATCCTTAACAAAACTGGATCATTAAGAATTCCTCCTTTATCGTTACACAGAATTGCGTACTTCCCATTGCCTGGTTCTATCTTAGTAGCATCACGAGTGATTACAAAGTTCGTAAAAGCCTCTGCATCTGGTCCCTTCACTCTTATTTGTCTTTCGACAGCAACATTCCACATGGTGACACGATTAACCAGAGCTTCGTATTCAACCATGGCTCCGCCGTCTTCAGGTTTTACGTATCCTCTTGGGTGATAGATGCGATTGTAAATTGTTGCTCTCCAGCAGCCAGCTTCATGAGATAGGTGCCAAAAAGGCGACTTTCTAACTCGAGTTGAAATCAATAGCTCTGTGGGCGTTCGGCCACTCTGCCTAAGATTATATGGCACTATTCGATCGCTTTGATCAACACTTGGATGATTTGGATGTTTTTTCATTTTTTCTCCCTTTTAATGTGTAATTATATTAAAAACTATTTAAGAACGAACCCTTTCATTATCAGGATCATAGAGAGACCCTTTGCCAACTATCTGTACTGTCATAGGATAAATGCCATCGCCGTTTTCATTGAAATATTCTAGGCACAGTGACTTACCTGGTATAGCAATATTTTTAGGTAGATATCCCATTACTACATGTTTTTCTATTGATGGGCAGTAAGACATGCTAGTGCTATATGACCTACGACCTTTACTATCTACTGGAACTTCGCCTGTATCAGGATCAATAATTGGTGAGATACCTACTGGGTAGCGCAAACCATTACCCGATACATCTAGGTTGTCCAAAGTCATAGTACATAAAATTGCGCTAGGCTCTTCTTCTCGATGAGTGAGATGAGCTGATTTGCCATGAAAGCTTGCTTCTTTAACTAAGCGTCTTTCAACTGCTGATTCACAAGCATTATATTCAGTCTCTAAATCTGCACCTTGCAATCGAAAGCTCTTTTCTAGGCGTCGACTAGTAGCATAAGTTTCAATACCAACTGGTACAACCCCAACTTCAAGTAGAGAATCATAGAGCGCTAAACCTTCTTCACTGTCATTGTTTAAATATATTTCCCAGCCACTCTCGCCAACGTAGGAAATACGTGCTGCCCAGACATCTATCTTTTTTCCACCTGATAAATTGAGAGTTAGGTTTTTAGTTGCAACAAAAGGGAAATTCTCAATACTAATTTCGTTGGGATCAATAAAATGACCTAAAGCATCTTTAGCTTTAGGCCCCCACAATCCTAAGGTTGCAATATCGTGTGTCCTAATATTGATATCAGCTTCAAGACCCATATCATCTCGATAATTGCGCAAAGTTACCCAGTCCCTATTTCCATCTGCACCGCCTGTAATTACACGATAACTGTCTACACCTAAACGGGCAATGGTTAGATCTGCATGGACGCCACCATCCTCATCCAGAAAATTTGTATAAATGATACGTCCTTCAGGGGTATTACCGCCAACCTTAGCAACAGAAAGGTACTCCAGCATGTGTTCTGCTTCTGGGCCCTTAATATCCATGATCGCAAAGTGCGATAGATTGATCATCCCAACTGATTCACTCATTGCTAGGTGTTCTGCATTTGCAATCTCATAGGGTACATGGCGTCGATCCCATTCGTTTTCTCGAACAGGCACATCTTGTAAATATTTGTCTAGTTTTTGTTGATTACTTTTATATGCAAAGGCTCTCTCCCAGCCAGCAATTTCGTTATCAAAGTATCCTCCAAGTTCTTTTTCTCTTGAATAAAAAGGACTGACAAACAACTCTCTTTGGCTAATGTAGGGCTCTCTCGGGTGGACAGCAGGAGTATAGATAGTTTGGGCGTTTTCAAAAGATCTCGTTTTAACAAAATCTTTTTCTTTTTGGGCGGGATAAAATCTTGAAATATCAAAAGAGTGCATATCCATAGGTGTTTTGCCATTGATTATCCATTCAGCACATAATCTTGCACATCCAGGACCGTCTTTAACCCAAACTGCTTCGCATAACCAAAATCCTCTGACTTCTGGACTTTCACCAATTAGTGAACCAGCATCAGAAGTTACAGATAGTAGGCCATTAAATGAGCTTCTTTCATCCCACCCTAATTCATTAAGTATAGGTGTGGTTTCAAACGCTTTTTCTAGAGGTTCTGCAATTTCTTCAAGGTCTAGGTGTCTCATCGAGTCAGAAGTCATAGTCTTTTCAGGATTCCCAATGTCCTCTGGATCAACAATTCGAGGCTCTTTGTCCTCATAAAATCCCCATTCAAGCATACCTCCATGGAGTCTACCTGTATCTCTGACATAAGCTGAATTACCTTGATCTCTAAGTAATGGGTAGACAAGAAATTCATCTGTTTCTTGTATTTGAGGGAGTGGACCAAAAAATAATAAAGGATGTTCCACTGGTGCGAGCGGGACTGGAACACCAGCCATATCACCAATCAAAGGTCCCCATATTCCTGATGAAAGGATAACTTTGTCAGTTTTGATAGTTCCTTTGTCTGTTTTTACTCCAGTGATACGTCCATTTTCAATGTCAAAGCCTACAGCTGGTGTATCAGCGTATGTAGTTAGAGCGCCTTTCTCTTTAGCACTTTCTACAGCAAAACTCACCACATCCTGTGAACGTGGTACTACAAGACCGGCATCTGGATCCCACATAGCACCTCGTATGGATTCTTCATCCAATAAAGGAAATTTTTCTTTAGCTTCGGAAGCAGAAATTAATCTTACATTTGTTCCAAAGGATTTACCTGATTCTACTTTTCGTTTGAGCTCTTCCCAGCGTTCGTCATCGCCTTTTCTACAGATTTCTAGACCTCCTTTTTTTAGGAAGAAGCCATTTTCTTCATAAAAATTTCTGCTAAAGGCAGTAGTCCAATTACTTAGCTTGTCATGAGTTGTGTTATAAACGAAGTCCGAAGCATGCGCAGTGGAGGCAATGTCTGAAGGAATTACTGTAGATTTTTCTAACCCTACGATGTTTTTTTGTCCAAGCTCTGTGAGCCAGTATGCAAGCATAGAACCGACAATACCACCTACGCCAACTATGACTATTTCTGCATCCGTAGGGAATTTAGAGGATTTCATCGACGCATTATAATGATTATTTTCTGTTTTGATTAATCATTTTTTGCGAATCATATAATTCAATGTAAACGCCACGCAACAGGCTTATCGTGGCTGCTATTAAAATAAATACAAAAGGTAATGCCATCGATATTGACCCTGATTGTATAGCCTGTAAAGCAACTGAACCCCCGCCCACTAATAAAGCTATGGCAACCAATCCTTGAATAATTGCCCATATAACTCTTTGTATTGAAGGAGTATTTTCTTTACCACCAGAGGTAATCCTATTAATAACTAATGAACCTGAATCAGCTGATGTAACAAAAAATAGTACTAACATGAATAAAGAAAATATACTTGAAATGACAGGAAATAAAAGATTATCTAACATATAAAAAAGCACTAGAGAAATCTCTCCTACTGGTTCACTTAAATTACCTATTCCATCTTGAAACTGAAAGATTGCAGTTTCTCCAAACGAAGTAAACCATATAGTGCAAAATAAAAGAGGTGCAAACATTACGACAGTGAGAAACTCTCTAATGGTTCTCCCCTTTGAAATTCTTGCAATGAACATCCCCACAAATGGAGACCAAGAAATAAACCAAGCCCAATAAAAAATTGTCCAATCATGATACCACTCTAAATCATTAGGTCTGTTCCAATCACTTAAACGAACAATATCCTGAAAATAAAAAATTAAGTTTTGCCCATACGCCATGATGATCTTGAATGTTGGTCCAGCAAGTACAATGAAAGACAGTAAAACAAAAGCTAACCCTATATTTATGTTACTAAGAACCTTTACGCCCTTATCTAGACCCCTGTAAACAGAAAAAATAACTAAAGAAGTAATAAATATTATTACTAGAGATTGAGTTAAGAGATTATCGGGTGCAATATTTAGATAAGACAAACCAGAAGTTGCTTGCCTTGCCCCCAACCCCAAAGATGTTGTTAAGCCAAAAAGAGTTGCTAATACAGCAATTATATCAATGACATCACCCTGCCATCCCCAAATTCGTTTACCCAAAAGAGGATAAAAAATAGATCTTATAGTTAAAGGTAATTTCCAGTTATAGCAAAAAAAAGCAAGTGATAGTCCTATGATTGCATATACTGACCAAGCATTAAGACCCCAATGGAAAATGGTTGCACTGAAAGCCAATCTGTAAGCCTCTTCAGATTCAGGACTAACATTTAAAGGTGTTCCAAAGATTCCTGTGTAATAAGAAAGAGGTTCAGCTGCTCCATAGAAAGTCATACCTATACCAACTCCAGCTGCAAATAACATACAAACCCAAGATACAAATCCAAATTCCGGGACTGAATCCTTTCCTCCAAGTTTTATTTTTCCAAAAGGAGAGACAATTAAGAAAAAAATGATCAATGTAATGGCAGACATAGACAACGTAAATAAGGTACCAAACCAAACCACTACAAAATCCATAGCATTAGTAAGAAAAGAAGACTTTTCTGGAAAAATTAATACGAAGGCAGAGAAGAAAATAGCTAAACCTGAGCTAATCGCAAATACGGGTAAATTTATATCCAACCCAAAGAATTGGGTGTTTGCCCTTCTTTCTCCTGATGTTGAAGTAGTATAAGTACTGTCTCTCATTTAATTTCCTATTAATTTATCAGCGCTACGTCTTCAGGTCTCAACAGCTCTTTTCCTAAGTTATTAAGCAATGGTTTTAAGTGCTTTGAATAAGGCTTCCAGCGCCCCATGCCTTCTTTGTTAATTGGCCTTCTTACCTGTTCAGAACTAGCGGTTCTAACTGATCTGTCCGTTTCATAAAATGAAATACACTCTTCTTCATAAGGTAACTCTAAAAATTCGAGTATCCTTTTAACCTGCCCTTCAAGGTCTTCAATGATATCCTCATTATTGACTCTTAATATCTTGTTAGGCAAGACTTTATCCCAGTGATTCATCAAATTAACATAACTTTTGTAATAACTTCCTGCTTCAGCTAGACCATATGAAAACTCTTGGCCTTGAGCAAAAAGTTGTTTAAACATACTAAAACAACAATCCAAGGGATATCTCCTAGCATCAATAATCTTAGCGTTTGGCATAATTAGATGTATTAAACCAATGTGTCTGAAGTTATTAGGCATTTTATCTGTGAACATAGGTGCATCTCTTCTGTGCATCTTAGTATCTTCAATAAAACCCTTTCCCATAGTTTCTCTTTGTTCGAGTGTTAGTGAGTTCATACTTTTAGGGTAATTACCTAATTTACCGTAAATATCTTCTCCCCTTAAGCTTTGAGCAATTGAAAGAATATTTGGAAGCTCAAGTGTCCCGTCAATCATAGAGTGTGATGCCAAGATCTGCTCTACAAGTGTTGAGCCTGCCCTAGGTAAACCAAGAATGAATATAGGATCTTTTGTATCATGCCCTCCACTACCTAAATCTCCAAAGAAAGTTTCATCACAAACATCTATTTGGGCTTGTAGTTCCTTATCCATTCTTTCAATTGAATATAAACTTTGATCGTTTTTTATTTTGTTCCCTCTTTCTAAATGAAAGAATGCCTCATCATACTCACCATTCACTTCACAACCTTGAGCAAGAGCAAAATGAAAATACGCTTTATCTCTTAATGATAAATCCACTCTCCCCACTTGTTCTCGCATATTATCTAATTCATTATCGGTAAAGGAATATGTCTTTAGGTTTGCTAAAGAAAAGAAAGCCTCTCCATGATCTGGTTTTATTTGATAAGCAGATTGATAGCTCTTAATGGCTTGGTCTGTTTTGCCTAAAGTCTTTTCTGCATGACCTTTCGAAGTGAGTGTACTGAAATTAAATGGATTTTTTCTCAGAATATCTTCTAATAAGCTAATTGCTTCTTCATGATCTCCATTTTGCATAATTTCACTAGCTTTTTGAGCTTGATAATTAAGATTGTCGGGATATTTATCACATAATATATTCACTTGCTCCATGGTCTTCGCAAACTTTTGTTTTTTTCTAAGAATAGAAGCATATTTCATTCTCAGATCTCCATCATCTGGTTTGAACTCTACGGCCTTTTCTAATAAAAATTCTGCGTCATCAAAATAACCCAATCGATTAGCAATTTCAGCAAGCAAAGACATTGCGTATGTGTGAGTAGGGTTTTCTTTAAGAAAGGACCTACATTTGTCCTCAGCTAGGCCTAATCTGCCTTCATTGAGAATCTGGTCTATGTGCAAAAGTATACTTGGAAGTGATTGAAGTTTATTGATTTGCTCAAGCGCATGATCAGCTGCTGGTTTATTTTTATTCTTTACAAAGTATTTGTGTAAAAAATTCCAAGCTGCTAAAAGGGCTGGGTTAAGTTCGCAAGCTTGTCTATAGTGCAGGACCGCTTTCTCTTCATTTCCTATATCTCTATTAAGGTGACCTAACTCCTGATATGCCCGACCCATATCTGGAGCTATGAGCAACAACTGCTCAATATATTTTTTTGAATCGTCAAATTTTTTTAAATATCTTGTTGAAACAGCTGCTAGATATAAGCTATCAATATTGTCAGGGTGATCTTTGAGAATAATCTTTAATGAATTAAGGGCATATTCAAACCTACCTTCCTTTACTGCTTCAGTGGCTTCGCTTAGATCTACCTTGAGAGTGGTTTCATCTGTATTTGATTGATCTTCTTTCATTCCAATCTAATTCTAACAAATATAATAAAATCTAATTTCTTAAAAAAATAAAAAGGGAGCCTGGGCTCCCTTCATATTATCTATTTATCGAAGTTAAAACTTTAGTTTATACCTGAAACCAACAGTCATTGGTCTAATAATGGCTATACGTTGTCTATCAAAGACGAATGTATTGCTTATTTCTGCTCTTTCATCAGTAAGGTTATCGACATACATTTCGGCTGTCCAATCATCGTTACTGATACCACCTCTGACATTAACTAAGTTATAACTATCTTGTTGAGCTCTATTAGGTCCCATGATGTCAGAATAACTTTTATCTGACATAGTGAATTGAGCTTGCCAAAATCCAGTATTACCACCAGACAATCCCCATTCTTTTCTGGCACTTACATTGCCTTGAAATCCAGGAGCAAATGCTAACTCTTGACCAACAATTACGTCATTGGTTGGAACTAAGGCCTTAGTAATTTCAGTATCTAAGAACGAAAAAGCACCTGATAGTATCAACCCTTGTTCAGTGAAATAAACAAAGTCACCCTCTACTCCTTTTATTTCAGCATCAGCTGCGTTATCGGAGAAGAACAAGTTAACGATACTTGGATCAAAGATAGTGCTTTGTAAGCCGCTTACATCAACCATAAAAACACTACCATTAAACCTAAGTCGACCGTCTTGTAGAACGTTTTTCCAACCAAACTCATAGTTTGTAATTTCATCAGAATCGATGGCTGGAGGTACGGTATATGATCCATCTGGACTTGTTCTGCCAACAGGTCTGTTTAGAAGACCGGG
>CETM01032530.1_pt1 | contig 22934 bp, 13 predicted proteins | sample 361451 | NCBI WGS metagenome assembly CETM01 (sample SAMEA2622690, study PRJEB7988) | marine metagenome | isolation source: saline water (ENVO:00002010), including
CCAGATTGATTGGCTTGAAGTAACTTTCGAGCAAATCAGGTTTTAATGGAAAGTTTCCTGGATGGTTTTTTCACATCAGTAATTCCTTGACCGACATCTAAGACAGAGCCAGCGAGAATGAGTCAGAAAGCAAATGCCAGTTTGCTCCCGGCAGGTAAGAATAATCTCTTATCCAAGAGTTTTATTTCGCTTTGCCTGACTCAATTTCTTACCGGTATCAATGACAATACTTTTCGCTGGCTGGTCATTGGAATTGGCAAGCAGTATGTGGAATACCGCCAGGATCAGATCTGGGGACTTTCTCAAAGCTGGGTGTTAGGTCTGGGGTTAATCTGTTTTGTGACTCCTTACATCATTCTGGCAACGCATGCTGGTTATATATCGGATCGATTTTCCAAGCGACGGGTCATTGTGGCTTGTAAGATTGCTGAGATCGGAATCATGTTGATGGGGAGTCTGGCGATCTTTCTTGAGTCGCCACTATTCATCTTTATATCGCTGACGCTCATGGGAGCGCAGAGTGCGATGTTCTATCCGGCAAAAATGGGTTCGATTCCGGAAATCGTTAAGCCGGCAAAGCTCTCACCTGCTAACGGCTATTACAACATGATGACCGTGGTTGGAACGTTGGGTGGGATGTTTTTGGGTGGGTATCTGGCGGATTACTATGCAGGCGACAACGGCGATTTTCTGTTGCATTCCACAGCCAATCTGGGTAGCGGACATCCCGTGATGTTAATTGCACAGGTTGTCGTGGGTATCGCATTAGTCGGGTCGGTTATTAGCCTGGGAATTGATCCGCTACAAATTGCAAATAAAAAGCGACTCTTTCCGATCAATATGGTTAAGTCCATGTGGAGCGATTTGAGAATACTTCACGAAAGTCGCGCTTTGTTTCGCATCGCGATTGGGATCATGTTCTTCTGGGCCGTCAGCGCTGTAGCCCAAAACAACATCGATCAGTTTGTAGTCGAAGCCGGGTCCGGCTCGGAAACGGACCGTACTCCGTTTCTGGTCGTGGTCGTGTTGGGAATTTGTGTGGGATCGGTATTGGCTGGTCTGATGTCGGGTGACCGAGTGGAGTTGGGGATTTTGCCTGCCGGCGCCTTCGGTATTGCCATTTCCACGATGTTGTTGTTCACGGTGGACAGCACGATTTTCGACAAAACGAAATTGGGGATTTCAGTTCAGGATCAGATTCGAGAAGGTCAGCCACGAGTGGTGCGGGTGATGAAGCTGGCCAAGGATGCACCGGCCATCGAATCGGGCTTTCAGCTTGACGACCAGATTTTGTCGGTCGGTGGTGATCCCGTGGATTCACGTGATATTTTCAACGAACGAGTGATCGGGCATCAGGAAGGAAATGCGTCAACGATAGAGTCTGCTCAGGTGGTCGTGACCGTCAGACGTCAAACACTGGATGGAAATGCTGAACATGGATTTGAAGATGTGGAATTAAATCTGAGTCTTGAACCTAGTAGTGAGATTAAATGGGAATACTTTATTGCCTGCGTCCTGCTGGCCGGTGTGGGCTTCAGTGCCGGTCTATTCGAAGTGCCGCTTACAGCCTTCCTTCAGCATCGCAGTCCCCGGGAACATTTAGGAGCTGTGCTGGCTGCCACGAATCTGCTGACATTCTTTGGCATGTTGATTATGAACGGTCTGTTTATGGCGTTACGAGTCGAGACCGAAGGTGGTGAACCATTTTTCTCGGCACGTGATATCTTCCTGACGCTCGGATTACTGACCATACCGATTGCCATTTACATCGTGGTGCTGATTCCTTCGGTCACGATCAAATTCTTCGTCTGGACGCTAAGCAAAACGGTTTACCGAGTTAAGTTGAAAGGGCTTAAGAATCTGCCTGAAACGGGAGGGGCTTTACTGATACCCAATCATGTTACCTGGATCGATGGCATCCTGTTGTTGCTGGCAAGTGAACGCCCGATTCGGATGGTTGTATTCTCGGGCAATTTTAAGAATAAGATATTGAATGCTTTGGGGAGGATGTTTGGAGTGATTATGATCACACCAGGCCGACGCTCGGTAATCAAAGCACTGGATACCGCAGCCAAGGCGCTTGATAACGGGGAGCTTGTTTGTATCTTCCCGGAAGGTGCCTTAACCAAGTCCGGACAGATTCAGACATTTAAGCCCGGGATGAAGAAGATTCTGGATCGTTGTGAGACCGACGTACCGGTGATTCCCATTTATCTGGACGGGCTGTGGGGAAGTGTGTTTAGCTTCTCCGCAGGTAAGTATTTCTGGAAACTACCACGCCAAATCCCGTATCCTGTATGGGTACACTTTGGTAAACCTATTCCGAAAACATCAGAAGTTCATGAATTCCGCCAGGCGGTTTCGCAGTTAGGAGCAAAAGCAGTGAATCAACGCATTCAAAATGAAAGTCAGATGACATGTCAGTTCATCCGTGAATGTAAACGAAATCGCAAACCGAAGATTTCCGATACCAGTGGTAAGTCACTCAGCGGAAGTGAAATCCTGTTGCATTCACTAGTACTTCGTAAACTGCTCAATCGCCACGTACTTGGTGAAGACGAACAGTATGTAGGAATGTTGATTCCTCAAAGTGTGGGCGGTGCTGTGACTAATATGGCATTGGCACTCGATAAACGTGTCGCTGTTCACTTGAACTACACGGTCAGCCCGGAAGTCTTAAATGCCTGTTGTGCTCAGGCCGGCATCAAAACGATTCTGGGTAGCCGTCTGGCAATGAAGAAATTCAACTTCAATGAAGAAGATTTGGATGCCAAAGTGTTTTATCTCGAGGACCTCCGCAAAGATCCTTACAAACCGACACTCATGGATAAGATGACCTGCTTATTTGTATCCAAGTTTAGTTCCGCAAATTCCATCATTAAATCCCTGGGGCTTGATGAAATTAAACCAGACGATGTTCTGACAGTGATCTTTACATCGGGATCAACCGGCGTGCCTAAAGGGGTGATGCTGACCCACGCGAATGTGGCGAGTAATGTGGAAGCGATAAACCAAATCGCAAAACTCAAGCCGGACGACATGGTCATTGGGATTCTTCCCTTCTTCCATTCCATGGGCTTTACCGTCACCATCTGGACTCCCCTGTGCCAGTCCTTAGGTGTTGCCTATCACACGAATCCACTGGAAGCGAAAAAAGTGGGTGAAGTGACCGAACAGAACAAGGGGACTGTGTTGGTCGCTACACCGACATTTCTGCGAAGTTACTTGCGACGAGTCACTCCAGAACAATTCGAATCGCTGGATATCGTCATTACTGGTGCTGAAAAACTACCAGCCGATGTGGCGGATCAATTCGAAGAAAAATACGGTGTTCGTCCTGTGGAAGGGTATGGAGCAACAGAAACTTCCCCATTGGTTTCCGTGAATGTGCCGCAAAGTCGACAAGCTTCCGATGATCACGTCGAATCAAAAGAAGGTACGGTTGGACGTACGATTCCAGGCGTTGCCGCCAAAGTAACGGATCTCGATAGCGGTGACGAACTGGGCGTTGAAGAGTCGGGTATGTTGTGGATTAAAGGTCCCAATGTAATGAAAGGCTACTTTGGACGGGAAGATTTAACCAACGAGGTCATCGTTGATGGTTGGTACAAGACCGGAGACGTGGCGTTGATTGATAAAGATGGCTTCATCAAAATCACAGGCCGCATGAGTCGCTTTTCGAAAATTGGTGGCGAAATGGTGCCGCACATTAAAATCGAAGAGGCGCTCAATGAGATCCTGGGAGCTACCGAAGAAATGCTGGCTGCCGTCACGGCCGTACCGGATGCCAGAAAAGGGGAACGCCTGATTGTGCTGCATTGCCCGATTGAAAAGGAGATTGATGCAATACGTAAGTCCTTAAGCGAAGACCACGGATTGCCGAACATCTTTATCCCATCGGCCGACAGCTTTTTGGAAGTCGAAGCGTTACCTGTATTGGGAACAGGAAAGCTCGATCTTAAAGGACTTAAGACCAAGGCCGAAGAACATTTCGGTGGCTAGCTGGCTGGACGTTATTCACGATCGTTAGAATTGATGTCCCGGTCGGGGTCCCTCTTCGGTCGTCGTCAATATTTCAGGGCCATCCTCGGTCATGAGAATGGTATGCTCGAACTGAGCTGACAGTTTGCCGTCGATGGTACGGACCGTCCAGTTATCGAGGGGGTCGACAATTCCCTGGTAACGTCCTACATTAATCATCGGCTCGATGGTGAAGCAGATGCCCGGTTCTAAGGGGATGCGATTAAATCGAGGGTCCGGGTAGTGTGGTATAGATGGATCCTGATGGAACTCTTTCCCTAAACCATGCCCTACATATTCACGTACCACTCCAAATCCATACCTTTCTGCTTCCCCTACGATTGCATGCCCGATCTCGGTAATCTTACTGCCGGGAGCAATCGCATCGATCGCTTTATAGAGGCTGTCGAATGCGCATTGAGTTACCTGACGGGCTTCCTGACTGACGTCACCGATTAAAAATGTTTCGGATTGGTCGCCGTACCATCCGTCGACGATCGAGGTGATATCGACGTTGACAATGTCTCCGTCAGCCAGCACATAAGAATCCGGAATACCATGACAGATGACCTCGTTGACACTGGTACAGCAGCTTTTGGGAAACCCGTGATAATTCAAAGGTGCCGGGATGTGGCCATGATCACGAGTGTATTCATGACACAGTTTATCAATCGATTCTGTCGTGACGCCTGCCTTAACATGAGGCCTCAGAAAGTCGAGTAATTGAGCATTAAACCGACCGGCTGCCCGCATCTTGTTGCGACCGTCATCATTCAGTTGTAAGTCTTTAAGTGATCGTCTCATTCACACGGTGTCGTACTGATTGTGAAGCCCCCGGAAAGGGCCTGAAAAGTAGTTTGTTGGTTTCTTTATTCTCATCACAACACGAAGGAATGTCCACGACTCTCGAATTGCCACATACAAAGAAAACCTTTAGAATCGGCGGTTTGAAACCTGTGTAATTGTCCGGACTAATGGTAGGCACACCCGCTTACTTCTTCCCGCCTTTTGCAGCTCTTCGAGCTTTATCACTGCAGCGAGTACCCTATCCTATGCCACGTTACAATCCCAGCCAAATTGAAGCCAAATGGCAGGCCTATTGGGAAGAGAACCAGACATTTAAGACGGCAGAAATGCCGGAAGGGGAAAAACTCTATGTGCTTGATATGTTTCCCTATCCTAGTGGTAACGGATTACACGTCGGTCATCCGGAAGGTTATACCGCCACGGATATCACTTGTCGGTTTGAACGGATGCGTGGTAAATCCGTTCTGCACCCGATGGGTTACGATGCCTTCGGTCTTCCTGCTGAAGAACATGCGATTAAGACCAATACACCTCCCCGTGAGTCGACAGAAAAAAACATCGCCAACTTCACACGGCAGTTGAAAATGCTTGGTTTCAGTTATGACTGGAGCCGATCTCTGGCGACGACCGATGTGGGCTACTTCAAATGGACGCAGTGGATTTTCCTTGTTCTATTCGATACTTGGTTTGATACTGAGAAACAGCAGGGACGTCCTATTAGTGAGTTACCGATTCCGGCTGAAGTCACTGCTGAAGGAGAGGTGGCAGAAGCTAAGTATCGTGACGAACACCGACTTGCCTACCTCGATGATGCGTTGGTGAACTGGTGTACAGACCTGGGAACAGTGCTGGCGAATGAAGAAGTCATTGATGGCCGCAGTGAACGAGGGAATTACCCGGTGCAGCGTATTCCTCTGCGACAGTGGATGTTACGGATTACGGCATATGCAGATCGTCTCGAACATGATTTAGACGATGTGAACTGGTCCGATGGCATCAAGAAGTTACAAAGAGACTGGATCGGTCGTAGTACCGGTGCCGAAGTCGATTTTTTCACGGGTGGTGCCGAGCAGTTTGAAGACTGGAAACAATCCCGTGCAACTTCAGGGTTCCCCGCAAAACCGACGAACGACACATTGCGAGTTTATACAACCCGCCCGGATACGTTGTACGGTGCAACCTATATGGTGATCGCTCCGGAACACCCGGCCGTGGAAAGCCTGACGAGTGATGAGCAAGCAGCGGCCGTGAAAGCTTATTGTGAAAAAGCGTCTTTCAAGAGTGATCGGGAGCGTACGGAAGATACCAAATCCAAAACCGGAGTCTTTACCGGGGCCTACGCTTCGAATCCAGTCAATGGTGCGCAGGTGCCGATTTGGGTCGCTGATTATGTCCTGATCAGTTACGGCACCGGTGCCATCATGGCCGTGCCTGCACATGACGAACGCGATTTTGAATTTGCGAAAGAATACGAAATCGAAATTATTGCCGTCGTTGATCCCGGCGACCGTAAAGGTGTTGACCGGGAAGAAGTTCTGGCTGGCAACCGTTGTTTCCACGGTTTGGGGTTAGCCATCAATTCAGGCCAGTACGATGGCACTCCAACAGCAGAATTCAAAGAGTCCATCAGGGAGTCGTTAGCCCGGCAAGGATTAGGGGCATCCGCGGTGAACTACAAACTACGAGATTGGTTGTTCTCCAGACAGCGATTTTGGGGAGAGCCCTTTCCGATTTTGCACGAATTGGATGAGGATGGAAATGCGACCGGTGTCATTCGAGGTGTGGCTGAAGAGGATTTACCCGTTGATTTGCCGTATCTGGAAGATTACAAACCGCACGGCCGCCCCGAGCCTCCCCTGGCAAAAGCCGATGACCAATGGCTCTATCCGGTCATTGATGGTAAACGATACCGTCGTGAGACCAACACGATGCCTCAATGGGCAGGTTCCTGCTGGTATTACCTGAGGTATATCGATCCACACAATGAAGACTGCTTTGTTGACCCCGCCAGGGAACAGGCCTGGATGCCTGTTGATCTATATATCGGTGGAGCGGAACATGCCGTCTTACATCTCTTGTATGCTCGTTTTTGGCATAAAGTGCTTTATGACCGCGGCCATGTGACGACCAAAGAGCCATTTCAGCGGCTTGTTAATCAGGGCATGATTCTGGGAGAGATGGAATTCACCGCTTACCAGGATGAAATGCAGAATTGGGTTGGAGTGAATCAGGTTTCGCGAGGAGATGATGGTCTGTTTCGTAAAGAAGATGGATCAGAAGTTCAACCGGTCAAGTTGACCGAAGATCAGGTTGCCAAGAAAGGTGACACGTTTGTGTTAGCTGATCATGCCGAAGTCCGAGTGGATGGCCGGTCTTTCAAAATGTCAAAGAGCCGCGGAAACGTAATTAACCCCGATGAAATTGTGGATGGCTATGGTGCTGATTCGCTGAGACTCTACGAGATGTTTATGGGGCCTTTGACCGCTACGAAGCCGTGGAGTATGTCTGGTGTTAACGGCGTGAAAGGATTTCTGGATCGAGTCTGGCGGATGATTGTCAATGATCGCGCGGAATCGCTGGAGTTGAATGAAGCGGTTGCGGACGTCGAAGCAGATGCCGAAGCTCTTAAAGTTCTTCACAAGACGATCCAGGCAGTGACTCGGGATACAGAGAACCTCGACTTCAATACCGCTATTGCCCGTATGATGGAATTCGTGAATTACTTTACGAAGCAGGAATCTCGCCCGAAGAATGTTTTGCAGTCCTTTGTATTGTTGCTGGCACCCTACGCTCCACATATTGCGGAAGAATTATGGGAGTTACTAGGAGCCGAGACGACGCTGGCTTATGAACCCTGGCCTGAATGTGATGAATCACTGCTGGTGGAAAGCACGATCGAGATTCCGATTCAAATCAAAGGCAAAGTGAAAAGTCGAATTTCGGTCGCCGCGGATATCAGCAAAGATGATTTGGAGCAGGCAGCCAGAGATGATGAGAAAATGCAACAATTGCTGGCCGACAGTGAGGTCATCAAAGTGATCGTGGTACCGGGCCGACTTGTAAACTTTGTGATCAGGTAGATTAGTCAGGTTGCGGTTCGGTCGTAGTTGCGATGCGAACGTATTGAGCGTTGGCGCGTTCAACTAGCGAGTTGAATTTTTGGCGGATCGGAGTCTGTACTCGAGTGAGTCGACCGGACAGTCGTTTCATTCCTTCGGGATTGTCCTGAATAATTGCGTCGATTTGGGATATGAACTTCGTCGTTTCCGCAAAGTTCATATCCACCATTTTGAGAAACAATCCCTGCAGCGTTTTAACTAAGAGCTGGTTGGTGGATTGATCAAACTGAATAAACATGTCGAGTTGATGTGTCACGATGGGTTTGCCCTCTTCCATCGCTTCATCCGTCTTCAGGATGAGTACGACTCGCCCCTGATTGACCGTGGGGATAATGCTGCCCTTGTAGGACCCTTCGGCATAGAAGATATGCAGGTTGGCATTGCCGTAAACTAATTCCAGCTGACTGTTCGTACCCTGCCCATCGTCAATGTTGATGACATAGTCCTCTTCCCGGGACATCCGTAATTTGGAAACGCCCATCAGTTCCCACATATTGACGACCAATTCAGGATGGCGAATCAAATGTAAATAGACATCATGGTCACAGGCCAGCTTATGTTCTGGTGAGCGATGGAATACGGTGGCATTGGTGAGGACACCCTGAAGTTTTTCCTGAGCTTCATCGGTAAGCTTGCCCCACGGAATCGAGGACTCGGATTGTTGGCGAATGGTTAGTTTCTTCGTCGAGTTGGAATCAGCTGCCGTCGCGTCTTCTGCCGTCACTTTTCCACACAGCAATACACAAACACTCAGTACTGCTAGCACCGGGAAGAATGTTAAATTACGTAAATGTGGACGAATAGGCATGATGTTTTGCTGATGACAAACCGGTATTCCAGTTCTTTCTTCGGTATTTTCCGGTGGCAGAATCGAGTCAAAGGTGCGGTATGTTCACCAGATGTAAAGCTGGGCAACATGCTGGAATTACACATGAGTTGATCTTTGCGACCTTGCTTTTAAGTATCCGAATACATTACTTTTCCCATCTCGGATAAAACCCAATTGTCGCCTTCAGCTTAGGTTTGAAAATGAAAGCCTTCTTTGCATGTCTATTGACGCTTCTCTGTGGAGTGATTGTGTTCGGTCAAGTCAGTGCACCCTACTCGGCTACGGTCGTAGGTTCACAATCGCCTGTACTCGCAGCTCCATTTTCAGATCAATATGTTTGTTCGTATTTGCAACCGGGAGATCAGGTTCAGGTATACCGGGAAACCAAAAACGGATATTTGGCAATTCGCCCATTGCATGAGTCGTATAGCTGGGTTTTGTCTTCAGATCTGGAGCTTCACGCAGATGGTGATCACGGGACTGTTGGTAAGATGCGAGTCCCTTCGTGGATCGGCAGTCAGTACGATAAAGCGGTCAACTATGGCTATACCGTGTTGTTAAATCGAGGGGAAGTCGTCACCGTATTGGGACAGCAAGATCTCGCATTGGCTCCCGGTCAACCGACTCAGACCTACTATAAGATTGCTCCGCCTGCCGGTGAATTCCGTTGGTTACATCAGCGATTTGTAGCAGGTGATGAATCGATCGACTCGGTAGGGCAGCGTGCAGATCGAACCTTGAATAGTCGAGTGGCATTGGCAAGTTTCTCTGAATCCACGACCGGTCAGGCAACAATCAACGAGGGCCCGGCAAATTACATTCCGCGTTGGATTAAACCATCGGGAAGTGCGCGATTGGTTCGCAATTCCGATCGTCCACGCAGTTCACAAACAAAACGAGCAGATATTGCAAGTCCGTTTCGAGTGACCAGCTTCCAATCTCAGCCCCGGAAGTCTGGCACTTTGGATTCCATACCACAAATAGAAGCGGCCATTTCGGAAATGGCCACTCGACCGTCAGAATCATGGAACCTGGGATACCTGCGTGATCAGGCAAACCGTCTACGCGTGGATTCGACCGCTGCAGATCAAGTCGTTTTGGAAGGTTTAATTGAGCGACTGAATCAGTACCAAAAAATCAAAGATGATAAACAGAAAATCGCAGCAACTAGTGCTGCGAATCTACCTCCGCGTTCCTCGGATCTCAATGTGAGAAATCTTCCGTTTGAGGAATCAGACATCAATGCGTCAGAAGTTGGAACAGGGGTTTTGTCGGCAGAAGCTCGCAAAACGGCCTATACGGAAACGGGATATCTAGTACGGGTCCGATCCACCAGAAATGACGCTCCGGAATATGCTCTCGTCAATGCAGACGGAGAAGTGCAGGTATTTGTAACTCCTCAGCCCGGACTCAATCTTAGTACTTATGTCCGACGAGAAGTGGGAGTGTTTGGCCGTCGAGGCTACTTATATCGCCTCAAGACTCAACATGTAACGGTCGATCGAATTGTCGACCTGGCTCGCCATAAACATGGAACCAAATAACCATATAGGCCACTGTCTAATTGCCTAACTGTCTCAGGGTGCTAGCAGCAGGCGGCTGGGAGCTTGAAGATAGCCGATGACTTCGTTGAGGAACCGAGCAGCATCTCCACCATCGACGATGCGATGATCGTAGGACAGGCTGAGCGGCATCATTTGGCGAATTTCGATTTCGTCATCCACCACAACGGGCAATTTACGCGTGCGTCCGACAAGTAGAATTGCGACTTCCGGAACATTGATAATCGGCGTGGAGTAGGTTCCTCCGATGGCGCCCAAATTACTAATTGTAAAAGTGCTGCCTCGCAGGTCATCCAGACCGAAAATATTGTTACGTACGTTATCGGCGAGCGTGCCAAGGTCTCGAGCGATATCAGAAATACTCTTGGTATCGGCACTTCGCAAAGAAGGAACGACTAAGCCGCGATCACTATCGACTGCGATTCCCACATTGACGTAGTCCTTGTAAATGACTTGACCGGCATCCATATCCAGAGCCGCGTTTAGCTTGGGATTGTTCCGCAGAGCCAGTGCTACCGATTTGATAATAAACGGCATCGATGTCAGCTTGATGCCCTGATCCAGATAGTCTTGTTTCGAGGACTTGCGAATCATCTCCAGATCGGTGACATCAGCATCGTCGAAGTTTGTGACACGAGGAGCGGTGGACCAGGATTCGTGCATTTTGGCAGCGATTGTTTTTCGAATCTTCGGCATCGATTCGATGTGAACTGGCCCAAAGGCATCGGTTCCAGGTTCTCCCGGAGCATTCGAAGTGTGTGAGTTGGAACTGCCTGCGGTTGACGATGTTGAAGGCGTTGCAACTTGCTGGTTTGCCTGACGAACGACTTCGAGGATGTCTTCTCGAGTAATACGGCCACCGGCTCCACTGCCGGTAACATTAGCTAAATCCACTCCAACTTCTCGCGCAAATCGACGAATGGCCGGTCCGGCTGCGATCTCGCCGCTATCACCAGCTACAGGCTGAGCCGGCGGTGGTGTAGGAGTTGGGGCGGGAGCGGGAGTTGGGGCGGGAGCGGGAGCAGGAGGTGTTTCCACCACGGGTTCCGGAGTAACTTCTGGCTGGACTGCAGCTTCTGGTTCCGGCGTAGGTTCCGGTTCCTGAGCGGGAGCAGGTGTTTCGTCCGCAGGTGCTGCTCCACCTTCCACGGTAATGAGAACGGCGCCAATTGAAATGGTCTGTCCAGGTTCCACATCGACACTAGCGACAGTACCGGCGGCAGTCGAAGGAACAGGAACCGAGGCTTTGTCGGTTTCGACTTCGACGATATCATCCCCTTCAGCGACAGTATCGCCTACGCTTACAAAAACTTCCAGGATATCTCCTGACTCGATACCATCGCCAAGTTCAGGGAGTTTGATTTCAGTTGCCATGTTTTGAATTAAGCTTTTAAGGGCTTCTAAGGGAAAGAAGAGTGGTTTTAGTTATGCGTAAAGTGGACTAACTTTGTCAGGATTGATTTCCAGTTCCTTAACAGCGTCGGCTAGTTTGCTTTCATCGAATTGGCCGGCTTTTGCCAATCGAGTCAAAGCCGTCAAGGCGATATGTTTCCCGTCCACTTCAAAGTGATCTCGCAGAGTTTCTCGTGTTTCACTACGTCCCATACCATCGGTTCCGAGTACGAAGTAGTCACCCGGAATCCAGGGTGAGAGTTGTTCACCTAAAGCACGGACATAGTCGGAAGAAGAGATAAACGGGCCTTCTTCTTTTTTGAGCGTCTTTTCGAGGTAAGAAACCTTGGGCTTTTCTCCGGGATGCAATCGGTTCCAGCGTTCACATTCCTGAGCTTCTCGTCGTAACTGGGTATAACTGGTCACGCTCCAGACTTTACTGCCAATGCCGTACTTTTCGCTAAGGATTTGCTGAGCATCATTGGCACTTCGCAAAATGGCTCCACTACCAAACAATTGCACGGTTGGCTTATCCTTATCCGCTTTGACTGGATCAAAAGAGTACATGCCTTTAACGATTCCTTCTTCCACGCCATCGGGCATTGCCGGCATGACATAGTTTTCGTTTTCGGCTGTAATGTAATAGATTGCCGTTTCATCTTCCTGATAGAGCTTTTTCATTCCATCGAGGACGATGACGGCTGTCTCATAGGCATAAGCCGGATCGTAGGAGCGTACTGTCGGGAAGGCGATCGTATTGAGCAGGCTATGACCGTCCTGATGCTGAAGACCTTCACCGTTGAGTGTTGTTCGTCCAGCCGTTCCTCCGATCATAAATCCTTTGACTCGAGTATCTGCGGCAGCCCAGATCAGGTCTCCGATACGTTGCAATCCAAACATGCTGTAATAAATGAAGAACGGAATCATGTTGATACCGTGCTGAGCATACGAGTTACCCGCAGCGATGAAGGAGGACATACTTCCGGCTTCGGTAATCCCCTCTTCCAGAATCTGGCCGTCTCGCGCTTCTTTGTAATACAACAGTAATTCAGAATCGACGGGTTCGTAAAGCTGGCCGGCGTGAGCGTAAATCCCAACCTGACGGAACATACCTTCCATACCAAATGTGCGTGCTTCGTCGGGCACAATCGGCACGATGTATTTGCCAATCTGTTTGTCACGACAGAGTTTCGTCAGCAACCGGACGAAGCCCATCGTGGTCGACATTTCTTTGCCTTTGCTGTCTCCCAGCATGTCTTTGTAATCTTCCAGCGTTGGAATGTAATCCATGGTGGGAGCTGTTTTAGGTCGTGCAGGCAGCGAACCTCCTAAGGATTCACGACGCTCTGCCAGGTAGTTTAACTCCACACTACCTTCAGCAGGTTTGTAGAACGGAGCGTTAGCAACGTCTTCATCTGAGATCGGAATGCCAAAACGACTGCGGAATTCCAGCAATTCCTGTTCATTGAGTTTCTTTTGGTTATGAGCCACGTTACGGCCTTCACCGGCTTCTCCAAGCCCATAGCCTTTGATAGTCTTGGCCAGAATCACGGTTGGCTTATCTGTACTGTCAACGGCAGCTTTATAGGCGGTATAGACTTTCTTGGGATCGTGACCACCTCGATTCAGAGACTCCAGTTGATCATCAGAATAGTTTTTCACTAATTCGAGCAACTCAGGGTATTTACCAAAGAAGTGCTCACGAATGTAGGACCCCGGCATCCCGGTGTACTTTTGGTACTGGCCATCCACGACTTCGTTCATGCGTTTGGCGAGCAAACCGGTCTTGTCTTTGGCCAGTAGATCATCCCAGTCACTGCCCCAGATAACCTTGATGACATTCCAACCGGCACCACGGAAGGTTGCTTCGAGTTCCTGAATGATCTTTCCGTTTCCACGTACCGGACCATCAAGTCGCTGAAGATTGCAGTTAATCACCCAGATAAGGTTGTTAAGTTTTTCACGTGAGGCGAGAGTGATCGCTCCGAGTGTTTCAGGTTCATCGGTTTCCCCGTCACCCAGAAATGCCCAGACTTTGGTATTGGAAGTATCTTTAATGCCACGGTCCCGAAGGTATTCGTTGAAGCGTGCCTGGTAGATCGACATGATAGGGCCGAGTCCCATCGAGACTGTCGGGAATTCCCAGAATTCTTCCATTAACCACGGATGGGGATACGATGAGAGTCCCTGGACGTCACGCAGTTCGCGACGGAAGTGTTCAAGGTTTTCTTCCTGTAACCGCCCTTCCATGAACGCTCGAGAGTAAATCCCTGGTGAGGCATGCCCCTGAAAATATACCTGGTCACCGTCAAAACCGGTTTCTCCGCGTCCTTTGAAGAAGTGGTTAAATGCAACTTCATAGAGAGTGGCTGCAGAAGCGAAGGTGGAGATATGTCCTCCCACTCCGGGAAACTTCTTGTTGGCCTGCTGGACCATTGCCATGGCATTCCAACGGATGATGCTTTTAATACGCCGTTCAATTTCACGGTTACCGGGGTAGGCCGGCTGCTGATCGGGTGGAATGGTATTGATGTAAGGTGTGTTGGAAGCGATCGGGAGATCGACTCCGTTACGACGAGCAGTGCTATCGAGCACATTGAGCAAATACTGGACTCGTTCGGGACCTGCAGATTGGAGTACGTACTCCAGAGAATCCACCCATTCCTGAGTTTCAGCGGGGTTTCCATCGACCTGATTGGCCACGGCAGGTTCTTCAGAAGCTGTCTTTGCTTCGGACATCGGACATTACCTTGCAAGTTGTCTGGGAGGACGAGTATTTCCTGGAGAAATCTCGCCAGATTGTATTCGTTTAAACCTATGGTTATTGGGAAAAGGCACTACCCAATACTCACTTATCATACCCTCTTGGCCGCAGTTTTGTTTAGAGGGGTACCGGTATATCGACTGGTCAGAGTGGGAAAAATAGCGAATTAAACTAATATGCCGGTATTCCGGCGGGCAATTAGCCAAGCTGTCAGACAAAGACTACGTAGATAGCACTTTCGATCGTCCGAAACGGAAATGAGAAACCTGCGTTGGTAGCGATCTAAAGAAAGGAAGCCTGTTTACTTCTTTTTCTTTGGTTTATACATCTCGACTGCCGTGCCGTAGTAGATTTCGCCGGCATTCATGATGGTTTCACTGAGCGTCGGATGCGGATGAATGGATTCAGTAATATCTTCCACTTCGCATCCCATTTCGATTGCTAAAACAGCTTCAGCGATCAACTCCCCGGCTCCCGGGCCGACCATCCCACACCCAAGTACTCGATTGGTTTCCGGGTCGACAAGTAGCTTGGTCAGGCCTTCGGTGCGTCCCAACGCCTGTGCCCTTCCACTGGCGGCCCAAGGGTAAATAGCTGCTTCATAAGGCGTGTTATTTGCCTTTGCATCGTTTTCTGTTAGTCCAGCCCAGGCAATTTCCGGATCGGTGAACATGACAGCCGGGATACATTTGTGATCCCAGAATTCATCGTGCCCGGCAATATTGGCAACGGCAATTTTCGCTTCGTGGGTTGCTTTATGAGCCAGCATTGGATCACCGGCGATATCACCGATGGCAAAGATATGCGGATCTGCAGTTTGCTGTCGAGCGTCACATTCGACAAATCCCCGGTCCGTTACTTTGACGCTGGTATTTTCTAATCCCAGGTTTTGAGAATTGGGTCGACGGCCAACCGAAACCAGCACTCGGTCGTAACGCCGCGTATCGTAAAGAGCGGGACCTTCAAAGGTGACTTCGACCTGATCATTAGCGACGGTCAGCGAGCCAACTTTGGTGTTAGTGTAGATACGCTCTCCGAAAAGTTCGTCGAGCTTCTTTCTCAGCGGCTTGATGATATCCCGGTCTGCCATCGGCACGAGGCCGTCGGCAAATTCAACGACGGAGACTTCGGTACCAAGGTTGGCGTAAACCGTTCCCATTTCCAAACCGATGTAACCGCCCCCGATTACCAGCATCGTTTTGGGGATATCTGCTAGAGCCAATGCTCCGGTTGAATCCATGACCCGATCGGAATCCACTCGCCATGGACCAGGCATCGCAGGGGAGGATCCGGTTGCCAAAATGCATTTGTCGAAAGTCAGTTTACCACCCTCGGGAATCGAATCATTTTCGCCTTCCAGTTTGAGCGTGGTTGAATTCTCGAATGTACCCCGAGCTGTAATCACTTTCACTTTACGGCGTTTGGCTAATTGACCAAGACCGCCGGAAAGCGTTGAAATGACTTTGTCTTTACGAGCTCGGACTTTGTCGATGTCGATCGAAGGATCACTATAGGAAACCCCCCAGTCACTGGTCAGTTCGTCCACTTCACTCATCACATTGGCCACGTGAAGTAACGCTTTGGAGGGAATGCAACCTCGTAGCAAACAGGTACCGCCTAGACGTGATTCCATTTCGACGAGGGTTACATCGAGCCCTTGATCGGCTGCCATGAATGCAGCCGCATATCCTCCGGGGCCACCACCGAGTACAACAACGGGAGCGTGCATAGGTTTCCTATCGAGACATAAATTCGACAACCGTGTTTCCGTCTACAGGCAGGCTGATGTCGGAAGCACCGGGAGTACCCTGCACTGTGATACGCAGAGTTTCGGGATCAGAGCCAAGCCAGTCACACGGTTCGCCGGTGGCAAGGCTGGATACGCCCTGATACATTTTCAGCAGGTTGTTGCGACGACGGACGGTGATGATGTCGCCAGGTCGAACCTGATAGGAAGGTTTATTGGTTCGCACACCGTTGACCAGGAAGTGACCATGGACGACACCCTGGCGAGCTTGTGGTCGAGTCAGAGCAAAACCTGCACGACGGACGACGTTGTCGAGTCGGCGTTCGCAGCAAAGCAGTAGCAATTCCCCGGTGTTTCCCTTTTTCCGTGTTACGTTATTGAAGTAACGGCGGAGTTGGCGTTCACCGATTCCATAGTAGTGCTTGATCTTTTGCTTTTCCTGTAAACCCTGACCATAGTTAGAAGGTCGGCGGGGTCGGGTGTGCATTCCGGGAGGGGATGGTCGGCGATCAAACGCACGTGCTGAACCTGCATCTTCATAAACGAGTGTACCGAGTCGACGGTTAACTCGAGCTTTTGCACCTGTATAGCGTGCCATAACGATGTCTCCTATTGGGTTATTCCAGAAGCACAATTCAGGCTTCAGGTTGGACGGCAGACGCATCGTCTGTCAATTTAATGCCGCCCATGGAGGTAAATTAATTAAGTTGTAAAAAACTATAATGAGCCTATTATTCCACATTCTCAAGGGGGAAAGCGGAATTTTCACCCGCATTCGTCAGGGATTTCAAAACTCTTGGCTCACGCTCCACAGCTGAATGGGGGGATTTACCATGGCGTAAAGTGGCCTGACAGCGAAATGGGTAAGATTTGAGAAGCCGTCTTTGCGACAGCCTCGTTATTTGTGATAATAAACTCAGCGAAATGGGTTGAACTTCATCACATTTTGCGTTCCCGCCTGAACAGCATCAGCTCCCACGTTGATGTCTTGCTCAAGTTTTTTCCACCTGATTACGGAAAGCACACGGATTGTCTCTAAGGACATTCTCTGGGAGGTGTTTGGTTTTGATTGAGATGTTAAAGAAGTTATCACTGTTAGCTGCAGTCTTACTTTGCCCGGGCATCAACCATGCTCAGGATTTGTTACCGCCTGAAACTTCTATTCAGGATGCCGTGGACCACTACATCAAAAGCGAGCAGGCAACTGGAAATATTCAGCCCGCAGCTCAGGTAGATGATTATGTTTTAATGCGACGCACTATGCTGGATTTGGCCGGGCGGATTCCGACGATTGCTGAGGTCGAAGCCTATGTGGCAGACGAGGATCCTCAAAAGCGAGTCAAACTGGTGGACCGCTTGATGGCACAACCTGAGTTCACCGAACAGCTGGCGTATGACCTAAATAATATTCTGGCTCCGGCCGGCAAAACAGATCTCGAACTTTATCTCGTCGATGCACTGACAGCTCAGAAGGGCTGGGATACGATGTTCGCTGATATGATCTATGGCAACTACGAAGAAGAGATGCCTAAACAGGCCATGCAATTTGTTAATTTACGCATCAGCGATATTGATAATCTCACCAATGCCACAAGTGCTCTGTTTTTTGGAGTAAATATCAGCTGTGCCAAGTGCCACGATCATCCCCTGGTATCCGAATGGACTCAGGCTCATTTCTATGGCATGAAGTCGTTTTTTAACCGCTCGTTCTCCAATGGTGATTTTGTCGCTGAACGAGCCTACGGAGAAATCAAATACGCCACGACCAGTGGCGAGCAACTGGATGCTCAGTTAATGTTTCTCACCGGTAGCGTGATTGAAGAGCCTGAACCTGTCGTATTGGATGATGAAGGTAAGAAAAAAGAGAAGGCTGATTTTGAACAGTTAAAGAAAGATAAAAAACCGGCTCCGGCTCCGGCTTTTAGTCGACGCGCTCAACTGATTGAAATTGCTCTGCGGGAAAACGATCGGGAATATTTTTCTAAGAATATTGCCAACCGGATGTGGCACCGCATCTATGGATACGGACTGGTAATGCCATTGGATCAAATGCATCCGGAGAATCCACCGAGTCATCCGGATCTGCTCGATTGGTTAGCTCGGGATACCTATGCCAACGGCTACAACTTACCTCGTCTCATTCGAGGCTTAGTGCTCTCGCAAACCTACAGCCAATCGAGTCGTTACGACGGTGAAAAGCGTCCGGCGGAATTCTGGTTCGCTGCTGCTAACGTGAAGCCACTTTCCCCGCGGCAATACGCGGCCGCCTTAGCCATCGCGGCACGAAATCCGGCTCATTGGGAAGACGCCAGTGAAGCGGAAAGTCGGATTGCCAATGAAGTCAAAGCACAGCGTGGTTGGGCCAATAAATTTGCAGTGCCAAATGATGAGTTTCAGGTGAGCGTGGACGAAGCGTTGCTGTTTAGTAATGACACAGCGTTTGAAGATAAGATAAAAGTATCCAATGATCGCCTGGGCGGTGAATTGGCAAAGTTGGAAACGACCGAGGCGATGGTGCAACGAGCGATCAAAGCCGTTTATTCTCGTCCGGCAACGCCGGAAGAGGTGCAGGCGATTTCAGCCTATCTGGACGCTCGCAATGACCGCCGTGAAGATGCGATTTCGCAGATTGTATGGGCTTTAATGACCAGCAGTGAATTGCGATTTAATCACTAAGCTGAGTTCGCATGTTCCGATAGAGTTTTAGTAGTTTTCCAAACCGATAGATATAATAGAAACAGATAAAAAGATTGCGAAGCTTTGTATGCTGCGTCATCAATAGAAAGATCAAACTGGAGTAGATATGTCCGTAAATCCTAGTCGTCGACGATTCCTTGGAGGAGCTGCCGCAGCAGGTATAGCTGCAAGTTCCATGAATATGGACGTCTTAAAGGCCGAAGCGTTATCCAATGAACTGAAGAAGAATGGTAAACGTGTTCTGCTGTTATGGCTTGCCGGTGGAGCCAGTCAGTTAGAGACCTGGGATCCTAAGCCGGGGCGATTAACTGGTGGACCGTATCAGGCAATTCAAACGTCTCTGCCAGGTGTGCAAATCTCTGAGCTAATGCCGAAAATGGCAACACGTTTGCACAACACTGCGATCATTCGATCACTCAATACGCAAATTGGTGACCACGGTGGTGGTGCTCGGTTGATGCATCTTGGACGACGCGATGAACCCAACCTGAAGTATCCGGATATGGGAAGCGTGCTTGCTCGTGAATTAGGGCGTCCTGACTTACAGGTTCCAGACTATGTGTCGTTTTACACGGCGACCGAAGGTCGAGGAAATGCTGTCGGTCAACCAGGGTTTTTGGGAGCACGTTATGCTCCAATGTTCCTGACGACCGACAATAAGCCAGCTCACCTGAGCCGCCTCGAGGATATCACCGATCTGGATCATAAAGAGCGTGCTGATTTGCGAGCATTACTCAGCAATCGATTTGCCAAAGGTCGCGTTTCGGAATCTCTGGGTAGCCATAATGTTGCTTATGGTCGAGTCCGGGGATTGATGAGCAGTGAAAAGCTCTTCGACTTATCAGATGAGCCGCAGAAGATCAAAGACCGTTACGGAAACAGCTTGTTCGCGCAGCAGGCCATGGTTGCAAGACGACTTGTAGAAGCCGGTACTCCGTTTGTGAAAGTGGCACGAGCCTGGTGGGATAGCCATGGGCAGAATTTTGAAACGCATCTTGAATTAGTGACTGAGCTTGATCATGTCATGTCCACGTTGCTGGAAGATCTGGAAGAACGTGGGTTGCTCGAGGATACGCTAGTCGTCACGCTGGCTGAATTCGGTCGGACTCCCACAATCAATGCGAGTCTGGGACGAGATCACTTTGCCCGGGCATGGAGTGCTTCACTTACCGGTTGTGGCATTCAGGGTGGAACCGTTTTCGGTGCCACTGATGAAGATGGTCAGCATGTCAAAGATAACGAAATCGGAGCGGCCGAGTTGTTTGCAACGATTTATAAAGCAGTTGGAATCGATCCTCACCATGAATACTTCGTGGGCTCGAGACCTATCCCGCTGGTTGACCCCGGGACGCATGCTGTGGATGAAGTACTGGCTTAATTACCGCCAGTGATTGACGAAGACAAACCAACTAAACCCTACCGAACAGGTTTCCAATACAATGTTTCAGGCTGACCCACAAAACTTCCGAGAACTGAAAACAACGACTCGTCCGGACATTATGCTTCGTATGATTCGTAATGAAGATTCTGGAGAAATCTATGTCGGTAGTTCCGATGCGAAGGTTTATAAAGTAAATCCGATGGCGGAAGAGCCCGAGTTCCTTCCTTTTGAAGGGCACACCAGCTATGTGATGGGATTGGTTGATACCGGTAAGTACCTCGTCTCGGGAAGTTATGACAAGAGTCTGATCTGGTGGAATAAAGAGACTCAGCAGCAAGTACGCCGCATCGAACTGGCTCACGATCGCTGGATTCGTAATCTGGCAATCACTCCGGATAAAAAACACGTTCTCAGTGTTGCAGACGACATGATATGTAAGATCTGGGATGCTGAAAGTGGCGAGTTGGTGCGGGAATTGGTATCGCATATTAAGATCTCTGAAGAAGGCTTTCCTAATATGCTGTATGCAGTAACGGTTTCTCCTGACGGAAAGCTTGTTGCTACGGTCGACCGAATTGCCAAGATTAAAATCTGGGATTTTGAAACCGGAGAAGAACTGAAGGAGCTCGAAGCTCCTAAGTGTTATACCTGGGATGCAAAAGCCCGGATCCATGCGATCGGCGGTATTCGTAGCGTTAGTTTTTCACCCGATGGCACGCAATTGGCTGTTGGTGGAATTGGGCAGATTGGCAATGTCGATCATCTTGGAGCGGCTGGCCGTGTCGAGTTGTTCGACGTTGCGTCCGGAGAAAAACTCCATATGTTTGAAGGCGATGACAAACATAAAGGTCTGGTTGAACAGATCATTTTTCACCCTTCCGGAAAATGGATTATGGCTGTCGGTGGAGACCATAACGGCTGGATTCAATTCATGGATCTGGAGAAGAAAGAAGTACTCAAGCAAGTGAAGGCTCCGATGCACGTGCACCAAATGGTCGTAACATCGGACTTCAGTACAGCTTATGGGGCTGGCCATAACCGCCTGGCCGTCTGGTCTTTCGAACCGAAACCTGAACCGGAACCGGAACCGCAGGACAATTAGTCAATTAGACAGTTGGACCCTACTTCGCCCTACGGGCTTCGTCGGGTAAACTCACGGCTCGGATGCCTAAACTGCATCGTAAACAAAGGGAGTTTATCCGCCCCGACCTTCTCTAAAGCTCCGGCGGCTAAACTATTTGAATCCAAGGTAGAGCCTAACTGCCTAATTGTCTACATGCCAATCTTCCTATCCACGGCCTACGTAGAGTTGTTGGTGTGGCAGGACGACAGCATCGAGAATCTCGACATGCTGAGGCAGCGTGGCCATCAGCAGAGCGACTTCGGCTAGTTCGTGCACGCTCATCATCGGTTCCTGATCTTCGACAGCTTCACTTGCCTGCCGACGTTCTGTGGCAATATTTCCCGGGTGCAAGCCGCAGCAGGTGATGTTAAATTCGCGGCCTTCCAGAGCCGTGACGTGCGTGAGTCCCTGGATGCCAAATTTGGAAGTGGAATACGGTGCTGAACCAGGTCGTACGCGGGTAGCTGAGATGGATCCCACATTAATAATACGACCATTATTTTGTGGCTTCATGATTTGCATTGCCAGCTTAGTGCACATGAAAGGGCCTCGCAGGTTTGTATTGATGACGTGATCCCAGTCTTCCAGAGCAAGCTGGTCGATGGGGCCCCCGTTGAATGCACCTGCGTTATTGACAAGTAAGTCCATGTAATCAAAGTTGGCTTTGAATTTTTCAAACATGGTATCCACGCTTTCACTGCAACCGACGTCTCCGGCATGCGTGACAATTTTCAAGTCGTGTTCTGCGGCTGCCCGGGCTTCTTCTACCATGCGGTCCAGATCTTCCTGGTTTCTTGAGGAGATCAGTAGATCACATCCTTCTTTGACAAATGCTAGTACAATACCGCGTCCAATGCCTTTGCTGCCTCCGGTGATGAGTGCTGTTTTTCCTGAAAGTTTACCCATGATGAATGTAATTCTCGCATCTAAAGCCAGTGAGTTAGTTCGATATGAATGAATCTAACGTATTAAAGAACGGTTGAATACGATTGACTGACACTTCTCTGACACGAATTTTCTCCGCAAAGCACACATATTCGCTGCAAATATCAACGCGCGTTTATTAATAACTCGACAGTTTCAAAGTCGGGTGCCATAATATTTAGAACACCAACGTCAGCCAAAGTTGCTGACGTTCTTGTCCTTTATTGCATTTTTCTCAACAGGTTTTCGCAAATGCGTATCTCAGCTTGCATCTTCTCAATCCTGACTCTTTTGGCACTTGGCTGTGGTGATGATGACAGTAGTAGTTCGTCGTCTTCTTCGTCCAGTGGTGAAGTTGCAGCGAATACCGGTGGCGGTTCAGGCAACACAGGTGGCGGAAACGCTGGTGGTGGAGCTGGTGGCGATATGTCCTCGATGATGGGTGGCATGGGCGACCCTGGCGGAGGTGGTGCAGGTGGCATGGAGGGCGGTATGGGTGAAATGATGGGTGGCATGGGCGACCCTGGCGGAGAAGGTGGCGGAGAAGGTATGGGCATGGGCGGTCCCGG
>CETM01204801.1_pt1 | contig 22895 bp, 21 predicted proteins | sample 361451 | NCBI WGS metagenome assembly CETM01 (sample SAMEA2622690, study PRJEB7988) | marine metagenome | isolation source: saline water (ENVO:00002010), including
GTCTTTAGTTATTTTAAATGTACTATTCATCTAAAGTTAATAAATTTACAACTTACAAAATATTACATTATTAAATCTCTATCTAAATTTAAATAAACCAAAAGTATAATTTAAAATTTTCTTTAGACTTTACTAAACAAGTTTAGATTTATTTTTTTCTTAAGAATACCCTGTAATGATCTCCCAATAATAAATCATTAATAATATCTTGGATATTTATAATCTTATCAGTAATAGTTTCATCAAATTCTTCTAGGATTATTGTTTGTATGTCAAGACCATTAGACTCAATAAGTTCAACCTCTAAACCTTCTTCTTTTGCAACTTTGTTAATTAAGTTACGAGAAAAGAATATATTATGCCTGCCGCTTTCTATGTATCTTGTGGGGGAGAAATTATATTTCTTTAAATACTCTCCTATGAAACTATCAGCAGAAGGAACTTCAAAGATGAGAAGTCCTTCCTTACGTAAAATTTGATTAGCTTTACTAAGAGCTGAAATCGGATCATAGAGGTGTTCTAGAACACCCCAAAAAGTTATCACATCATATTGTTTATCAAAATCTATGCTATTGAAGTCCCCTATAATTATGTCTATATCTTCCTTTAATGATTCTTTAGAAGGATCAACCCCTTCTACTTTCCAATTATGTTCCTTGCAAACTTCAAGAAATGTGCCTCCTCCACAACCTACATCTAATAAAGAAATATCTTCTTTATCAAGAAGGTTAGCGATTTGTTTAAATTTTCTCTGCTCAAGAACTCCTTTTCTGATAGTACTTCCTGTTTTTACAAGGCTGTCTTGATAAACTTGGTATGTACCATCATCGTATAAAGCATCTAAAACTCCATCTCTAAGGTGAGGTTTTGTATAAAGAGAATTGCAATTAGAGCACTTATGATAAGAAAAATTTTCTACAATAAATGCTTCATTACTTTTCTCGCTTTCACATAAAGGACAAGCTCTTAATTCAAAGTATTTTTCCTTTGGAGTATTGTCCTGATTGAACCATCTCAGTATACTTTTAGAAAAGAATTCACGTACCTTAAGTAAATCTTTCTTAGATTTTAAATCAAATAAGTTTAGTTTTATCTTATCCATATATTTGTAATAGACAAATCATTTATTAAACCTTTGTTTATATATAAATTGACAAAATTCAAAATCTGTCTGGTCATCTATATCCCAAGAATCTATTTTGTCTAAATCATAAAAGTAAGGTGTATTACCGACACAAGAACCCCAAGAAATCATATCTTTTCTTTTTAGAATATTTATAACAAAAGTTAGACTGTTCAGACCTTGTAGATCTTGGGATTTAGGCCAAGGATAAGGAGTAAAATTTACGGGCATTCCCTCATAAAATACATTTTCTTGAAGTAGAACAGAGCTCAGTAAACAATCATAAGAGGAGTCTATCTTGTGGTATAACTCGACGGCTTTTGTATAAATTGCAGACTCAGCTAGAGGATTTGTTACGTTTATCCACGCAATATTGTCACCTTCTATTTCTGAAGCTATATATGAATAGACATCACTCATTGGTACATTACTTGTTGAATACTTGGGATCACGAGTATGTGTATTAAAACCATGTTTTTTTGCAATATTAAGAACTTCATTATCTTCAGAAGAGACAATTAAATCTTCAAAGCCCCTGGCACCTTTTAGCTGATTAAGTTTTACTTCAAGAAGAGAGCTACCCGCAAAATCTCTTAAGTTTTTCTTCTTAACTCTATCTGAAGATCCTTTTACAGGAATCAATCCAACTATACTGCCCTTCATAAACGAATTCTCCTATTCAAATTTTTATACCCTTAGTCTCCTAATCTATTTTGCTATTTCTTCCAAATAAGAATTAATCTCATTGTACCAATCTTCCTCCCAATGCTCTTTGCTTAATCCATACTTTATTAAAAAAGACTTTACTGACAGCTGAACGGAATCTGATTGCCACCAAGAAGAATAATCATGCTTAACATTGGAAATATGACTGACTAGTGATTGTTCGTCGTAATGTAAAATTCCGCATTCTAAGAACTTGTCAAAGTAAGGCCTAGAATCTTCACTCATTTCCCAAAAATCTTTTCTTATAAAAAGGCATGTAGGTTTGTTAAGCGTGAGAGATTCAAGAAAGAAAGTTGAATCATAAGCAACGATAACTAACTCAGACTTATTAATACTCTCGATAGGTGATTCTTCATCTGAGTAGATAAAATTCTTTATACCACTTAACTGGGTATATTCATTCTTTAAATCTCTAGGGACAATGCCACTTTTTAGCCTTATAACTAGCCTCTTTTCTAAATTTATCTTCTTAAGGCAGTTAAAAAACTTATTATGCATAATAAGACAATCTTCGAAACTTGCTGCTATGGGTGAAGAATCTAAGTGATTACTGTATTTAGAAATATTATAAGGAATGAAAAGTATATTATTGCCACTTTGAGATAACTTTGCTTTTTTTAAAGAAGAAAGTTTTGGGGAGGGCAAATTATAATTGCCCCATCCCCAAGCATAAAATCTATCAGCAATATCTTCAGTGAGTTTTCCTGGCCCATTAAATAAAGCTGTACCATGATGCCCTCCATGGACTATTACCCAAAGTTTTGTAAGGTTTTGTTTCTGATTAGCAATCCATACCTTAAAATGTTCATTTGAAAAATAAGCATTAGAGGTTATGACTAAACCTACTTTTTGAGGGAATATCTTCTCCGCTTCTTCTTCAATTGTTTTAAAGCCTTCTATATGAGAAGTAGGAATATTTAAGGGAATAAGGATATCTAATAATTTTTCAAATTCATTAATTGTTTTTTTAGATCTAAAAATATTCTTTCTAATATTTATGTCAATTGGATACTTATTAGGAAGAACTCTTAGGTAATAAGATAGAGAAAAGCTTTTGAGTTTAAATAATAGCCTATATAAACTTGACTGAGGTATATCTACCTCAATCATAAGAACCTTTCTTCGAAAATTTCTAGTAATTCTTGTAAGGAAAAAAAGGACGGATTTAATCACGGATCCTTTTATTTTCTTTGATTTGTAAGATTTTGGTTTAATTTCAAAAGAAGAGTTACTGGAATTGACTAAATTAGTGTATTTAATTATTTCTGAGAATAAATAAGAGTTCCACTCGTCAGAATAATACTGGTGATTAAATTCAACGTAACTGGAAGGCACCCAATCTTCAATCTTGTAATTTGGTAGTTCAGTTAGTCTAATATTGTAGTCCTCTTCTGCTATTCTTACTGTTTCAAATCTGTCTAAAGTTATGGAAATAAAGTAGTGAAGCCAAGGACCGATAACAATCCTCCAATAATCTATTGGACGTTTAATTCCATGAATTAGATTAAGAGAGTCAGTAATCTCAATTAAATATTTTTCATATAACTGGAATATATAATGATAATCTTTAAAAAGCTTTTTTCTATCATTCCAGTGGTAAGGTCTCATTACCTCAGTATTTTTCTTAGCTTTGGGATGGGAATAGAAAGTCAATGTCTCAATATCAGACGTATTGTTATCTAAGGATATCGGAACTAAATTGAGCTCTTTCAAGTGATTAATGAGTTCTTATCTATGCAATAGTAAGGATTCTCTTTGATTTTATCCATATAGAAAGAGACTGAATCCTTTACTGAAACCATCCTGCTTGGATAGTAACCAAAGTCTTTTTTTAGCAACAAACCAGCTTTGTCTAAATCTATTCCGTACATACGATAATCCTCTTCTATAGGAAATTTAAATTTGGACATATCAGAAGTCTCTTTATTTTGCTCTAATTCATCTTTAGATAAACACCTAACAAGTTGAGTAACCTTGGAATTACTATTATCAGGAGCGTAGAAAGTTTTTACGTATCTGTGCATAACACCGACTTTTTGTTGTGCGTAATGAATGAAAGTAGACCTATATTCAGCGTCATTAAAAGCACCTCCTAATAGTAAAATCCAGGCCCTATTTTTTTCCGAATATCTAACTACCTTGTCGAATATAGAGCCTTCTCCAAAGCAATCATCGCTAATATCAAGAAATGATTCAACAAGCTTACTATTAAAATCATTCTCTTTGATGGAAACAGAAAAATTTGGATTATTTGTCCTATGGTAGTTAGGTAAACTTAACACATAGTTAGAAAAACTTCCCATCTCAGGACAGTTTGTATTTTTGTCAAACGATTCGCCATTACTCCAGCTATAACTAAATGTTGGAACAATCAGTGTTCCTCTGGGAAGTACTGCACTCATTGCATTTTCCAATGTTGAAAGTCCGTTCTGAAGTTTACCTAAACCGAAGATGCCACTGAACATGAACACTAAATCATCTGGTTGTATACCTAAATCATCTTTTAGATGTTGATAAAGATTTTGCTCTGTCGTTTCAAACATAATTTAGTCTAAGATATTAAATTCAAAAACTCCTAAACCAGTTAACTTATAAAAGGTAACTATATTGCATTGTTTTGTGGGTGAAGGCTCCGGCAAAGTAAGTCTCACGCCCAACTTACTCTTTAATATATGTTTGTGGAGTTGATTCATTTTTTCTGAAGATTCTACGTCATAGCATATGTGGTTGTAACCAAGCGAGTAATCCTTCGCCCTTCCTTCTTGAGTTATATATTCTCTATAAATTTTCATATCTTCATCCCACACAAAACACACTGATACACCTTGAATCTTATCTTCTATAAAAGTCTCTTGAGATATACCTTCAATCTTTTCCTTCATATCTACAGGAATAACTATCCCAATGTGATTAACATTTAACTCATTAATTCTTTCTATGCTCATTAGTGAATAGCTTTTTGAAAACCTATAGATTGTAACTTTTTATAGATATCTTCATCCAATGTAGCAATTATAGCTTGATCGCATAAACTAGAATCTTCGCCAGTGTTGAGATTAATAATTGAACCCGATTGACTTAAAAATGCGTATGCGGGAGCTACGTCATAAGGTTCAGTTGAGTGCCATATACGGGCATCTAAACTACCCATTACCATCATCGCTATGTCAAATACAGCTGATCCAGAGATTCTTGTTGTAAAAGTATTATCAATTAATAAGTTAAAGTTCTTTTTCATGGTAGCGGGGTCTTTATTAAATTGATTATCAAAAGATATCATCATGCTGGATAGCGGTTTATTGGTTGGAGATATATCAATTTGCTTTGCTTCCACATTTAAATCTACGTTATGTATATATATTTTCTTATTATTATAAGAAAGCAGGGTATTTAGCATTGGCAATCCTATATAACTCTCAACCGCCAATCTAGATTTTTTAAATAATGTATAAGAAAAGCCCCACATAGGAAGGCCGTAAAGATAATTATGAGTTCCATCAATAGGGTCCATTATCACTATATCTTCTTTTTCATTAACTAAATTATGATAATTATTAAGCTCTTCCGAAATTACTTTTGCTTCTGGATGATACTTTTTTGCAATATCTATCAGGTTATTTTGTGAATAGATATCTGTATTTAAAACAAACTCCCTTTTATGGCTAATAATTTTCTCTTTATATATTAAAGGAGTCTCTTGATTGAACTGACTTTTAAGATTTGTTAATAATGATTTTAATTCATTTATTATATTCATCTTTAACTATGCTTTTAACCTCTCGTCTTTTTAACTTACCACTATGCGTTTTAGGTAGGTTTTCTAGAAAAATTATGTCAATAGGATGTTTATAAGAAGAAAGGTTGCTAGTCAAAAGCTCATACAATCTAGCTTTAATCACTTCTTTATCAGCCTTTTGATCTTTTAAAGATACTGCAGCAATAATTTCTTCACCATGCACTTCATTGAAAACTCCTACAACAGCGGATTCAAGTACCTCTTCTTCCATATAGAGTATCTCTTCAACTTCTGCAGGTACTATATTAATTCCCCCCTTTATGATCAAATCTTTAGATCTATCTTTATATATGAACCTTCCATTCTGATACTCAGCTAGATCACCAGTATGAAACCAACCATCTTTTACAACTTCATCATATAAAGCTTCATTCTTATAATATCCGGTAAATACATTCTTTCCTTTTATCAAAACTTCGGAGTCTTTAGATAACTTACATTCGTTAACATCAAGAGGGATTCCTATTGTTCCAGGAATCCAGTCATCTAATCGCGGATCATCTATATGTGTAGGGCCAGTTTCTGATAAACCATAAAGGTTTCCTATCCTTATATTAAATTTCTTTTCAAATTGCATTTGAGACTCTAGAGGGAGAATTGAAGAACCACACCCTAGGAACATTAAAGAACTTAGGCTTAAATCATCGACCTTATATCTAATCTTAAGAAGCATATAAACAATAGTTGGGACAACTTGAGTATAATTAATTTCTTCATTAGATATTATCTTAAAAAACCTTGGTGCAATATTTGTGAAACTTTCAGCTATGACCATATCTGATTGCAGAAAGAGGCAGGGAAAAATGTTGTAATTTATAGAAGCTGTATGGCCAAAAGGTAATATAGAGAAATGTTTAGTCTCTCTAGTAAACCCAAAACCCCTGATAATTGATTCAATTAAGTAATAGACATTATCATGAGAATATAAGACACCCTTTGGACTGCCTGTTGTGCCTGAAGAGTAATATAGAGAGGCAATTGTAGATCCTTCAATTGAACCTTCTCCTAAATCACCCTCCACATCAAATGAAGCATCTTCTATATCTTTGGGATTGATAAACAACGCATTCATTTTTGTCTTTACACTTATTTTCCTATCAGAAACTACTATTCCTGGTTTAACGTATTCAAAAATCCTGCTTAATTCATCATCAGAAGTAAAGTAAGGTATTGGATTAAAGATATTTCCTGTTATAAAACAAGCAATCATTACCTCTAAATATTCAATAGAATTTGGTAAAACTACAGATATTATCTCTTGATTGTATTGAGAGAATTCATGAAAATATCTTTCTGATCCTTTAAAAATTTCTTCATAAGATTTATAAGTATTAAGGGTGACATCTTTAACTCCTTTATCTGACGTTTCTTTAAGTTTTATGAGTTTTTTTTGAAGCAAAGACATAATTTATTCTGCAATTTATTTGTTGTAGACCAGATAAATAATAGTTAATTTTTTAGCTTTTCTCTATTAGCTGGTCTATCTCAAGAGACTGTATAATTGGAATTAAGTCTAAAGCATAAATATCTAAAGCTTCTGAGATATCTACTATATCCATATCTCCATCACAACAGCTCATTATGTCTAAGATTAATTGAGCAGATCGACTTTCATCATTTTCTATCCCTCCAACGATCATGTAATTCTTACCTCTCTTTGATAAAAAAGGTTCGCCCTTAATCTTTGACTTATAAAAGTAGTTATTCTCTAAAATTTCTATACACTCTTTATGAACTCTATAAGAGTCTTCTAAACCAACTGCAGAAATAAAATCCATATTATCTAAAGACGTATGATACTCAGGATATTCACCATATTTTGATTTCATTATAGACACCATAGGTAAATCTACTTTTGGAGAGCAATATTGCCTTTCATCACTACCCCTATCTTTTAGAAAATTATATTCTTTATAATTAACTTGCTGATTTTTTATACAGTGCCTAGCTACTTTGTCTGTAATCGTGTTTCCTTTTCTTGAAGGTAAGAAGGAATAATTTTTTTCATCTCCAACACACGTCAAATTAAAAGCTGCGTATGTATTACCTAACCCTTTACCATGATTAGATATATAGGCTATGCTGCCTAAAGTTTCTGGTACAAAGCAAAACCGGTATGTGTAGCGATTATTAGGCCTTTCAGACAACCATTTTGCTAGGTATGTAGCAACTCCAGGGCCTGACAATTCATTATTAGCCATTGAAGGATGACAAATATAAGTTGATATAAATATTTCTTTTTTTTCCTGACCTTTTATTATCAAATCTGCGTAGGTTAGACTGCCGTCTTCAAGCTTGGAATCAATAGATACAACGTACTCATCATCTTTTAAGGATTCGTACTGATTATGTGTTAAACAGAAACCCCAAGTTTCTTTGTAATAAGAAGTTACATAGGGAATAGCATCTGGCTGTTCGGGTAAATAGTATAGATGTTCTTTTAGTTCTTCTAATTTAAGCTTTATATTAATTGGTTTGCTATATCCAAGAATATGCAAATTATTCTCTTTAAAACTTAAAATTTTATTTCCTTTAGAGTTCTTGATATAAGCATCTTTAATATTCCATTCTTTGGGAACCTTCCAATCTTCAATTTCTTCACCTGTGGGAATTTCACATATGTTCAAAGAAGGAAGATGTGTCTCTTTGATAATTCGAAGCGTTTCTCTAACCCCGTCTCCTGTAATACTTCTGGAAATCGGAAATAAGTCGTTAATTAAATTGTAAATTGATCTTCCAACCATGCAACTATGAATCCTTTTTCTTTAGTGTAATACAAAAAAATAAAAACATTACTCTAGAGATTCTTAAAAAAGAAGAGAAAGAACCTCCATAACGTGATTCTCCATCCCTTTTTTTAACTTCAACAAATAATTGTTGGAATTTTAATTTATCCCTAATCGAATAAGCTAACAGTTCTGTTCCAATCATTTTCTTGTTATCAAAACTGTTATATTTTCTATAAATATCGGCACTATAACCCTTCATTCCGCACAAAGGATCATGAATTCCGAATCTTAAAAAGGTAAAGATACCAAATATCGATTCCATTAATCTGTTCTTTTTATTTCTTTTTCCAACTACCAGTAAATTGCCTTCTTTAAGTAAATCTATGAAGTTTTGAATTCCTAAATGAGTCAATTCACCATCTGCATCTGTAGTAATTATGTAATCATAGTTATTCTCAACTGCAAATTTCATACCTGTAGATATGGCAGCTTCATAACCTGCGTTATCTCTATGGGAGAGTAAGGTAGCATCTGTTGCTTCAACTATGCTTCTAGTATTATCTGTAGAGCCGTCATCTACAATTAAAACATCACCATATTTTTTAACATCTGAAATTACTTCCAATATTGTATTAGATTCATTGAAAGCTGGAATTACTATAGCTATTTCAGATCTTCCCACTTTATTACATCGCCTTCAGTTATATTATTTTTTAAAGTTTTATTTAAAATAGTATTAAGGTCTGCCGGTCTTAAGGCTTCTTTAGGACAAGGCCTCAAAGGGAAAAAGTCACTTGCTTTTATTTTATCTCCTGATCTTAAACCTTTAGTAGCTCTTAAGGCCCTTCGCTGAAGGACAACTGTTTCTTTCTCATTATCTTCGATGGTTTTAATGCCATTGCCTAAGCAAGATTCAAGCTCTCTTGTTCGATCTACCATCTCTCGCCAAGTAATGGGGTCCATAGAAAATTTATGATCTGGGCCGTCTCTTTCACAACTATCAGTAAAGTGTTTTTCAATTACACGAGATCCCAGCGCAACTGAACCAAGCACTGAGGTGCAACCATGTGTATGGTCACTTAAACCTAAAATTACATTAGGAAAAACTTTGGAATAAGTAGTGATGACGTTTAAGTTAATATATTCTAGGTTGGTCTCAGAGGCTGTATAGTTTGTGTTGCATTGCATCAAGACTACAGGGTTTCCCTTGCCTGAAAGAACTTGCATTGCATCTTCGACATCAGATAAATCTGAGGCACCTGTAGCTAAAAATATAGGTTTGTTTTTATTCGCAATGTGATCAATAATTTCTAACCAGGTTACGTCTCCAGAACCAATCTTATATGCTGGGACATATTGATCTACGTAATCAACTAGCTCTTTTGAATAAGGGCTTGTCATGAATACGATGCCTGCCTCATCGCATGTTTGCTTTAATTCAGCTGTCCATTCCCTATTTAGACTAGCTTCTTTATAGGTCTCAAAAACACTTTTCTTCCATGTCTTTTGATGGGATTGTTGCGATCCAAGGTTTTTAAAGCCGAAATCACTAACAATTGTCTCTGCATCAAAGTGTTGGAATTTAGCACAATTTGCTCCAGCCTCAGCTGAAAGCCATATTAATTCTTTCGCTTTTTCAAGATCTCCGTCATGATTAGCAGCTATATCAGCAATAAAAAAGGTTGGATGATCTAATCCAATTTCGTAGTCATTTATTTTTATATTCATAGTTCCTTACTTCTCCTTTTTATACAATTCTATCTCAGATTTCAGAGTAGGCAATTTAACATCAAATGTATTTTCAAACTTGGAAACATCCATCATCATGCCCTTAGGCCTCAGAGCAACTAAGTTTAAGTCATTAACAGAAATTAATTTCGTATTTTTTCTATTTTCGTTTAAGAAATTACTGTAAGTATAAGCAAAATCTGCCTTACTTAGACCGTCTCTACTTCCTAAATTAAAAATACCTGAAGTTTCATACTTTAAAATGTGACAAATCATTTTGGATAGAGTGTTTAGTGATAATGGAGAAAAAAAGACATCCTTAAATAAGTTAATAGGGAATCTTTGTTCTTTAGTTGAGATATCTATCCAATCAGTAAAGCTATATCTATCTTTTATTTCACTCTTTCCAAAGAAGTTGGTTCTTAATACTATGCTGTCTACTTCTGTAGCTACTTTCTCAGATTCATATTTAGAAGAGGCATATTGATTTCTAATCTTTATATTTTCTTCAGTATTTAGACCTTCACCATCATAAAGATGATCTGTCGAAACATGAATGAATTTCACTTTAGGTTTCTTGTTTTTAATCCAGGATGTAATATTTTCTGCAGGTTTAACGTTTAATAAATAAGCAAGGTCATGTTTTTTTTCATTCTCATCTACGTTAGATAAGCATATTAAATTAATAATGATGTCAGGATTTATGATGTCTAATGACTTAGTTACTTGTTTTTTATCAGTCATATCGACATTTATGTCAGCTTTACGTTTATAACCTTGTACTATTGGATCAAAACCTTCTCTTTTAAGGTGACTAATTAGAGATGCTCCCAACATACCTGTGCCGCCGGCAATAAATACTTTTCTCATTTAATTACACCTTTTTATCATTCTTAATGGACTTTAGAAGGCCGGAATTTCGAATAAAATTAGAATTTATCTTTACTAAAGAAGGTTCTTTTTCTAATAATCGGTAGACATCATCCGTCGAAAAAACCTTATTTGAGGGGTATAGATCTTTATAAATTTCTTCGATAAAAATTAGGTCTTCCTTGTAATCTACAGTCCACCGTAAACTCGATTTATCTACATTTTGTTTGTAATGAAAAGTCCTGAATTCTGCAGAATTATCAAATATATAAGGAGTGACATGTTCTCTTTGAGATTGAAGATCTGCCTCACTCCAGGCTCTACTTAGAGCATTAAATGTAAGTACAGATAAATCAAGTCCTTCAGGGTAAGTGGGGTAAATTGTATTTGTGACTGCATCAAAGTTTCCAGACTTCATTTTAGAGATCATATCATCTATTAAATTTGGGTCAGTTAAAGGGTCATCTCCTGTAAGACGAACTATATAATCTGCTTCAAATAGCTTTGCTGATTTATAGTATCTATCTAATAAATCCTCTTCACTTCCCCTAAAGCACTCTATATCAAGTGATATACATAATTGCTCAATTACATCATCTAGAGAATTTAAGGTAGTTGCTATTACTAATTTATCAATCAAGTTTGCCCTAGTTATGCGTTCGATTTGAAGTTCTAACATTGGCTTTCCTAAAATAGACATCATTACCTTACCTGGCAAACGACTTGATCCCATTCTTGCTTGCAATATCGCAACAATCATTCTTACTTAATCCATTGAGAGGGATTAGTTATAGACTCATCATCAACAGAGAAACTCTCATAATCGATATCAAATAATTTAGATTCTAAAGCAATAATAATTTCATTAAGCTGTTTGGAATCTTGAACTCCAAAAATAATACCATCAATCTCTTTAACGGACTTTATAAAGTTTAAGGCCCCTTCTACTAGACTAAGCTTATTTCTAAATACAACATCCTGGTAGGAAGAATGTAGAACCTTTATTGAATTAAAGTAATCTTCTAGCTCGCCTGTTCTCATCAATAAAAGACCTTGTAAAAAAACTGATCTAGCATGCACCTCTATACCTTTTTTATTTAATTCTTTGAGAATTCCAGATTTTAGAAATTTTTGATTAAAAACGTTTAATGGTAGCTGTATAACGTCAACAGAATACTTTTCAAGAATTTCTAGAAGCTCTTGCACTCTGTAAACAGAGACCCCTATTCTATTGGTAGAACCAGAATTTTTAATCTCTATTAAAGATTGAAAAAACTCGGGACCCTCTTCATTTAATATATCTTTAGTTTTGTGGACTAATAAAATGTCAACTTTATCTCTCTTCATTTTATCAAGAGACATTGATAATTCTTCCTTTATAAGTTTTATGTTTTCTTTAATTTTAAGATCTTCTTTTAAGTGAGCGACCTTAGTGATAAGCTTAAATTCTTTAGTTAGGTCAGAAAATGTACCGATTTTTTTTTCTGCATCCCCATAAACATTTGCAGTATCTAGGTAATGTACACCTTTATCTATTGCTGATTTAAATATTTCTTCTAGAACGGCATTACTTACTTTGCCTGCGTTATTAGATATACCATAATCTAAACCAAACTGAGCAGTGCCTAGGACGTACTTCATTAACTTTTAAAGAAATCTATTGTTTTCTTAAGGCATTTAGCTTGCTTTTCTGCTTCACTCCATTCCCAATAATTTGTCTTAAACTGCAGTAAGGTTCTTTGTAGTTCCTCGGCAATCGGACAAAAAGGTTGCGTCTCACGGTTTGGAATATCTTGGTAGAATGGTTCTTGATAAGTTAATTTCCAAGGGGCATATATACCATCACCTCCAAGCTCTTTAAATTTATCCCTGAAAGAAATCCAACTTACGTCAGTATGGACAAGTTTGACAACATAGGTCCAATAGGAGTTTACGCAGTTATTTGGTGTATGCTGCGGAATTAGCCATTCTGTATCTGCTAAAGTATCGTTAAATAGTTGAGCAACTTCTTTTCTTCTGTTAACAAGTTCATCTACTCTTTCTAACTGCCCTAGAGCTACAGCTGCACACAATTCAGGCATACGGTAATTAAACCCAGTTGAAACATGTCTAAAATAGGAAGGCGACTGAATTTCATTTTTTGTAATCTTACCCTCTTTTGAAGAGACTCCAGAATAACCTAAACTACTTACACGACGAATATCTAAAGCAAGCTGCTCATCATTAGTTATTATTACCCCTCCTTCTCCAGCTGTTAAGTGTTTTGAACTTTGAAAACTAAAACTACCAGCATGACCAATAGTTCCAGCTAGCTTACCCTTATAATAGCTCATCATTGTCTCTGCATTATCTTCAAGAACAAAAAGATTAGACTGTTTTGCTAATTTCATTATCTCATCCATATCTGGGCTTAATCCATATAATGCGACCGTTATGATTGCTTTAGTTTTATCACTAATTTTATTCTGAATGCTTTCAGGGTCAATTTGATATGTTGAAGCATCTACATCTGCATATATTGGCGTAGCCCCTACCTGTAAAACAGCAAAGGTAGTACTGGCCATCGTCAGTGGAGGCACGATTACTTCATCGCCTTCACCTATGCCCTTAGCTAATAATGTGGCGTGCATTGTTGCTGTGCCATTAATAAAAGTAATAGCAAACTTAGATTCATAAAGTTTAGAAAATGCCTCTTCCAAACGAGTATTCATTGTACTTCCTGAAGAAGTTCTGAAATTACTATCTAAAACTTCATCAACGTAGGACCTTTCTAAATCACTTATTCTTTTGATATCTTTCATTGAAATCTCCAAAAACAGTAATTTTCATATTATTAAAAAGATTGCCAAAAGATAATAATTAAACTTTGTCCTTAAGTACTAAATTATTTATCTGACTTATCTCGTCAATGCTCAAAAAATGAGGATTGGTTTCCGAATTGTATTCAAATCCAGCTGATACAGGTGTTCCCTTTTCTTTAAGCAAAGTGGTGCTATAGTCAATGGCAGAATCTTCAAAGGTAAAAGATGGTTTAATTACATAATGGCTATCAAACTCCAAAGTTAAGTGAGAGTCATCTTTGGGACACATAACTTCATGTAACTTCTCACCTGGACGTATTCCTATAACCTCTACCTCAATATTAGGTGCCATTGCCTCTGCTAAATCAGTGATACGTACAGATGGAATTTTAGGGATGAACACTTCACCTCCGTGCATGCGATTGATTGTCTTGATAACAAATTCTACGCCTTGATCAAGAGTAATCCAGAACCTAGTCATGTCTTTATCAGTTATAGGTAAAAATGAAGCGTCTTCATTTATTAGCTTTAGGAAGAAAGGAACAACAGATCCTCTTGAACCTACTACATTTCCATAACGAACAACTGAGAACTTTGTCTTTCTATCTCCAGTGATATTATTCGCTGCAACAAATAGCTTGTCTGAAGCAAGTTTCGTGGCTCCATACAAATTTATAGGGGCAGCAGCTTTATCAGTTGATAAAGCAACTACATTCTCAACATTATTTGCCAAAGCTGCTTTAATTACATTTTGCGCACCATGAACATTAGTCTTTACACATTCCATAGGGTTGTATTCTGCTGCAGGCACCTGTTTAAGTGCTGCTGCATGTATTAGTACATCAATGCCTCTAGTTGCTTCAAGTAATCTTTCGCCATCTCTAACATCTCCTAAAAAATAACGCATACATGAAGCGTTGAATTCACTTTGCATTTCAAATTGCTTTAACTCATCCCTTGAAAAAACAACAACCTTATTTGGTGAATAATCTTTTAGGACTTTCCTGATAAAGTGTTTGCCAAAAGAGCCTGTACCGCCTGTTATAAAGATATTTTTCTTATCGAACAAAATAAATCTCCTAAGTTTTAATTAAATTACCGTCAACTAAATTAAAAACCTTATTACAATTTTTTAATGCAGATTGACTATGAGTTATCAAGATAATCGTAACACGACCACGAAGTGATTCTATATGAGTCATTATCTCATTTTCAGTTTCTTTATCTAAAGCAGATGTAGCTTCGTCCATAAAAATTATTTCTCTGCCTGCATAAAGTGCCCTTGCTAAAGCAACCCTCTGTCTTTGACCACCAGATAACTTTACTCCACCTTCGCCTACACCGCTGTCTATGTTCATTTTGTTCTTTTCCATTACTTCAATAAGATTTGAACCTTTAATAGCTAAATCAAGTTTTTCTATTTCTATATCTTTGTCATCAACCCCCAAAGCAATGTTTTTTTTGATACTACTATTTATAAGAAAAACACTTTGCGGAATAAAGGCACATCTACTCTGCCAAGATTTTATATCTATACCATCAGTATTTACTTTTTTTCCATTAACTTTTAGATAACCTTCAGTAGGTTCTAACATACCTGTCATAATGTCCATTAACGTCGATTTTCCAGATCCTGATTTTCCAGAAATAGCTACGGAGTCACCCATCTCAATTTTAAGACTAATATTTTTTAATACGGATGATGTCTGTTTTACTTTGTAAGAATAAGAAACACCTTCTAGTTCTAAACTTTCAAATTTATCTAAAAATTTTGTTTTCTGGTCTTCTAGCACGTCATCAATATTATTTATCTGAGTTAGCTCATCATAAAGCGAATCTAGAGCATAGGTTGCAGTTCTTATATTGGCAAACCCTAAACCAATAGCATTAAAGGATGGTACTAATCTTAAAGCACCTACTGCAAAGATACTCAAAATAGCAAAAATTTGTTCTATTGGTTGAGATTGATAAATCATATATATGACTATAGACACTATAAAAATTACCAGACTTGCCTCTATTAAGTATCTAGATATTAAATGTAAAGATCTTGTTATCACTCCTGCCTCGCCAAATTTGATAACATCTTTTTTAATCTCATTCCTAAAAAAATTTTCTACACCTAAAAGTCTAATTTCTCTAAAAGCTCCAATTACATAACCAATTTCGTTAATTACGGATGCTTCTTTCTGTGACATTATTTGCCCATGATAATAAAGCCTAGTCTTTATGTATTTAAAATACACTAATAAAACTAAGCTAAGCAGCAGTGCAACCAATAATACTAATAAAAAACTTGTATAGGCCATTAATAAGAATATCCCCAAAGCAACTATGAGTTCTATTGTCATTTTCAAAGCAGGAACAAAAACAGAGTCAGTAAATAAACCTACATGAGTTTTTGCATTGACAATCATTTCAGAAACGTCCTTTATCGCTATATCTTCGTAACTAGTTTTTTGATAAGACTCTATTAATTTATCGATGATATTAGTTCTTATCTCGTAACCCAAAGATAGAATCTTTCTTTGTACGTAAAAAGCCACAAACCCCTTTATGCAAAAAAGAAGTGCAAGCGTTATGCCAACAAATAAAATAATGATCTTATTTTCCGTAAAACCAAATAAATGTAAAAAAATAGGATAATCGTCAATTATATCGCCTTGATGCCCAAGTAATGCTACAAAAGGTCCTATCAAACCTATTCCCATTACATCGATTAGAGACACTGCCATGAACAAAAAAAGCATGAAAGGCAGTCGAAACTTAAATCTTCCTAAAACATATAATGATTTATTTATTTCATTCATATTATTAGCTTAAAGCTTTAAAAATTTAATTTGATTCCTTTCTTCATTAAACGTCAAAATGAAAGTTTTTAAGAGCTTAATCATTTTTTGATTGTTTGGATAGATGATTCATGAAGCTATTTTTATTTTCTTCTGGAGAAGTAGACGGCCTTCCTATTTCTGCTCTCCAACCTATTTTGAGTCTTATCTCTAGGAAAATAGGGCCCTTTAAATTATTAATAGTAATTAATGTTTTAACTAAATCCTCTTCATTAGATACAGAAAATACATTCTCATAACCAGTGTTTTTTGCTATATCACTTAAATTTACATCAAAAGCTGTAGTTTTCTGTCCTCCAACAGAGTCATGGGCACCATTATTCAATACTATATGGAATAGATTTTTTTGTTTGCTGGCTCCAACAGTTGTCATAGAGCCCATGTGCATGAGAATTGCACCATCTCCATCTAAACAAATTACTCGTCTATCTGGTTGACTAAGAGCAATCCCAAGAGCTATTTGATTAGCATGTCCCATCCCGCCAACTACTAGGAAATCACGATCAAGGAACTTACCATGCTTACTTCTAAGTTCATATAACTCTCTAGAAGGTAAGCCAGTAGTGCAGACAAATATATCATCTCTATCTAGATTGCTATTTTTTATAATCAAATCTATAGCCTGTTCTCTAGATAACGGATACTTTGATTCCTCTTGCTTTACTGAAAATTTTTCAAAAAAACCCTTTTTAACTACCAAGGCATATATCTGATTCTCGGATTTAGATTTGGTGACACACTTCTTTAACACCTTTTTCAGTTGATCGTTATTCAGTTTTGAATCAAGGACTTCATAAGGTATTCCCATAACATCTAATAAATCTAGAGTAATGCGTCCTTGTTTTATATGCTGCGGTTCATCTTTGGTTTCAGGCTCCCCTCGCCAACCAATCATGAGAATACCTGGAATAGAATAAACTTCTTTATCTGTCAAAGACAACAACGGGTTTACCAGATTGCCAAGACCGGAATTTTGAAGATATATTAATGGTACATTACCAGTAGATAAATGATGGCCAATACCTAAAGCTAACGCACTTCCTTCGTTTACAGCAATAATATGCTGATCGCTATTTAATGTTTCATTTATATAGTAACAAAACGATTTTAAAAGAGAATCTGGGACACCGGTATAGAATTCAACACCGCTATCTCTCAGAGTTTCATAAAATAACTTAGGCGAAATCTTACTCAATTTTTCAATTTAATTAATGAAGCTTTATTCTACTTCTGATGAAATTTCTGATATCAGCTCCAAAAGCCCCTGTCCTATATCAATATATTCACTAGACACAAGTTTAACTGAACTTTTAGGCACATATTGATACGGTGTAAGTTTGTAGTGGCTATCGCTAGAGGAATCAGGATTAAAATTGACTGATACTTCGACATCCATTATCTCAGCAATCATTTCTAAAAGTTCTTCTTGTGTTAGAACTTGAAGGCCGGTGAGAGTAACTGCCTTTTGGAGATAATCATCTGTTAATAAGTCAGCACTCATTCTTGCAGCATCAACTACATTTATATACTCTCTTTTTTCTTTACCAGTGCCGTTAAAAATAATTTTCTTATTTTTAATCATTTCAGTAACAATTTTTCTTACCCCATTCCATGCCTGAGCTCTAGGTCCATACAATGAACCATATCTTAGTATCGTGTAATCAAGTCCTTTAACATCGTGAAATACTTCAATTAAAGTCTCTACTGATTGTTTTGATGCTCTGTAAAATGAACCATGTCTGCTATAAACATAGACTGTAGATCCATACATAAGTCGAACTGAATGCTCGGCACATAAAGACATAACAGTCGAACTACCAACTATATTTCCAGAAATAGTGTCTAGGGGATTCTGATCCGCCTCACCAATATCAGCAATTCCTGCCATGTGATAGACCACCTCTGTTTTAGAGATTTCTTTCTCGAGAATTTTTGTATCAGAAATATCCCCTAGCACTACTCTCTGTTTTTCTCCAGCCCACTCCGAGTCTTGCTTATCAAAAATAGTAACTTCGTGTCCACGGGAGGTAAGTTCATCTGCTATGTGGCTTCCCAAAAAACCAGAGCCGCCAATTACTAATATTTTCATTTTTCTTATATTTAAAATTAGTTTTCTCTATTTTGAACTAGCTAAAGAGATTCTATCAAGTAAATTGACTTCTTCGTAATGGATTTCTCCAAAATGACAAATTACTGATCCTTTTAATTCAGATCTAGGTGTATATAAAACAATATTATCATCATTTGCTAACACTGCCCCTTCTAGATAAGTACATAACAAAGGTTGATTATCTTTACGTACTAATTTAGGCCATTTCTTCAAAACAAGATTTTTGCTATTAACAACTCGTTGCTTCAACCTATCATGAATATCTATCACTCCATAAAGTGAAGCGATAGCATGATAAGCACCTGTCACCAATTTATTTCTATGAGTTTCGAGATTAAAGTAGAAAAGTTCATTAGATTTAGGAATTAAATGGTCCTTATATGCTACAAAACATGCTCCTGTAAGACCAAATAGACCTTTACAAGAGCTGAATGCCATTACATCTGCAAGTTCATGATTTGCTTCTAATCCAATTGACCCAGTAGCATCTAAGTATAAATTTGCCTGACATTTATCAGCAAATTCTCTTACTTGTTCTAAGTCCAATTTTAAAGCAATTGAGGTTTCAGTATACGCACACATTACCCAATCAAACTTTTCATTAATACTATCTAAGTCTTTATAGTCTAATATTTTTACGTTGCTAGTCTTTGGAAGCAGTTTTTTTAACCTGTCACTATAATATCCTGTAGAAATTATTAAGATTTTACCTTCAACAAAACTATGTGCAGCAAGTTCTAAGGCAAAAGTGGAAGAGCCTTGAGCAACTATTAATTGGTCTTGACCACAAAGATGTTTAATCCAATTAGAAACCCTTTCGTACATTTCATTATATTCAATATCTCCGCGTCCGAAGAGTGGTTTAATTGAACTAAGATTTTCATGTAAAACTACTGCAGGACCCGGGGTTAACATTAATTTTTGATTATTAATACTAGTTATACTTTCTAATGCTTTTAGTCTGAGCTGAGTACTACTTATACCCTTGGTTCTCGAAAGTAATTTCAACCTGGCTTCATTTACTTGGTTGGAGTTATCGTCACCGTGGACTAGTAAATCAATTTTATATTTATCTAAAATTGTTTCATCTATAATCCACGGAGTGCTAACAACTTCAGAAACATATTTAATTGATTCTAGTACTTCTTTTCTATGCTCAAATGCGAGCTCTGGATTAAAACATTTTTTTTTCTTAATCTCTTCATCGCTTGTAAGGCCAACAACTACTTTTCCATATTTAGAAGCTTTTTTTAATAAGCGTACATGCCCGTGATGAAGCAAAGTAGCGGACATATCGACCATTATTCTTTTGTTCATATTCTACTTTTATTTAGTACCAGGAATAAATTCAAGAATATCCTTTATAGGCATACACTTTGGTTCAGCTTCTTCGCTTCGTGCATTCTTTAAAATTGATTCAGCTACCTCTGCCATTGCCGGGTAAGCTGCTCTAAGCATATGGTTTGCATAAATTACTATATTAACTCCTGATGATTTAAACTCATCAACAGTAACTGAATTAAAGCTACTTGGAACTACAATCACGGGGGTCTGATCATCATTAGATCTAAATTTAGCCATAAATTCTTTAATTTCAGAGGGATCTTTTTTTCTTGAATGAATCATAATGCCGTCTGCTCCAGCTTTAATATACGCATAGGCCCTATTAAGAGCGTCTTCCATGCCAGCATCAAGAATTAGAGACTCAATCCTTGCAAAAATCATAAAATCGTCATTAATTTGAGATGCTTTACCGGCTTTAATTTTTTCGCAAAAATTTTCAATAGTATCTTGTGTTTGTTCTACTTCATTTCCAAACAGCGAATTCTTCTTGAGTCCTGTTTTGTCTTCAATAACAACTGCACTAACCCCAGTTCGTTCAAGACTTTTAACTGTAAACTCAAAATGCTCAATCTTTCCTCCTGTATCTCCATCAAATATCATTGGTTTGGTTGTAACTTCAAAAATTTCGTTAACAGTATTAATTCGAGAAGTTATATCGACTGCCTCAATATCTGGTTTACCTTTAGAAGTTGAATCAGTTAATGAACTTGACCAGACACCATCAAAACTAACTTTTACTCCATTTCTATCAACTATCATATTTTCTGCTATAAGAGCACTTAGTGCACTGTGAGCTTCTAGAATTAATATTATTTCTTTGTTATGAATTAGTTGTTTTAAGCGCTGCATTCTAGTTACAGAGGTTATGCCCAAAGACATTAATTGATTTTTAATATTTTGGTCGCTAATTTCTGAACTATACTCCACTTCAATTAGCTTTCCGCCCCATCCTTGTAATAAATCTAGAACTTCTTCACGATATTCTGATTGAGGCCCTTTAATCCAATCATTCCCATGAACAACAAAATCAGGTTTTAATTCCAGTAAGTTTTTTTTATAACTTGCTGTGTCCTGAGCTATAACATTGGATACCATTTTGAGGTCCTGTAAGACGTCTAGTCTTTGTTGAAATTTTAAATAGGCAATGTCTCCAAGCTCTGTAACTGCAGAAGAAGTTAATAAACCAACTGTCACATCTCCGTGCTTAGATGCTTCTCTTAGTATTTTAATATGTCCCGCATGTAAAAGATCTGCTATCAAGGATACATAAACTGTTTTCATAAAATTATTTTAATTTAAATAAAAATATAAGCTTGTTTAATTATACTGCTAGTTTGCTAGTCTTTTTTGATATTAATACACGATAGAAAATCAAATAAAGCCACCATAAGTTAAACAAGGAACTAAACATAAAAAACAAAATACCAGAGATCATGTAGGAATCCAAAATTACTGTTGGATTATTCTTCAAAATTAGAATACGTTTGACAGAGCCAATTTGCTGGAAAAGAACACATAAAATAAACAATAAACCCGATATTCCGAAAGGTACTAGGAAGTCTACATATGTATTGTGAGGACTGAGTTTGGCTTTTCTTCCTACGTTGCTTTGAAAACTATCTATTTCTTTTATTAAAGCAGCGGTCAATGCTGAATCTTCGGTATCTTCTTCAGAAAAATCAGCAGTAATTTTTTCCTCATTCATCAGAAAGGTTTGACTTCCAGGTCCTCCGCCTATAGGGAAAACATCTTGAAATAATTCATATGATCTAAGAGTTATAGTTATTCTATGAATAGTAGATTTATAAGAATCTATATCGCCTGAAACGATATTTTGGTACTGTAGATTAGCAACAAATACTATCGCAGGAAGAAGAAATAGAAGAACAATGTGCTTCCGAATCTTAAAAACAAATGGTGATAGGCCAAAACCAGATCTATAAAAAAGAATAGCGAGTATTATAAGCATAGCTCCTATACTTGTTCTGTCTTGTGTTGCAATAATTGCAAATAGAAAAAAAGAAATAGCAAAGAATAGCTTCGTTAAAGAATTGTTCTGATAAATGAGTATATGGGCCACAAGTCCAGCAATAATAAATTGACCAGCAACAATATATGAATTGATTCCTCCATTATATCTGTATCCAGCTAGCTCATCTGAAGACAAGAAATTTATTCCAAAGTACGGCAGCATGTAATATAAAATGGATCCTATTACCATAAAATAAGCAATATTTCTTATTAAGAAGATACTTTTATATATTTGCTTGATTGGGGTAACAATTACTGCTAACGAAGCAACAATAATAGAAATAAACTTAACTAAACTATTAAAGTTCCACCAAGAAGCACTTTCCCTATCAAAAAAACTAATCTCAAATAAATAAAACATTAAGAATCCATAAAATAACAAAAATAAGTGCAATAAAAATAAGTTTTTGTTAGTTGAATTAAGCCCTCTTCCAGAATTTAATGTTGAAATAATATAAAAACTGCCATATAACAAAAATATAGTAAATGCGGGATATAAGCTGATACCAAAACTAGTCAAGAACTGATTAATAATAAAAATGAGGACTAGAGTAGGCGATCCTGAGAGGGCCGAAAGATTTCCCATAATTTATTTAAGACTCTAAGTTATTTTTTTGAATGATGCCTACTATGGAACTTATTGAATCAAAGCTTGCAATATTATCCTCTGTTATCTCTACGTCATAGTCTACTTCTATCTCTGAAAGAATAGACATATAAGCTAAAGAGTCCCATTCAGAAAGCGTCTCAGTAGAAGAATCTGAACTTACATCATTGCAACGAGTAGC
>CETM01148601.1_pt1 | contig 22863 bp, 14 predicted proteins | sample 361451 | NCBI WGS metagenome assembly CETM01 (sample SAMEA2622690, study PRJEB7988) | marine metagenome | isolation source: saline water (ENVO:00002010), including
GTACATGCCAGAAGAGTAGGTTTTTACCGGTCGGTCTATAAAATCCCGCAACTCAGAAAAATCTATTATGTCGTTTTCAAGCTCAATTATGTTGTGCTCAGATACACCTAAAAGTGAAGCGTTAAGGTGAATATTTTCTCTGCCACTAAATTCTGGATGAAACCCAGCCCCCAGTTCAAGTAGAGCGGCAACTTGTCCAGACATTTCAAATTGTCCACTTGATGCTTGTAAAGTGCCGGCAAGTATCTTTAGCAAGGTCGATTTGCCAGCACCATTGATACCTACTATACCTAGACTCTCACCATTTCCCAGCGCAAAGGATATGTCGTTCAGTACGCGAAACAATTCGTGTTTCTGCTTACGGAATAGTATTTCTGCCAACCTGTCTTGAGGGCGTCGGTAGATTTTAAAATGCTTGGATATATTTTCTACGATTATTCGCGACATGACATTACCCTGTGGCTAGAGTACGTCGCCAAAGGCATGCTTTATTCTCATGAAAAACCAACCTCCGAAGATGAAGCTGCAAATCGATACAGGGATAATGATTAAGAGGTTCAGATATGGTAGCTCGCCTAACAAAACGATTTCTCGATAGATTGATACAAAGCTATGCATTGGATTAAAAAGGAAAAGGCTTCTGACCGTTTCATCCTCAATTAGAGAAATTGGATAAATAATTGGAGTCAGAAAGAACCAGATGGTAATACACAGAGAAACCAGCTGATTTAGATCCCTTAAAAATACACTTAACGCTGATATTATAGAGACGAGTCCCATAGTGAATAAAAACTGCATAAGATAGATTACTGGTATCCAGAGCCATAGAGCCGAAAAATAGCCTTCATATACCAGATAACCTAAGAGTAGACAAAAACCAATTACGTGGGTCATGTAGGGAACAAGACTGCATACAACGGGCAAGATTTGTACTGGGAATTTAACTTTGGTTATCAATCCCGCTTTTTCTATTAGGAGACTAGTGGACTTTCCTACAGATTCGGCTAGCGCAAACCATGGTAGGTAGCCAAGCATCATAAATAAGACAAATTCGGTTTCTCGGAACTCTGGTAAGGCTCGTAATTGAAAGACATAACCAAAAACGAAGCTATATATAGCTATATTTGCAATAGGAGTGAGAAACAACCAAAGAAAGCCGGCTATTGAGCCAGTGTATTGGGCGGAAAAATCTTGTCTAGTAAAATTGCTTAATAGCCGGTAGTTTTCGACTGGAGTCCGTAACCACTGGCGTGAAAGTGCGAACAAAATAACCTCCCTTTAATCCCGCAAAGTTTTAACATAATGCCGCGAATTTAAGCATGAAATCCGTAAAAAAACTAAAAATAACAATCACTAATTATTATACTCTTACTTGGTTATATTTAACCAAAATATAGGAACCTAAGATTATATGTTTAACCAAGAAGATGTCTTGATTCCGTTCAACACTTCGCCGTTGCCTTCGGGGCCTTGGGTAGTTTTTGCCCCTCATGCCGACGATGAGACTTTCGGTATGGGGGGCACGTTGCTTAAGGCTAAAGATCAGGGAATTGATACCCACCTTGTGGTGTTAACAGATGGATCAAAAGGAGGCGATGCCCAAGACATTGTTGAGACCCGACTCAACGAGGCAAAGGAGGCCTCTCAAATTCTGGGCTTTAAATCAGTATGTTTTTGGGATGAACCTGATAGGTGTCTGGACTCGAGTGAGAGTTTAGTGACAAAAGCAAGCGACTTATTATGTGAACTAAAGCCAGCCAACGTTTTTTTTCCGGGCCCCCTGGAAATTCATCCTGACCACAGAGCAGCCGCCTTAATTGTATGGAATGCTATTAGGCGGGCCAATGACAAAAAAATTGCATTAAGAGCGATCGCTTACGAAATAAGCGTGCAAAATCCTATTAACCTGCTTATCGACATCACTGAAAAAATTCCGACAAAGAAAGAGGTGATGCAAATTTACTTCAGCCAAAACCAAGAGAACAATTATCCTGAGTTAGTTTTAGCGCTGGATAAAGGTAGAACTTTTTCGCTACCTCAAAGTGTGAAATTTGCGGAGGGATTTTTTCATTATGAAACAGAGGATTTAAAATATAGCCTTGAGGAGATAACTTTTCAAATTATAAAGCTGTACCAAAGGATTGTCTAAATTAGAGATCGTTATTTAGTGTAATGATTGATCTGCATCGAGATCCTCTGTGTTGTCTTTGCCTATCCACTCGGGCCAAATAGCCATGTTCCAATCAGCTTGGCTCCAAAGGTTATGAATTATACTCAGCCACTGGCGCATGCTTTTGGCGGTGAAACTCACCATAGCCAGTGGAGTTTTGTTTGCCTTAAAGGTCAGAATTATACCTTCCTCTCCGAACTTAATATCCACTTCCTCTATTAAAAAAGATTTTGATTTGGGCTGAGCTGTGACTGCTTTTTCCTGCCTAATCTCCTGCTTTGCCGACTCTTGAGCAAACGCCTGAATGTCTATTCGAGTTCGTTCGGAAGTTACCGGAAAGACTTGGGACTTTTTCGATGTTTCAACCAACCATTTAGAGCAATGGTCAATTAGCAGGAGCAGTAATCTTTGCGTGAACCAAAGGACAAGGGTTTCGTTGTCTTCGCCTGCTCCTGTTACACGAAATCGATCTTCCTCTAACACAAACTCAGTAGTAACTCTTTGTAGATTCTGCATGAAAGTTTATGATGCTATTGAGCTGCGGCTGGAGTCAACCAAGCTCCTACCTCTAGCAAGTCTTCTGTGCTGAGCGTCCCAGTTTCGCGCTTTAGGAGTAAAAGTAAATTTATATGTTCATAACGAATACGCTGCAATTCTCTCTCCGCCTGATATTGATCGCGAATAGCATTTAGAACATCAACGCTAGTAACTGTCCCCAAGTTGAATCCTTGTTGCATTGCATCTAAAGAAAGAGTAGTAGATTCAACCAGAATTCTTGCGGCTTCAGTTTGTGCCTCACTTGCCTGAATTTGGAGGTGTGTGGATCGGACGGCCTCTCTAGCCGCTAATTGCGTCGCTCTCAATTCATACTCGGCAATACTCTTTCGGCTGACGGCCTCTGATACTCCTGCCGACGATCTTCCCCCTGAGTAAATTGGAATTTGCACATTAAGGCCAATATAAGTGGTATCAGTTCTTGCTATTGGAAGGTTGTCAAAACCTACATCAGAGTCTTGACGTTGGGCGATGAACGAAACTTGAGGCATATGCGCCCCTTTGCTCACATCTACCCCTTTCTCTGCCGCCTTTACTGCCAATTTTCTTGCTAATACGCTGTGATTATTCTCTTGCGCCTGCTTCACGTAAAACTCTTGACTATACTCTAACGGAGATATTTCGATTTCGTCGGCTAATTTAAAAAGAGGGCCTACTTCTAATCCAGAAATAGATCGAAGACTTTCCTGGTTAACAGCAAGCTGAGCCTCTAATGCTAATTGTTCGGCTTGTGCGGCAGCAAGGCTTGCTCGAATCTGATAGAGGTCTGTGATTTGAGTAAGTTGTCGATCATATAAACTTTGTACCTGACTCAGTTGGGTATTTAAGGCATCGATTTCTGAGGTAAGTGAGTCAAGCGCATCTTCAGCTTGTAAAACAGCAAAATATCGGCTGGCTACATCAGCCAAGAGGATTGATAACTGGTAAAAATATTCTTCTTCAAATTGGTCTTCTTCAAGGGTTGCTTGTTTTCGTAATGAAAACTGCTGCCAATTAAATAAGGTTTGTGTAAGGCTTAAAAAATATCTTTCTCCATCGAAATTCTGAATATTATTGAATCTGTCTAGGCGATTGTCGGAAAGGTTGGCTCCTGCACTTAGTTGAGGGAGCAACTGTCCCTTTGCAGCCTTTTTTCTTGCTGAACTTATATTCAAACTTTCCTCTGCTATACGAAGTTCTGGGCTGAAATTTATTGCTGCTGAAAAGAAATCCTCAAGTGTTGACCCAGGTGCAGCAAGTGAATATGAAAGTGGGAAAAAGAGAAAAGCCAAAAGACCAATTGACAGTTTATTAAGTTTTGGAATCATTTCTAGTCTTCCCTTAAGCTTCTCGCCATAGCATTTGAGAAAGGCTTGAATAGATATTCCATGAGTGTTCTTGAGCCTGTAGCGATGAAAACTTCCGAAGGCATCCCCGGCATTAAAGCAAGTTCCCCCAAGTCTTCCATGCTTTCGGGATCGACTTCTACTCGTGCCAAGTAGTAAGAGAATCCAGTAGCTTCATTCGTGAAGCTATCAGCGGAAATTGTTATTACTTTCCCATAAACTGTTGGCACTGAGGTTGTTCCAAAAGTAGAGAATCGAATGGTTGCTTCTTGGCCAATTTTAACGCGGTCTATGTCGTTGGGTGATAGCTGAACTTCAACGATAAGATCGTCTTCGGCGGGAACAATATCTACTATTCGCATTCCTGGCGCGACAACTCCTCCAATTGTGTGCACTTGTAACCCATTAACTATCCCCGAGTCAGGCGCTCTGACAATGGTTCTAGCTACGGTGTCCTCCAGCGCATTCACACGCTCAATGCTTTCGTTTAACTCTGTTTGTACTGCCCCTAACTGTGTTACTACTTCGTTTTGAAATTCCTTTTGCTGTTGAAGTATTTGTAATCGAGCTTCTCCAATTTCTACCTCGGTAGTTGATATTGACGCTAACAACTCTGCAACCTCACCGTTCAGGGTTGCAATGTTTCTTTCTAAGTCGCGAAGCCTATTCTTATCTGAAAAACCTTGGGTTAGCAGCTCGCTTACATCGGCAAGCTCTTCCTCATACGAGCTTGCCAGACGTTCCTTGCTTTCCTTTAATCCAACTAGGCCGACTATTCTGGATTGCAGTTGCTCAACACGCTGTTCTAAAACCGCTACAGAGCCTTCTAAACGGGAACGCCGCGCCCTGAATATCTCTTGCTGTGCTTGAATTTCTAAACCAGCTTGTTCTCCAGATGAATTTAAATCAAAAGGAAAATTGATATCAGCCAGCTCGTCTCGTTCAGCCCTGAGTCTGCTCTCAAGAGCTCTTCTGGCAATATATAAGCTGTTTGCCATTTCAAGCTGCGCCATAAATTGAGTGTTGTCGATTTCTAGGATGGGATCCCCTTGAGAAACGCGCGCGCCATTTTCAACGAAGATATTACTAATTATACCGCCCTCTAAGTGCTGGACTATCTTGCTGTATGAACGAACGGTTACCTCTCCCGCGCCGCTTGCTGCACCGTCTATTGGGGCTGTCGTTGCCCAGATGCCTCCAAATCCAAATAATAATGCAAATAGCAGTATGCCAAATCTTTTATGAGTTGTTAGATTAGTATCAAAAGATTTTATATTCGAGCTTTTCATTGCCTATTACGCTGCTTATTTGTGTCTATACCATTAAGAAAATTAAGACTTATTTTGTAACTGGGTTACGTTGGGACTTTTAGAACTCAAAGCTTGCAGTACGTCATCACGCGAACCAAATCTGGCTATCACGCCGTCCTTTAAAATCATTAATTTATCCACCAGAGATAATATTGAGGTGCGATGGGTAATAACGATGATAGTGCTGCCCGACCCTTTCATTTGACTTAGAGCCTCAAGCAAATCATTTTCACCCTGATCGTCAAGGTTGGAATTAGGCTCGTCTAGAACAATTAATTTGGGATTGCCATATATAGCCCTTGCCAGACCTACCCTTTGCCGCTGCCCCGCAGATAATGAACCAGAGTAAGAATTAATTGCTGTATCGTATCCCTCTGGTAAGCCAAGAATCATTTCGTGAACGCCTGCTTTTTTTGATGCGTCTACTATTTTCTCGGAGTCTTCTTCAGAAAAACGACAAATATTTTCGGCAATAGTGCCATCGAATAATTCGATATCCTGCGGCAAGTAGCCGAGGTGCGGGCCGAGCTTGTCTCTATCCCATTTGCTTATGTCTGCGCCATCAAGCCTCACCGTCCCTGTTCGAAGTGGCCAAACACCGAGAATCGCTCGTGCCAGACTTGTTTTACCGGCAGCACTTGGTCCTATAATCCCTAATGTTTCACCTGACTCTATCCTAAAATCAACACCTTTAAGCGCAGCGGTTTCAGATCCTGGCGGGACAACTAAAATTTGATTTACCGAAAGATTCCCTGCTGGCATAGGAAGATCCATTCTTGGCTTCTCTTTGGGGAACGTGCTCAGATTCGTCTTTAACCTGTTTAATTGGTTTGTGGCTGCAATAAAGCCTTTCCAATTTGCGACTAAGATATCTATTGGCGCGAGTGCGCGACCCAATAGTAGCGAGCCCGCTATCATCATGCCGGGGGAAATTTGCTGGTTTAAAGACAGATACGCACCTAACCCCAACAACAGCGATTGAGATATCAACCTAAAAGATTTACTTATGGCGGAGAGGCGGCCAGCTATAACGCTAACGAACGCTTGCTCGTTCATGGCATCGTCTTGCAGGGCTCCATCACGTCTCCGAATATTTGCAGCCATACCCATGCCTTGGATTACTTCCGCATTTTTCAGGCTATTCTGGAAAGAAATGCTTGCTTTCTGCGAGAGGATATTGGCATCTTTTAGCCTCTCTCCAGTGGCTTTTTGGGTTATTATCGCGAGAATTACCATGACTATAGCCGCAATAATTGCTGCAACACCAAAGTATGGATGAAATAGGAACATTACCCCGATATAAATAAAAACCCAGGGTGCATCCATGATCGCAAATGCGCCGTTGCCTGTGATAAATTGTCTCAAGGCTAGCAGATCCTGCATGGCGCCCATCGAGGCGGTTGGATTGCCGCTATAGAGGGAGTTTAGGGCTGATGCCTTTGACGTGGGCTCGCGGAGATCCTTTTCCAATCGAACATTAGCTGCAACTAACAGCCTGGTTCGAACCCACTCAAATCCGCCACTAGAGACTAGAAGAAGCATCATAAGTAGGGTCAGCGTTGCCAATGTACTCATGCTGCCACTCGAAACGACCCGATCGTATACCTGCAGCATATAAATGATTGGTGTAAGCATTAAGAGGTTGATTGATGCACTGAAAAGTGTGGCGTACCAAAAGTATCCGCTAAGAGACTTTAAACTCTCAGTCACCATATCTTGATCGGATTTACTACTCATGGTTCTCATAAATTAAAAATCGGTCTGTTAAGTTTTTGTACCCAAGCTAAGATGGGGGGCTTGCCGGATATTTCAATATCGATAATTGCAAGATACGCATAGAGTCTCTCTATTAGGAGAGATTGGATTGCTTGCAAAAAGCCAACCTAAGTTTCTATAGCTATGCTCATTTGTCGGCTGAATTGTATTTTTTGCCAGCATTTAAGAAACAACAAGCCCTCTTAACTAACATTAAAGTTGCTTTGAGCCCTTTGCAATTTCTCTTAATACAATTAGATCATTAATCATCAATTTGTTTGGGCCTTTTCTGGAAACAATTTGCTTCTTCTGGAGTTGCTGAAATACTCGAGTGACGGTTTCTCGGCTCAAATTGAGCATGATCGCAAACTCCATATGTGTAGGAACACCATTAACTTCTTTTGAATTGAGCGGCTTGGCGTCCTCTGCTTCAGCAATCATCCATAGTTGATTACACACCCGTTGCGACACGTTGGTAAGACTTAAAAGGGACCTTTGATTAGTCATTTGCCTGATTCGTGAGGCGAGTTTTTGGCCCAATTCCAACATTATCTCTGAATTTCTCGAGGCAACCTCTCGAACTACATCTGCATTTATTAGCACTACTACGACTGAGTTTAGGGCGATAATATGCTCAGGCTGTGATTTGCTTTCGAAAATATTTAATTCGCCGCAGTAATCACCCGGTTCAACGAAGTAGAGGCCAACCTCGCGACCGTCTATCGTAAAGTCAACTCCTTGAAGTCGACCCTCAAAAAGCAAAGCTACTTTATTTTCGTCACTGCCTGCTGACAGCACAACTCCCCTGCGCGCAACCCTCACGACCGAAGATGTAACACACAGTCTCTCCAGCTCTGAGTCTCCTAAGTTTCTAAATAATTTGAAAGTTTTTAATAACTCTGTAGTTGCGCGCATCAGAATGTTAATTCCGGATTTTGGCCAAATTCGCCCTTTCTCTGTTTCCTGGACAGAATATTAGGACTATATGACTACTAGGAAGATGATGGTAATGTTACCACGCTTCATTCAGATGTGATTGAGGTCACTGGTGAAAGCCCTAGTTTACGATAGAGTCTAATAGTACGAGGTGGAATAAGGTCTTAATTTCGCGAAGTAAATTTAGTTTTCAGGAAATCTTGACCGTAAATGAAAAACACTATGATAGAGAGATAGATAAAGTCAATGAAATTCAGTCTTAGAAAACAGGTCCGGTATGACAATTTCTAGATATTTAACACTACTCATTTGCGTATCTATTTTCGGCGAGCTTGCCACCGCTTCAGAAGCTTCGGATAACGAAGGCAAATACGATATAAATGCTCTGCCCGCAGGCACAGTGAGTCTTGCAATTGGGCGAGCTTACGTCAATTCTGGTGGATCTGACGAGATTCGTTTGCGAACCGGCGCTTCAGTCTCTGAAGGAGATAGAATTCGAACCGAGTCCAATGGCCATGTACATATCATGTTCCGGGACCAAGCGGTTCTTAGTGTTAGACCTAATAGTGAGCTTTTAATCGAAACTTATCGCTATAACCCAGAGAGGCCAGAGCTTTCCGCAGTCAAATTTAATCTAGTTCAAGGTACCGCGAGAACTGTATCCGGTGAGGCTGCAAAAGCTGCTAGAGAACGTTATAGGTTGAATACTCCGGTAGCAGCAATCGGTGTTCGAGGTACCGATTTTCTCGTTTCAACAACGTCACGTTCGCTTACTGCATTGGTGAATGACGGAGCGATCGTAGTTGCACCATTTTCAACTGAATGCTCAGCGCAAGGTATTGGGCCATGTAGCTTCAATGCTGTTGAACTTGCATCGGATTCGATGCAGGCGATTGAGTTTGAGGCAGGAATGATCCAGCCTAGATTAATTCCGGTGGTTTTAAGGGTTCCGGAGTCCGAACAGTCTCAAAACTTAGCTGGTGGTTTGGCAGCTTTAGCGCAAAATATATTGGATCAAGACGCGGTGGCCACAAATCAAAATGATGAGGTGATTGCCGAGAGCATAACCTCTTTAGAACTGGGAGATGATGCCAAGGTTCAGGCTCCATATGGCACAGGCTTCACTCCAGAAAGCCAACGATCAGCATCAGACCTTCGCGATCGACAGTTGGTCTGGGGGCGGTTTGCAGAGGGTAAGGGCAACCTTGAGAGGCTCACGCTTCCGCTGGCTCGCGCTGCAGAGGGGCGAGACATTACAGTTGGGGGTAACTTTGAATATTTCCTATTTCGACTTGAGGATGGGGAGAAGCAGGTTCAAGAAGGGCTTGGGGAGATTGGTTTTTCTTTGACAAGTGCGCAAGCTTATTTTAAGGGGGAAAACCAAGTGTCCCCTGTTGCGGTTTCTGGGGGAGGGCTTGCCATTAACTTCAATAACAATTCGTTCGAAACTACCCTGGATCTCTATCATATGCAGTTAGGCGAGGCTAGGTTTGATTCAGCTGGCAGGATCTATGATGGGGGTTACTTTCATTCTCGAGATGGAGAATCCCGAATAGTAGGGGCCGTCAGCCTTGATGGAGAGGAATCTGGCTATTTCTTTGACTTTTTCAACTGGGATGGCCTGATTCAGGGCATCACTCTGTGGGACGCGAATTAGCGTTAACTGATATGCGTCTCTCAGATTATAAAACCCTTAATTTTTTACGTGAATTCTTGAGCAGCAAAGCCGGGGCAGCAAACCTGGTGATCTTGATTTTCTCAGCAGCGCTTAGTTTGTTTCTAATTGCGTTGCCGTTGAATTTTCTGTCTATTATTGAGGAGCGCGCAGGAGCATTGTTTTGGGCTTTTATGCCTGATGACGTGATTGAGGAGCGCGTTACAATCGTATCGATTGATGAAAGAAGCTTGAATGAAGTTGGGCCATGGCCGTGGTCCAGAGATACCATGGCAGAGTTGGCGGTTGCGATAGAGAACGCAGGCGCACAGTTGCAGATACATGACATCGTCTACCCTGCGCGCGATGGCGACGCTCTGTTTGCAGAGGCTCTTGAGCAAGGGCAGCGCTCGATTGTTGCCCAACTGCCGGTCATTGGTTCAGACATTCCGTCCACTCAGGGCAGTGTATTAACGCATCCTGTTAGTGGCCTTTCTTGTGCAGAACAAGGCGGTGCTGGTCTGTTTCCAACTGCGAGCAGCTATATCGCTACGTCGGCCGCGCTGGTCAATGTCCCTAAAGGCCATATAGCGCCAATAATTGAAGCTGATGGGGGTGTCCGGAAAGTGCCAGCGGCAATTTGCCTCCAGGGGCGCGCATTCCCCGCATTGGCAGTCGCGCCATTCCTGCAATTAGGGGGCCTCCAATCCTGGTCAGCAAGTATAGAAGAGGAAACTGGTCTTTTTGATTCTATAAAAGTCCTTCGTCTGGGTTCTTTGATTGGTTTTGATATCCCGTTGGATAGTGATGGTAATTTCCGAATTTCTTTCTCCAAGGCGCCGGAATCCTTTCGTTCAATTTCCGCCGTTGATGTTTTGAGCGGAAACTTTGAACCGGAGCTGTTAGATAATGTTTTGGTTTTGGTTGGTGCCACGGCATTTGGTCTTGATGATATAGTACCAACGCCGTTCAGCGGTTTTACCCCGGGAGTTGAGCTGCAGGCCCGAGCTATGGCGAGCATATTAGACTCAAATGTGCCATATACCCCTCGAGGAACTGCGTTAATAATGGGGGCTATTTTTTCATTGTTTGGGTCAGCGCTTTATTTAGCTGCTAAAAAAAGGGGCCGCTTAGCACTTTTTGGACTTCCAATAATGGCTGTCTTGGCACCTTTCTTATCTCTAGGGTTTCATGGCTACTTGCTTCTTGGATATAATTTTTGGATCGGATGGATCCTTCCTGGTGTTTTTGGGTTTTTGTCAGGCTTGATGATGCTTGTGGCGGAACTAGGACGGGTGCGGTTTGAGCGGGGACGTGTCATGCAGAACCTTTCAAGTTACCTGCCTGATGCGGTAGCTAAAAAGGTTGCACTTGAATTACCTTCGTCGAACATTGAGGCTGAAAGATGCGACGTGACCCTGCTTAGTGTTGATCTGCGAAATTTCTCGGCTTTAAGTGAGAGGCGACCGCCGGAAGAGTCAGCGTCAGTGCTGCACTACTTTTTTACTAAGGTTAATGAAATAGTTGAAGGTTTTGGCGGCCGGGTGCACGAATATAAGGGAGACAGTGTATTAGCGCTATGGGATTCCGATAGTACTCGAACAGTAAGCAGGACATTGGCTGCGGCTTTGCAAATTGAGAAGTTAATAAATGACAATCTTCTTCCCGAGATTAATATTCAAGGCTTAGAGCCTTTGGCTGTCGGAATTGGTATAGAGCATGGCCCCGTGCTGTTAGGCTCAATAGGGCCAGCGCATCGAAGGGCGCACACTTTGTGTGGGGAGACGGTCAGCGTTGCGATGAGGATTCAGGAAATGACAGCCGACTTGTCCACACCGATTCTAGTTGGTGAAGTGGCTGCAAGATACTTAACTGACGTCAAACTTGAATCTATGGGGCGTTATTTGCTCCCCGGTTTGATTAATACGCACACCTTATTTACGCCTTCGAGTTTATCGTCGCCTGTAAAGGAAAACCTCACGCTTCTGAAAGGCGGCCTTGAATAGCGTAAAACAACCGACAAAGCACAGATAAAAATGGCATAATTTAAGCTCCATGGGGTCAAGATACCTACGTTGGCCTCAGTTTTATTATTCTTAGTGTCAATTAAGGGCCGTTGAGTTGCAGCGCGTGTCTGTGAGTATAAAAAGGATATTGATTCTTTTCGCGGGGCTTGGCTGGCTGCTTACCCCCAAGTTGGGCTTGGCTTTGTGTCCAGACCTAGGCAGTTTTTACCCGCGACTTGAAGGGGCCGATGCGTCGGTGGCCCAAGATTTGTCAGCCTTGTTAGACGATTGTTATTCGGACTCAGAATATTTTGCTCTGCTGGGTGCAGTGTACCTAAACATGGGCGACTTGTTTTCTGCGCTTGAAAATCTAGAGAGGTCATTACTTCTTGATCCTGACAATGGTTCTGCTGCGATGGATTATGCCGAAATATTGTATCGCCAAGGTCAGGTGACAGCTGCGCTAGAAATGAACAGTCTCCTCGCAGATCGCGATGACCTCCCCGAGGGCTTGTACCAGATAATACAGCAGAGAGCTCAGCGATGGAGTCGTTCAACTATTTCGTTGACTGGCGGCTTTGGAATAGCAGCGGGGTATGATAACAATCTCAACAGTGCTCCGCTTGGTGAGCAGCTAACCCTTACTCTCTCTGGCCGCCCTGTTTCTCTGGAGGTTAGCCCAGAGTTTCGCGCAAGTGCTGGCGAGTATTCAAGCCTGCTTGGGGGTTTTAGCCGCTCCACAGAGGGAACTGAATTTAGATCAAGAATTTCAGGTTCATTCCGTGGCCGCTTCGGTAATTCTTCGAAATACGAGATGATGCAAGCCAGCGCCTTGTACACGTTGTCAGAGAGTAGTGAAAATTCTCGTTGGAATGCTTTCTTTGGGTTAGATCATCTTAATTTCGGACGGAATTCCATTTTTAGTAGTTCCACGCTCAAAGCAGTCTATCGACTTTTCGCAACTGAGAATTGCTCAATTTACGCGGCGGCTGCGGCTCAGTATCAGTATTTTCACAAGCAGGAGTCACTCTCCGGCACTGAGAGTAGCGTGGGCTCTGAGCTAGATTGTTTCCTTCCCGAGTCTACCTTCTTACAACGATTCGGGTTGGCCTTCAGTGCCCTAAAAAACTCAGCTTCGCAGAGCAATCGACTAGGAGAAGACAGAGCCGGCTGGAGGGCAAATCTGGCCGCCCAGAGACAGCTTGGTCGCGGCCGTCTGCTGGCTCAATATACCCACACAAAGCTGGATGATGAAACAGGATACAGCCCGATTTTCAGTTTTGGCGACGAACGACAGGAGTCTCTAGACTCAATCTATGTTCGCTACCTTTTCCCTCTCCCCAGACTTGGTCGTTCGGCTCAATTTTCCGCTAGCGTCTATTACAATTCACAAAGAAGCACAATCGAGTTGTTCAGAACACGGGGCACGAGCGCAGAAATAGGCATAAATTGGGGAATTTAGTTAATATTTTAAGCCCCTGAAAACCTACAAATTATAATAATTTTATATAGTTAACGCATATTTATTTATCAATTTATTAAAAATATCTGCTTTACCACTTCAGAAACATAAAAAATTGACGATCTATGGTGCGTTCGGGGTAAGTTTTGTTGTATGCTTCGCATTTGGAAAAGTTAAAGAATTCTGAGTAAGTGTCTAGGTAGTTGGTTCAACTCAGACGCCTATTCGAGGAGCGAGTGTTCAGACATTGCATGTGACTGTAGTCACAGGCTGTCGAGGGGCATTCGTTTTATGCTTAACGTTATAGAAAAAGAAGTACCGCTCGACGATACAAACAATTGTTTAAAACACGTGATTAAAAGATTTATTCGAATAAAAAATTTCTAAAATTTGGTTTGACCGTAAGGAGTTAAAATGGCCATTACAGCAGCAATGAGGCAAGACATAATGGAGCTTGCCGTTCTAATGAACAACAAGGCACCAGGTACCACGCTCTTAGGAGAACTTGTGGTAGCGGCGAATTCGGGACAGACTCTCGAGCAGATCGCAGCAACCCTGGCTGCTCGAGCTGAGTTTAAAGCGACATACCCACTCTTCCAAACTGCGAAAGAGTTTGGTGAAGAGTGGATAGGCAACATACTGCCTGAGGCTGATGCTGCTCTTAAAGCCGAATGTGTCGCAATTGTTGAGGCGCATATCAACGGCGGGGGCTCGATTCCTGCGCTGGTTGTGTCCGTACAAAAATTCATGAGCGACAGCGCGAACGCGACTGGCGCTCTTAAGGTGCACGTTGACAACTTTACCAATAAAGTTGCGGTGGCAACCTACCACACAATTACTTCCGAGGCTGCTGATGAGTGGGCGATTCCTGCTACGGTGACTTCAAGTGCTGACTCTGTTGCCACCGGTAACTCTACAGTCGATACGGCTCTCACGGCTGCGGTAACGGCAGCTGACCCTACCTACGCAGTGAGCGGCGCGGCGACTGCTAGCGAGGGAGATTCGGTCAATTACACGATTTCGACCACAAATGTAGCTAGCGGTTCAAAACTAACCTACACGTTGGGCGGAGTTAAGCCAGCAGATATCGATGGCGGTTCACTGACTGGTCAGGCAACAATAGGTGTTGACGGCAAGGCAGTGGTTGCGGTTGGTATAGCGGCGGATGCCACAACTGAAGGTGAAGAGACAATGACCTTCACCGCAGGCGGCGCTTCAGCTTCTACAACGATCACTGACTCTTCTTTAACGCCTCCTCCAGTTGGTAAGGCCTTTAGTCTGACGACTGGGCCAGACACTTTCACTGGAAACGCTGGGGATGATTCTTTTAATGCTGCGATAGCCAGCTCTTGGAGTGCGGCAGACGCCATCGATGGTGTGAGCGGTAATGACTCGTTCAACATCACGGCTGGGGGTCCCGTTGCGGCGCCGGTTGGCGTTAGTGTCAAGAACATTGATACTTCTACTGTTACCACTACTGGCACGGTTACTCTTAATACAACAACCTGGACTGGCCTAACGCAGTTGACAACTTCAAGCACCGGCGCAACATCTTTGACCGGTTCTGCGGACACCAACATAACCGCGACAAATACTGCTCAGGCGGGTGCTGCAATTTCGGTACTCGGTGGTAAGGATGTGTCGGTTACTGCTAATGGCAAAACGCTAGTTGGTTCAACCGTTGCGGTAGGTTCCGCTGCGGCTGCACCAAAAGGCACAGTGACAGTAACTACTGCCAGTACTGCAGCTAACGGTGTCACTTTGGGTGCGACTACCGTAACAGGTGGTACAGAGGTTACTGTAACGAACTCAACTAACCCGACTGTCAATATTACTGATACGGCTGGTGCGGTTACCGTTACCGGAACCGCAGACACGACTACGGTCACGGTTACCGATTCCAAGGCAACCACTGCCGGCGCCACTGTCACGGGTCACGTTAATGGCGCGGTGACAGTTAACGATGTTAACAGAGCATCTACTACTAAGGCGGGTACTATCACAGATGTGACCGTAAACAGTGGTGCTGCAGTTACTGTTAATTCCGGTGCGCTGCAGAATCTGACTCTGTCGGGGACTATCACAAATGTTGATGCGGACACCTTGGGTGCCCTAACAACCGCTGCAATTAACTCACTTAATCTGAACGTTTCTGACGCGGTTACTACTGGTGCCGTTGAGATCGATGGGGATGTGAAGACACTTAATCTAGCTGCCAATAAAAAGTTGACTGCGGCTGGAGCAGCTACAACAAATACAATTGCTGACCTTGATGCCTCGGGCGCTACGGCGGTTAATATCTCGGGTGACGCGAAGATCACTCTGTCCGCCCTAACAGCTGCTCAAGCGTTAGCGGTTTATACGTCCACTAACTCAGTGGGCACGGTGATTACTCCTGCGCTTGGCGTTGGACAGACTTTTACCGGTGGATCAGGTGCGGATGAGGTTACTGTTGGCGCGTCTCTTACAGCAACCACTATGGGCGCTGGAGACGACACCTTGAATACAGGGGCTGCTTTTGGTGGTACGGGTACCGCCGACGGTGGTGACGGAACGGACACTCTAGCATTGACTGCAGCTAACGCGGCCACTGCGACTGCGGATGGTAGCTATGAGACAGCTGTCTCGAACTTTGAGCGACTTAAGCTAGGTGCCCTGGCTGGTAACGTTACGGTCAATGTCGCGAATGCAGACGACATAGGTTATGTAAGCTATGCGGGTGCCGCTGCTGGTAACCGCACGCTGACATTGAACAACCTCCCAGCCAACCCAACGGCGATAGCAACTGCTGCAAACGCTGGTGGTGGTGGTGTGACTGTTAACTTGGCAGACATTTCGGGTACCGCTGATGTGGCAAACCTTAAAGTCTCAGCTAACGGCGATACCAACGGTGGTGTGTTCACAGCCAATGGTATCGAAACAATTAACTTCGAGTCAGATGACACGGTTACATTACTTAATCCGAATACACACAGTGCGACTATCACAAGTAACGCGGTAACCACATTGAACGTGACTGGTGATGCGGGTCTGACTCTGACTAATACTTCTACTACCATCACTAATTTCTCAGCGGCTAACATGACCGGCGCGAGCGATGGTGACGGTGTTATTTGGGCCACCATAGGTACTCTGGCAAAGGCTGCGACTATCACAGGTAGCCCCAAGAACGATAACCTTGGTAACACTGGTAACACGGCTGCTAAGGCGCTAACAATGGATGGTGGTGCCGGCCAGGATACCCTCAGCGGTGGTGCCGGCGCGGATACTATTACCGATACCTCGGCTCAGGCTAACGGGAACGGTAACAACATTAAAGGTCTTGCTGGTAACGACACGATCACTACGGGCGACGGTAAAGACACTATCGATGGTGGTGGAAATAATGACAGCATCACTTCAGGTGGTGGTGCCGACGCGATTACTACTGGTACTGGAAACGACGTTGTAGTTGCGGGCGCTGGAAATGACACGATTGTCTCCAGTGGTGGTAACGACAACATCAGCGGTGGCGACGGTAACGATACCTTCACCATGGCGGCAGCCTACTCCACTTCTGACACCATTGACGGGGGCGCGGGTACTGACAGCATGACGGTGACTAACACTGCCGCTGTTACAGCCGGTACAACCACTGGTGTTGAGTCGATTACGCTTACCGTTGACACTGATACGGATACGTTTGCTGCGGCTGCGATTACTGGCTTGTCGACGATAAACACAGCGTCGGGGGCTAATACTTCGCGAGTGGACGTAACTGGCCTTGTTAGTGGTGTAACTATCAAGAACTCTGATGTCGACGTTGATAACTTGATTATTGATACGGCAGCCGGCGCGTCTTTGACTTATGACGTTGGTTCTACATTGCAGACCGGTAGCACAACTACGGACGCGGCTAGTGTGACCATTACTAACACACACGCAACAGCGGGTGATGTTGCGGCTACTGCGCTGGATAACGTGGATACAACACGACTTGATATCGACGCTGGCACGGGCGCAAACCTGACGGTTGGCACTGTCTCCAACACAGATAAGGTTGCAACAATTGACCTTTCGACCTCAACTGCAGGTAGAAACCTGGTCGTTGGTGGTGTCGCGGACGCTGACTCATTGACAAGTCTGATATTAAACGGTGATGGCGGTAACATTACGGCCACTAACGCGATCGGTAATACGGGTACTGCCGAAAACCTAGCTACGATTACGGTTAACGCGAGCAATGCCTCTACGTCAGCGATAGGCGCCGTTACTATGGATACTACGGACGGAACTGCTACCGATGCAACTGCGGCTGACCTAGCTGCTACGGTTACCGGTACAGCGACGTTTGGCTCTACGGCAACTCTTGGTAGTCTTACTAACACGTTTGGTACCATCGCATTGAATACTTCAGGTGCTGGTACTGTGCAGTCGACTCTCATAAGTGCTGATGACGTTACTGGTACTATCGGAGCGGGTGGTACTCATACAGCCATTACCGCTGCGGATGATGTAACGTTAACAACGACAAATTCAACTACGGCATCGACCATCAGTACGCTAACAATCGGTGCTACTGTGGCGAGCTCTGCTAACGTCACCCATACAGGAGCTGGTCGACTTAACATCAGCGCAATTAATGCAACAGCCGGAACACTGACTGTGGATGCTTCTAGCGGTGGTATTGCCAACGTTGTTGCTTCTGCGATGAGTGGTGCGGCCACGCTGACAGGTGGTACTAGTAACGATACGCTAACTGGTGGTACCGGTGCGGACAGCATTACTGGTGGCGATGGTAACGATACACTGACACCGACTTCTGGTAAGGATACGGTTATAGGTGGTGCCGGTGACGACACCTTTGTTATGGGTACAGGCTGGAGCACCGACGATACCATTAGCGACTCGGCTGGTACTGATACTCTCACTGCTACTGTTGCCGGTTCTATCACACCGGCGGCGTTGAGCGGCGTAGAGAAGCTGACCTTGACGTTAAATGGCGGCGCGGTTAACGCGGCTAATATTTCTGATGTTACGACTGTTACCTTAAATGGAGCGGGTACTACTGGTGGATCGGGTGTTGTCACCAACTTGCCTGCTACCGCTACAGTCGTTAACCAGAATATGGATCTTAATACTGTCCTCATCGGGTACGCAGTTGGTTCGACTAACGATCTGACTCTGGACTTTGATGGAGCCACAGAGGCGGTAACTAATAACACAACCACTATTAACAATCAGGGTGGTGCGCTTACATTGGATGGTGACGCTGGTTTCGCGGTTAACACAGGAAACCTGACTGCTAACAGCGCGACGTCACTAACAGTTTCCGCTGAGGCTGGAGCGAGTGGTAAGGCTCTCACATTGGGTAACGTGTCTGCCACTGCAGCTACTGCGTTCACACTTAGCTACGGGGGTACTGGCACGATCAATCAGACCGTCGGTACCTTGGCGGCTAACAGCGCACAGACTCTTACAATTAGTCAAGCAGGTACCGTTGGGTCGACATTGGATGTGGGCGCAACTACGGCTTCAAATGCCCTGACTAGCGTGGTGTTAAATAACACGGGTACCGGTAACTCGACTATCGCTGCTATAGATGCTTCAGCGGGTACGCCGTTGACATCTACATCATTCGATATTAACTGGACAGGTGCGAATGCTACCGCAGCAAACACGCTCGGTAACATTACCGTGCAAAATACCGGTACGATCACAGACTTTGATGTTAATCGAGGTGCTGGTACTCAGGCGGATACTATCGGTAATCTAGTTGCGAAGGACCTCACCAAGATGACCATCGTGACTAAGAACGGTGGTGGTTCGCTTACCTTCAACGACATGTCCGGTGTTGTTGGAGCCATCGGCGACGTGACTCTAGATATCGATGACACTGTGACGTTTAGCACGGGAGCTACCGGTGCAACGAGTATCGGCAACATCACTGTTACTGGTCTTGATAATGGCACTGATGCCAACTTCGGTACCTGGGGTGCTACTGGTAGTACGATAGGCAACATCACCTTTAAGGGTTCCTACAATACTGGAAGTGACCTTACAACAGGTGCTGCACTAAGCGTCGGTACGGTGGACACGTCTGCTGTCGTCGCGGGTACCATCGCGGTTGTCCTAAGCAACAGCACAACTATCGGAACCACTATGACTGGTGGTGCGGGTATTGATAACTTCACTGGTACCGGTGCGGCAGATACGATCTCTGGTGCTGGAGGCGCCGAAACGCTGACTGGTAACGGTGGTAACGACACTATATTGGGTGGTGCCGCTGCGGACACGATCGTAGGTGGCGCGGGCAACGATAGTATCAACGGGGGTGCTGGTACTGACCACATTACCGGTGGTGCCGGCGCTGACGCTATCGTTATTACTGATAGTGCCGTTGAGCTTGATAGGGTTATCTACAATGCAACTACAGATGCTGGAACGGCCGGTACCCTTGCGGCAGCACAGGGTGACGTGATCACTGGCTTCACAACTACCGAGGACGATCTGGTCTTTTTAGCCAACTTTGTTACAGCTAACATGACTGGTACAGCGGCTAGTGCGGTTAACGCTGTAGCGCACGGCGGTGGTATTGACCTGAACGGTGTTGGTACTGGTAACGACGTTGTACAGTATATTGCAGCCGGTGCGAATACCCCGACTGCTGCGGATCTCCTAGTGATTGGTGATCTTCAGGCCGCCGCAGGTACTATCTCCAATGAGGCTAGCGGTGACGAGCGTATACTCGTATTTGCTGCGCAAGATGGAGCGGTAGCGGTTTACTACTATCTGGGTGCCGATACTGGTAACGACATTGATGTAGGCGAGCTCCAGCTGTTGGCAACTTCTGCCACCACAATAGCTGCTGCAGACATTGTCTTCACGTAGATACTTGTTGAAACAGAAGGAAAAGAAAACCCCCCTTTTGGGGGGTTTTTTTTTGTTAAAATGACCAAACCAAAACCAATAGGAGCTATATCTAAATGCCGACAGTTACAATTGATGAGAAGGAATACGATACTGACGACCTTTCTGACGAAGCTAAGGCCCAACTGGGAAGCTTAAATTTCGCTGACGCTGAAATTGCGCGCCTCACAGCCCTCCTAGCAGCGATGCAAACGGCTAGAAATACTTATGCGGCCGCGCTCAAAGAGGTACTTGGGGAGCCTGAGGAAGAGTAAGACTGATTCGCCTCCAGTTAGGTCTAGGGAAAGCTTCAGATGCGCGTGCTTTTTATTCACCAAAACTTTCCAGGGCAATTTAAATCTCTCGCGCCTGCGCTTGTAGAGGCAGGACATGAAGTCTGTGCATTGACCCTGAGGAAATTTGATGGAAATACGTGGCAGGGCGTATCTGTTTTAAACTACAGCACTAAGCGTGTAAGTAGTAAAAATATCCATCCTTGGCTGATCGATTTTGAGTCAAAGATTATCCGCGGCGAGGCATGTTACGAGGCCGCTAAAGAAATCAAAGAGCAAGGTTATTCCCCCGAAGTAATTATTGCCCATCACGGATGGGGCGAGAGTCTTTTTCTAAAAGAAGTCTGGCCGGAGGCTAAGCTCGCGATTTATTGTGAGTTTTTTTACGCACCCCGCGGGCTAGATGTAGGATTCGACCCAGAGTTTCCAGATGCGAGCCACAGCGATCCGTGCAGACTCCATATGAAGAATATAAACAACCTGTTCCATATCGAACAGGCCGACGCGGCGCTTTCACCGACTCAGTGGCAGGCCGATACCTTTCCGATGAGTTTCCGGGAGAGGATCAAAGTCTGTCATGATGGAATTGATACATCTGCACTGGTTCCAAACGAGAAGGCCCATATTACTCTTAACGGCTCACTCACTCTAACGCCGAAAGACGATGTGATTACTTATGTTGCACGAAACCTTGAACCGCTTCGGGGGACACACATCTTTCTGAGGGCGTTGCCGCAGGTATTGCGGCGCTTCCCTTCGGCTCGTGTGGTAGTGGTGGGTGATGATAAGACTGGTTATGGCGCATCAGCCCCTAGCGAATCGAGCTGGAAGGAGTATTTTTTAAAGGAGGCAAGGCCTAATTTCTCCGACTCTGAGTGGGCGCGGGTTCATTTTGTTGGATTCATTCCCTACTCGCACTTTGTCAGCTTGCTTCAAATATCCACGGTCCATGTCTACCTAACTTACCCCTTTGTACTGAGCTGGAGCCTCATAGAGGCGATGAGTATCGGTTGTGCCGTTATCGCAAGCTCCACGCCTCCCGTTCTTGAGGTCATTGAGGATGGTCGAAATGGAATGCTGTTTGATTTTTTTGATCACAACACGTTGGCTGACAAAATTGGTAAACTTCTCTCAGACAAAACGCTCAGAATAGAGCTAGCTGACCGGGCGAGAAAACATGCAGTTGAAAACTACGACCTAAAGACAGTCTGTCTACCTCAGCAAATTAAATGGATAAATGGCCTTTTGGATGATCAGTGAGCACCAAACCCCGGGTAAACTTGATTATAATGCTCAGGGAACAAGGTAAAATATTTTAGTTAAGAGTTTATGGTTTCGTTATGGCAATGGTTCCCCTTTCATATTCTAAGCACAGTAATCTAGGGTTAGGTGAGCTCGACCTTCGGATATTTTCTGACCACACTAACTTCCCAGTTTATGTTCACGAAGTTTCTAAGCTAGCTGTGGACTTTCCTCTTTTCCTAGCTATAGAAGATGATGTTATTTCGATTCGACTCCTGTGTTCGGTTAACACTGATGTTGGGTGCGCTCTAATTAATAAAGATGGCAGATGGTTAGGTAAACACGTTCCTCTTGCAATACAACAGCATCCTTTCAGCCTCTTACCGGTATCTGATGACCGAATTACCGTTTGCATAGACGAGAATAGTCCTCGATTGAATCCTAACGGCCAACAGCTCTTTACCGATTCTGAGCCTTCAGAGTTATTGAACCAGATAACGGAAAATTTGAAGAGGCTGCACTTGGCCGGACAGGCAACACAGACGATCTTGGACCTGTTGAAAGAAAAGGAACTCCTTACCCCCTGGGAACCAAGGATAAATATTCAAGGGAAGGAATCAACGCTTACAGGATTATTGCAAATCGATGAGGCAGCACTTAATAAACTTGACGATACTGATTGGCTTGCACTGAAAAAAGTCAATGCGCTCGGGTTGGTTTATGGGCAGCTGCTATCAATGAGCAACCTAAGTACTTTAATAATGCTCCAAAATACTAAACTCGTTTCCGCTCGGGCAGAGGGATCGGAATTATCACTTGACCTTTCAGAAGATGAGCTTGAACTAACCTTCGACAAAGATTCCGACACAATAAATTTTGATAACTTATGAACGATCCAGATAAAGGTAAACTTCAGTGCCAAAATTCTTGCATGTAGGCTGCGGTCAGAAACGAAAGGAACAGACCACAAAGGGATTTAATTCAGGCGAATGGGAGGAGATCAGATTTGATATTGACGAGAATGTAAACCCAGATCTAATAGGGACCATTCTTGACATGAAAAATGTCGAATCTGCGTCGGTTGATGCTATTTACTCAAGTCATAATATCGAACACGTTTATCCGCATGAAGTTGGGATCGCGCTAAAAGAATTCGTTAGAGTGTTGACGCCTGAGGGCTTTGTGGTCATTACATGCCCTGACTTACAATCAGTATGTAAACTCGTTTCGGAAGATAAGCTTCTGCAGCCGGCCTACACTAGCCCAG
>CETM01019146.1_pt1 | contig 22842 bp, 20 predicted proteins | sample 361451 | NCBI WGS metagenome assembly CETM01 (sample SAMEA2622690, study PRJEB7988) | marine metagenome | isolation source: saline water (ENVO:00002010), including
ATCCTTCCTGAATGTAGTCCATGGTTGTTGTCACGTTCATGTTTCCAAGGGCAGACGAATCGACAGCTGTATAGCCAATAACCAAGCCAGGAAAGCCACCTCTTGGAAAAGTAATTTCTCCATCGGACTCAATCGCAAGTCTCTCGCGGAGCGTATTTGACCCATCCTCATTGGTGAAGAACCTTAGCCTACCTGGACTGCTTCCTGTTTCCCATGTACCTGTTCCCACCTCAGCAATAATGACAGCACCATTCTCATAGGTTTCATCATCAAATCCATGAGGTGCTGATCCGGTGGCTGCCATGAATCTAATCTCACCAAGATTTTCGCCCTCTACAAGCGTTCCGTCACTGGCATATTTCCTCATATTGAATTCAGGTCCGCTGTCGACACCTGTAGCCCTACTGGTAATCATAAGGTAAGGAGTTACGCCGGTGCCAGTTCCCACGATACTAACAGGATTTGTTGCATTGCTGTTTATGTTCGACCCGCTAAAGCTTAAGACCTGCTGTCCGCCTGAGGGAAACTCAGAGTATATTTTGCTGACGTGTACGTTATTGTAGGATTTGTCCATCCAGGTTCCATACACTTCTTGACCTAAGCTTGTTATCGAATTCTCATTGGACTGTCCAGTTAACAACGTAAAGCCTTCAATAATGTAATTCGAAGATACCTGTGTAGTCCCTCCCAAAATAGAAGTATAACAAGAACGATGACTCTCATTATACTTCATCCAGAGGTCAACTTGTGTTGGGGTCTCTGAGTTCGAGAAAGTAATTGCAACATCGGTGGAAGGGTCGAAGTCCTCGAGGTCTGCCGTCCCAGACAGTGTATCAACCGTTATAGAAGTACCATCGCTATCGTAATATGGCGCTGTGCTCCTGGCAACCCACTCAACGTGAACTAAAAATGTAGAATCTGCATTAAACGTCGTAGTGTATTCAACCCCGACCATTGTGACGAGGAACGTTGAGGATAGCTGTTTATTGTTCTGGTCTATATCAGAATTAGCTGTTGCAATCCTAATCCATTTGTCCTCGCTTGGGGATACCGCAGCGTTGGCTAGCACCGATGGTGCTGTAACAATTCCTCCTACAACTTCTAGCTCCCCCTTAACAACAACGTTTCCTGAACCAGATAAGTACAAAGCTTCCGTATTATCAGAGCTCAGGATTCTATTTTGACCGACTTTTAGGTCTCCACCAATCAGGGTCGTGCCGACATCAACACCGTCAGCTTCAGTAACAGCGAATAGTGGTATGGTGTTTGTTGTGGAGCCAGAGTATATGAGGAATGAGCTGTTACCCGGAGTTGTTACATCATTATCAACAAAGAATTCAATATTACCCTTTGATGTAACTTGCAGGTCGTTAGAAGACATACCCATAAACATGCCGCCATCATCAAGATAAATAGAACCACTTATCCGCGCATTGCCACCAGCATAAATCGCACCGGCAGCCGAAGCAACACCTGCCATCGAAACAGAGAACTTCTCGGTATCAGAATGATTATTAACCTTGAACTTTTTACCACCTTGATTGTTGTCTGCATCTACCTTTACTATAACGTCAGCGTTGGAATTCAGTTTAAGCTGCGTTGTACCTTTACCCCAGACTTCACCATCGACATATAAACTACCGTTACCAATGGTAACATTCCCAGAATTATCTAACTCAAAATCGGCACCAGATGCAAGATCTGCGCCAGTATGAATTTGAAATTTGTCGTCGGTGTCATAAATTCCCATTACGGTCTTACAAGTTGCATGACCAAACGTGATCTTACGATTATCGCCATCAGAGTCATCGCCTATTGTTAATAAAGTTGCTCCGCTTTTTGCAAGGTCTAGATTACCGGCTAGGGTTACATTATCGCTGGTGTCCATCGTAATAGTTGAACCACCATCTGATGCTCTAATAACATTTCCACCAACCGTTAAATCATTTCCAATAGTTACGTTGTCGGAATCGTCCATTGTGATAGTTGATCCACCATCTGATGCTCTAATAACATTTCCAGTGACCGTTAAATCGTTTCCAATGGTTACATTTTGATCAGCGTCCATGGAAATAGTCACCTCACCGTCGCTATTTCTTATATCATTTCCGCGGATTCGGATATCTCCATTAACATCTAGCATGTATGAGGGCCATGAACCTCCAGGATCCGGCCCAATGCCGACTTTTTGGTCGGCGGTCATAATGATTGTCGTTTCTCCGTCGCTATTCTCGATTTCATTTCCACCGACGCGGAGATTTCCACCTGTATGTGCTACTAGTCCACCGGTCCCGGAACCAGAATTAATTAATGTAAGCGCAGGAGTAGAATTGTATGCTGTTTGTCCATCTTCAGCTACGAAAAATTGCATATTTGACGGAACATCGGTGGAATCATCGCCGTGATTAGCGGTTGCATTAACAGTAATCATTGCACTTCGCTCCCACGAATTGTCGTAAGCCCAAAATTCAATGTTTCCGATTCTATCACCGTCGTTAAGGGGTGTAGGACTGTCTAATGTCCCTCTAGATTTATAAAGCTTTACTGTTGGGGCGAATACACCATACGCAAAGACATCAGCATGCTGAATCCGGAGCGAACCTCCGTTAGAGGATGCAATCTGTGTTTCAGCGTGACCTCTTTTATCTGTGAAATATGCTTGTACACCACCCGCTCGACTGTCAAATCTTGCTGTACCTGATATCAATAGGCTGGAAGAGACCATAAGAGAGCCTGACACCCTAAGGTTTCTTTCAATTCCAACACTACCCGTAACTTGAAACAAAGGTGGGTTTAGCGCACCAGCTACATCGTTATAATGAGAGCCTGATAAACTAATTGTACCAGATAAATGGGTATATGTTGAGCCTGAAACTTGCGTTGTAAATATCGGCATTACTCGTCATCCTCCAAGGGTGTAAGCCCCATCTTGTATCTTTTTCCTGTTATATTATTTACGACAACTAGCATGTCTCTTTCCTCGTAGATCGTCCAGTCGCCTCGTTCATTTCGAAGGTGGAGGTCACCGGTATAAAGGTTGGCCCATCTAGTGGAGGGACTACCAAGATTGTACTCATTATCGTATCCCGGGAGTATGCTGCCAGAAACTGCAATGTGGCCCTCAAAACCGGTCCCTTGATTTGTACCAGTAATGGTACCGCCTGAGCCCATTGAAAAACTAATCCGGCCATCAGCTGTCCTGTTCGCAAAATGTAATATCTTTGGACCAGGATTAGAGCTATTTGTGTTCGTGTATCGAATAAACGTGCTGTTTTCGTTTGGATCCCAGTAGAGCTTTCTACTGTTTCCTCCGGTACCGCCGATCTCGATATTATTATTAGAGTTAACAGAGAATGCTACGTCTGTTGCTGTTGAGCCACCTACTCCGAACCCAAGTCTTCCAGCACTTCCTGTAACGAATACCCCACCGTATGTGTAGAATCCATCAGCGTCCACTATGGGTGCTATTTTTATTTGTCCAAAGTTTGCAGACCCTGTTACACCGAATAAGTGGTGACTAGCAATAGCGTTCGTAGTGGTTCTTTGAATTTCTACTTTTTCCGCGTCTGCTATGATTCTGCGACCACCGCCCGCTTCTTCTTCCCCGGCGGCGTTGGTGTCATAGCACTTGTCAAGTGAAGATGCACCGAATGAGGTATTATTGCTCGTAAGCGTTCCTGAAATGTGAACATCACCACCAAATAGAGCAACAGACCTTCTGTTTAGCTGGTTTGCAATATCTGCCGGCGCTCGAGCCTTCATACCAACAGCGCCACTAACGAAGAAGTATACGTCAGTATTTCCAGCGCCAGTATTATTATCGCTTACCAAGTTTGTGGGTCGCGGGTTGTTGTCTGAATAACCGTTAAATCCGCTATCAAAAGAGAACGATCCAGTGGACATCCCGTAATTCGGTACGTTAAGAGCAGTCCTTGTTACGCTAAACAGGTCATCACTAACTGACAAGCTGGCCAGCTGTGTCAATGATTTGACAGTCCCCAGTGCAGCATCATAGAAATTAAGGTTTGTGCCGTCTTTCTTGATGTATGTATTAGCATCATAGAATCGAAGATACGGATTTGTATCCGTTAAGGTAAGGTTTGCAAGGTCCACTGTTCCTGCGCCTAAAGTACCCGAAACATAAACGTCGCCACCGAAGAGTGCTGTTGCTCTGACAGCCGCATCTGTATCACCTGCCTGATACTTACTTCCCATCGCTCCACTGAAGAACAGAAGGACATCATGGCCGTTTGCTGGATCGACATCGGGGTCGAGTGTTGTGAGTGGATTGAAGAATGTTGCCCGGTTGCTCGAATCATGTGCCAAGGCCAACATTATCGGTTTGTCGTCTCCGGCAGAGTAGCCTTTGATTTGAGTACTAACTTGCCCGCTATTGCCGTTGAAGGTGGCGAACTTATCTCCAATACCCTCAACCTCAAGAATATTTGTACCTGATGCAATCAAGCTTATGACTCGATCTTGTAGCCTGATCGCTGTCCGGGGCGCGCCGCTTACTGCGCTTTCATTACCATCGTGGTAAATGTATTCACCGACAGCCATGCTTCCTGATATGACGACATCACCGGTGAATAATGACGTTCCGCGGTGGTGTTTAAGTGGTAAGTTACCTGCTGAACCAGAGAATATTAACGTGACATCTTCATTCTTATCCGTGAACATCCCGCTGTCAAGCTCTTCGGTGCTATAACCCAGTGATGCGTACCCCTTATCCGGAGCCCCAGTGGCGGATGAAGTAAAGATAAGAACAGCGCCGGTACCCCTATTATTCTTAGTGGCAAGTAACTCGTTAGCATCTGCGGCGAATATCTCAACAGATTGTGCATAGCCAGTTGTTTTAACAGTTGCCGTCTGCGCCGAAGAATAGGTAAGGTCCCCACTAGATACTTGGCCATCGCCTTTTATATACTTGCTATCTGAGTTAAAAAAGATTTTCTTGGTCGCGCCGAGGATCTTAAATCCTGTCATCGCGCTGCCCATGTCAAGTTGGACCTGGTTGGAGGCGATGTTCCATCTAGTATAGTCTGTAGCGTGCTCGTTCCACCACATGTACTCGCCACTTGCCATATCGAAAGAATAATCTGATCCAGAAAAGACAAGAGGATGCGCGTCAGCCTTTAGCATCAACACATCTGTAGGATCTGCTGAGCTGTGACCGTGCCGAATCTGGAATTCACTGGCGTAAAATTGAATATTCGGTTGTCCAGTTAACCTGAGTGCATTTTTAAGATTCAGGTCTAGTCTCTGGTTTGTACCGCCCTGCTGAGACCTAAAATACACGTCATTTGCAGTATTATCCAAGTATATCTTAGAGCCTGGGCTGAACGTGAAGTAAGAGCCGCTCAGCGAGAAGGGCCCAAGATTTGCTCCGCCGTCTGTAGTACCTGCATGCAGCACGAGCCGTCCAGCGCTTCCAGTATTACCTGCTCTTACTGTGTATATAGACTCACCTGGAACCTGTGATGCGGTCATTGTCATTCCAGCAACTGTTCTGTACCCAGCGGCCCTCATGTCAATAGGTACCGCTCCGTCAAGACTGATTTTTAGCCCATCCTCGGTATCCATTCTTCCAGCAAGGAATGTGTCGCGATCGCCACCATGATTTACGGTATCTCTACCAAATACCATCGAGTAGTTCCAGTTACCTTGTGCGTTTGTGAAGACAGCGCTTGAACCAGAAGCGATCGCAATACCACCACCAGATCCGCCGACTTTAGAGCCAGAGTTCAGCATTAAGAGCGGATCTTCCATGGAGGCTGTTATGACGTGACCTTTAATAAAGTTACCGTGAACAGTCAAGTCACCCCAAACGTCTACGCTACCGGAGTGAGCTACCGTTCCAACGCTTAAGTCATTACCAATCGTGACAGTAGAAGTTGAACCTCCAATAAATACAGGAATATTGGCAGCAGTAGTACCATCCGTCAATTGACGCGCAATTTGGACACCTTCTGCGGTCGAGTCTGCGCGGAGGTGAATAATACCATTGGCACTCTTTGCGTTAATATGCGCCTGACCTGATGTTGCCGTGATACCAGCGTTCGTTGACCCAGTCATTTGTAGCGTTGTGGATGAGAGCATTTTAATACCGTGCTGCTCGCCACCACCAGAATAACTCTTATCTTCCGTTTCTACATAAAGCTCCTGTGCCCTGAAGTACATTTTCTTAACGTCACCCGCACCGGTCTCTCCACCTATTTCAACAGACTGGGCGTTGTTTTTCGTCGCGATGCGGATTTTCGAATCCGAACCAGCAGCCCCAGCGGAATCGATTGATACGTGCTTTGTTCCTGACATGATCAATCGACCATCAGGGAATATCGTCAAGTGACCAAGCTCGGAGCCTACCCCACTTTGGTCGACGGTCTTAATAGTGTGTGCGCCCTTGTCTCCAGACCCACTAAACATCAAGTAGCTGGCCGTGCTTGGATCACCGCCGACTGTCGAGCCACTTGAGTTGAGCTGCACAGTGTATCCGCCTTCTTTAGCAGTATCCGTTGGGTCGGCAGAGTTATGAGTGATCTGAAAGATATTTTCGGTAGATACCGTGTCAGCCAATCCCCCTCTATTGCCGAATATAAACGATCCTGCACGAGACATCATTTTGACTTCGCCATTACTCTCGTTTGGATCAGATCCAGCTATGACCCATACATCATCATGAGCCTGGACGAATGTGTCGTCGTCCGCTTTTAGCATAAGGTCGTTACCTGCTCCAATCCATACACTGGAATCTGTATGAGAGGCAGTTATAATGAACGTTTTGGGTTTAATTTGTGGGTGTTGCGGGTGTGAGTTCGCTGCTTTTTGGTAGAAAATCGCCACATCGGGACGTGTGTCTTCGACCGCCGGGTTCGCGGTTGAGTCTGCCTCACCCTGGAATGTAATCCCGCTAAGCTGACCCTGCTGTCCGTCTCGAGTGTTGGCAGAGTGAGCATTTTGCAGGTTAGGGAGATGGAACCCTCCTGACCCTGTAACTTCACCCCTTACAAAATTATAGTGGACCGGGTATGTTGTTGCAGCTGTAAACCTTAGAGCATGGTTTGTTTGAGGATCTGCGAGGGTTGGGCCCTTAATATGAGTGATTGTTAGAGCTGAGTTTGCCTGTGAATCAAAAACAAGCGACTTATACGGGTCAAGAGCAATATCACCAGAACCAGATATCGTAAATACGCTTCTATTCGCTGCTGCAAAACCTCCGGGAGCAGCAGCATGCAGTCCATCCCCACCAACCAAGAATCTAAATCCACCTTTTTTGGCTCCTGTATCTACTGAGCTTGAGTTAATGAAATCAGAGTACCAGTGCGATGGCACCGCACGATTTACGCCACCGAAGCTTATGCTTGAGTCAGCTGACCCTGAAATGCTCCACCTGTCTTGCTCGATATAATAAGGTCTAGTAGATGGGCCTGTGCCTGCGTCAATCCATGAGCTACCGCCGTCATTGCTAATTCTTGCATACGTACCGGTTGTTGCATGACCGAAAGCAGGTCCTCGATCCGTACCAACTTCTCCCCACCATGTATTAGTTTGATTATACCAGCTTGCAGAATTATTAAGTATGAGATTTTCGTCTGGAGCGTAGAATCCAGAGCCATCCCCTGTTATGTTACCAGAGATATGCACGTCACCTTCGAACAGTGCTATGCTACCAGCGTTACCATCCTTACCATCTTTGGCACCAGAGAATACAAGGAAGCAATCTTTGTAAGTGTCTGTCCACGATGAAGCGAGCCGGGTTGACCACTTTATCTTTCTAAATGATATTCTTGGGGGATTATTAGCGTCACCCTGCTGCACAACAAACGCATCTTCTAAGGGGGTTGTTGAATCGGGATACTTGGTTTCTCCTGCAAAGATGCCTCCAGAAACAAACGCATCACCAATAACGTGAAAATCACCGGGAACATCTTTGTCCACAGTAATGACCTGCCGCTTTCCGAATAAAGTACCACTGATAATGACATCGCCCATGAATAGAACAGCACTACCTTTCGGATATCCACCGGCTACGTCTGGTCTATCCCACCCATCTCGACCGTTTGTGGTGGTGTTAGCAACGCCAGAAAATACGAGCCATGGCTCATGCCCAAATTGGTTGAACATATCTCTGCCAGATTGATTAAACGTACCTTCGTAGTCATAGGCATCACTAGCAGACATGATGACCATGCCCAGATGCGGGTGACCATTACCGTCCAAATACCCGGGGTTAGGCGGGGTATCACTTGTTTGTCTTGGCCACATAGTGCCTGACGCAAGGATTGTATGAAATCGTATTTGGTCTGCTCTAAAATCTTTTGCCATTTTTTCCTCTTATGCCCACATTGAAAATATCTGAAAATTTATTGCGATGGACCAGTCTTCATCCACACCATCTTCATTAATATCAGATGTTGATGTAGCAGATGAATTTGCTCTCCATCTCCAGCCATTTGATCCTGTGGGTGAATATTCTGTCTCAACCCAGGAATTTACGTTTGCAATGCTCCCTGATGGAGTAAGTATTATGTTAGGTCTTGCTCTTTTCGGATGAGCAGAAAGTGGTAAATATTGCCATGCCGTAGCTGACTTTCCGCCAGGAATAACTATCAGACCGAATGTTAACGCACCATTCCCATTATGTGCATAATAAACTTTAGGCGTCGGTGGAAACGTTCCGCTTAAAATTCTCTCTCTATACGGCCATGAGCTCATTATGATCCTGCCTTGATAGACTGTATGAATACGGTGCCCGTCCATTTCGCACTACACTCAAGAGTGATCGTACATTTTTTGCTTCCGGGAGGAACGGTACCTCCAATCTCTACTTTCGATACCCAAACATTAATGTCGCTATCAAAGCTATCACTATAGGGTGTCACCAACACAGTTGGTACACCGTCGTAATTTTCTTTTAAGTGAAACAGAACCTTTGTAGTGTCAGTGAATTTAACTTCGTGCGTTTCGATAACAAGCGCATCATCCCCCATGTAGGAAGTAATTGGCAACTTGCGAAACCGTGGGTAGGTCTTTCTCCACCTATTCTTGTCAATCTTTTTTAGCTTTGTACTTCCCATCAGACACCTCTGATCTAAATATGCACGGGAAGAGTTAAAGAATTAAAGAAGCTAGCGAAGCTATATCAGACCTTTGACCTTTTTCTAATTGCACGTGTGCGGCTGAGTTTTTGTCCCTAAATTTATGGACCACAATCGATAGTCCATTGCTTAATTTGTTGATATAAGGAGTATCAATCTGATCCGTGTCGCCGAGTAAAACTATCTTGGACCCTTTCCCAATTCGGGTTATGATTGTCTTTAGCTCGTGTACCGTCGCGTTTTGAGCCTCATCTACAATAACGTATGAATCATTGAATGTTCTACCTCGAATATAGGCTAGCGGTGCAACCTCGAGTTCGCCCTTATCTCTCATCATTTCAAAGTACGTAAAGTTTTTATCACTTAACATTGTTCTAAAGTTGTCAGTGATCGGTGCGAGCCACGGTTGCATCTTATCATCCATATCCCCAGGTAAGTACCCAAGATCCCTTCCGACAGGCTGTATGGATCTGGAAACCACTATTCTTTTCCACTTGCCTTGCTGTACCCCATCAATGCCTGCCATCAGTGCTAAAAACGTTTTACCGGACCCGGCCAAACCTGTTAACGTGACAAGCTCTACCTCATCTCGCATTAGGGCTTCAACAGCAAATGCTTGCTCTTTATTCTTCGCTTCAAAGTTACTCATCAGCTGTCCAGGCTTTTTTACTAATGGGTATAGATGATCCTCACGGTGCATTGCCAATGCGGACCCGGTTTTATCGCCTGTTGTCATAACAACAAACTCATTTGGCAAAAGGTCATGATCTGAAAGCCGAAGCTTCCCATCCTTATAAAATGCATCAATATTTTTTTTTGGTTCAAAAACCTCTCTATGCCCCCTGTATTCTACGTTAGAGCTTTCGAGGTGGTCTTTATAGTAATCTTCAGCCCTGATCCCCAGAGCGTCACACTTGACCCGTAGATTGATATCTTTAGTAATAACGACTAGCGGTCCGCCCTCACGCTCTCTTTCTGACATGCATGTCGCCAATATTTTGTTATCACCGCTATCTTTTGCTAGTCCTCGAGGTAACTTCGAAAGGTCTTCGTCGATTGTGATCTTAACTGTTTGCCCTTCTGAAAGTGAAGTCTCCACAGCAACTCCAACATCAAGCCTACCACTTCCCCGAAGGTCGTCTAAAAACCTATTGATATATCTCGCTGCTTCACCAACAACACCCGGTTTTTCTTTAAAGCGGTCTATTTCGTCCATAACCTGAAGCGGTAAAATAACATCGTTTCCTGGGAATGAATGAATAGCAGATTTGTCATATAAAAGTACACTTGTATCTAAAATAAAACGCTTTCTATTGTTTTCCAAAATTTTCTCCTTGAAAAATTAGCTGACTCTCTCTTAAAATACTGACATAGGCGTGTAATAACGCTTAAAGGGATATTGAATGAATAAAGAAAAAACACCCAAGATAAAAAAACGTAGAGCAAAAGGCTCTGACATTGTTGAGGGTTTGGCGTGCTTTAAAGCGCACTCAGACAATGGTGTCGAGTGTAATAAGACTGATTGCCGATATTGGCAGAAGATGGAAGAAAAGAAACACTGCAATTGCGTTATTGTAGCAGCGAGCAATGGCCCTATGACTCTGCAGGAAGTCGGTGACATATTCAGTGTAACTCGCATGAGAATATGCCAAATAGAGAAATTAGCGAAGCGCTTCTTAAAATCATCGTCTCCAAAGATATTGTCTGATTGATCACAGTATTAACTATTCACTTGGGAACAAAAAAGGAGAGCTTTCGCTCTCCTTTAGGGTTCATTCGAATGATAGGGAATGACTACTTAGCTTTCTCAACTTCTAGAGTCAGTTTAACCAAACTAGCAGAAGCATCCTTTAGACGACGAAGTCCTCTCCTGGCTCTTACGCCAGCAGACTTATTTCCGTGTGCATTCTTGTGCACGTCTAACTCTAAAGATGCTACTAGCTCCTTCAGGCTTTCCCAATTTTCGAGAATTGTGTTTGAATCACTCATTGTTTTCTCCTGGGTGAAGAATCTTTGGGCGCTCTTCATCCTCTTCTTGTTTTACAGCCCTATTGATTGCCAGCATCATCTCCCTATCTTCTAGCTCGAGTGCAAGCAAATTGATTATATTCCTAATTTGTTCTTGATTAACTCCAAACCTTAAAATTTCCTGAGTAATATCTCTGGACTTTTTAATGTCTAGAAGCCAATCTGTGTCTTCTCTTTGTAGCTTCTCTGTACTTTCGCTTTCTTTCATTTTAACATCTCATCAATTTGATACGGCTCAATTATAAATTTACCTAATCCTTTGTAGTGTAAAACCTTGCCCACTTTTTTATCATCCATGATCTCAGATGTTAGTGTTACGAATTCACCAACCTTTTCATTGTCTATAATAAACTTGACATGCTCATAATCTGGTAGAGCTTTTTCATGTGATTTTAGTATAGCAACAACCCCATCAGGCAACATCAATGACATATCTTCAATGGTTAGAGCAGACTTTGATAGCTCCTTTCCAGACATGATTTTAGACTGACAGAGCCCGACGATATTATGCGCGATACCGCAGTTATTACAATTTACAATCTTTTGATTTATCTCATCCTTGTCATTTATAATAGAGAAAACCACGAACTTATGCAGCGGCGCATTGTCTCTGTTTTTAAGCGTAGGTAGAATACACCTACACTCTATGAGATGCTTAACGCCTTGCATGGCTAAAGCTTCTTCGAAGCAAGCACCTTAAACGCAGAATCTTTTAAAGTAGGTTCCAGTATTGAAATAATAGAGTTTGCTTGCTCTCTACTTAAGCGAGTACTTTCAGCGGTATCTTCACTTGACAATGAAGCGATACTTCCCTGTACTGAGTCGCTTTGGAACATCAAAATTTCCATTACTAAATCACGAACTTCTTTTTGAGTCCATTTTGTAGCTCTCTTTGTAGGCATTATTAGTCCTCCTGAGGTCAATTATATACGCTATCACCAGCAGTAAACAATCATTTTGCAAATGCATCCGCCAGCGATGAAGAAGCCCAAGCATCGGGCTTGACTATAGCGTTATACCCAAATGAATTTACCCAAGAAACTGCGTTTGTTAAAACTTTCGATGATGCAAAACGCTTGTCTGGATTCATATCTAAATGTACGTTAATGTTCTTGAAGGGAAATTCTACTTTTAAGCGATGAGCGACATCAAGTGCTAGTTCAGCTTCTTTCATAAGTCTTACAGGTATCGTGGCCAATGATTTATCCTTGCTCTTCTTTCTATAAAAATAGAATGTCCCACCTTTTTTTTGGACGTAGCCAGCGATTACAATGGCAAATACGTATATGCCACCCACCCTATGAGAATCACACCCGACATGAATTTCGTATAAATCGTTTCCTCGTATTTTGTCTATGATGTCATCGAATGATGCCGGCTCTGAGTCTGCATCGTGCCAGTTAATCTTCGATGTTCTCCATTTTATCATGCTAATCCAATTTAATAATAGCCATAATTTTATTTATAGCTCTAACATCAGATATCGCTCTCCTAATAGAAATTTCCGTGACACGCCTTGGCAGAATTCTTGGCATATATCGACTTGGAGAATAACCTATCCTCTCATATATTGGGTCTAAAGAAACAACTCCTTCCCTTCCTGCGCACGACAGTAGCTGAAACAGACTTCCAGCCCTGTCTTGCAAAATACCAAGCTCTGTTTGACTGCAGTTTATTTTTACTATCGCTTTTCTAGTTGATAATCGTGATAGCCTTTTCCTTAAAATCTTTTTTATGTCATCTACTTTTTCTTTTTCAAGGCTTTCCTGTATTTCTTTTTGGAGCACTCTTATCGCATCAAAATTACGCTTGGTTGTTTTAATCGAAATCTCAGATTTTCTGCGAATGTATACTACTGAGTTTAGGGGTTGTTCATCAAAGTCCATAGCGCTTAATAGCAATCCCGTGTCTTTAGAGATCGGTACTGTACATGCAACTTCACATATATCTTTTACCTGGTTGATATTGTCTAAATCTCGATTGAGGATAAGAGGCAATACCTTGACCAATCCCTTTTCCCAATTAACTCTCAAGGTATTTGCAACATCGTCAGAATAGTTGCTTGCCACGATAACTGCTGGCATGCTTCTTTCGTATGCGTATGTTAAGAGGTGGTGGATTTCGCTTACTTCTATAATCGCGCCGTCTACTACAGCGATTAAACACTTGTCGAACTCTATTATGTCCAAGCTTTCATCATCAAAAAATGAATGAGCAGTACAAGAGAATTTTGAACCACAATCAACTTCAACGCGATTTATTGCGCTGGTTTTTTCAACAACAACAGAACCTAAAGATCCCGCCTGATTTACTGCGCTCAAAAACAGGTCTTTATTTTTTATAGTGTATTCATCATGTACGGTTTTCTGCCATTCAGAAATAATCGTTGCGGATTTTGTCCGTTTAGGTTGCTGGATGTCTTCTAATAAGCGCTCACCATCGTATTCACTTTTTAATAGATGCTCTACAAGAACAAGGTATAATGGAATGCCCATCGAACAATTAGAATTGATATGATTAGCACTGTTTAAGATGAGATTTCTGTATGCTGGTTCAGATTTCTTTAAGCCAATTAATAATGCTCGAAAAGAATCGCTCCACCCAATGGTGTGAAGACAATCATCGAGCAATAATGATGATGAAAGGCTATCGACTTCTTGCACTGCCAATGAGATATCTTTTCTTAGAGAGTTCTTACACTTCTCAATCTCATCCCTACAAATTACATCGTTCTTTGCGGACATGCAAACTCCTACTAGTGAAGAGTGCTATTTGTCTTCTTTTTATTAGATCCGAACAGCGTGCCAAGAGCTTCTCCCAATTCACCTGCTTGTTCATTAAGCTGCTGAATTGCTTGCTTTTTTGCTTCCTCTATCTTTTGTTTTTCACTCCACTCTAGAGAAAACCTAATGATTCCTCCCAGCACTGCTAAACCAAAAATACAGCTTGCTGCGATGACGCTATGCCACAGCATTGCCGCGGCAAATAAAATCATCATTTCAGACATTCCAAATCTTACATTCATTTCTGCTCCCTATAAGCAAATTAATATGCCATTGTCTATTGTAACAGAATGGTGCATTTAGTTCAAATATTTTCTCGTGATAACCCGAGCTTGACTAATCGATCTACCTCATTTTCATCAGCAAAGGCGAGCCTTTGGGAATTCCATCCGTATTTTATGAAAATCTCTTCCCCTTTTTTGATATCTCTTTTCGCGTAATACATTATGGCTTTCTCTGGACCACCCCTAAACTTCCAGAATGCATTTGGTTGAGCGCTATGGTTGTATATGCCTCCGTACCCAAGAGCTAAAGCATACATCCCATCAGGGGCTGCAAACACATACGACTTCAGCAGATGCTCTCTTTCGTACATGTCTAAGAAGTCTTTTAATAAAGTTGTTGCAAATGCGATGTAGGGGACAGCCTCAAAGCATGCATGCAGAGGAATATCTTCAGTTGCAAAAACGCCCAATCCTTCAACGGTCGACTCTTTTACAACTACACTTTTAGTAAAGTAACCTTTTATAGGTTGTCTTTCTCGAAACACACTAGCTGTCTCTCCAAAGATTATTGCTCGCGTATACCAGCACTTCTTCTGCTGATTCGGGAGTATAACCGTATTCGTCGATAAGCGTCTGAACCATGCTTGAGTATTTAACCTTCTGCTCATCGTCCCGTGTCTTAGACTTGGTAACGATTCTAGCTAAGTCTTTTACAGAGCTAATCAGGTAAGTTTCGATCGCTTCCTTAAGGGGCTCATACGAGGTGTAGTCCACAATCTCACCTCTGCGCATTTTTGCGAACATATACGCTGTAACGTCAGCTCGAAACCCCTCTCGGCCGGATTGACTTACACCAATAGAGCCTTCAATCGACCTCATAAATTCTTCATCAGGCTTCATCTCTTCTTTGGTCACCCTGTCTTTTAGCTTACACTTCGTTGTAAATGCTTCTGCGTTATCAAGGTAATTTTCAAAAATAGACTGGGCTTGCTCTTCGTACGCGGTGATGAATGCTTTCGCAATTTCATTCTCTAGTAAGCGTAGGTATTCATTTCTTACAGTATTTCTAATCAACTCAAGGCAGTGTGTTGCGAATTCTTTGTCGATCAATTGTTCTTTGCATTGCTTCATTAGAGAATCAAGAATTGAAACAGGAGTAACGAAGTCTTTATCAGAATCGCTAAGAGCATTATCAATCGCTTTCATGATAAACCTTGTGGATATACCATTCATGCCCTCGTTAGACGATTCATCTCTAAGGTCATTAATGTCGATTTTTTTCACACGACCCTTTTCAACGACTTCTTCGCCATTATAGATTTTTAGCTTCGTCAATAAGTCGCATTTCTGGCTTGGCTTTAGACGACTTAAGATAGAAAACATCGACGCGACCCTAAGGGTGTGGGGAGCAATATGAATATCAAAGTTAGATAAGCTAAGAATCTTCTCGTAAATCTTTATTTCAGACTCCAACTCTAAGACATAAGGAACGTTTACTTTTACGATTCGGTCTAAGATAGCTTCATTTGTATGTTCACTCTGGAATCTATTCCATTCAGCTTCGTTGCAGTGGGCAAGAATAACTCCGTCGAAATGAATCATATCATGCTTTCCGGGGGACGGTACTCTCTTCTCCTGGGTTGCGGTAATAATCGTATGGAGAAACTCAATCTCATTCTTAAAGACCTCCACAAGTTCGACTATACCCCTATTACCAACGTTGAATGCACCATTTAGTGAAAGCGACCGAGGGTCATCTTCAGAGTATTTATCAAGTTTTGAGATATCTTCCGAACCAATCAGTACAGAAACATCTTGGCTGTTCGCATCCATTGGGGGAACAGACGCAACGCCTCTTCTAGCTCGTTGAGAGAAAGTAGTTTCGGTGACTGAAAACTTTTCGTATTCTCCGTCATACTCTTCGAATAAAAGGTGCCGAGCTACTGGGGAAATATCTCCTTCGATTGCAACCCCAAGCATTTCTTTCATTTGACCTCTTAGAGACCTTGGGATCAACTGTAGCGGTTCCCCTCTTTGAGGGTCCCCCTCTAAGTGATAATAAGGTAAGCCCTCTAATGAACTTTTTATATGTTCAGTTAAAGCAGATTTACCTGCACCCACAGGACCCATTAGCAAAAGAACCTGCCGATTCTCTTCGCCCTTCATAGCAGCCGACCTCATATACCTCATGATCTTTGAGATGACCCTTTCCATACCAAAAAATTGATCCTGAAAATAGTCAAACGTCTTGACATCATCGCCATCAAATAGCTTGTGCTTTCTAGGGTCTGTGTCGTCGAGAGTGCTAATGCCTCGATCAACAATCGCATCATACAGCCTCTTGTGCGCATGATCAGTGATTGATTTGTCTTCTTCAACAAGAGCAAGATAGTCGAGGAGAGTTCCCTTGAATTTTTCTTTCTTGCTTTTAGCCCGTTGGGTCTTGATGATGTCTAAATACTTGTTCTTTGACATTAAGTTTCTCCCGAATTAGATTTCGAAGGGTTCATCCTCTATTATCGTGTCCAATTTAACTATATCGCCCCACAACCGTTGGATATGTTTTACTACAGCATCCCCATAATCTAGGTCTAAATCCCTTCCCTCATGTTCATGCTCTAGAGCCAATATTCCACCATCGATGATTTCTGCAACAGTTATTATGGGTATATTATTCCCTCCAACCTGATTGATAAGGTCTTCTTTTACTTTTTTCCACCCATCATCGTCGGCAACGTCGTCTATTAGATAATCATTCTTATGAAGCGAGAAACTAAATAAATTCAATTCTTCGCAATCTTTCTCTGTAAGGTACTGTCTCAGAAACGCTTCATCATTAAGCGATTCCCTAGCTATGAAGCATTCTTCTAGCCCATATCTCTCTTCGATTTTTTGAAATAGAAAGAATCCAAGGTGATAAGGGTTAATAGACCCTAAATGCGGCCGAACAACTTCGTTATGCATCTTTAAGAATGGAAGGTGTAATTCAGAGTCTAAATCAAGCTCATGCATTAGCCTGTAGTGCCAATATGAAGCCCACCCTTCATTCATTATCTTTGTTCGGATTTGTGGCATGAAATATTGAGCATCATCAAGCACGATCCAGAGTAACTCTCGTTCCCACTCTTCCAGGTTCGGTGACATTTCAGCTATAAACGCTATTATGTTTTCTTCTCTAGATATTGGATAAGCGTCCGGGTCTGGTGTCTTTTTTGAGTTTTTATAGTACCCTGACTTTATCTCATGAATCAATTCTTTTCGTTGTTCTTTTTGACTGACATATTTTTTATATTGTCTGGGCACGTGAAGAGATAAAGCATGGGCTGCGTCTAAAATCTCTTCGACTCTTTCCACACCAACACTTGGATCCTCCACTAATTGGTCAATATACCTTTTTGCATTTCTCATTCTAAGAATAACTTGATCCGGTCGAGTGTGACTAAATGTAATATTGTTCTTAAAAAAGTCTGAGTGGCCAATGCAGTGTGCCATAATCAGTATTTGAAGATATAGCGGGTTTTCTTCCATCAGGTATGCTAGAGATGGATCGCTGTTAATGATAAGCTCGTATGGAAGCCCTTCTAGACCGGCATTATACATCGTGTGGGTTCGCTCAAAGCTTTTACCAAAGCTCCAGTGTCCGTAATGTGACGGCATGCCGTGGTAAGCCATTGTGCCAATCATCTCGTAATAGTCACAAGTTTCATAGAGAATGGGAAACCAGTCTAATCCGTGGTCTTCTGCCATTTTTATCAGTTTAGCATCCCACTTTTGTAATTCTTCTAAAAATGATGTCATGCCATCTCTCCCTTGAAAAACTTTCTAAAAGCAGTCCAGATATCGTTTTTCTGATATATACCGGCAAGCTTAAATTTATCGCCCTCTAGTTGCTCGTAAAGCTTGCTTAAGGTGGTATCACTTAACCACTTTAGTCTTTCAACGTTTGGTTCAATTTCACAATACCCAAAAAACTGAATTTTGTCTAGCATAGTGTTGATTACCTTAAGACACAAACCATTGTCAGTCGGCCAATTGTCACCATCAGAACATTGGAAAACGTAAGTGTTCCAACTAGACCTATGGTATCTAGAATCTATGATGTCTTCTGCCATCTTTAGCGCAGAAGAAACCATGGTCCCGCCACCCGAACCACGACCAAAGAATTGTTCCTCTGTAACTTCGTAAGCTTCAACATCATGAGCTATAAAAACAATCTCTACTTTATCGTATTTAGACCTAATAAAATGATACAAAAGAAAGAAGAAGCTTCTAGCCAGAAATTTCTTTTCTTTGGTCATCGATCCGGAAATATCCATCAAAAAGAGTATCGCGGCATTTGATGACTTCTTTTCTGTTACCTTGTAGTGCTTATAACGAAGATCCTTTTCGTGAAATGAAAATTCATCTTCATCACCAGTCAGCTTTCCTGCTCTCTTTGCTTTATTCTTTCTTTTTAGCTTTTGTATTACGGTTTTCTTTTTATCAAGCCTTGGCCGAATACCTTGAGACCTGTATCCTTTGCGCTTTATTTTCTTTGCAATAACCTGCGCATTTCTTTTCTTTTCGAAGTTGGGTAACTCAAGATCATTGAACAAGTAGTCTGCTAGCTGCTCAAGAGTTAGCTCAACTTCATAATACTCTTCGCCCTTTTCCTGGCCGGGTTTATCGGGTTTTCCACTTCCTTGTTTTTCCTTTTCACCGATCTTTTGCCCACGCTGAACATCCTTACCTTGAGCAGACCCAACCCTTCTAGATCCATTGTCACCATATACGAATCTATATTCTTTGATGCCACGAACTGGTATCTTAAATTTTTTCTTTCCATCCTTACCGATGATTGACTCTTCGGCAACGATATTATGGATACCCTCTTTAATCGCCTTCTCGATCTTTTTACGATGTCGAGCTCGATCTCCTGCTGATCGATCTGCGATTGTCTTGTGGCGTCGGAAAATTGACATGTATACCTCTGTATTAACTATTCAGATTATAGAAGACAGATCCTTTTCAGAAAGTAACCGGCCTCTATATGCCGAACAAGATAGGGCAAACAATTAGCAACTGCCTTGTCTTTTGTCACCCATTCGTATCCCTCATGCTCCCATATTCCAGAGTGCGGGTTAGGAGTAATCTGTGGAATTTTGCCCGTAATAGCAGCATAAGTTGCAAGCTGTTCATCTTTTAATGATGGCATAGGAGCCAACATTTCTTTGGGCTCTATGAATATTGAGCACTCCTCAAATGTCTCTCTCTTTGCAGCCATAATATCACTTTCCCCGGTATCAACTACACCTTTTGGAATGTCATATTGCCCATCGCTTCGAATTAGGACTAGTACCAACTCTGGATTTGCCGCCTTAAAAATTATGAATCCGGCACCTTGCTTACTGTCTCCCTCTATCATAGTCATCCTCCAATCTTACCACATCTTCTAAATACGGTGTGCTGACTTCAATGACTTCAACGCTTGATTCATTTGCTCCAAATCTATGAACCTGGCCAACATTAATGTGTAAGGAATTTCCGGGTAAGACTTTTGTGATTGATCCGTCTTCTTCATAATTGTAGAGTGTGCCCTTAAGAACGTACACCGTCTCTTCTTTAATCATATGAAATTGTTTGGATAGCCTATGCCCGGCATTGATATGCAAAAGCTTACCAACGTATGCGTTTGTCTCAGCCCAAACCACTTCATATCCCCACGGTTTTTCAATTTTTCGCATTCTTTTCTGCCTCCTCTAGTAGCCAAGATGAGCTTTGAACTTTACCGCCACCCACATTGAAAATAACTTTACACCCAACCTCTTCGCATATATCCCACTCTGGTATATCTTGAGGAGCAGCTCTGTCTCCACCCTTTGTGAAAAAATTAGGCTTAAGTTCTGCTATGGCACCAATCACAGTCTGGCCTCCATCATCCCAGATAATAGCAGCGTCAACCCCTCGAATCCCTGCAATAATCTCGGCTCTTTCCGCCGCGGGCATAAACGCTTTGCCTTTTTTACGCTCTAAAAACCCATCACCATTTACTATGACAGCCACATACCCGCCGTCTTTTTCCGCCATTTCCACGGTCTCAAGAATGCACCTAAGGTGACCTACGTGAAGAGGATCAAACCCACCAGAAGTCATATAGACATTAATATTCGCATCGCCCCAAACTCCGTCTTTATCGACATATTCTCTAAATTCTTTGACTGAATTATAAACCTTCATTTTTGTAAACTTTCCTTAAACCCCTTTGGGAACATTGATCTATTTCTATTATAGAACATTTCAAAATCTGAATCTAAAATGTACGTAACAGCAGTGTCTTCATTAGATCGCACGGATCGCCCGGTTGCTTGCACGATCGTTTTTGCTGTCTGAAGCGGATACCACCACTTCCACTTATTCATCTTTTTTCGTACTAACTTATCACCTAAGTATGGATACGGCACCTTACAGATAATCTGGAACCTGCTTAAATCACCTTTAAGATCAACACCTTCAGTCATGGATGGTGAGATAAGCACCGTGGCTTTCTTGGCCTTCATATGCTTTTCTAAGACCTTCTCTCTATTTTCAGAATTATGAATAAGCAATCGAGTATTACGTACATTCTTCTTAATATAATTCGCGACTTTGTAAGAGTGACAGTGGATAATACCCTTCTCATTCTTGTGTTGTTCTAGAATCGCTTTTACTGCCTGAACCATTCTTGGTAGTGTATCATCTATCGTTTTTGAGCTCATCTTTCCGATACCACTATAAACAACTGGCCGATTTTCTACAGGAAATGGGCTGGGAAGACTGATAAAAGCAGCTTTATCTTCAGGAATCCCAACGCTTTCAGTAAACGCTTTTTTGTCCAGAATAGTTGCAGACATCAAAATAACGACTTCACCGTAGTTGTATAAATGCTCGTTAGCAAAAGGAGCGATATCGATTGGCTTAAACTCTATCTTTCGACCAGATCGCCCATCGGCAGCGATTTCATTCATAACCCAGTTTTCAGAATTATACAGCTTTAGAAACCTTCGGACCTTGCAAACATGCTTATCCATAACTTCAAACTTTTTAGCAATAGAAGCAAACTCTCCAGACTTGATTTTTTCTGTTAAGCCGACATACTTTTCTAACATCTGCTCTAAATGCTTAAGCTTTCCAGCTATTGTTGGAACGTACGTTTCTTCAATCCATTTTACATATTTTGCGGCTGTAAGAGATTTAGGGACTTCGAAATTAAGAAAGCTTTTGCAAAAACGATTCGAAATTGTGATTTCGATAAACTTGCTTAATTGGGAATCGACGTTATGGGCCTCATCAATAACTAGCACCTGACGTGGGGTTAGCTTTCCAGCATACTGCGTTTCAGCGAGAAAGTAAGGAAAGTTAGTCACACCCTCTGGAGACTTTAAGAAACCTTCTTTTGCATTTCTATACACACAATTAAACGTACAAGCCTTCCAGAACGCGCTACCCTTTTCTGCTGTCCTTAGTGTTCTTAAGCTCTCACCGCACGAAGTTTTTTTGTTGAACCTGCAAGTGTAATTTGAAGAAGACTTAATTGATTTCATTGGACCAGAAAATCCACCGAAGTCTTTAACGTATTGTTCTTGTAATATCTTTTGTGTTGTTAAAAAATAAGATCCCGGTTCGAATAAACCCGTAGCGTTTGAAAGCTTTTCAGAAAGATATCTAGCAACAGTCAGCCCGATAGCGCTTTTACCAACGCCGGTTCCTGCTTCAATTATGATGAACCGTTTGCCCTCATTTATGTTTTTATCCAAAGCAAACTCAATAGCTTGCTTTTGCTGGGGGCGTATCTGCTTATATGGAAAGTGTTTAGAATATTGAAGGCTCATGCAAAACTCCTTGTACTTATTGTACGCTTCTTATAAGGATTTTACATCATTGCTGAAGCTTTTTGATCACCTGTCCAATGATTTCTATCGTATTTTCTGGTCCTGTTGTTTGCCATGCTCTACCTTCATCCTTAAGAGCTTCATAAAGATGCCAATCGTTCCCACCAGGCTCGCATCTGTCTCCAATGAAATATATCTCTTGAGCTGGATAATGTTGTAGACCGTATGTCTTGTTCCAACCTTTGGGATATATGTCAAAGCTTGTCGAACCACCAAGCGCGACAGTGAGGTCAGCTCTTGATTTATCAATATGTTTCTGGATTTCTTCAACATACGTTTCTCTAATTTGCCACTTGAGGTCCCACTGCTTCCACTCACTTCGCTGGGTGAGAGTTGCAGATCTTCCAATAGGGCACCAATTTAACAACGAACCGCGATACTGGACGAAAGTACCAGTAAAAGGTAGGTCAGGGTAAAATGTTGTAATGTCAGCTTGCCATTGAAAAATTTTTGTAAGAATATTTTTATATGCTTTTTTCCCAATCGCTGCAATCATATCGGCTTCGTGAACCACTTCATACGACGTATCTTTCCACCGAAGAAGCTTTGTTCCGTTGCAAGGAAGAAGGTCAACGTTGTCTATGCTTATTCCTCCCACATCGAACATTGCGCCACATTGTTCTTGGATATACACAAGGTCGGATCCAGATATTATTCCAATCCTTGCAAATTTTTCGAGTGAACTAAGCGCAGATATTACACCTCTTTTTATTTTTTCACGAGGTGGTGTTAGTGTACCGTCCATGTCGAATAATACCATTGCATTTTTAATAATCATTTCAGAAAGTCTCTCTAAGTCATA
>CETM01064660.1_pt1 | contig 22782 bp, 23 predicted proteins | sample 361451 | NCBI WGS metagenome assembly CETM01 (sample SAMEA2622690, study PRJEB7988) | marine metagenome | isolation source: saline water (ENVO:00002010), including
TTATATCTCAAGCTATAAGAGATCAAGCCGATACTTTACTCCAGACATCAAATCAGTTTTACACGATACCGCAGCTAAAGCTAGCAGAATTACTAATTGAAAATAGTGCTATGGATAAAGTCTTCTTTGGTAATAGCGGGGCAGAGGCTAATGAAGGTGCTATTAAATTAGCCCGAAGATATGGAATGCTTAACAAAGATGGAGCTTATGAAATTATCACGGCATTGAATTCATTCCATGGTAGAACATTAGGAACGGTAGCTGCTACGGGACAACCTCACTATCAAGAAAATTTTGCTCCATTGTTGCCAGGATTTGTTCATGTTGATTACAACGATGTGGATGCAATTATTAATGCTACTACTGATAGGACAGCAGCAATTATGCTAGAGCCAGTTCAAGGAGAAGGAGGGGTTATAGTTCCTTCTGACGACTATCTCCCTAGAGTCAGAGAATGGTGTGATAAAAATAATATATTGTTGATTTTAGATGAAGTACAGACAGGAATTGGACGATTGGGTAGTTTGTTCGGGTATCAAGAGTACGGTATAGAGCCGGATGTTATGACTTTGGCCAAAGGTTTAGGATTTGGTTTGCCAATTGGCGCTTTTTTGTCTAAGGAATATTGCATGGCTCTAGTTCCTGGAGATCATGGCTCTACTTTTGGAGGAAATGCATTAACTACGGCGGTAGCTTTTGCAGGAACAGATCATTTGCTGAGTAGTGGAGTATTACAAAATGTGAAAGACATGGAAATTTATTTCATGAATGCGTTAAATCAACTTAAAGAAAAATATGGATTCATCAAGGAAGTTAGAGGTAAAGGTCTTCTGATAGCGATGGAATTTGACCAAGACATTTCAGCCCAAATGTTAACTGATTGCAATGCTGCCGGGCTGCTCTTGAATGCCCCAAGGCCGAATGCGATTAGGTTTATGCCTCCTCTTAACATCACCTCTGCTGATGTTGATGAATGTGTTGAAAAATTAGATTCAGTTCTGAGTAAAATATAGGAATATTATGAGTAATAAAATTGTACTTGCGTACAGTGGCGGATTAGATACTTCGGTCGCTGTCCCTTGGTTAAAAGAAAATTATGATGCGGAAGTTATTACAGTAACCATAGACTTGGGAATGGTTGACCTTGATGCTATTAAGCAGCGAGCTATAGAAGTGGGAGCTGATAAGGCGGTTACTATTGATGCTAAGACTCCTTTAGTAAATGAATATATCTGGCCGGCATTAAAAGCTGGAGCTATGTATGAAGAAGAGTATCCTTTGGCTACCGCTCTTGGAAGGCCATTAATTGCTAAATGCTTGGTGGATGTTGCCAAGGCAGAAGGAGCATATGCAATAGCTCATGGATGTACGGGGAAAGGCAATGATCAGGTGAGAATTGAGGTTAGTGCTGCTGCATTGATGCCTGGTATCAAATTGATCGCTCCTATCAGAGATTGGGGTATGAGTAGAGCTGATGAAATTGATTACGCGAATGAGCGTAACTTGCCTATTAACGTTAAAGATAGCAGATTTTCAGTGGATGAAAATTTATGGGGACGGAGTGCAGAAGCAGGAGAATTAGAAGATCCAGGATTGGAGCCGCCCGAAGAAGCGTTTACATGGACGATATCTCCAGATAAATCCTCACAAGATAAGGAGTATATTGAAATAAGATTTGTTGAAGGAGTTCCAGTTTCAATTAATAATACGGATATGGATGGAGTGGAGCTTATTGTTGAGCTGAATAGAATTGCAGGGAATCATGGGATAGGCCGAATAGATCATGTGGAAAACAGATTGGTAGGAATTAAATCCAGAGAAATATATGAATCTCCTGCAGGGATAGTACTGCATGCAGCACATAAAGCTTTAGAGGATCTAACATTAAGCAGAGATCAGGCTAGATTCAAACATAATGTGTCAAGAGAATATTCAGAGATTGTATATAACGGCCTCTGGTTTAGCAGGCATAGACTTAATTTGGACAGGTATATAGAAGATACACAGAAATATGTATCAGGAACCGTTCAAATGTCTTTATATAAGGGTAAGTGTACTGTCACAGGAAGACAATCAAATCACGGTTTATATTCAAAGACATTAGCTACTTATGATAGAGATGATGAATTTGATCATACATCTGCCGAGGGTTTTATTAAAATCTTTGGATTATCGCTTAGAACAGAGAATATAAACGAATAATTAATTAATCTGCAAAAGGGGAAGAAATCAAATGGGGATAGCCAGTAGAATGAATCTTTTAGGGACAGAGACGGCGTTTGAAGTTCTTAGCAGGGCAAGAAATTTGGAAGCTCAAGGAAAGCAAATAGTGCACCTGGAAATTGGAGAGCCAGATTTTGATACACCAAGTCATATTGTAGATGCAGGAGTGCAAGCCCTTAAAGATGGATACACTCACTACGGACCTACACCTGGGTTGCCTCAATTAAGAGAGGCTATTTCAGAGAATAGCCGCAAAGTAAGAGGGTTAAATACTGATCCCAATAGTATTGTGGTTACGCCGGGGGCTAAGCCAATAATGTTCTATGTCATACTAGCTCTATCTGAACCAGGAATGGAAGTCATATACCCAAATCCAGGATTTCCGATTTATGAGTCTATGATTAAGTTTTCAGGAGCCAAACCAGTCCCTATGCAATTATTAGAGGAGTCAGGTTATCATCCTGACTTAAATGATTTAAAAAATAAGGTGAATGATAAGACGAGTTTAATCATTCTAAATTCTCCGGAAAATCCATGTGGTTCTGCTTTGTCTGCAGAAGAATTGAATACTATAGCCGACATAGTGAAACAACATCCTAATTTATATGTAATGGCTGATGAAATATACAAAGATATACTGTATCAAGGTGAGCATTCTAGTATTGCTGCGATTGAAGGTATGCAGGACAGAACGATTATCTTAGATGGGTTTTCAAAGAGTTATGCGATGACTGGGTGGAGATTAGGATATGGGATTATGCCTCTTGAATTAGTGCCCCATATTGTAAAGCTTGCAGTTAATAGCGTTTCCTGTGCTGCTTCATTCTCGCAAATAGCGGCTATTGCTGCTTTGGAAGGATCTCAAGAAGAAGTTCTAGGAATGGCACAAGAATTTTCAGAAAGGAAGACTCTTATCGTTGAGGGGTTACGCAGCATTAAAGGAATAAGATGCCCAGAGCCGGAAGGGGCGTTTTACGTTTTTCCTAACATCTCAGAAACAGGGCTGAGCAGTAACGACTTTGAAGATAGAGCATTGAATGAAGCTGGAGTTGCATTGTTGGCAGGTTCTGCTTTCGGAGAATTTGGAGAAGGATATGTTAGGTTGTCATATGCTAATTCTAAAGAAAATATAGAAATAGCTATAAACAGTTTGGATAAATTTGTAAATTCTTTGTGATAAAAGTATTAATTTAGGTAGAGTGTACAGGTAGATGGAATTTGGCTTAACAGAATTTCAACAAATGATTAGTAACAGTTCAGATGAGTTTTTGGCTCAGGAATGCCAAATGGCATTTGTCCGAGACATGGAATTAGATATGCGCGGTTGTACAGATGAGTTTTGGGCACAAATTGTCGGGCAAGGTTGGACAGGAATAGGAATTCCAGAAGAATATGGGGGTACTGGTGGCGATTTTTTGGATCTAGCAGTGCTTATTGAAAATACCGGAAAGTACTTAATGCCTGGACCTTTATTTTCAACAGTAATTTTGGCAGGTATGACAATTTTAGATGCAGGGTCAAATTCCCAAAAATCTGATTGGTTACCTAGGATTAGTGACGGATCACTGTTAGCTACAATGGCATTTGTTGAGCAATCAGGAAGTTATGAATGGGAAGATATAGCAACGCAGGCTACTTTATCAGACAAGAAATATATTATATCTGGGACTAAACTGTTTGTTCCTTATGCTCATAGTTCTGAATTAATAATAATTCCTGCGAGGACCAGTGATACAGGAATTACTCTGTTCGCGGTGGATTCAACCATGGATGGTTTAGATATACAGCCAATGGATCTTATGTCCTGTGACAAAAATAGTTCTGTAACACTTGATGGAGTCAAGGTGGATGCTTCTGCCATTATTGGTCAGATAGATTGTGGAGGCGAGGTGTTCAGCGGTGCATTTATACGTGCCGTTATAGCGAAATGTATTCAAATGACCGGAAGCTTGACTTCATGTCTGGATCTGACTTTAGGATATGTGAAACAACGAAGCCAATTTGGTAGATCCATAGCGACTTTTCAGGCTATTCAACATCATTGTTCTAATATGGCGATTGATCTTGAAGGAAGTCGTCACGTTGCTTATCAAGCAGCCTGGGCACTAGCCACAGGGATTGATCCGGATCGTTATGCTCATATGGCAAAAGCATGGTTGAATGAATCAACCCAGAGGATTAGTGTGTTAGCTCATCAATCGCATGGAGCAATTGGATTTACTCATGATTATGATTTGCAAATGCATACCAGATGGTTAAAATCACAAGAATTACTTTACGGGAATAATCATTATCATAAAGAAAAATATTTGAATATAGGTTAGAGAGGAATTATGGCCGAATGTGTGTTTTGTACGATAGTTAGGGATACTACTAATGAGAATATCATCTATAAAGATGACAAAGTGATTGTAATAAAAGATATTAAACCTCAAGCAAAAGTTCACTTGTTGATTATTCCAATTATGTGTCTTAAGTCACTGGCATATATAGGGCCTGGCCAGATTCCAATAATGGGGCATTTGTTTGTAGTAGCAGAAGAAATGGCGCGCAGAGAAGGTATAACTAATAGCGGGTATAGACTTGCTATGAATCAAGGAGAAGACGCAGGACAACAAGTCGCTCACTTGCATTTGCATTTGATTGGAGGACAGTCACTCGCAGCTATGGGCTGAGAACAGTGGAATTGCTTGAACAGTTTATAGAAGAAAGTTTTAAAGACCTTCCGAAAGGGTTGGAAACTCATATCAGTACCGTGGTGGGGATTGGAAAAGAATTAGCAGAAACACATTCTGCGAATGCTAAGGAAGTGTATTTGGCATCTAAAGGACATGACATTTGTAGGCTGACCCCACCAGCAGTGTTGCTTGAGCTTGCAACGGAGTTCAGTGTACCGATATCTGATGTGGATAGAGAAATTCCAATGTTATTGCACGGTCCAGTCGGGGCAAATATTTTGGCTCAGCATATGGATTCATTTAATCACTCTATCTATGATGCAGTATATTGGCATACCACAGGTAATTATGATTTAGATGACGTAGGGAAAATTGTTTTTTTAGCTGACAAACTGGATCCAGTTAAAAATACAAGGTATCCATACCAGCGTCTTTTGCGAGATTTAGCTTTTAAGAATCTTAATAATGCTATGAAAGAATTTCTGGATAGAGAAATTATTTCTTTGGTAAACCAAGGTAATTTGGTCCATCCTCAAATGTTGGTTGCTAGAAATAAATTTAACGGGAAATGATTCATTTTGCCTGATAATTCGGAGGCCTTTTCTCTACGAAAGATTGAGTGGCTTCTTTGAAATCTTCCGTGTCGTGTAATCTTAGAGGCTGTAAATAAAAGTCTGCGTTAATGGCAGGGACAATCCATTGATTCCGTGACAAACGTACTCCAGATCTGGCTGCTAAAGGAGGAGTTTCAATGATTAAATTTGCCAGAGACTCTGCCTCACTTAGCACAAGGTCTAAGATTTGTTTGTTGGCAGCTTCAGAGCCTAAGCCGGAAGATAATATTTCATCTGAATTGATTAGACGATTTATAAACCCTAGGTCATATAGCCTTTCTGCTTGTATAGGTTCTCCGGTTATTAGCATTTCGGTAATTACTTTAGAAGGCATAAAAGCGTTCATTTTTGCCCATACATGGCCACCTGGTAGGCCACGTTTGGTTTCGGTGATTCCAAACTTTGCATCTGTGGAAGCCACAACAAGATCACTTTCTGCTGCAATAAGCAAGCCTGCTCCTAGAGCGTATCCGTGAACTGCTGAGATTGTAGGCTTCCAATTCACTGTTCTACCTAGATAACTCTCTGGATTAGCCCCTTTTGTCCTGTTAGCCTTTTGAGCAGGGGTCATTTCGGCAAATTTTTGTTTTATATCAGCTCCCGCGCAAAAGCATCTACCGATACCAGATATAATTACCACCCAGGCGTCGTCATCTAAATCGAATTCCAACAATGCTTCATGAAAATCTTGTTCGAACTGGAAATTCACTGCATTTAACGACTTGGGTCTGTTGAATGTTATATATCCTATCTTTTTATTTCGTGTGTAAGACATGGTTTCATAATTAGTCATAGAAACTCCTAGAATTCATCGGAAAACTACCATATATGCGAATTTTACCACTTATACACCCAATATATAGGAAATTAGCTAAAACCGGTATTGATATTTATTGCAGGCTACTAGACATAACGGGCATAGTATCGCCAAGAGTATTTTTGGTGGTGCTATCTAACTTAGTGATTAGTCTGTTAGATATATGAATTTTGTGGAGGTGTGAGGAATGACGACTATAGATAATGGCGTAAAAGGCTTTGAAGGCTCTCAAGAGTTCTTCCATTATGAAGACACGGGATGCGAAATATCTTCATCGTGTTTGACATGTCCTTTGCCGCAATGTAAGTATGATGATCCGGTTTGGTTTCAGAAATGCCAGCGGTTAGCAAAAGATATGAAGGTCATTAGAGCTATGCAAAAAGATGACTTGTCTGTGGAAGAAGCAGCAGTCAAATTTGATGTGACGGTTAGAACGATATTTAGAATCATGCGTAGATTTAAAGATTCTAACTTAGATATTGATCCTAAAGAGCTTGAGATTTTTGCAGCTACAGTCTAACCTCTAGGTAATTCTAGGCCTCTGCCTGCAATTATATTTCGCTGAACTTCTGAGGTTCCAGCTGCGATTTTATGGGAAAAGCTAATCATCCAGTTCTCTTGAATTCTGCCTAAGAGTGGGGCCTTTGGATCATCTTTTTTCAGGGTGCCATAAGGGCCTAAAATTTCCAGACATGAGTTTGTAACTTTTTGAAGGGCTTCACTGCCAAAAACTTTGCTTATAGAAGCTTCTTTGGTTGGGATTAATCCGTGTTCTTGCATGTACGCGACATTGTATGCCATCAGCCTGGCTACTTCACATTCCATGTATCTTTGAGCCAATAAGTCTTTAACCCAATGAAGGTCTATTAATTTATCACCCTTAGTTGCAGGAGTTTTTTCAGCATATTCTTTCATGTCGTCTAGTAGCCGTCTGCCGATGGCTGAGTAGTCGATCCCGGATCTCTCAAAGTCTAATAACGTTACAGCAACATACCACCCTCGGTTGACTTCTCCCACCACATTTTTTGCCGGGACGCGCACGTTGTCAAATATAACTTGGTTAAATTCGCTTCCAGTAGTCATGTCTTTGATTGGGCGTACTTCGATACCCGGTGATTTCATGTCTACGAGTATGAAACTGATTCCTCTGTGCTTTGGTGCATCTAAATCTGTTCTGGTTAAGCACATAATCCAATCTGCTCGATGAGCTAATGTGGTCCAGATCTTAGAACCATTAATGACGTATTCATCTCCGTCCAGCACTGCTCGAGTACTTAATGAGGCTAGATCTGATCCCGATTCAGGTTCGCTATAACCTTGACACCATTGAACCTCTCCTTTGGCTACGGGGGGTAGGAATTGCTCCTTTTGTTCCTCAGATCCATGGACCATTAGGGTAGGAGCAAACATTCTTACGCCAAATATATCTCTGCCTGGAGCGCGTAAGTATGCTAATTCTTCGTTGTAAATTGCAGTTCTAACAGGAGATACTCCTAATCCACCATATTCTTCAGGCCAATGCATCGTTAACCAGCCTTTATCTGCTAGTTTCCTTCTGAAATCTAAAGTTTTATCCCAATCCCAATTCTCTGGCCATCTTCCTAATCCTTCCCATGTTGGCGGTAACTCTTGTGCTACAAAAGTCCTAAGGTCATCTCTAAATTTTAGGTCTTCATCTGTGAAATTGAAGTCCACTTTTGTTCCTCTTTATTATTAGATTATTGCCCAACGGCTACGCAGGTTACAGTTCGAACTACTCCGTCTATTGTATGAATTTTTTCCGTAACTATCCCACCTACTATAGCCATATCGTCTGCTTCTATTGTGGCGATAATATCATAAGGGCCTGTTACGACATCTACGTTGCTCATGCCGTTTAAAGAATGCAGGATATCTGCTACCTCTCGTGTTTTCCCGACTGCTGTTTCAATAAGAAGGTATGCTTTTGCTAACATTGTAAACTCCGCGAAAAATATATATGAAGATTATACACTGGATATATGGATTTGTTTCTTGACATAAGAAAATTTGTTTTGCTACGATTTTCCCATGTTGATTAATATCGAGAATCATGTTTCTAGGAAAACATAACGTTTTGGGAGTTAAGTCCAAGCAAACCCCTGAAATGTTTGATAGGTATGGTCCTATAATTTTGAATGGTCTAGATGTGACAGTGCCATTTAAAAAGGATACAGAACTTTTTGATATTCATTCATATCATTTGGGTTTTTCTGATGCATATGGCCGTAGAGTTGATCCAAGTATTGGAATGGGTAAATGTTTACGACCAACGTTATGTTTGTTTGTTTGTGATGCGTTGGGGGGATCAGTTGAACAATGCTTAGATGCAGCAATATCTATTGAGTTAATACATAATTTCTCACTAATACATGATGATATTCAAGATCAAGATTCTGAAAGACGGCACAGAAAAACTGTGTGGAAAGTTTGGGGAATACCTAAGGCATTGATATCGGGAAACGCTTTACATACATTGGGGGACATGGCTACTTCCATGCAACCAAAACAAAGTGATCATAATATTGCTTTATCTAAATTGCTGACAAATGCATATATAAGCATGATTATAGGGCAGTGTGAAGATTTATCTTTTGAATCGGCAGATGATGTAAGTGTTCAAATGTACCTTGACATGATTGCAGGTAAGACAGGTGCTTTAATTCAAAGCTCTATAATGATGGGGGCTCTTTCAGCTACTAAAGAATGGGACCAAGCAAAGAAATTCGAGGAAATAGGGTTTCTTTTGGGGCAAGCATTTCAAATACGCGATGATTATTTGGGTGTTTGGGGAGATCCTGGTATTACAGGAAAGCCTATAGGTGGAGATATATACAGGAAAAAGAAAACGTATCCAGTAATACATGGCATGGAGAATGTTTCAGGAACAACTCGTAAAGATTTCAAAAAGCGTTATCGGAAAGAAGTCCTAAGCGATTATGATGTGTCTTGGATTATGGCAGTTTTAGAGGATGTAGGGAGCAGGCAGTCTACATTGGATTTTATTGAGGATATTTCTAATAGAGCCAAAATGAGTATGCTTGAGATTGGATTACCCGAGTGGGCTAAAGAGGAAATGGGATATTTGATTGAATTTTTATCAACGAGAGTTAAATGATGGAGGTTACCGAACGCATTATATTGGGTGTTGTTACTGGGGGTAATCCGTATGCAGAGAAACTATTGCAAACTTTAGATAAATCACAAAGGTATTCAAAAATAGTAGTGATTTGTCCAAAGTTAAACCCTATTCCAATACGCAACATGATCACAGTGAAACAGGCTGTTGGAAGTCCATATTATTCAGTTTTAAGAGATCATAAGGTAGATGTGTTAGTTCATCTTGGTGATGTTGGATGTAGCTCTTTGAAAGAAGAAGGTGAGGAGCCTAACGAAACTCCGATAGTGCTCGTTAAGACATTAATTGAGGCTTGTGAAAATTCAGACATAAATCATTTGATTTATGTAAGCTCAGCTTGTGTGTATTGTCCAGATAAGACTTCTTGGAGGACATTAAGTGAAGAAGATTTGGAATTATCAATTCCTGAAAGAGAATGTGATGAGCTAATCGCTGAAAAACTCATACAAGATTATATTTTTGAAAACCCTCAAATTGATATGGCTATACTAAGGACGGCCACTGTATTGGGACCCTCATCTGATAACGATCAGATACATGAATCCAATTTCTGGAGACGTATTTCATTTGTGAATTCTTTTCCTGTGCAGTTTACACATGAATATGACTTTATAGAATCAATTATTTGCTCCTTGATAAATAGAGCGTCTGGGATATTTAATATAGCATCGCAAGGAGTTGTAGCCCCTGGAGAAATAGCTGAAATTATTGGAAGGAAAAAGTGGTATCTACCCAAGATATTGCCTTTTATTGTTACAGCTTTAATAGTGAGAGCTTTGACTTTTCATAGGCTAAAATACTATGAATGGTCTTTTTTGAAATATCCCACTGTGTTATCAACTTCCAAATCAGCAGTAATGTTGGGGTTTGTTCCAGGATTCAGTTCTTCTGAAGCAGTGGTAGATTATTTGTACTCTAGTGAAGTTAAGGACATGAATGTAGAAATAACAAATGCAGAGCAGTCGGAGACTTTAGATACAGAGTAAGTTATTCTTAGTAAGATTCCTAGGTTTTTAAAGAAAAAACGAAATTAAACTTCTGTTAGATTCTGTTCTTGCTCTCCTTGAGACTTAAAATCATTATTCCATAGATCCAGTATTTCATCATCTTCCTGGGGCGTAAAGAGCGGGCATTCTAGTGATTCTACAAAGTGGTTTAGGTCCTGAAGATTTGTGATGTTTGGCAATACGCTAACTATTGTCGGTTGTTTTAGACAAAATAATATGGCGGCTTGGCTTAAAGTTCTGCCTAATTCTTCGCCGTGTATGAAGTCTATTTTTTCTACTCGTTGAAGAGCCCACTGTAGCCATTCAATACGGCGATGTGACCTATGGTCACCTTCTTTGAATACTGGAGGTTCCGTGTACTTGCCAGTCAGAGCTTCAGACGCATGAGGTACCCTAGATATGAGACCAACCTCATTTTCTTTAGCGATGGGGAAGAAAGATCTAGCTGGGTCTTGTTCTAAAATGCTGTATATAATTTGTAAAGACTTCACGTTCCGCTCAATCATTGAGGCCTCACCTTCTTCAAACCACCCAATATCTGGGCCTAAAGCCGAACCGTAATGCAATATTTTCCCTTCGGATTTCAATTCTTCAAGAGTTTCAAAAACATAGTCTTGCTCAATAGTATCTATCCTTGGGTTGTGTAGTTGATATATGTCTATATAATCAGTTTTCAAACGCTTTAAGCTTTGTTCACACGCGAATTTGATGAAATCAGGTTCGAATTTTTGAGGACGCTCTTGATGGCCGATTCTCGGAGTCTTGTCATAAAAATCGTACCCGAATTTAGTGGCAATAACGATGTCATGTCTTTTGTGTGATATATATTTAGAAAGAACTTCTTCCCCAAATCCCTCTCCATACGTGTCTGCTGTATCGAAAAAATTGATGCCTAATTCAATAGCATTCTCAAGCAGTAAGCGTTTGTCATTATCTTCGATGTGCCCCCACCAATTGGTGGCTACGGTCCATACGCCGAATCCGATTTCGGAAAGTTCTATTTCTGTTTGTGGGAGTGTTCGGTATTTCATTTGGCCTCTAGGATTTATTTTAGAATGGTTTTTATGGAGTCTATGATACTAGTCAGTTCTGAAGGGCTCAATACAGGATTTTGCTCTAAATCCAGGCTGTTATCCAGGTCAACCCAAGATTTACAACCTCCGAATGCGTCTTGATAAGGAATCGTTACAGGTGTAGTCAAGGAATGAACTTTTAAGAGCATAATTGATAAGGGGAAAGAGGGTTTCCATCTCAGTCTACTTTCAGCGTAGTCATTTGTCCAAATATGAAACTGAGAAAGGCTGTCTAATTTATTCTTGTCAGTAAGTTCAATAACTTCTACAACTTCTGCCCAAGCATTAAATATAACCGGGTCTTGGATAGTGGTGGAGTTTTGATATTTTTCTAGTTGATTTTGATAGTTAGGTTTAACTAATTCTTTAGCTTGATGCTCATATGTTGGATATAATAAAAATTTATCGTGAATTACTGTGAAATGTTTGGAGTCTTCACTGATTCCGCCTTTCCTCACAAGCATAATTTGATTCCCGTTAGTTAGCGCGTCTACAGCTACAGCCCATTCTTTAAAAGCTATTTGGCATTTAGTATGTGTAGTTACCATAGTCCCTCCTGCGTGCTCGAAGCCTATTGTATCAAAATTTAACGATGGATTTCAGATTGTTTGTGGTTATAGAAGCTATTTCTTCTACGGTTAAACCTTTTATAGCGGCTAGTTTGCTGGCAATGTCCATCAGGTGTCTTGGCTCAGTCCAGCTAGATCGATGTTTTTTAAAAGGTTGAGGGTAACAATCAGTTTCTAACACGATGTTATGAATAGGAATGTGTTTAACAGTCATCTCTAGTTCAGGTAGCCTAAGTAGAGGGCGAGCTATGGAGATGAAGCACCCAAGTTCTATGGCTTTCAGAGCAGTGATTATATCGCCTTGGAAATAATGCATTATTCCTCCCACAGAGTACACTTTTTCTTCCGAGAGTATTCTAAAAGTGTCTTCATGCGCTCCCCTAGAGTGGAATATTATAGGTTTATTGTTCTCTATTCCGATTCGAATTTGTTCCCTGAAGGCTTGCTCTTGCATCTGTTTGTCAGGAGAGCCTGGGAGATAATCCATCCCGGTTTCGCTCATGCAAACCACTTGCGGGTTGTTTTTTACTAGTTGATTTAGCGTAGATATTATTGAATCGTCGAAGAAATTTTGGACTTCCGTTGGGTGTATTCCCACCCCAGCTTTAATTAAAGGATATTGTGTGCTGAGATTGATGCACTTTTTACTGGACGCTATTGTGGTTCCAGCAGCGATTATGAGTGACACTTTTGAATCCATAGCTCTCTGCAAGATACCAGGCAGTTCTGATGAGCTATATTGATCGATATGTGTATGACTGTCGCAAAGTTTCATTTGTGTTTATGTGTTTATTGGTGTTACGGATTTTGCTAAATTAATATATAATAGCTTTTACTGTGACTTATTGTAGTCTATAGTTTTATGTAAATACAGTGGCGATTATTGATGGACTACTTGTCTGATTAAGAAGTAATAGCGAAAGATTAGGTTTTTCGTGACTGAATATGGGATTCATTCCCATTTATAATATCTTAGAGCTTTCGGAGTTCTAATTGGAGGGTTATAACATGACAACACCCAACAGCATATCTAGGCATTCAACTGACTTAGATACCGAATATAAATGGGGTTTCACCATTGATATTGATGCAGAATTAGCGCCTAAGGGCCTCAATGAGGAAATAGTACGGTTTATTTCATACAAAAAAAATGAACCCGAATGGTTATTAAAATGGAGGCTTCAGGCATTCAGGTTCTGGGAAAAACAAGTGGACAATCATCCCGAATGGGCGAATGTTGAATTTCCAAAGATTGACTACCAGGATTTGTATTATTATGCTGATCCTACTGCTGCATCTGATGGTCCAAAGAGCTTGGATGAAGTTGATCCTGAAATAATCGAAGGTTTTAATAAGCTAGGTATTCCAATTGAGGAACAGAAACAATTAGCAGGAGTAGCTGTGGATGCAGTGCTGGATAGTGTTTCAGTAGCTACTACGTATCAAGATATGCTTGAAAAAGAAGGCATTATATTTTGTTCCATAAGTGAGGCCGTTCAAAAGCATCCTGACCTGGTCAAGGCTTATTTGGGATCTGTCGTGCCGTATTCTGATAATTACTATGCATGTTTAAACTCGGCTGTGTTCAGTGATGGTTCCTTTGCATTTATCCCCAAGGGTGTTAAGTGCCCAATTGAATTAATGACTTATTTTAGAATAAATCAAGTAAACACAGGACAATTTGAACGTACATTGATAATTGCGGAAGATGACAGCTATGTTAGTTATTTGGAAGGTTGCACTGCGCCAGTAAGAAAAGAATCCCAACTCCATGCTGCAGTTGTTGAACTTGTGGCGTTAGATAACGCGGAAATCAAGTATTCAACTTTGCAAAATTGGTATCCTGGGGATAAAAATGGGCAAGGTGGCGTCTATAATTTTGTTACAAAAAGAGGGAAAGCCGCTGGAGTAAACTCTAAGATTTCTTGGACGCAAGTTGAAACTGGATCAGCTATTACTTGGAAATATCCTAGTGTAATACTTCAAGGAGACAATTCCATTGGAGAGTTTTATTCTGTGGCACTGGTAAATAATTATCAGCAAGCTGATACTGGAACAAAAATGATTCATATCGGCAAGAATACGAAAAGTACGATAGTAGCCAAAGGCATTTCAGCAGGACATGCCGAAAACACATATAGAGGCTTAGTTAAAATAAATCCTTCAGCTAAAGGAGCTAAGAATTTCACTCAATGTGATTCGCTGCTCGTTGGGGATCAATGTGGAGCGCATACGGTACCTTATATAGAAGTTAAGAATCCTACAGCTCAATTGGAACACGAGGCCACTACTTCAAAAGTAAGTGATGATCAATTGTTTTATTGTTTGCAGAGAGGTATAGGCCAAGAAGAGGCTAACTATATGATAATCAACGGTTTTTGTAGAGGGATATTTCAAGAGTTACCGTTTGAATTTGCTATGGAAGCTTCTCAATTGCTTAAGGTGAGTCTTGAAGGAACAGTAGGTTAATAATCACATATGATAAATATAAATAATTTACAAGCTAACATAGAAGAAACACAAATCTTGAAAGGTATAGATTTGGAAATTAAAGCAGGTGAAGTTCACGCAATTATGGGACCGAACGGATCTGGGAAAAGTACATTGGCAAATGTTATAGCAGGACGTCCTGAATACAGTGTGACTGAAGGTTCCGTCACATTTCAAGATAAAGAATTATTGGATATGGAACCAGAAGATAGAGCTCGGGAAGGTGTATTCTTGGCTTTCCAGTATCCTACAGAACTGCCAGGAGTAAGAGCTTGGCAATTTTTAAAGGCTGCAGCGGATTCAATCAGAGTTCATAATGGGGAAGAAGAGTATTCCGCGCGCGAGTTTGATCAGAAGTTAAAAGAATGCGTTGAACAAGTAGCAATAAATCCAGAACTTGTGAAGCGAAACATTAATGAAGGATTTTCCGGTGGAGAAAAAAAGCGTAATGAGATTCTGCAAATGACATTGCTCAATCCGAAATTGGCTATTTTGGATGAGACTGATTCAGGATTAGATATAGATGCGCTAAAAATTGTTGCAGATGGTGTTAATAATTTCCGAAATAAAGCAAATGCTGTATTGGTAGTAACTCATTATCAAAGATTATTAAATTATATTGTTCCTGATAAAGTGCACGTGTTAGTTGATGGCAAGATAGTTCAATCGGGCGGGCCTGAATTAGCTTTAGAATTAGAAGCAAAGGGATACGATTGGGTCAAAGGTGATTAAATTAGATAAGAGGTTCCGCATTGGCACAAATTGATGCAAGATATGACACATATACAAAAGACTATGAGGCTTCATTAAAAAAATCTCATAAATCAGTCCAAGATTTTAAAAGTGAAGCATGGGGTTCCTTTTGTCAAGTAGGCTTACCGATTGCTAGAAAAGGCAATGAAAAATGGAAATATACAAACGTAAGCCCTGTGTTAGAAAACAGCTATAGAATCAGACAGTCTTCAATTGAAAGTGCTATCAATGTTCAGGATTTGGGTGTTGCGGCAACAGGGAATGTTAAGCTTGTAGTGATTAACGGTAAATTATCTAAAGAAATGTCATATGGTGTGGATGATATACCTGGTATCCATGTGACGTCTTTACAAGATGCTTTGGAGACAAACTCTAAGTTTGTAAAAGAGAATCTGAGTGCACATGCTTCATATGCAGATGGATTTGTTGCGTTGAATTCAGCATTATTTGATGAAGGTTTGTATGTTGAAATAGAGGGTGATGAATCTGATGTTTTTGTGGAGATCGTTAATATAGCTACAGGGTCTGAGAGTGTAGCAAGTTATCCTAGAGTATTAGTTAATGTGAAAGAGAATGCTAAGGCATGTATTATTGAGGCGTTTTTCACCGAAGATATAACTCATCACTTCACTAATGCGGTTACAGAGATCGTTCTTGGTAAAAATTCGACTTTAAATCACGGTAAAGTAATGTTCGAAAGCATGGATTCTGTACATATGGGAGTAACCACTGTCTACCAATCAGAATCAAGTTCATTTAAGTCGGCAAATTTTTCTAAAGGATCTGATCTTGCTCGAAATGAAATGTCAGTATTGTTAGATGGCACTGAGGCAGAATGCGATATTATAGGATTATATCTAACCGTAGACAGCCAGCATATAGACACTTTGATTAATATAGATCACGCTAAACCAAATTGTTTTAGTAACATAATGTATAAAGGGATATTAGATGGGAATTCCCGAGCCGTTTTTGGTGGAGAAGTGTTAGTAAGAAAAGATTCACAAAAAACTAATGCTACTCAATCAGATAAAAACTTGATTCTGTCTGATGGAGCGGAAGTGGACAGCAAGCCTAGTTTGATGATCTATGCTGATGATGTTCAGTGTGGCCATGGTGCGACCGCAGGGAGTATAAATGACGAAACCGTATTCTATATGAGGAGTAGAGGCCTGGATGAGAGAATGGCGAGTAAATTTTTGATCCAAGCTTTTGCTAGAGAAATTATTGACCAGTTAGATGACCCTGGATTTATGGAATACATAGATAATGCCTACGAGTCATCTATACCAAACGCAATATTGAATTTAGGGTAATCGAATTGAGCCAACAACACATTAAAGAGTACGTTGGAGATAAATCCGTTGAAGAAATTCGAAAAGACTTCCCCATTCTATCTCAGAAAGTTAATGGCAAACCTTTAGTATATCTTGATAACGGTGCAACAACGCAAAAACCTTTGACTGTAATCAATGCAATATCAGATTACTACAAAGAATATAACTCAAATATTCATAGAGGTGTTCACGCCTTAAGTCAATTTGCCACTGATAAATATGAAGAAAGCAGAGGAAAAGTAAGAGCTTTTATTAATGCGGGTGCTGAAGAGGAAATTATTTTTGTTAGAGGTACCACAGAAGCAATTAATTTGGTTGCTGAGAGTTACGGTAGGAGTAATTTAAGTTCAGGTGATGATGTAATTATATCTACTATGGAACACCATTCAAATATAGTTCCTTGGCAGATGATTTGTGATAATACCGGCGCAACTCTAAAAGTGATACCAATAGATGATAATGGTGTTTTAATGTTGGATGAGTATGAGAGAATGCTCTCCAGTAACACTAAAATCGTTTCTATTGTGCATCAATCAAATACTTTAGGAACCATCAACCCTGTAAAAATGATGACCGAGATGGCACATGACAAAGGGGCAGTAGTTTTAGTAGATGGGGCTCAGTCCGCTCCCCACCTTGCTGTCGATGTACAAGAGATTGGCTGTGATTTTTTCGCATTTTCTGGCCATAAGGTTTGTGGGCCTACTGGGGTCGGCATATTATATGGGAAAAAAGACATATTAGAAAACATGAAACCTTACCAAGGTGGTGGTGATATGATCAGAAGTGTGTCTTTTGAGCACACTACTTATAATGATCTGCCATATAAATTTGAAGCAGGTACTCCCAATATAGCTGGAGGTATTGGGTTAGGGGTAGCATTAGATTATCTAGTTTCTTTAGGAATGAGTAATATAGCGGCATACGAAAAGGAATTATTATTGTACGCGCGCCAGCAACTTACAGGGATGTCTGGACTTAGAATAATAGGCAATTCAGAGCAATTTGGGGGCGTTGTATCGTTTGTAATGGAGTCTGCGCATCCTCATGATATCGGTACCATATTGGATACTGAAGGTGTTGCCATACGAACTGGACATCATTGCACGCAACCCCTGATGGATAGGTTTGACATACCTGCTACAGCTAGAGCTTCGGTTTCTTTCTATAATACAAAATCAGATATAGATGCTTTAATAGTTGCCGTTGATAGAGTATCTGAGTTATTTGGATAAAGTTCATTAGGAGGATTCATGTCTGGACTTAATGATTTATATCAAGAAATCTTATTAGAACATAATTCAAAACCTCGCAACTTTCGTGTGGTTGAACCTCACACCCATTATAAAGAAGGGTTTAATCCCCTTTGCGGTGACCGGATTCTTTTATATATGGATGTAAAAGATGATGTTGTTGTTGATATTGGATTTCAAGGTTCTGGTTGTGCTATATCTAGAGCATCTACATCCATGTTGACTGAAACCATAATGGGCCAAAAAATTGAAGATATTAATCAAGTTTTTGAAGAAGTTCATAAGATGCTTACGGAACCAGGTGCAGAATTAGATGTGAATCTGCTGGGAGACTTGGAAATGTTATCCGGGGTTACTGATTTTCCTGTAAGAATCAAATGCGCTATGTTGTCTTGGCACACATTGAAATCTTTAATAGACAATTCATCAGAACCGGTTTCAACAGAATAGTTGAGGAAATACATCCATGACTGATATATCTGAAGAATATTTCAGTAACATATATAAAGACGTAATCATGGATCATTTCCGTAACCCCAGAAACGGGGAAGCGATTGATGAATATGATTATTGCAGAGAAGAGACCAATCCATTCTGTGGCGATAAAATATCCTTCAAAATCAAATTATCTCCCGAGAGAGTGATAATTAATGTTTCGGCTGTCGCGGAAGGATGTACTGTAATAAAGGCAGCTTCAAGTTTACTAAGTGTGTTTATTGAGCAGTCATCTATTGATGAACTCCCAGGAAAGATAGAGAAATTTGAACAATTTCTTAAAAATAATGACGAGTCTGTTGGTTACCCAGAATTAGGTGAATTATCGGAACTAGGAATAGTGAGACAGCACCCTGTAAGGCTTAAATGTGTCTTACTGCCAGTTCGAGCACTGAATAATATAATCAATCAGAGTTGATTATTCTACCCAGATTTCGGACCAATAAAGGTACTCGCCCAAGTTATCATTGGGGAAAAAGTTTCTGACTGATTCGTGATGAATCCACTCAAATCTTAAAGAAGCGGAATTATACATGTAAGCTTGTTCTAAGACGTGTTCTTGAATATCGCGAATTTGTGATGCTCTTAGAAGATTATTGGGTTCAGTAGCCTGGTTTTCAATCATGCTATCTAGGGTTGTATCAGAAGAATTACTGAAGCTATATTCTCCTTTGGAATGAATAGTGGAAAATAGAAAAGTATTGATGAATTCACTAGGCGGTGTTAATCCTAGTAATATGTCAAAATCTGATGTTTTGCTGCTAAGTTCTTCCATATAAGTGTCTTTGGATAAGGATTGAGTCTGTACTGAATACTCCGAAGATTGTAAATCTTGGAGGATGTTTTCTAAGACTAATTGGTATGGAACAGGGCTATCTGCCACGCCTATTTTTAGTAAGGTATCGTTTGTTATTTTATCGGATGATTGGTTTGTTGATACAGGATCATCGAAGTGTCGTTTCCTAAGGTCTTTTTGGTTGTCTGAATAATTTTTAGTTACGATAGGAATGCCTATTCCAATTGTTGCAGGAGCGACATCACTCCTACTGTTATGTTGCCAAGGATCCAGCAGTAGAAAGATTTTTTTTCGTTTAACTAACGGTTGCATAGATTCTTTTGATAAGTTGAAAAATAGTGTTGGGCCACCGTATGAGAGCAAGGATTGAGTTGACACAAAATTATTATTAGAGTTTAGAGATATTCCTGTATTGTTTAGGATGATATCTGACTGCCCGCTGTTTGTAAGAGCTGATATTTTACGATAGGTTAAATTTTCGATGTTTTTTATGGATATGCTTTGAGATAAAGGTTTTTTATGTGAAAAATACACTGGGTTACGAACAAGTGTTAAGGAGTCTGGTGTATTGCTATGTTGAGGAAGGTGCATCCAAGGCCCAGTGCCAGTTATATTTTGTGATGAATTATGTGGGTTGCTTTTTGAGAGTATTAATTCTGGGTGGAAAACCTTGTTTTCTGTGTGCGCTAATTTAAACATCAAGTCAGAATCCAAGCGATTCAGATTTAATTCCAAGATTTGATTCTCTGGTGTATTGATTGATTCTATTGCGGATAAAGAATAATGTTTAGAATCGTGAATAATATGTTTTTTATAATGATCTCGTATGTGATTCGGTACTAACTTGTCGCCATTATGCCAGTAGATATTATCTTTAATTTTGAAACGTATTATGTTATTGGGCAGATATTCCCAGTATTCACATAAGTCGCATTCCACTTTCATGTGTGGTGATTCCTGAGCTGGATTGGTGGTTAATTTCAGGATTCGGCTGAAAATCATGCCAGGCCCTATGCTATTCTGTGCTAAGTTTTCGTAAGTGAAATCATTCAATTGGGATGACTTGGGTATCGTAACTGTGAGGTTGCCATCGAATGTAGCAGCCTTTGGAATTGGGGCAGAATAGGGAGTATGCGCTTCTGAGGGTTCAATAGAATAATTGGGTTGTTGGCAGCCTAAACTTAGAGCGGATGTTAACAAAAAGCTGCATAATATCGCTGGCTTCCATTGAGCATGTATTTTCATACATGAATTATACATACATCCCATCATGCTATGTGCGATAAATGGTTTATTTACTGCTGAATAATCCTCTGATGTAGTTAATATGCCCGATATGCTGAAAAAGTTCATTGAGGATTCGTACAAAGACGTCCGAGATAGCCATTTCAGGTCTTTGTTCTCTAGGGACTATAGTGAGGTCAGATTCTTGCAAGGAAATCAAGTAATTTAATGTGGAGTTCCTGACTTCATGTCTATATTTTAGGAGATCGGAGAAGTCCAGTTTGGGAAATGCTTTAATCTGTTCAGTGGTATGACCAAAACCATTATCGCGAGTTGGTAAATTAAAATGGGTATACCAGCTATTGGTTTCCCACAGTTCCAGTTGTTTGTTGCAAAAGAAATTGAACCACATGTCTTCTACACGACTCATGTGCCACACGATCCAGTTGATGTTGTTTGCTTCATTGAAAGGTTGCCACATTAATTCTTGATCTGTAATTTCATGTATTGATTCGGAGAAATATTGCTCTTCGTCTGTTAATGAGGCACGAATGAAATCCAAAGCGTTCATGTTAAATGGCTCCTATAAAATCATTAATTGCAGATATAAATTCCTGAGGTTTTTCTAATTGTGGAATGTGGCCACATTGAGGAATAATAATTAATTTCGAGTGAGTAATAAGATCATTAAATAATTGTCCGTAATCATTTGGAACGATTTTGTCATCATCACCCCATAGTAATAATGTAGGCATATTAATCCGATGAATCCTTTTATTGAGGCCTTTGTCGGGGATTGGCCAACAGAATTTGCCTATCGCAGCTAGAGTAATCGTTCGATTCACATTCATCAATGCTCTCTCAGATGGATCCTCGGGAATAGTGGTTTTCTTTATAGCTATTTCAGACTCACTGTTATGCCATATTAATTGTTTTCTTTCATCTGCTGTCAATATGAAGAAATCTGTAATTGGACTGGAATCAATCCAGAGACCTAATGAAGAAATCAAGGATAGAGATTTAATTTTATTAGGGAAGCAAGCAGCTAGTTCTGCAGCAATCATGCCGCCATACGAGTGTCCAATGAGGTGAACAGATTGCAGATTCAACGAATCGATTAATTCATCATAAAAGAGTACTAAGTCCCATAAATTATCTAGTGCTTCAAGTCCGGTAGAATTTGATACTCCTGGATGGGCAGGGACGTAAACCTCATACGAACTTGCGAGTTGGTCTAGATATTCCTCCCACTCAGGAAACCCGTCAGCTCCATGGATATATAGTACAGGTTCACCTGATCCACCTTTCATTATTTCTATGTTGAATTGGTTGTTCCGTACTTGGATAGTTTGCTTAGATGAGTAGTTAGTCATTTGGAGCATCCTAAAAGTTTTGTATTCTTCGGGTAATACTACTCAGAAAAGAAGCTGTAATCAATAGTAAAGAAGATTTTATTTTATTGACACTGAATAGGACAGTAAATTATACTTTTGTTCGGAATGGTAGAGATTGTTACTTAAGTTCCACAGAACCGTTCCGGTACATCCCTAACAAACAGGGAGAGACGTTTGTTTTCCTATAAATTGATTTACACAATTAAAAATGTCGGCTAAGTATATTTTCGTAACTGGCGGAGTGGTGAGTTCCATAGGGAAAGGTATCACTGTCGCTTCCATAGGAAGAATATTAAAGAATCGCGGGTTTGATATTTCCGTAATCAAACTGGACCCTTATTTGAATGTTGATCCCGGCACAATGTCGCCTTATCAGCATGGAGAAGTTTTTGTTACAGAAGATGGCGGGGAGACTGACCTGGATTTGGGGCACTATGAGAGATTCATTGACATTGAATTAAACAAGAAATCCAATGTAACAGCTGGGCAAGTTTATTTAAGTCTTATAACTAAAGAACGGAAGGGAGATTTTCTTGGAGGCACCATTCAGACTATCCCGCATGTGACTAACGAAATAAAGCATCATATCACTGATTTAGCTGAATCTTTAGATGTCGATGTGATGGTAGTTGAAGTTGGGGGAACGGTAGGAGACATTGAGGGTTTACCTTTTTTGGAAGCTATCAGACAGCTGAGGAATGATGTAGGCCGGGAAAATGTTTATTTTATCCACCTGACGTTGCTACCAAATTTGAACGTAGCTAATGAATTGAAAACCAAACCTACCCAGCATAGTGTAAGTGAACTAAGAAGTATCGGTATTCAGCCAGATGCTTTGATTTGTCGAAGTCAAGAAGAAGTTCCTGATTTTGTGATCGATAAATTGTCATTGTTTTGTGATG
>CETM01126691.1_pt1 | contig 22719 bp, 24 predicted proteins | sample 361451 | NCBI WGS metagenome assembly CETM01 (sample SAMEA2622690, study PRJEB7988) | marine metagenome | isolation source: saline water (ENVO:00002010), including
AAAATTATCTACCAGGTCAAAAAATTAGATCATGGGGTCAGTGGGCTGATTATTCTGTAATCGATCCTGATACTATGTTTCCAAGTTTAATAGATGATAGTGAAATCGAACTTGTAAATTATGTTGGTATTCTTGGCGCCAATGGATGGACCGCTTATGTAGGCGTGACTGAAACAGGTAGGGCAAAAAAAGGTGATACTTTTGTGGTTTCTGCTGCTGCAGGTTGTACAGGTTTATTAGTTGGGCAAATTGCAAAAATTATAGGATGTAGGGTTATTGGTATAGCTGGAACTGATGAAAAGTGTAATTTGATATGTGAAGATTTTGGTTTCGATGCAGCTATTAATTATAAAAAAGAGGATGTATCAAATCGACTAAAAGACTTATGCCCAGAGGGTATAAATGTCTACTGCGATCATGTTGGTGGTCCTATTGCCGAGGCAGTTTATGATAATATGGCATTATTTGGAACTATTGCTATCTCAGGATTACTTGATTATTACAGTTCTTCAAAAAGATCACCTGGACCAAAGAATTATGATCTTATTCTTATGAAAAGACTTCGTGTTGAAGGTTTCTTCTCTCCTGATTTCTATCACAGAGAAGAGGAATTTAACCCAATATTGAAAAATTGGATAAATGAAAATAAAATAAAATTACCATTTCAAATTACAAAAGGTCTGAATAAACTCCCTGAAGCTTACCTAAAACTCTTTGAAGGTGGAAACATTGGTAAAGTAGTTGTCGAACTTTAAAAGAATTTTTTAAATAAATTTCCTATTGAAAAAATATAACAATTTACCATTTATATAATGAAGATGCCTTTTACAGGGTCTTCATTTGTTAAACTTGCTTTTTAAAGGAGTATAAAATGAGAACGACTTTTGACACAATTTGGAGAGATTTATCTCCATTCACTATTGGTTTTGATAGAACCTTCGATACATTATCTTTACTAGCTAAAAATCAGGCTCAGAATGTTAATTATCCACCTTACAATATAAGGAAATTATCGGATAACAAATACAGTATTGAGTTAGCTTTAGCTGGTTTTGAAGAAAAAGATATTGATATTGAAGTTGTTGGTGAAAACCTTGTCATAACAGGTAAGAGACCAGATGATTCGAATGATAATTTGGTTCACCAAGGATTAGCAGCAAGGAATTTCAACAGAAAATTTGTTCTTTCAGACGATATGGTCGTAAAAGGTGCGGCTCTTTCAAACGGAATATTATATGTTGGTCTTGAGAGAGTAATACCAGATCATAAAAAACCAAAAAAGATTAATCTTACTTCAAAAGAAAATCTTTTAAAAAATTAATGTCAAAAGGGGGTTTTAAAACCCCCTTTTTTTTATAATTTGCTAGATACTTTGAAAAAAATATATAAGCTGAAGCTATTAATTTTTCAAAGTGAATAATGTCATCAATAACTGAAAATCCTTCTAATAGTATGAGAAATTATGTTTTAGGCATATTGGTTGTAGTATACACATTTAATTTTATCGATCGTCAAATTTTATCAATTCTTCTAGAATCGATTAAAAATGATTTGAAACTGTCTGATACCTCACTTGGTATGTTAACAGGTTTTGCCTTTGCATTATTTTACGCAACATTAGGTATTCCAATAGCAAAATATGCTGATTATGGAAATAGAAGGAATTTAATTTCCCTTGCAATTGGAGTTTGGAGCTTTATGACTGCTCTTTCTGGACTTGCTCAAAATTTTTTTCACTTACTAGTTGCTAGAATTGGTGTTGGTATCGGTGAAGCTGGTTGTAGCCCACCTGCTCACTCTATGATATCTGACTACTTCCCATCAAATGTAAGATCTACAGCATTGGGAGTTTATTCCCTCGGTATTCCATTTGGAATAATGTTTGGTTTATTTGCAGGCGGCTGGATTAATGAATATTTTGGTTGGAGAATAGCCTTCTTTGTAGTTGGTATACCTGGAATTATATTGGCAATAATATTTCGTTTCACTGTACAAGAGCCGAAAAGAGGTCAAGCTGAAGGTAGGGCTGATACTAAAGATCAACCTAGTATAATGGAAACTGCTAAATATCTATTAAGAAAAAAATCATTTAGACATCTTGCTTTTGGAGCTTCTCTTGCTGCTTTTGTAGGTTATGGCGCGATAACATGGCTTCCTTCTTTTTTCCAGCGATCATATGGAATGCAGACAGGTGATGTTGGTTGGTTTCTTGGTTTAATTTTAGGTATACCAGGTGGTTTGGGTATTTTTTTAGGTGGCTACTTATCAGACTATTTTGGTTCGAAAGATGTAAGATGGTGTCTATGGATAGTTGCTCTAGCAATGTTTATTACAACACCTCTCTATTATATGGTTTATCTCAGTCCAACAGCAAATATTTCTTTTTTATGGCTAATAATCCCAATTGCCCTGGGTAATTTTTATCAGGCTACAACTTTTAGTCAGACACAAGGGGTTGTTGAGTTAAGAATGAGATCAGTTGCCGCGGCTATTTTATTATTTATCATTAATATTATAGGATTAGGATTTGGACCTCAGGCTGTTGGTATTTTAAGTGATTATTTAAGTGATGATTATGGAAAAGAGTCTTTAAGATATAGTTTAATGATTTTAACAACATTTAAATTATGGTGTGCTTTCCATTATTATTTGGCTGGTAAGCATTTAAAGAATGATCTTGTTACAGAATAAATATTAATTAGGTTTTTTGAGAAATAAAATATTTGTCTTACTTTTATAAGAAATATAATCCTCATTAGTTCCCCACTTTTCTTCTGCAGCTTTTTCAAGCATTGGTACGCCACTAACATGAGCAAGAAGATAATAAATAAAAATAGGTGAAATTAATGCTAAATAATCCCAATTCTTAAAAATCGGAAACGCAATAATAGCAATACCAATCCATAATAATATTTCACCAAAATAGTTTGGGTGTCTTGACCAAGCCCACAAGCCATTTGAAATAAACTTGTCATTATTGCCTGGGTCTTCTTTAAATCTTTTCTTTTGATTATCTGCAACTACCTCAATTATAAAACCAGATAACCAAACCAAAAAACCTATAATACAAAATAAATAATCACTAAAACTTAATTCATTTGCAAACTTACTTGTTACAGCAACCATTCCTGCAATATAGCTCAGATAAACCCATAATGCGGACAAATTCCATGTTAAAAAAAACCAAAAGAAGTTCTTTTTCATTTCTGTAAATCGAGTATCTCTTCCAGTTCTCTTTACTCGACTAAATAAAAAAGACCCAAGTCTTAAAGACCATATAGCGACCAAAGAGCAAATAAGGAAAGCATAAAAATCTCGTACAACAAAAATTAGAAATAATGATAAACTTACAAAGGTAAAACTCCCTATTGCATCAAAATAATGTTCAGTTTGGAATAAATATCCGTGAATAAAAAATATCCAATGAATTAAATATGAATAGAGAAAACAAACAAGTATTAGAGGCATACCGTAAAAATCAATACTGTTTTGACTTACACCTATTGTGATTGTAATTCCAATAATCAAAGATATTAATGTTCCCAATATTGATGTTTTTAATGGCATCTACTTTTCCTTTATAAACTTAACTACTTCGTCAATTACCGCTGGGTAAACCTCTTTGTCCCATCTGTAAAACTGATGACCCTTATCTTTCCACCTAGAGAGCGTAATGTCATTACCTTTTGATTTCATATCATTTGTAAAATCTTCAATAATTGAAATTGGTATCGTTTTGTCATTTGTACCGTGAAATATAATAGATGGAGGTAAATTTTCACTAACATAATTAGATGGTGAAAGCTCTATTGATTTTCCTTCAAAAAGCTTTTTTAAATAAAACCAAAATTTTGTTCTTCTCTCGCTTGTGCTATTTGGTAACTCAAAACCACTATCAAAGAAAGTAGTATTAATTGCCGGATTAAAAAATATTAACGCTTTAATACTGCTAATAACTTCATTATTATCATCGGGAATCATTGCTAAAGATGCTGCAAGGTGACCACCTGATGAGCCTCCTCCAACCATTACATGATTTTTGTTAATGTTTAATAATTCTGCATTATCTATTACCCATTTATAAGCATCTCTTGCATCAAGCATTGAATCCTTAACTTTTGAATTGTGTTTCAAGGCCAATCTATAGTCTGCACTTATACAAGTTATTCCGTTTTTAGAAATATCTCTGCAAATCTTAAATAATGAATATGAAGAGCCAAAAGCCCAGCCACCACCATGAAAAAGTAAAACACTGGAGTCAGATTTTTTTTCTATCGGATTAAAAATAAATAATTTCAGCTTTATTTTATCAAATTTAGAATAAACATAAGTTTCATCGGGTCTATTAAAATAATATAAAGATCCATATACAACCTTATCAAAAAAATGTCCTATAAAAGGCATTTGCTTAGGTTTTGATAATCCAAGATAAACAAGAAAAATTGCTATAGAAATTACTGGAACTAATAAGATGATCATGGTTTTTTTCATAATAATTAATCAATTATTTAAGATAATTATTTAATCTTTCAAGAGCTTCAATAAAATCTTCTTTAAAATTCTGTACAACTGTACCTGCAGACAATGAATGATTCATTAGACCAACACCTTGACCAACCCAATAAGTAGCTAATTGTTTTGCCCCCTCATGACCTCCTTGAGATAGCTTATCAATTTTTCTTAATGCTGGTTCGCTTACTAGGGACTGAAGAGGCATTGGAAGTGGTTCAGGTCCTTCATTTTCCCAAGCATCTGTCCAAGGTGATCTAAGTTGTCTAGAAAATTTACCTGTTCTACTTCTTGATCGAACAGTATCTCTTGAAGAAGCAGCCAACATCTTTTCTTTCACTACTGGATTTGTCTCCGCTTCAGATGTAGTGAGCCATACAGAACCACACCAAGCGCCATCTGCTCCCATTGACATAGCAGCTGCCATTTGGCTACCTGTTGTTATTCCTCCAGCAGCCAAAATAGGAACATCTTTAATATCTTTAATTGCATTATATACTTCAGGTACCAAGACCATTGTTGAAACATCACCACAATGACCACCTGCTTCACCACCTGCAACTACTAATATATCAACACCAGCTTCAACTTGTTTGATTGCATGTTCTTTTGCACCAACTAAAGCCGCAACCGCAACATTATGTTCTTTACCAAGATCTAACATTATTTTTGGGGGAACACCTAATGCATTAGCAATAAGTTTAATTGGATGTTTCATAGCAACTTCAAGAGCGCTTTCAGCTCCCTCTTCGGATAAGTTCCTACCAAATTGTATAGAGCCTTGTCTTATTTCATCATTTTTTTCAATTTCAATATCATACGAATCAAGAATTGAATTTGCAAAAGTTTTATGTTCCTCAGGAACAGCTTTAATTATATCTTCTGTTGAAATTTTTTTTCCTTTTCCTTCGTATTTATTAGGAACAATTAGATCAATTCCGTATGGCATACCTTCAATATGATCATCAATCCATTTTAGTTCTTCTTCAAGTCTTTCAGGTGGGAGATTAACCGCCCCAAAAACACCCATTCCTCCAGCCTTAGAGACTGCTACTACCACATCACGACAATGTGAAAATGCCAGAAGAGGAAATTCAATGTCTAACATATTACATATTTTGGACTGCACGATAAATACTCCTTTTTATTAACTAAATATTTCTTGAGAAAGAGATCTCGCCATCATCAATTCGTCCGTATCTAATTTGAAAAATATCTTTGAGGAAATTTTGATTATTTCTCCAAGGCGCTTTTTTTCCTTGTTGAGGAAAAATATTTAATGATCTTCGAATATACCCAGAAGTAAGATTTAAATAATCTGGATCAGTTTCTATTTGAACTTTAGATTGCGGACAAACAACATTATAATTATTTTTTTTCATATGATTAATTATTCTGCAAACATACTCAGATGTTAAATCGGCTCCAAGGGTCCAGGACGCATTTGTATAACCAAATGTACTTGCTAAATTAGGAATGCCACTATACATCATGCCTTTATAGGTTACAGTTTTAGAAATATCTACAGAACTATTATCAACCATGAAATCAACAGTGCTTAACATTTCTAAGTTTAGTCCAGTTGCGGTTATGATAACATCAGCTTTTAATTCTTCACCTGAGTTTAGTAAAATTCCTGTTTCAGTGATGTTTTTAATATGATCAGTTACAACTGAAGCTTTTCCATTTTTGATTTGTTCAAAAAGATCTCCATCAGGCACTAAGCACATCCTTTGATCCCAAGGATTATAATTTGGAGTAAAATGAGTCTTTACATCAAAATCATTGCCCAATCTTTTCTTAACTTCTCTTATGATTGCATTTTTGACACCCTTTGGATATTTCTTGCAAAGACGAAAGTAATATTGCTGCCTTAATATGTTTCTCCATCTAATAATCCAATATGCTAATTTTAATGGCAAATAATCTCTTAAACTATTTGCTAGTTTATCTTTTTCAGGGGCTGCAACAACATAAGTTGGGGATCTTTGAAGCATAGTTACATGCTCAGCCTTTTTTGCCATTTCTGGAACAATTGTAACAGCTGTGGCTCCGCTTCCAATTACTACTATTTTTTTGCCAGAATAATCAAAATTCTCATCCCATTTTTGTGGATGAATAACATCTCCATTAAAGTCCTCAATTCCCTCAAATTTTGGAGTATAACCTTCTTTATAACTATAATAACCTGAGCACATAAATATAAAGTTACAAGAAATTTGTGACATATCTCCCGATTTCTTATCTTCAATGTCTACAGTCCAAGAATTTGAAGTACTGGACCAGTTAGCTTTTTTTACATATTTACCAAATCTTATTTTATCTTTCAGATTAAATTCCTCTACAGTTTCGCCTAAGTATTTCAATATTGAAGGCGCATCTGCGATAGCCTCTTGTTCTTTCCAAGGTTTAAAATTATATCCAAGAGTGTACATATCTGAGTCAGAGCGAATGCCAGGATATTTAAATAGATCCCAGGTTCCACCAATTTTATCCCTACCTTCAAGAATTACAAAATTGGCGTCAGGACATTTATTTTGTAAATGATAGCCAGCACCAATACCAGAAATACCTGCTCCGACCACTAAAACATCAATTTTTTCAGTCATTATTACCTAAATTGTTTATTTTCAATGTATTTACAATTATATAGCAATCACACCACCGTCAACTGAAATTGAGTCTCCTGTTGTAAAGGCTGATTCTTCAGAGGCTAAAAATAAAACAGCGTTTACAACTTCATCAGGCTCTCCAATTCTATTCATAGGGTGTGAAGCCGCAAATTCAGAGATCTGTTGGTCAGCATTTTCTGCAGATTCAACATATCTTTGCATCATAGGAGTATTTATAGCTCCCGGCTGAACAGCATTACATCTAATTTTATAACCCATTTCAGCACAATGAAGCGCAACCGTTCTTGTTAATACCAAAACCCCCGCCTTACTATAATTATAAGCTACTACAAATGGTTTTGGCCTTGTTGCTAAAGAAGATGCAAAATTTACTATCGTTCCCTCACCGTCTTTCATTGCTTTTACGGCAAATTGACAACCTAAAAAAACTGAAGTTCCATTTATAGCATGTACTCTATTCCAATGATCGATTGTTTCATCTTCAATAGTTGCAGGTTCGCTTATTCCTGCAGCATTTACAACTGAGGTAATTTCATTAAATCTTGAGCCAAGATGATTTTCGAGATTAATCCAGTCTTCCTCTTTAGATACATCGGCCTTAAAAAACTCACAAGAATCTCCAATTTCTTCTGCAACATTCATTCCTAGTTCTTCATTTAAATCTAGTGTAATAACTGAACCACCCTCTTCAACAAATCTTTTTGCTGTTGCGGCGCCCATTCCAGAAGCTCCACCAGAAATAATTGCAAACTTATCTTTAAACCTAGACATATATCACTCCTCAATTAAATTATAACCAATATAAAAACTTAAATTTTTATTTTAATCAAATTAAATTATGAAATGCTTTTTAAATGTTATTGTTATATTATTGATAAAAGAGGTAACGCCATGAACGATACAAAAAAAATCTTCGAAACTTATTGCGATTTTGTAACTAAAGTCACAAGTGAACCAAGTTTAGATATCGACTCTCTAAAAAAATCGATAGAAAAAATTCAAAATGGATCAGAAATTGATGCTCCAAGAATACTTACAGCTGCACTTGGATTAAGCAGTGAATCTGGCGAATTCACAGAAATTGTAAAAAAAATATTTTTACAGGGTAAACCTGCTGATAAAGAAAATGTTTTTCACATGAAAAGAGAGCTTGGAGATATTATGTGGTACTGGGTTACGGCTTGTATGGCTCTTAAATTAGATCCAACAGAAGTAATACTTGAAAATCAAAAAAAACTTGAAGCTCGATATGGAGAAAAATTCACTGTAAATCAAAGTGAGGTTAGAGCAAAAGGCGATCTATAAAGCTTAATGGATTTTAGTTTAAAATTACCATCATCTTATACAGATTGGAGAGAGTATTTTTTATTCAGGTACAAAATTCTTAGAAAACCAATAAATTTGGATAGAAATACCACCCGCGACAATCTGGAAAAAACTAGCTTTCATATTATGGCTATGAACAAAAAAAATAAAATTATTGGTGCTGGGAGATTACATTTTATTAACTCAAATGAATCTCAAATAAGGTATATGGCTGTTGATAATAAATTTCGAAAAATTGGAATAGGCAGAGAAATTGTTAATAAACTTGAGGAATATTCGATAGCTAACAATCGAAACATTATCATTTTAAATTCAAGGGAGAGTGCAGTTAATTTTTATTTGAGGCTAGGTTACAAGAACTTAGGAAAAATTGATGTTGGAATTAATATAAAACACTTTCATATGAAAAAAATATTCAAAAATTATCTTTCCAAGACCTTATAGTAGCTAAAACATCAACATCGTTGAGCTTTGATTTAGAGGAATATATTTCTGCACTTTTTCTAACCTCTAATTCAGATGATCTTAAAAATGGATTAATGCTTAACTCCTTTTCAATTGTAGAAGGCAGTGTATATTCGTCTTTGTTTCGCATTTTTATAACTTGACTATAATATTTTAATAAATCTTCATTTTTTGGTTCAACTTCTATTGCAAATTTTAAATTACTTAATGTGTATTCGTGAGTGCAATAAACTTTTGTTTTTCCTGGAAGTGAGGACAGCTTTTTTAGGGAATGGAACATTTGATCAGGGGTCCCCTCAAATAATCGACCACATCCTCCAGAAAATAGAGTATCGCCACAAAATAAAATCGGCTTATCTTGATCAGAAAAATATGAAATATGATCGAGAGTGTGTCCTGGTGTCTCAAAAATAGAAAAAATTTTACCAAAAATTTCTATATTATCATTTTCGCTAAGCTCATCTGTTATACCCTCAATATGCCCCCCTTTTGGACCAAAAACCGAAATAGAATTATCTTTTGTTAAATCTAAAATACCACCTGTATGATCAGGGTGCCAATGAGTAATAAGTATTGAGCTTAAATGAAGATTGTTTTCCTCAGAAAATTTTTTTACTGCATTTGCATCACCTGGATCCACAGCCACAAATTGATCTTTTTCAACAATTAACCAAATATAGTTATCGGTAAAAGCAGGTATCGCAAAAACTTTCATAATATTTCCTAGTAATATAATAATATAAAGTTTACAAGCTTTCTAAAGGAAATCCATATGAATAATAATATATTAGGCATTTTACTCTCAATATTGTGCATATTGCATTGCGCACTTCCTTTTTTAGCTCTTGCAACTAGTCTTAATTCAATTTCAATTTTTATTGAATATTCAAAAATCATTCATATTTTTTTATTTATAATGGTTTTTGTAGTTTATTTAACAGTTTTCCCTTGGAGTTATGTTAATCAAAAAAGATTATCAATTTTAATTTTAGCATCATCAGGGGTTTTAATGCTTTTCTTTGCACTTTTTTTTGAGGGATACTCTGAAACAGTAACCACTTTAATTGGTGCTTTATTATTATTGTTTGCTCACTATAATCGTCTACAAACAAAACTATAATTTAAGGATATAAAAGTTTTGTTACCCATCGACCGGATTTTAATTTATACTCAACCCTATCATGCAATCTACCATCACCTTCTAACCAAAACTCAAAACAGTCTGGATACACACAATATCCATACCAATGTTTTGGTCTTGGAATTTCTTTTCCTTGATATTTTATATCCAAATCGTCAAATTTAACTTTTAAATTCGACTTATTTTCTAGAACCTTAGATTGCTTTGAGGCCCATGCTCCGATTTGAGATTTTCTATTTCTTGATTGAAAATATGTATCACTATCCTTGGAGCTAATTTTTTTGACTTTACCACTTATTAGCACTTGTCTTTCAATCGACTTCCAATAAAAATTTAAAGAAACATTTTTGTTTTTAGCAATGTGATTACCTTTTCTACTATTAGAATTTGTAAAGAAGACAAAACCATCTTCCCGTATTTCTTTCATTAAAACCATTCTTGTTCTTGGTTTATTAAATGATCCAACTGTTGATAAAGCCATTGCATTTGGATTACTTATTTCATTGCTCTTTGCTTTTTTGTACCATTTTTTGAATAAAACAAACGGATTTTGTTCAATTTTTATATTATTTTTAATTAAGCTCATTTTAATTTTTTCCTTAAAAGAAAACATAAATCAGGTTATAAAATCGAATGTTAATCTATATTTCATTATTTTATACTTATAAAAATAATCAAATAAAAACAAACTAATATGACCAAATATGGAAAATAAAACAAATTTACTTCTTGGAAAACGCGGACTTGTTATGGGTGTGGCAAACAACCGTTCAATAGCTTGGGGCATAGCAAAAGCATGTTGTGAACATGGAGCAGAAATTGCACTCAGTTATCAGGGTGAAGCAATCAAAAAGAGAGTTGTTCCTTTATCAGAGGAATTAAATTCTGCACTCATTGTTGAATGCGATGTTTCTGTGCCGAAAAGTATTGACGAAATGTTCGAAAAAATTAGTGAAAAATTCGACTCAATAGATTTCTTAGTGCACGCAGTTGCTTTTTCAGACAAAGATGAACTAAAAGGTAGGTACATAGAAACAACCCAAGAAAATTTCATCAATACAATGAATATTTCCTGTTATTCTTTTACTTCTGTTTCACAAAAAGCAGAAAAGCTCATGAAAAATGGTGGATCAATTCTTACTTTAACTTATTACGGTTCAGAAAAGGTTATGCCACATTATAATGTAATGGGTGTAGCTAAATCAGCTCTTGAAACTAGCGTTAGATATTTAGCTAAAGATTTAGGAAAAAAGAGCATAAGAGTGAATGCGATTTCAGCTGGACCTATTAAAACGCTTGCTGCATCTGGAATTGGTGATTTTAGATATATATTGAAATGGAATGAATATAATTCTCCCCTTAAAAGAAATGTTTCTATCGATGAAGTTGGAGGATCAGCCGTATATTTAATAAGTGATCTATCGTCAGGAGTTACGGGAGAAGTACATCATGTAGATTCAGGCTACAATATAATTGGTATGAAAGATGAAGAAGCGCCAGATATTAGCGTTGTAGAGGATTAGTTATGTCTCATAATACATTTGGAAATATTTTTAAGTTTACTACCTGGGGTGAGTCTCATGGTAAAGCTATTGGGTGTGTGGTTGACGGAGCCCCTCCAATGATTGAATTGGTAGAAAAAGATATTCAATTTTGGCTAGATAAAAGAAGACCGGGACAAAATCAATATACAAGCCCAAGAAATGAACCCGATAAAGTTGAAATACTATCTGGTGTTTATGAGGAGGAAGGAGTCCAATATACAACTGGTACCCCTATTTCTATGATAATTCATAATAAAGATCAAAACTCCAGTGATTATGATGATACAAAAGAAAAATTTAGACCTGGTCATGCAGATTACACATATTTAAGCAAGTATGGCATCAGAGACCCTAGAGGAGGCGGTCGACAATCTGCACGCGAAACTGCCATGAGAGTTGCTGCCGGTGCTATTGCAAGAAAGATTATTCCTGAAATTGAAATAAAAGGAGCCCTCGTTCAGTTGGGGGATTTAAAAATCGATAAAACAGAATGGGATGATAATTTTATAAATGAAAATCCTTTTTGGTGTCCTGATAAAACCTCAATTAAAAGTTGGGAAGATAAAATTAATTCTCTTGTGGATGAAGGAGATAGCTGTGGAGCAATAATTGAAATTATAGCTAAAAATGTTCCTGTTGGATTAGGTGCACCAGTTTATGGAAAGCTTGATTCGGATTTAGGCTCTGCAATCATGAGTATAAATGCAGTAAAAGGCGTTGAAATCGGAAACGGTTTTGAATCTGTTAACTTAAAAGGTAGTGAGAATGGTGATGAAATGAGAATGAAAAATAATAAACCAGTTTTCCTATCTAATAATTCTGGAGGCATTCTTGGAGGAATATCTTCGGGACAAGATATTATTATAAGATTTGCCGTTAAACCTACATCCTCTATCAAAAAAAAGAGGAAAACAGTTGATAAATCTCAAACCGATACTGAAATAACCACAAGAGGAAGACATGATCCTTGCGTAGGCATTAGAGCGGTTCCTGTAGGAGAGGCAATGGTTGCATGTGTTTTGGCTGATCATTTCTTAAGAAATAGAGCTCAAATTGGAAACTAAGGCTTAATAACTTTAAATTCATTATTATTTATTCCAAATACTCTTAATGCTGTTTTAACAATATTTTCAGAATTTAATCCTGCTTGAGCATACATATCATTCGCGTCACCTTGCTGAATAAAAATATCTGGTAAATATAAATTCCTTACTTTAAATCCATTATCAAGAATTCCTCTCTCAGCCAGATGCATTAAGACATGAGCACCGAAACCACCGGACGAGCCTTCTTCAATTGTAATCATTAATTCATGGTTTTTTGACAAATCCTTAATTAAATCCGCATCTAATGGCTTTGCAAATCTTGCGTCTGCTATTGTGCAAGAAAGACCCATCGAATCAAGAATATCTGACGCTTTTTTTACTTCCTCAATGCGAGTTCCAAGGTTCAAAAGGGCAATCTTTTCGCCTTTTTTTATAATTTTTCCTTTTCCAATTTTTAATGTCTCAATCTTATCAGGCATATCTAAGCCAAAAACATTACCTCTAGGATATCTAAATGATATTGGTCCTGAACTATGTTCGGCTGCAGTTTTAACCATTCTTGCTAATTCTATTTCATTGGAAGCAGCCATAACTACAAAATTTGGTAAAATTGATAAATAAGCCAAATCAAAGCTACCTGCATGAGTTGGTCCATCTGCACCAACTAAACCTGCTCTATCTATTGCAAATTTTACGGGAAGATTCTGAATAGCTATGTCATGGATTATTTGATCATATGCTCTCTGAAGAAATGTTGAATAAATTGTTGCAAAAGGTTTGAGTCCTTCAACAGCGAGGCCTGCAGAGAATGTAACTGCATGCTGTTCAGCTATACCAACATCAAAAAACCTGTTTGGAAAAACTTCTTTAAACTCATTAAGTCCTGTCCCTGATGGCATTGCCGCAGTGATAGCTACAATATCTTTATCGTTTCTGGCACAGTCAATTAAAGAGTTGGAGTAAACTTTAGTAAATGAAGTGTTTCTTTTTTTTGGTTTTTCTTGCTCACCGGTTGCTATATTAAATTTTGTAACTCCATGAAATTTTTCATCTGAGTCTTCCGCAGGTTTATAACCTTTTCCTTTTTGAGTAACCACATGTATTATGACTGGACCATTATCAGCATTTTTTACATTACGAATAACAGGAAGTAAGTGATCTAAATTATGTCCATCAAGAGGCCCAACATAATAAAAACCCAATGCCTCAAATAGGGTTCCATTTCCTGCAATTAATCTCGTAATTTCTTCAGCTTTTTTTGCACCTTTTTCTAGTGATTTAGGAAGTTTTTCTATTACTTGTTTAGCAAAATTTCTTAATCCCAGATATGTTCCGCCAGATATTAATTTTGCTAAATATGCGCTCATAGCCCCAGCAGGAGGAGCAATTGACATATCATTGTCATTCAATATCACAATTAATTTTGATTTCTCTGCACCAGCATTATTAAGCGCTTCATAAGCTTGACCAGCGCTCATAGCACCATCACCAACAACACAAACTACATGGTTATTCCTTTTTTTCAAATCTCTGCCAATTGACATTCCTAGTCCAGCAGAGGCTGCTGTTGAACTATGACCAGCGCCAAAATGATCGTATTTACTTTCATCTCTTTTTGTGAAACCAGATAAACCACCTTTTTTTCTTAAAGTTGGCATTTGATCTCTTCTACCTGTCAAAATTTTGTGGGGATAACTCTGATGCCCAACATCCCAAATTATTTTATCTTTAGGAGTATCAAATATTTTATGTAGAGCAATAGTAAGCTCAATGACACCAAGGCTTGCTCCTAAATGCCCACCTGTTTTTGAAACTTTTTCAATAACATCGTATCTTAATTCTGATGCTAGCTCTCTTAGCTGTTCATCATTTAATTCATCTAAATCTTTAGGTGAATTAATTTTATTTAGATATTTAATTTCTACTTTGTTCATGTACTAAAATTTTCTCGATTTTATAAAATCTAATGCATTTATAAAAACTTCTGGTAATTGGTCAAATATATTTAGAGAATTAATTGCTTTTTTACTAAATTCCTGGGCTATTTCAAGAGATTCCTCAATACTATAAAAGTTTAGGTATGTTTTATTTTTATTGATTTCGTCTTTTCCAAGAGTTTTTCCAATATTTTCTGAATTACCAACCTTATCTAAAACATCATCTATAATTTGAAAAGTAATTCCAAGATTTTTTCCATACATTTCGAAAGCTTTTATTTCATTGCTGTTAGCCTTACCTATAAGTGCTCCAGATTGGCATGAAAAACTAAATAAATTAGCAGTCTTAAGATTGTGCATCATATTAACTTCATTAATGGACAATTGATTTTTTCTAGAACTTATGTCTATAATTTGACCTCCGACCATTCCAACTGGACCTATTTTATTTGAAAGATAATTGATAAGCTTTATTTGTTTATTTGCATCAATATCCTTCATTTTATCTGATAATATTTCAAAAGCTAAGGACTGGAGTGCATCTCCTGATAAAATTGCTGTAGACTCGCTAAATTGCCTATGATTAGAAGGTTTATTTCTTCTAAAATCATCATTATCTAAAGCAGGTAAATCGTCATGAATTAGAGAATAAGTATGAATCAATTCAATTGCTGAAGCTAAATTAAATGCATTAGACTTATCAGCACCAAAAAAATTAGCAATCTCCCAAGAGAGATAACCTCTAATTCTTTTTCCAGAACCGATGGATGAATATAAAATCGATTCTTTTAGTTCGTTTTCAATATTTATTTTTTTATCAATTAATTTATAAAGATGTTTATCTATCTTTGAAGCAAATGTATTTAATTGATTTAAAAATTGGCTCATTAGAGATTATTCATCTTCATATGGCTCAGAAGAGAAATCTCCGTCTGGTTGAGAAACTATTTTATCAACTTTTAATTTAGCGGATTTTAATTTTTCTTCGCAATGTTCCTTAAGCAAAGTACCTCTCTCATAAATATCTATTGAGTCCTCAAGATCAATATCACCTTGCTCAAGTTTTTCTACTATTTCTTCTAATTCTGAGAGAGCTTGTTCAAATGTTAATTCTTTTATTTCTTTAATTTTATTCATACTAAATCACCATAAATCATAATTTATAATACTTAATTATACCATCATCATCAGTTTCTGATCCTAATAGTCCTCTGTGTATTAAGCAATTTAAATGAGCGATACTCTCTCCTGTAGCCATTAACAAAACATCATTTGTTATTTTTCTTTTAAAAAGAACTGAAAAAACATCGACTGCCATTTTGGGTTCAGCGCAATATTCTAATAGTCTAGTTAAATTCCTTTCATGACCATCAATTAAGTGATCAAGTCTTTCATGGAGACCCCTAAAAGGCTCATTATGAGAAGGAAGAACAAGTACATCATTGTTTACCCTTGATTTAATATATTTACAGCTCTCAATCCAATCATTTAAAGGATTCGAATTTGGCTCAGTAGGGAATACACTAACATTTGATGTAATTTTTGGAAGAACTTGATCACCTGATATAAATAGTTTTAGTTTTCTATTATATAGGCAAATATGCTCAGGGCAGTGACCACTCCCAACTACAATCTCCCAATCATATTCCCCAATTCTAATTTCATCATAATCTTTTAAACGATTATAACTATCTGGAATCTTCGAGATAGCGCTACCAAATCCGCCAAATTTCTCGGAGTAGGAGTCAAGTTCATCTTCTGAAAAACCGGCAGACCTATAAAGAGATTTTCCTTCCTCGGGTGCTTCTCTTCCAGTATCACTTACTAACATTCTACACATAAGATAATCTGATCTCGACATATATAAAGGTGCAGAAAACTTTTTATTTATCCAACCTGCAAGACCAATGTGATCAGGATGTAAGTGAGTAACAATAACTTTGTTAACTTTTTGTGAACCCATATCACCTGAAAAACAGGATCGCCAATTGGATTTTATTTCCGCACTAGCAACGCCAGTATCAACTATTACCCAGCCATCATTATCTTTTAGAACCCATAAATTAATGTGATTTAGTACAAATGGCAGGCTCATTCTTACCCAAAAAACACCATCACTAATTTTTAACATTCTTCCTGGTTGTGGAAGAGTGTCATATGGGTATACTAAGCTATGAGCGCCTTTAGTATTTTTTTCAACTAATTTATCCATAGTTACTAAGTAGAATATAAATTTAAAAATGACTACAATAAAAAAAATAAACAAATCCAATCTTAAGCTGGCAGTTAAGTTTCTTAATGAGGGAAATCTTGTTTCTTTTCCAACTGAAACGGTTTATGGACTTGGTGGTGACGCAACAAATAATTTGTCTATAGCTAAGATTTATGAAACTAAAAATAGACCTATATTTAATCCTTTAATAATTCATTTTTCTTCTTTTGATCAAATTAGAGAAAATTGTGAGATAAATAATGATGTAAAAAAATTAAGTGATCTTTTTTGGCCCGGTCCTATGACTATTATCTTAAAAAAGAAAAAAGAAACAAAAATATGTAAATTAGCAAGCGCAGGTTTAGATACAATTGGAGTAAGAATCCCCAACAATAAAACAGCGCTAGAGTTAATTAGATTATTTAAAAAACCTTTAGCCGCTCCTAGCGCCAATACATCGACGTCCCTAAGCCCAACAGAAGCAAACCATGTTTATGAATATTTTAAAAATGATAAAAATTTATCAATTATACTTGATGATGGCTCAACTAAAATTGGTCTTGAAAGCACAATTTTGCGTCTTGTTAATGATGACATTCAAATATTAAGGCATGGGGGTATTTCAACAGAAATAATAAAAGAGAATTTTCCCAATAAAAAAGTTAATGATAATAAAAAATCTTTTAAAAAAGTTATTGCCCCAGGAATGTTAGCTAAACATTACTCTCCAACTGTTCCTTTGCGAATAAATGCTAAAAAAGCAAAAAAGAATGAATTACTTATTGGGTTTGGACCTAATTATCAATCACCAAACTTAAGCTCAAAAGGAGATTTAACTGAAGCTGCTTCAAATCTTTTTTCTTTTTTAGCAAAATATCAAAAAAAATACTCAAAAATAGCGATAGCTCCTATACCAAATAAAGGTATTGGAAAAGCAATTAATGATCGAATAAAAAGAGCTTCAAAAAATTAAGTAGTTGGTAATTGATAATCCGCAAATTGCTCACGTAATGTCAACTTTTGAATTTTACCGGTTGCTGTATGCGGAATCTCTTCAACAAAAACTACATCATCAGGTAACCACCATTTAGCTAATTTATCTTGGAGATACTCTAACACATTATCCTTTTTTGGTTCTTTTCCCTCGGCTGGAACACAAATTAATAATGGTCTTTCATCCCACTTGGGGTGAAAAATACCTATAACTGCTGCCTCAGCAATATCAGGGTGTCCAACTGCAATATTCTCTAATTCAATGGAAGATATCCATTCTCCACCAGATTTTATAACATCTTTAGATCTATCAGTAATTTGCATAAAACCTAACTCATCAATTGTAGCTACATCACCAGTATCAAAGAAGCCTTGATTATCTAATATTTGCCCACCTTCACCTTTCATATATTTACTTGCAATAAAAGGTCCCCTTACCAATAAGTGACCAAAATCGTTCCCATTCCAAGGTAATTCATTTCCATCATCATCAGTAATCTTCATTTCAACCATGTAAGAAGCTCTTCCTTGTTTCAATTTTATATCCATCTTCTCATCAAAACTTAATTCTTCCATTCCGCTTTTAAAGGCACCTATTGTTCCTAATGGTGACATTTCTGTCATACCCCATGCATGCATAACCGAAACATCATAATTTTTTTCAAATTTTTCTAGCATCACTCTTGGTACAGCTGAACCACCAATAGCTACTCTTTCGAGATATGGAAGTTTAAGGTCGTTAGCCTCAAGATACTGAAGAAGCATCAACCATACCGTTGGAACTGCTGCAGTGAAAGTTACTTTGTGATCATTAAGTAACTCATAAATACTTTCTCCGTCCATATTCATACCAGGCATTACAACTTTACATCCAGACATTGGTGCTGAAAAAGACAAACCCCAAGCGTTAGCGTGAAACATTGGAACAACAGGCATAACAACATCTGTAGATTTAATACCCATAGCATCTGCAGAATTAGCAACTAATGTATGTAAAACATTAGATCTGTGCGAATACAAAACCCCTTTTGGGTTTCCAGTAGTACCAGAAGTATAACACAAACCACAGGCATCATTCTCTTCAAGCTTAACCCACTCAAAGTTATCATCCTGAGAACTGACTAATTCTTCATACGAATAGACATTCTTAAGCTTACTTTCTGGTAGATCTGCTTTTTCACACAGGAAGATAAAACCCTGTACATTTGAAATTTTATCTTGAAGGTTTTCCAGGATTTCCACAAAACTGACATCTGAGATAATAAATTTATTATCCGCATGATTAATAATATAATCTAATTGCTCGGCAAAAAGACGGGGGTTTAATGTATGATATATCGCTCCTAATCCAGTTATTCCGTACCAAGATTCTAAATGTCTGTTAGTGTTCCAAGCAAGAGTGCCTACGACATCACCCTTTTTGACACCTAATTCTTTTAAAGCTTTGGCAAATTTTTTTGATCTAGAGTGAATTTCAGAATAGTTAGTTGAGTGAATATCACCTTCAACCCTTCTTGTAACAATTTCTCTTTCCCCATGATGTATTTTTGCATGATCAATAAAAGTGTGAACAAGCAAAGGCCATTCCTGCATTAATCCTCTCATATTATTCTCCATATTTTTATTAGATATTATTGATTTTTTTCAATGGTTCAATAGCTCGAATACAAATAAGTTACTAATAAGCTATCACCAATTTTTCTATCATCTATTATTTGGAAGTCTTTTATATCTAATATAGGCCTACGACACGAAGTTTCGAGAAACAAATAACTATTTCTACTCACCCAAGAATTTTTGACTAAGTTATTAATTGCAATTTCATTTATCTCAGTTTTTGAATAAGGCGGATCAGAAAAAATTATATTAATTTTATCTTTTGTATTCTTTGTAAATTTTCTTATTTTATTAACATCAATGTTAATACAATCATAAGCAGAAGGTAATTCCAATTTGTTTATATTCTCTTCCACTGTCTTTATAGCCTTACTTGACTTATCTATAAAAATGCAGCTTTTAGCTCCTCTAGATAAAGCCTCTATACCAAGGGATCCCGAACCAGCAAATAAATCTAGAACATTTTTTTCTTTGAAATCAATTTTTAGACTATTTTCTATGATATTAAATAGAGTCTCTTTAAATCTATCAGTTGTAGGTCTTATATCTTTTCCTTTTGGAGTAATAATTTTCCTACCAGAGTATTTTCCAGATATAATTCTCATTTTAAAGCAATCACTTAAAAAACTTTGGTAATTTTCTTATCAAAAATGAATTTGGAATTTTTTTGACACCACATTTATTTAAATTACCAAGATTAAATGGACCATATGAGTATCTTATTAATCTACTTACCTCAAGACCCAAATATTTGCACACTTTTCTAATTTCTCTATTTCTTCCCTCATATAATGTAAAATTTAACCAAGAATTTGACTTTTGTCTTTTTTCAATATTAACATCAATAGGCTTAAACTTTTCTCCATTAACTTTAATTCCTTTCGATAAATTTTGAAGTCTTTTGTCTATAATTTTTCCAAAAACTCTAACCCTGTAATTTCTTTTAAAATTATTATTTGGTAGTTCAAGATACCTCGAAAAATCCCCGTTATTTGTTAGTATCAATAAACCCTCACTATTATAATCCAAACGACCAATACTTTTTATACTTTGCATTTGCTTTGGCAAAAAATCGTATATTGTTGCCCTATTTTGAGGGTCTTTTTTAGTAACTAGACATCCTTTTGGTTTATTAAATAACCAAACCTGGGTTCTTGTGCTTGTTTCAATTACTTTTCCATCAATTTCTATAACGGAATTTGTATTTGTATTTAATGCTGGAGAGTCAATAACTTTACCATTTAATTTAACTCGTTTTTCTAAAATTAATTTTTCTGCATCTCTACGTGATGTAAAACCGGAATTAGAAATTAATTTAGCGATTCTGATTTTCTGGTTTTTTATTTTTTTTTCCATATTCTAGCCTTATATATTTAAATTAGAATGAGTAATAAAATTGAGTATCAGTATATCAAAAACTAAACATTTTATGAAACTAGCATTAATTGAGGCAAAAAAAGCTAATGATAGAGATGAAGTTCCAGTTGGTGCAGTAATTACCGATCAAAAAAATAATATTATTTCTATAGATGGAAATAGGATGAGGGAACTAAACGATCCAACAGCTCATGCTGAGATCCAAGTTATTAGACAGGCATGTAACATTCTGAAAACTTCAAAATTATTTAACTTTTCTCTTTTTACAACTTTGGAACCTTGTGCAATGTGTGCAATGGCTGTTTCATTATCAGGTATCAAAAATTTATATTTTGCAGCTGAAGATAGAAAAAAAGGGTGTGTTGAAAATGGGCTGAGACTTTATTCAACCAATTCTTGTCATCATGAACCAAATGTCTTTTCAGGTTTTTACAAAAATGAGTCAGAGGAATTATTAAAAAAATTCTTTTTAACAAAAAGATAATTTGTATAATTGGTTCTTGTGGTAGATAATTAAAAAAGTTTTGAAAGATTTAGGAGATAATTATGATTTTTGAGCATAATGATAAAACAAAAGAATTAATAGCGCGAGTTGAGGCTTTCATGGATAAACATGTCTATCCAAATGAAATAACCTATGATGAACAAATGAAAGCTTTCGGTGCAGATCGCTGGCAAATACCTCAAATATTAGAAGATTTAAAAGTTAAAGCCAAAGAAGAGGGTCTTTGGAATATGTTTTTACCTGAGTCTGAAAGAGGTGGAGGTTTAACTAATGTTGAGTATGCTCCAATCTGCGAAATCATGGGAAGAGTTGGTTGGGCTTCTGAGGTTTTCAATTGCTCAGCGCCAGATACAGGAAACATGGAACTTATTGAGAGATATGGTACAGAGGAACATAAAGAAAAATGGTTACAGCCATTGCTTGAAGGTGAAATAAGATCTGCTTACTTAATGACTGAGCCTGATGTAGCTTCATCAGATGCAACTAACATTTCTACTAAAATAGAAAAAGATGGTGATGAGTATGTAATTAATGGCAGAAAATGGTGGTCATCTGGAGTAATGGATCCAAGATGTAAGGTAGCAATTGTTATGGGTAAAAGTAATCCAGATGCAGCTAGACATCAGCAGCAAAGTCAAATTTTAGTTCCCTTAGATACCCCAGGCGTGGAAATTGTGAGACACCTTCCAGTTTTTGGTTTTGATGATGCACCGCATGGTCATAGTGAAGTAAAACTTGAAAATGTTCGAGTACCAGTAGAGAATTTATTTTTAGGTGAAGGCCGAGGCTTTGAGATTGCTCAAGGCAGATTAGGTCCTGGAAGAATTCATCACTGCATGAGAGCTATTGGAGTTGCCGAAAGAACTCTTGAAAAAATGGCTAGGCGACTTTTAAGTAGAGAGGCATTTGGGAGACCAATAGCTGAACATTCAGTCTGGGAAGAAAGAATATCCAAGGCAAGAATAGAAATTGAATGTTCAAGACTTTTGACAATGAAAGCAGCATACATGATGGATACAGTAGGTAATAAGGTTGCGCGAGCAGAAATCGCAATGATTAAAGTTAAAGCCCCAAGAACATTACTTGATATTATTGATGATGCTATTCAAGCTCATGGTGGTGGAGGTGTAACAACAGATTTTGGTCTTGGTCGAGCGTATGCTAGTGCAAGAACATTAAGATTAGTTGATGGACCAGACGAAGTTCATAATAGAGCTGTAGCACGTTTAGAGTTCAAGAAATATAAAGAGGAGCTCTCTAAAGCAGCTGAATAATAAATTTAATAGTAATTTATATAAACTATTGTATTTATATCACATTAATGGCTAAATTAAGTATCAATTTTTCAAGTTATTTTTAATTAATAGGAATAATTTTATAAATTACTATTAATACTGAATTTATTGCTCTATAA
>CETM01056401.1_pt1 | contig 22630 bp, 18 predicted proteins | sample 361451 | NCBI WGS metagenome assembly CETM01 (sample SAMEA2622690, study PRJEB7988) | marine metagenome | isolation source: saline water (ENVO:00002010), including
GCGGTCACAGTCAAAATACTACAGACTACAATGTCAGACAGGGAACTAGAGGCTGAGCTAGTCGTTCTCCAGTCAGGGTCACAAGTCTGGAGCTCCACTGCGAATGTGACCATCGACAGCAGCGATGGCGAGGGTGAGATAACCATCCAAGTAAGTGATTTCTACTCTTCAAACGCCCTTCCAAACTCTCCTTACACACTAAAGGTGACAATAGACGGCAAGGAATACGTCCGAGACATGACATACAGCCAGATAATTTGGACAACTTCTTCTGTTTCACCAGGGGGGCAATGGACTGGCATGGAGGCACTTTCACGAGATATCACCGGAGTAGACGGAATCGCTCTAGGACTCGTGAAGGAGGATCCCGACAGGTGTAGCGGGGATGCTCAGAACTGTCTTGTTGGAGTGGTAATGTCCGGTTGGGCGGGTCTTGACACGGGCTCGGATAAGCCGATTAGGATGCCATTTGCCGATTTCTCCGTCGATGCAGTACTGATGGAGGGCAACGACGTCGCAATTGACTATCCGACAATCACGGTAGTCAACACACTTGCGACATGGGACTCCAACGGGGGGCTATTCGGAGATGGATCAGGTTTCTGGGGCGAGCAAGGCTCAGAGTTCGCCCTGGATGGTTCGGTTTTGGATGCTACCTTCGGACATTATGTCCCTAAAGACGAGTTTGACTCCGCTGGAGACTACGGGTGCTATTCATTCACTATCACAGTTAGCCAGGGTAGCGAAACCACCCTTTCCGATACTTCCTACTATGAGTACAGCACTAGTAATTCGAATGACATCTGGGCATCAGTCTCAAGCTGTTAGTCAGTCATTTATGCTCGAGAGGAACTCCCTCATTCTTTCCGTCTTAGGCTCATCGATTATCGAAGAGGGCCCTTCCTCGGCAACAAGCCCCTGATCCATGTATATCACTCGGTCTGCAACGTCCCTGGCAAAGCCGATCTCGTGAGTAACTACGACCATGGTCATCCCTTCTTCCGCCAGGCCTTGTATCGTCTCGAGAACAGAACCAATTAGTTCGGGGTCAAGGGCACTGGTTGGCTCATCGAATAGCATTACCTCCGGCTTCATTGCAAGTGCTCTGGCAATGGCAACCCTCTGCTTCTGACCTCCTGATAGGTTTCCAGGGTACGCATCGACTCTTTCCAGCATGTCTACCCTATCCAGAACCTTCCGTGCTTCTGATCGAGCCTCGTCCTTGTTCATCCCCCTTACATGGATCAGTCCTAGCGAGACATTGTCAATCACCCTAAGGTGGGAGAATAACTCGAAGGATTGGAAGACCATGCCAATTCTAGAACGCACTTCGTTGATATCGGCAGCAGGGGTGTTGATCTTCTCCCCTTTCAGCATCACTACTCCCTTGGTCGGCTCTATCAGGCGGTTGATGCATCTAAGAACTGTGGACTTGCCACTTCCAGAGGAGCCAATTATAGCAAGAGAGTCCCCCTCTCTGACTTCGAACGAGACTCCCCTGACTGCATGGACCCCTCCCACGTATGTCTTTTCCATGTCTTCGACACTGAGGATAATGTCCGACACTCAAGCACCCCCTGAGATTCCTAGTCCCGGTATCCTGGTCCTTTCTTCGAGATATCTTAGGAAAAGGGCCAATGTCCAGGTAATTAGGAAGTAGGAAATCAGAACCATCCCCCATGTCCAGAAAACCTGGAAGGTGGTCGCAACGATCAACTTGCCTTGCCGCGTGATCTCCGCATAACCGATTATCATTGCCAAGGAAGAGTTCAGCACTAGGTTGACCATCTCGTTGCCCAATGGTGGGATGCAGATCCTGACAGCCTGGGGCATCACTACCAGCCTCATAGATTGCATGTAGTTCAAGCCAATGCTTCTTCCAGCTTCCATCTGGCCTGATGGTATCGCAGCAATCGCCCCTCTGATTGTCTCGCATTGGTAGGCGCCTGAGTTCAATCCGAGTGCGAATATCGCGCTAATGTACGCCCTGTCCTCTAGTATCCCACCAATAGGCCTCCCATAGGCTAGAGACTCAGGATTGGTTTCGTAAACGACGAAAATATCGGTGATGAAGTTCGAGTTCCCCTCTAGGTAATCGAAGTCGAAAAGCATCAGTCCGGGGTCTTGCAATCTCCTTCCAAGCTCAAATCCAAAGTGGATGAACATGAATTGGACAAGAAGAGGCGTGTTTCTGAAAATGTCCGTATAAACAGTAGCGATTGTGTTCAGTGGCCTGATTCCCCACGGGTTAAGAGAAAAATTGGCCCGACCTAATTCAAACTCCCTAATCGAGAAATCCCCATTGCAGGATAGGAAGATGGATCCAAGAATTGTGATTCCTATGCCAAAGAGAATCCAGAACATCGCACTAGGGGCGCCTATCGGCGAATAGATATGCTCCCAACCATCAAGATTCAGGGCACTAATGTCATCAAGGTTGAGGAAAATACGATGCAACCCGAAAGCTAGCAATGCCAGACCCATAGCTCGAATTGCGATGACGTTAAGTGGCTCACTAGCAGCGATTTGCAATGATCTCTCCTTGCAGTGTCCCATTATTCCATTTAGGGGATTTTCCAGTCTCCAGCTCTTGGCCAAACGGGTAGCCTTAATTGCTGAGATAGGGATCTGTAAAAGTGCCCACATGGGAGTCACAACGAACATAACCAGAATCTGGAATCTATTCGTCTGAGCCACATTCTTCAGAGTGGTTGGGGATGTCTTGAGCATCGAGAGAATTATCCCGAGTGAGAAACCCATTAGAATTCCGAAGACGACAATCTTGGCAGTCGCGACCAGGCCATCCATCAGGCGCTCCTTCGAATAATCTACGAATTGTCCGAAGTCATTGAAGTCAATTACTTCGAAACCGACGAACTCCTCCGATCCAGCGTTCTCAGTTCTGAGTATCACTCCGCCATCCCCTAAGGCAACACCTCTGAAACCGTCTTGCATTGCAAATCCGTTGAACACGGTGTCATTCGAAACTGGAATCATCTGCTGAGAGACTATGTTGCCTCCATCGAGGCTGATTGAGAGATAACCGTCAGACCCAGAGAACAATAACTTGAATTGACCCAAAACCTCGATATTCGAGACTTCGAAATCCAAAGTCGAACCTCCTGTCTCGAACTCGCTTCCCCCTCCGGGAGGGTATTCTCTTTCGATATCCACAATACTCCAGACGAATCCTACTGGGACGTTCCCTTCTCGAGACGACTTCAGAATATGTCCTTCATCGGATATTGCGTACGCTCTAATACTGCTGTAGTACTCAATTCCGATAATACTGGTTGCCGAAACCTCACTAGGAGCATCTCTGTACTCCCAACTTTCTCCTCCATCAGTAGATGCCATTATTACTCCGTTTTCACCAGAAATGAGGCCATTCTCGGAATCCAAGAATGAGATGCTAAAGTGATCGATCTCTCCATGCCCACTTGCTGGACTCCACTCCGCACTCCCATCCTCCAGAATCTCACAAGTCCAAACTTCATCCTGTTGAATGACTACAAAACTACTGTTTCCTGTTAGGGCAATATCCGTAATGTCACCCAATAAACTTGTACTTGCATCAGTCCACATTCCATCTTTCATCAATAATACAGTGCCACCATTACCTGCTACCGCCATCGATCCGAAGTTTGAATCAGATGAAGTGAGATCTTGACTTACCGAGATACCAGATTCGGACCAAGTCCCACCACCATCAATGCTGCTGATCATTATTCCACCGGTTCCGAAAGCCCAGAACTCGCCTTCATGGAACTCTGCTGTTAGAAGATCCGACTCAGTTCCGCTATCCACCACTTCCCAACCGCTCCTGACTTCCTGGGCTGAGGTCTCTCCAATCGAGACAAATAGTGCGATTATCGCCAATGCGACAATCAACTCTGCACGCCTTGGACCCCTCATGAAGCGCTGGGTCGAAGCTTCCGATGTCATGTTGCCCCCTCTCTCGTTCGGCCTCGGGGATTTAGTCTAGACGCCTATTCACCAGAAGTCAATCTCAGGCGTCCAGTGGGCAATATTGATGGGGGAACTATCTCCGATACTGCCTATGGGAGAATTGTTGTACAGTGGAAAGGTGAAGCAGGTATGGAGTACGGATGATCCCGAAATCATTGAATTCAGGTATACCGATCAGATTTCCGTCTTCGATCAGATCATACCCAGCCTGATTCCGAGGAAGGGCGAGTCCCTGAACAGGGCGTCTTGTCACTGGTTCGGATTGGTAGAGGAAGAAGGAATATGCAAGACTCATGTTATCGAGATGAATGCTCCTGACAGAGTCCTCGCCCGTCGTTTTGATGTTATCAGGGAGCCCGGAGCCATTCCCAAGGACGCTGAGAACTTCTTCGTCCCCTTGGAGGTGATATGTAGGCACTTCTTGGCTGGAACCGCTTGGAGGAGATACCAGAGGGGAGAAGTAAAACCCGAGGATTTCGGTTTTGATCAGGGAGTGACCCTACATGAGGGAGCAAGACTCCCAGAACCATTCCTGGAGGTTTCTACAAAATTCGAGAAGTTCGATCGGAATCTCGATAGGGGTGAGGCATTGGAGATTTCCAACCTCGATCCGGAGGAATTGGATGCCATTCTCGAGATTGTACTCGACGTCGACTCAGTTATCGAACGAGAGACCTCTAAGAGGGGCCTAATTCACGTCGATGGGAAGAAGGAATTCGCATTAGGCCCTGGGAGGGAGCCTATCCTAATCGACTCCTTCGGCACATTGGACGAGGATCGTTGGTGGGACGCTGAGGCATACGAAAGCGGTGAAATCGTCCAACTATCTAAGGAAGCGGTTAGGAAGCACTACATCGAAACAGGCCATCACGCTGCACTATACGAAGCCAGGCAGTCAAACACAGAGGAACCTCCAATTCCGGCCCTCCCCGACGCAATAATCGAAAGTACGGCTGAACTATACGCTAGTATGTTCCAGCGCCTTACTGGAGAGGCACTCTGATGGGTACCCATGAGTACGAAGATGATCCCAGAAACGAGACGGTTCTAATATCCGTAAATGGCGAACTTTTCCCCCGTAGCGAAGCTACGGTTTCCGTCTTCGATTCCGGCTTCCTCCTTGGTGACGGAGTCTGGGAGTCATTCAGACTCCACCAGGGGAAGCTCGTCTTCATTGAAGACCACATCGATAGGCTCTTTCGCGGCGCATCATCGATTTCCCTTGATCCCGGAAAGTCAAGGAATCATATTATGGATGAAATCAACCGGGTAATATCTGCGAACCAGATGCATGATCAAGTCCACATTAGGCTCATAATTTCTAGAGGCCTGAAGCCCACTCCATACCAAGCACCTTGGGTGATATCATCCCCTCCCACCATTGTCATCATTCCAGAACACAAGAAAGCGAACCCAAGGAGGGCAGTCGAAGGAATCACCCTAGTTCCCGTAGAGGTAAGAAGAAGCGGACCCGATATTCAGGATCCAAGGATTAACAGCCTTTCCAAGCATAATTGCATTGCAGCTTGCATCGAGGCAGCAGAGAAAGGAGGCGATGAGGGTCTGATGATGGATCCACATGGTTTCGTATCTACATGCAACTCTACTCACTTCTTCATGGTGAAGGGAGGTGAGGTCTGGACCTCTTCAGGGGAGTATTGTCTAGACGGAATAACTAGGGGGAAGGTACTGGAGTTGTGCGAGAGAAACGGTATCCCCTTTTCAGAGAGAAACTTCACATTCGAAGATGTGACTTCGGCCGAAGAGGCTTTCGTAACAGGGACCTTTGCAGGCCTCACTCCTGTTGTTTCATTCGCTGGAAGTCCAGTTGGAGATGGCAAGAGGGGGCCAATTTGCGAAAATCTCCAGAATCTCTACCAGGAACTAGTTAGGGGTTAGTACCTTGTCTGACGAGGTAAAAATAGCAATGTGGTCCGGTCCACGGAACATCTCCACTGCGATGATGTATGCCTTCGACAATAGGTTAGATTGCCATGCCACTGATGAGCCACTATATGCTAACTTCCTTATGTCCACAGGTACACAACACCCAGGCGCAAAAGAGGTCATGGAGAAACACGAGGCAGACCTCGATCGATTAATCCCACAACTAACCGGTCCAATACCCGGGGGGAAGTCGATCTGGTATCAGAAGCACATGTGTCACCATATGATGGACGATTCTGACATCTCATGGATTGATGGACTAACCAATTGTTTTCTAATCAGGGATCCTCGGGAGGTACTGCTTTCACTGTCCAAAATTACTGACTCAATTGACCTTAGGTCGACCGGCCTGCCACAGCAGATTAGGATCGTGGAACACGTGACCAAGCAGTCGGGCTTTATCCCTCCCATTCTGGATTCGAAGGAAATCTTGGAGAACCCTAGAGCCTTGCTCCGGGAACTGTGTGATTTGGTAGGAATAAATTTCGATCAGAAAATGCTGTCATGGGAGCCTGGACCAAGGGCCTGCGATGGAGTCTGGGCTGAGTATTGGTATGGTTCGGTGTGGGCTTCTTCGGGATTCGCCCCACCATCCCCTAGGGAGGGAGAGTTGAACTCATATCTTTCTGGGGTCTTGGACGAGGCCATGCCATTGTTTCAGAAACTCCATGGGATTCGAGTTCGCCCCTAGGAATGCTTCCTCATAAGTATCCCGCATTTTCTTTTACTCGCAGACCTGAGGAATACGAGGAGGTGCCTGAAGGCATCCTGGACCCCTCCGTCAAGTGGCTCATCTGACTTCACAGACCACCCCCCACGCTCTATCTCCTTTCTCAGATCTAACACATCAGAGACTTCTAGCCAACCGAGTAACTCTATCCCGCCAGTGCCCTCGGAGAATCCTGATTTTCCACCCCCTAATCCTGTCAAACCCCTGCCTAGTTTGCCCAGTAGTGCGTGTAGGGCAGTCTCTTCCTTTCTCTCCACGGTGTATTCAATCAGGTATTCGATTGCATTTCCGTCATTGCTGGGGAATCTGCCAAGGCGCTCCCTAGAATGGCCCCCATCCAAGGACCTTGGTGCCTCTCCACCATCCTGCCAATCCAGAACGGAGATGAATAGGGATGTAGCCCTGTCAATTGGGGATGGTTCACCCTCCTTCAATTCGGGCAGCACGTTGTAACCTTCTACTAGTCCCAGAAGATTCCCGTGCTTACCATTCATGGATTCGTTAATCGGTCCGATCAAGGCCTCCGGTGACATCCTGATCGGATCGAAAGTGTGGAAGGAAGATGTTCGAATGTAACTCCCCATGAGGGGCAATATTAGCTATCTGTCAAGAAGCCTTCTAAGCCTCTTGTCATACTCGTCGCCATCCTCGGTTTCCTCCTCTTGGATGAACTCGACTTCATCGATATCCGGATCAACAGCATCTTCTTCCAAGGATTCACCATTCTCACCCGGATCCTCCAGGCTATCGTTCCTGGCCATTTTCTTGTTCTCCGCAATCTTCTCATCTATCGCTGCTTGTGCCAGGGCCATAAGCCGCTTCCCCTCTCTGCGATTGCTGGAAATCCAAGTAAGCCCTAGATACGTTCCAACCACAAGTATGGCCACTATCAAACCAGTGCCGAACTCATCGACTCTGTCCTCCAGTGCCGAACCACCGCTGAGGACGATCGTCGTCTCATCGTCACCAGGTTCGGAATCTGCGTCCCACGGGAATGCACAACCTATGGTTATCACCAGTTCCTCTCCATCTTCCACATCCGGCCTGTCGAATTTAGGGGCCGGCACGAATGCCTGGGTCATGTCCACAATATGCTCCGAGTAGTAACCGTCAGCGCTCATTGTGATTTTGCAGTCGGCACCAGCCAAGACATTCTCGTTGAGTCTCTTTGTTGGGATGTTGATCTTCTGGTCCGAGCCCTCCCCGACTAATTCCACTACGCCTATGCCAATGTTCCAATCGCTCCTTCTGACATCATACGTCCTTTCCATGGATGTGATCAACGCTCCCTTGCCGTCTAGTAATCGGATGCCGATTCTCCTCTCTCCTGGCTCTGGTTCCCACGCAGAGCCGCTGAGGTTGATGGATAGGGCGGTTTCGTTCCCTGATAGGCTACCGAAACTGGAATCCAGAACCACACCGTCATCGCCAATTAGCAGAACTTGGTACTCAAAGTGGGCACTTCCATTGGATATCGAGCATGATGCACGAACATCTTCGAAACTCCCAGACAATGAGCAAATAGCGTCCCTTGGCTTAGACTTAGAAATTGTAAGAGTGTAACTCAATGACGTTTCCCCGTCAACAGACAGGCTTCCATTCACGGATGAATCGGCTGGTAGCAACCACCCCATTCCACCCCACTCCAGAAGATTCCCTGACACCTCATCGATCACTATCGAATTCTCACTTGTCCCATGGAGCCTAATTAGCGCATCATCGCCCTCGTACGCGTACAAGTAGGGGGAACTCTCCCAAGAGTGCTCGTTAAACTGGAAATCTATGCTGGCCTCCCTTTGGTTACCAATCGAATCCTCAGCCAATATTCTGATACTTCCCCCATCATCGCTTGAATTCCCGTCAGGGACGATCTCGAACGGTATGCCCCTAACTTCACCAACCCCGAGGACTACTCTCATGGCACCCATTGCTTGCCAATTATGAGGGAGGTCTAGTACCTGGAAATCTATTGTAGTTGGAGTGTTCCCTGTGTTAGCAACCATTGCGTTGGGAAGCCCCCCTAGGGGGGAAACTACCCACGATCCCGAGATTCCCATAGAGAAGTTGTACTCTGGAGAAACCCTCAGAGGGACGGTGATTTCCATTAGCCCAAGGGAGTCGCCATCCCTTGCTCTAATGTGCAATTCAACGGTCTTGCTAGGGGTAGCCGTTTCGGGAGGTGTTACGTTGAATGCCAGCGTAGTAGAAGATCCCGGTTCGACTTCCGGTAGATCGGGAAACTCATCGATCACCCATCCGTTCTGTCCAGAAATATAAGCCGAAACGAAGGGGATGCTCGGATTGTTTCCTTCCTGAATTATCTCGATTTCGACCGACGAGCCATTGGCGTCGATTTCTAAATCAGAATTAGATGAGGAGATTCCCCAACCCGGGACTCTAGAAACTTCGACAAAGAAGTGGAATTCCATGACCACCTCATTCCTGGCATCAGCGATTACGTCTACCCTCATTATTGACCCATTCCAAGAGTCGTCAGGCACCGAGGCGAATATTGACAGAACCTCGGTCTCATTGACCGCTACTCCGGTGGAAGAGCTTCCGTTTGCCCACCAGTCCTCTGATGAATCAGAACCGCTCATCAACATAGTGGCTTCAACAAAGAGGGATAGGTCGTCAACCAAGTTGCCAGTGTTTGTGGCATTTACTGATATTGTTTTGCTCTCCCCAGGAGCTAGAAGGTAGGTCGAACCATTGATTGGAGTGCCATCGTGAATTAGGTCAATATCCCATCTATGGTCCTGTCTGACTTCGAAAACCACCACTACCGTCTCCGACACGGAATCGTTACCCCGAGAAGTCATGGTGAAAGAGATGGAAATTGGAATCCTGGCTGGAGCTTCTTCCGGCAAGGTCACGCTAACTGGTACGGTCCTGAGGCTCCCGGCACCAAGCCCAACCGGATTGCTCGAGAAAGAAACCTCAATCCCCGGGTCGGAAGTGATGTTCTCGTCGATCATCAACTCATGTGAGAGCGAGTAGGAATCATCGCCATTGCCTGGATTCTCAAGACGAAGTACAACTAGGTTCGAGTCTTCTACATCTACGACAAATGGCTGAGTCGTTGGGGAGTTGATTTCCAATCCGGCTCGATGAATCTGCAGGACCTCTATGGATAGTGTCAAAGGAGACTCAGAGACAGTGCTGTCTTCGAATAGGTGGAAGGACGGCCGGGCATCCTCTGGGAGATCAAGAGAAAGAGTCCCACTTACTCTAGAACCAGGTTCTCCGGATAGGGAAATCAAATCCCCCGTAACTTCTAGATCGCCACTTCCGCTCCATGACCAGCCTTGTATGGCCATCCCGGAATCGACCAGTGACCAATTTACCTCGACCTCCCCCTCGGGCAAGTCTGCCAATAACTCCCATGCCAGGTTCATTGTGGGTACGGACCTGATGTGGCTAGGCTGTACGACCGATTTTGAAGCAACAAACTCTAGTTGAATCTGACTACACTCTTGCTCCTCCCCAGAACCAACGCACATGCTTAGTGGAGTGCTGACGCTATCTCCAGCACTAGTGTCGCTTGGTACGGCGAGTCTCGCTGTCACCTCTTTCATCTCTCCCGGGCCAAGAGAAAGTGCGCTTATCTCGTCTCCCTTGGAGTCAAAAATCCTGAGGTCAGAACCCCAATCGGTGCCATCCCATGATATCGCAATCTGTTCCTCTGCAGCGTTGCCGACGTTCTCTATCATCATCCAAGCCCTGGCATCTTCGGACACCAGTCCTAAACCGGTACTCTGAGAGGTACCATCAGGGCCCCTGATCGACATCCCCCTGGTTCTGTTAGCTTCTATTGGCAGGTTAGCGGAGATTTCAGCAGACCCGTCATTGTGAGAGAGTGTTAGGGCAAGGTAACCGGAGTCGGATCCCAAAGCCCCTGTCGGTGACACTACTTTGATAATCGGGCTCCAGAGCTCATCCACCCCGATCTCGACAGAACTGATCCCCCCTGGAGTCTCGTCCTCCCATGTCCATCCGTCTGGCAGAGTAGAATCGTCAATTTCGAGGGTCCAAGTTCCTGCCAGTCTCCCTGTAGACCTTATTCCAAGTTCTGCATAACCCTCGCTACCGGGGTCGATTCGCAGAGGTTCGGTCGGGATTTCGAATGATGCATTGTAAGTCGGGATAATGGAAAGTGTACGGACTTGGATATCATTGTCATATCTTGTTTGGCTCAAGTTGCGATAGGGATCCAGAACTAATTCGAAAGTATGCTCCCCCAAGCCACCGCTCCATTCTAAGCTAAAAGATGAGAATGAACCAGAACCGCTGGGCTCAACCGGAGTCATCGCCGAAAACCCGGTCCCTCCTATTTTCTCACCATTGGCGTAGAGGGCTACGTCTACAACTTCGTCAGTCTCCGCCGTCCCGGCATTCTCGATATATACTGTGACTGTAACATCCTCTCCGGGGTCTGGAGCACTGGGGTTGAACTCGATGCCCCTGCCATCGGTTAATGGCCTCACATCTGGCATTGCCGTCGAAACAACAATGCTGCCAAGAACTATGTCGAGAGTTGCATCCCCATCAATATCAGCCATAGAAGGAGATGACCAAGTCCTGTGATCGACCTCTACCTCGTCCGACCATTCTGAGTTAATTCCCGCGGGTGAACCCGAAGAACCATCGAACGCCCAAAGAGACCTGCCATAGGAAACCAGTAACTCTGGCTCATCCTCTGAATCAATATCCATCCACGTCGGCGCAGCAACAGCAATCTCGTCGTTTGGATTGCCACTACTCTGCTCCAGATCCTGGGCCCATTCTTGATTTGGAGTGCTTCCCCCTACGTCATGGCACCCAGCAGCACCATGCCTATCAGTTGTTGTCTGCCACCATGTGTTCCAGCACACCCTATCATGAGTCCCATCCCCATCTGTGTCAATCGCCGTAGGAGGGGCATCAGCAAAGCCATTGGAGGCATCGAATTCCCACAACTGAGATCCATCGGAGATCTCCAGGCCTCTAAATTCGGCCCCATCAACAGCTGTTGAGCCATCAGCATCACTTGGAATTGTAATGATTATTTCTGGATCTCCATCTGAATCTAGATTTGCGATAATTGGCCCAGGCAGTCTGATGTGGGGGGAATTAGTATCCCCATCTAGATTGTTTAGTGAAAGCCCACCTTGCCATGTCGAACTCCCGGTTTCAGAATCTATCTTCCAAACCCACATGCCGCCGTTGTTAGCCTCAATGGTAGTCAGAATTACGTAACCAGTGTCATCGTCAATCTGGGCGAAAGCCGGATCCGAGGGGTGGCTACCTTTGCTCAATGAAACCTCCCATAGTGAATTGGGCGTTCCATTCACCTGAAGAGGCAAAGCGAGTACAACTGGATCTTCCGAAACCTCGTCAATTGCAGCGATTACCAATTCAGCATCGCCATCTAGATCAATGTCGGCAAGTAGGGGTTGTGTAGTGGGTTTGTGCCCTCCAAGGATGCCACTTGTGTATGGCCCTTCGTCACTGCTAATCATCAGAGATTCATCATTCCATGACCAAAGCAACTCCTCTGAATGACCCGAGTATGACCATCCGGTAACGGTGCATGAGAGTCTTGGTGACCAGGCATCTACGTTCAATGAACCCCCTGCATCATATGCGACTAGAATCTCGGGCTTTCCATCTTCATCCATGTCCACTATCACTGGTGCTGCCTTTATTTTCTCGGTTTCTCCCAAATCAACCTGCCATGACAACTCAGAGTCTTCCCCTTCAATTAGCCGAAGAATGCTGTGATCCGAACCTGAAACATCTTCTGTTTGAATCAATACCATGAACAGGGAACTCTCTCCGCACCTCTGTGCCGCTCCTGGGCCGATTTCGATAGAGTCCGACAAATCAGCAATAGGAGTAGCAAGAGAATCAGTCCCAATCGAATATGAGCCATAGGCCCAATTCACAGCCGGTTCAACTATTGACAAAAGCGACTCAGAGTCAGCAGGGTTTCCCGTACCCGCCCCCCCAGACGGACCATGATTCGGAATTTCTGCAATCCTAGAAGCGGTTCTGCCAGACTGAGGCCAAGGTTGCCCCCCATCGATCCACACTTCTTCGTCTTCTCCTTGCGTGCCCATGATCCTCTCAATATCGTCCCCAAATACTCCTGTCCCAGATCTGCCCAGATTCGTGGATGCAAGAGGAGTCACCAGCAGAGATGCAATCACTATGGCGCAAATCACTTTCCGCCGCGACGCTTGCACTAAGCTTGCTGGCACCATCAGAATCAGAGATGCAATCTCAAGCCCACTTGAACATTCGCACCAAACCCACATTCAGACCTACGGTCTGATGACCAAACCCAGTAGCCGAGCAAATCTCCCAATCCGTTGCGCTTATACAGGAGGGGTCGGTCGCCGGGTCGAACGGACCTCTCCTCCAGAGGCATGGCCGATGAGGGACGGGAGGCGACTCCCACCTCCGTCCGGCTTCGGGAAGGGTCCGCATAGGAGGAAAAAGAATGTACACCCTTGAGACAAGAGAGTCAACCATCCGTATACCTGCAGAGTACATACGCAGAGGCCGTAGATTGGAGGACCATATTGATGAGTTAGCTCATGATGCATTTGAGTGCAGATTTGACGAGGATGAGAACTTCACGCTATTGACTTTCGACCATGAGGCAGTTGGACGAGGAAAAATTATCCACGGAGATGGTGCGATTTACCAGAATGTCAGATTCAAGGCTCTTGTTTTCTCGATGGACAACAATGAGGTTGTCGATGGAGCAGTTTCCGAGGTGTCGGAGTATGGTGCGTTCGTGAGGATAGGCCCCATGGAGGCCCTCCTCCACAAGTCCCAGATTCTTGACGAGCCAGTTCAGGTTAACTTGGGAGTCAAGAGGATAGAAGGTTCCCAGAGTGGTAGGAATTTGGAAGAAGGCTCATTCGTAAGATCAAGGATTGTATCCAAGTCTATCAACCACAACGACCCCCGTTCAAGCAAGATTGGATTAAACTGCAAGATGGATGGACTCGGCTCTTTTGATTGGGTTGGAGGGGATGAATAAGATGGCCAAGCAACCATTCGCATGTGGGGAATGCAACATGATACTACCAGATCCTGAGAAGAAGTCTGATCCCCCTCAGTGCAATTACTGCCCCAGTGCACCAGTGACCACTGACTGGCAGGGGTTCGTTGTGATCATGCACCCGGACAGGTCAGAAGTAGCCAAGAGACTCCAGATCGATAGGCCAGGAAGTTATGCACTAAAGGTAAATATCAGGTAGGCGTGAATATGGAAATCATTGAGAGAAAGGAAAACCCAGTGCTTGATAGAGTCGAACTGAACTTCCAGTGGAATCACTCTGGAGAGGCTACTCCATCCCTATCCCAGATGGTGGATGCAGCAGCCAAGGCTGAACCCGGGGCAGATAAGAAGCTGGTATATGTCAAGAATGTAAATACTAGGTTTGGTATGTCCAGAACGTCAGGGCTGGCTCTGATATACGGTACTGCAGAGTCAGCCTCCATTGAGCCTGACTACGTCATTGAAAGGCACAAGTCATTGAATGAAACCGAATCAAAGGAGAAAAAGGTCGAGGAAGCAGAACCTGAGGAAGAATCAGAGGAACCCGAAGAGGAAGGTGAGGCCTGATGGGTGGATCTGGAGAGAAGTGGAAGAAATCCAAGCCATCAAAGTACTCGGTAGAAGATGGTGAACTAGTCAGGAAGGGCACAGAGTGCCCAAAATGTGGACCTGGAGTTTTCATGGGGGAGCACAGTGATAGAAAGGTCTGTGGAAAGTGCGGTCATTCGATCACTGGTGACTCAGAATAGCCCATGAAGCCTGTCCACGAGCCATCATTTGCCAACACCATCCCGTCAATTATTGCGATTCCTACATTTCCTCTTTCGGAAATAGCTACTTCCGAACTTGAAAGTTGCCCATCTTGCCTCCATCCTGTCCATCTCCAGTAACCATTGCTGAACTCGGCATCTAATACCGGTCTCCCGGTTCTGTAGATAACATGCTCATCCTCTATTTTGTCCATAATTGCAACCGAACCCTCATGGAGCATCACAAACCAGCCTCCCTCATCAGAGAAAATTACGTTGGAAACACTGTCCCCGAAGTCAATTACTTTGGAGAATATCTCTAGGCCATTTGAGGGATCTAGGACCGACACCCCTCCGGCCTTGGACCAAATTGATATCCCTCCAGAAAACTCTACGACCCCGACTATCTCGTCGTAAGCGGATATATTGGATATAGAAGGCCACCTCGGTAGCAGGCCCCTCCAAACCTCGTTTGCATGGGAGTCGATCATGTAAATTCCTGACACGGTGGAAAAAACTGCGCAATTTCCGGATTTCCCCATCTTCATTGGTTCCGAGTCCAGCACCCTGTTCCACAATGAGTTAGAGGGAACTATATCAGACCCATTTTGCGAGTTTATCGCGGCGCGCAAGTCCTCTCGGCTTGATCCGTTCCCCCACTTCTTGTCGATTGGTAGAGCGGCCATTCTAGCCTGTCTGAACTCCCTATCCAGCCAAATACCAATCCAAACTTGATCCAATATCAGACCATCCACAATCGGGGACGGAAATGGAGTAACAACGGCTCCCAATTTCTCCCCCTTCCCATTTATTTTCACTAGTTCCCCTTGGGTTCCAGACAAAACGTGGATACTACTGCCTCGGGAGATTCTTTCAGGTGCAAAATCGGCCTCTCCCGGATCCAAAAGAACTCTCAGATAATCCCGAGAAACCCAATTTGCAATTCTCTCCATGGGCATCGGAAGCAGAACAACTATTGAAAGAGTGCCCGAGAATATTGAAGATGCAAGCGCCCTCACGGGCCATGGTCTCGTTGCTTCTGGCTTCCACCGAAGACCCGGCTTCGATGAATATGCTATCGGAACTTATGGTTTTAGGAGGCTGGGAGGACACACGAGAATACGATCATGGCCAGGTAACTAGGCATTCGAGCTGTGAGGTCGAGATACTCCTCATTGATCGGTTGCATATCTGGGCCGACGGGATAGACAAAGAACACATATCTATGACCGGATCAAAAGTAGATGAGGTCTTGGTCCTCTCAAGGCACGTTTCAGCATCTGAAACTCCTGCTCTAACTCTCCATGCAATAGGTGTGCCTGGTGAATTTCCCCATGGGGAAAAGGCCCGATCAGGGGGAATAACCGGTACAGCTGTTCCTCCTTCTACTAGATTTGGAGAGATGTTCAGAAATATGTGCAGAATTGCCAAGGAAGCAAATCTAGAGAACGAGTACGATCTCACTTTGGAGGCTACTCACCATGGTCCCGTTCTAGAAACCCCCACGCTGTACCTAGAGATAGGATCAACCATCGAACAATGGGAAGATTCCAGAGCCGCTAGGGTGTGGTCGAAGACTATTGCCCTTTGCCTAGGTATCTCAGAATCCTCTTCGAAGAAGGACTGGGATGGGAACGGGAGTGTGATGATAGGGCTCGGTGGTGGCCACTATGCACCTCGTCACAAAGCCGTGATCGCAGAATCAGATGTCTGGGTCGGTCACATCTTGGCGAATTATGCAATTCTTTTCGAAGAACAGGAAGGAACCTCCCCCCCATCCGGTCCGTGGGCTCACTCCGTTCGAACTGCAGTTGAATCTACTAGGGTCGCTTTCCCCGGTGGTGACATTTTCGCCCACTTAGATCGTAAGTCATTCAAGGGTTGGCAAAGGACTGCACTGGCTAATCTCCTTTCTGAACTCGGCGTACCAATTCTTAGGGGAAAGCAAATTTGCCCCCCGTAATCGTCAAGTCTCTAGCCACGTTGTGATACTCATGGGTCTCTTCGGCCGAACCATAGTCACCTTCCTCCCCCTTGCTCCAAGATTCATTGTAGGGTGGGTAGCCAAGAGGTACACTGCAGGAGAAAGCCTAGAACAGGCACTCCAATTGATGAGGAATCTCTCTTCAGAGGGCGCATGCTTCACAATTGACGTTCTGGGGGAGGAGATCAAGTCTATCGACGAGTCATCATGGTTCATCAATGAGTATGAGTCTGTCATCGACTCGATCGTGGATAGTGGAATCGATGCAAACATCTCAATCAAGCCAACCGCACTTGGCCTCCTTATAGATGAGAAATTGGCTCTCTCAAACATTGAAAGAATAGTTCGAAAGGCTGCGGAGAACGACATCTTTGTCAGATTAGATATGGAAGATAACAGAGTTACACAGGCAACAATAGATGCAGCAGTTTCAATTCAGAACAAGGGTCTGGAGAACATCGGTGTTGTCCTCCAGGGCAGGATGTTCAGGACCCCAGATGATATCTCTAAAGTTAGCAATTTACTGGGAAACAAATCAGATTTTAGAATCTGCAAGGGAATATACCTAGAACCTCCAGAGATCTCTCACACAAGCTACATTGAAATCGTTGATGCCACTAATCGAGCCATCGATCTGATGTTGGATTCTGGTTCCTATACAGCAATAGCCTCTCATGATATTCCAGTGATAGAGCATGCTCTGGAGTCACTGGAATCCCGAGGCCTAGGCCCTGGAAAGGACGATCCTAGGCACGACCCTAAAGTTCCGGTGAGAAAAGGAAAGGGCCCTGGCTACGAATTCCAGTTCCTATTGGGAGTTAGGGGGAACATCAGGAGGGACCTAGCAAGGAAAGGGCATAGGACAAGGATATACTTGCCATATGGTGAGAAATGGTATGAGTATGGAATGCGTAGGCTCCGAGAAAATCCTGACGTCGCAGTTCACGTAACAAAGTCGCTATTGATGCCTTGGACCAACCGAAGATGATGCAGAGTTTCTTACATTGAAACTCTTCCCAATGAATCGTGAGTGGCCGGGTATTGAATATCGCTGGATATCGTTTTGTCGATCTTAATGACCGAGACGAATTACGTGAACCATTCATGAATATGTGTACCATCTTGGAACTTAAGGGAACGATTCTATTGAGTCCCAATGGAATTAACTTCTTTCTAGCAGGTTCGGAGGAATCAGTTAGCGAATTCATCCAATTTTTGGAGTCAGACAAGAGATTCTCTGGGATTCCAATAAAATTCAGCCGTACCGATTACCAACCCTTCCGTCGCATGCTCGTCAAGAGGAAGAACGAGATCATCTCTCTAGGGAAATCTGAAATCAAACCCTCCGAATTCACCGGACCATACATCAAACCAATTGAATTCAAGCGCCTTTTGGATGGCGAGGAAGATATCTTGGTCTTGGACACTAGAAACGACTATGAGACTAGGATAGGCTCCTTTGAGGGTTCGACTGAACTGGGAATTTCCACGTTCAGGGATTTCCCGAACGCCATCGAATCAATTCCCGAGGAGTACAAGTCTAGGACCGTGGTAATGTATTGTACGGGCGGAATAAGATGCGAGAAGGCCTCGGCGGTGATGATAAATGCTGGATTCGAGGACGTTAAGCAACTCGAAGGCGGAATTCTGGGTTATTTCGATGAATGCGGAGGGTCCTATTGGGACGGAGATTGCTTCGTTTTCGATCAACGTGTAGCTGTAGATTCGGATCTGGCAGAGACTGACATTCAGATGTGCTTCAAGTGTCGTGAACCATTGTCGGTGGACGAGCAGAAATCAGAATATTACGTCATTGGGGAACATTGCCCCTATTGCTCCACGACGATGCAATGAAGAATAGTAAAGGTCCTGGAACCGTTTGATTCAAGTCCGACTGCTCATTGAACGTATCATGCGACCATCCACAATTGCCATTCTCGCAGTCTTGGTTTCCTTCCCTCTCTCTTCTTCCACTGCGGCCATCTCCGGTCCGGTAGAAGATTCCCCCTGGTGGGAGTCGACATCAATGGATTTGGACGGGGATGGTATACATGATGCGATTTGGATTGCAATTGAGAGCGACCTCCATGACTGGGTAGACGCGAATGACACGATTAGTGTAATAGTAGACTTTGATCACCAACCGACGGCTGAGGACCAGGAGATGTTAGAGCGCGAGGTTGACTTCAGAACTCAGTTTCGTTACCACCTCATCGATAGTATTGCTGGGAGGGTGGCCGTGGAAGATATAGTGGAAATGTCACATCTTCCCGGAGTCGTTCTAATCGAACTAGACGGCATTCTAACAATCCAAATGAATGACGTTAACGATATCCATGGCATACCAATGATTTGGGAGGATACAGGTTACACGGGCAAGGGAAGCGTCGTTTCAATCATTGACACCGGGATAGACTCAGAACATGTAGGCCTCGATGATTTGGATGATGATAATTCTACAAATGACTCGAAGGTTATCGCCTTCTATGACGCTGTGAACAATCCGGACAAGACAAACGGCACAGAGGTGAAGGCCTACGATGACCAGGGGCACGGGACTCATTGTGCGGGGATTACTGCTGGAACAGGCGCCCCTACATTCGAGTATGTCGGAGTCGCACCTCAGGCTCAGTTGGTCGGGGTCAAGGTTCTGGATGAAGGGGGTTCGGGCTCCTTTGCAACCGTAATGGCTGGCATGGAATGGACTGTTGACAAGAGGCACGACTTCAATATCAGGGCAGCCAGCATGAGTCTAGGTGGCTTCGGATTGATCGAATGGACATCTAGCGAGGAGGAAAGCGTAAACAGGATGGCCAATGAAATGGTTAGATCGGGCGTAGCCCTCTTCATAGCCGCTGGGAACTCAGCGGTAAGTGCCCAGATCGGGACTCCCGGTTCTGCTGAGGATGTGATAACCGTTGGAGCCCTTGACAAGGACACTTCCATTGCGGTTTATTCAAGCCAAGGGCCCACTGAAGAGGGCAGGGTGAAGCCAAACATCGCCTTCGTAGGCTCGAGTGTAATGGCTCCTGAGGCCAATTCCGGAGATGGTTACGTGGGTTACTCGGGAACTAGCATGGCCACTCCCGGTGCAGCCGGACTAGCCGCTCTAATGTATCAGGCAAATCCTGATCTCTCCCCCTTTGATATCCGAAACATAATGCAAGAGACATCCACATATCGTCAGTGCCACTACATGCTAGCCAATGAGCCATGTGCTGAAGATTTGATTCCGAAGAACAGACAGAACAACGTCTATGGCCATGGACACGTAGAAGGTCTGCCTGCACTACTTGAGGCTGCCAACTACGTTTATGGCCTAAACACAGATCTGAATCTTAGCATAGATGAAGAAATCTCAGAAGAAAACAGAATCAACTTATCTCCGGGTGAGTCTTTCCATATTTCCGTTGAGGGATCACCAATGGAAATCCAATGGAGAACATGGGATATGAGGGATAATTGGATGAGTCATCGAGAATTCTCTGAGGGAGACACAGATTTTGCCATTAGCCACACAATGCTTGTGGATAGAATCCAATATCTCCCAGGCAATCAGATTGAGGGCAATCAGACACTGATGGTACGAGCAATTCTTGATGATGATGCCTCGACTAATCTTGTCATCCACGTGTCAATCCTCGTTTCTGAGCCAAAAGACTCGCAGGAGGATCCCGGATTCACCCCGGGCTTCACTTCCATGCTAGCCGGACTCTCCTTGCTTGGTACTGCCATGCTGGGACGGCACAAGCACGACTGATCCTTGGTTCGATCGTCAATATTCTCTGTCTGGCGGATGCAGGTATATTCTCCGAATCTCGTTCGCAACCCTACTCCCGGTCAGTGTCCTGCCCTTGCCAGTATGAATGGCCCTAATTCTCCACCTAGATTCTGCGAAATTAATTATTGACCCACAAGAGAAAACTCTGTCCGGCTCACATTCCAATTTTCCAGACTCACTAATCTCGCCACTGGTCATTGTTATACCCACTATGGTCTTATCAGATCTGGTCGCCCACATGGAGAAAATCTTTGATGCCCTGAGGATTTTCTCTGGCCTAGATTGACCATCGTCAATCCTGGTCACCATCCACGTAATCTCATCATGCTCGAACATATCTCCTACAGAAATTTCCTCGTCTTCGTCGACCTCTATTTCTACTCCGAAACTTTCTCTTCCATCCGACAAAGTAGTCCTTACCATAACTGGATTGGGAGGCCGAATCATGATTTTATGAACAAATGAACATGCGCTGCATCTGACCAAGACATCCTCGCCCTCTCCTTGAGGTGTCCTCTTGATGATTGAATGTTCAGTCAATTCGACGCAACTAGGGCATTCTGAAAAAGCCCCCTCGTCTTCATTACTCATGCTCAATCGTGATGACGCCGGGTATTCAACCCATCCTAGAGGATTATTGAAGAGCAACACTCGTCAGAGCGAACTGTGGGCGATGACAGCAATGGCACGGGCCTCCCCCAAATGTCAGATTCCGATGTCATGGCTATCCTCCTATCAGAGGACCTAGAGAGGGATCAGTCCGAACCAGAGATTGCTTCCAGTATCGGGGAGCAGATGCTACACATGGACATCCCCCTGTTGCCTAGATCAGTGAGGTCCCGAATTAGAGATGTATGCTCTAGAATTGAACCCAGCAACGTCACTCTCGTGGGCGGAGGTATTGGACATCTCTCAGCATGGCTATTTGACCTCTGGTCCGATAGCGATAAGGGCAGCCGAGAAGGGACTAATGGATCTCCAGACACATTCAGGATAATCGAACCAGGGACAAGGTTCTGTGTGATCATAGACCGATTGATTAGGAGGTACGAGGCAGAGGGTTGGGCGCAATCGGTTTCCATGAAATGGCACGAGGTGTTCGCCGAGACTTCTTCATCTAGAGCGTCCAACATCGCAATCCCTGAGAATGCCGTAAATTCAATACTTCCAATGCCAGTTGATCTGATTATCATCGACCTGCCCGAAGAGGAAAGGGTTGCAGCTGCTTCAGCCGCTTTCGATTTAGTTTCTCCCGGCGGCCTGGTTCTTCTATTGGAACCAACCGTGCCCACTGGGGATGTGGGGGATTTTTCCGAGGGGGTGGAACCAACTCCTGCACAGTTGAAGGTTCAGTCATTTAACGACTGGATAGAGCTGGTCAAAAAAATAAATGATAGCGATTCTGTTGGATTCACAGATTTGACCGGCGGAACTCTAGTTGCTCTCCTGAAGAGTTTCTAGTTCCCATCGTCAAAATGCGAAACCAACTGGTCTATCCTAAGGTGTCCATAGCCATAGTGATCATCATGGGAGTCTTGTCCATCCATCATTTGTGAGGTTAGGGTAATTGCCCCTTTGACCTCCTCTATCGATTGCCTGCCTGAGGAATTCTCTCTCTGGAGCTCCGTATCTTCCTGCAACAAGAGAGCTAGCGAAGCACTGACCCAAGCTGTGGCAGCGGAGGTACCACTGGACCAACCCCACCACCCGCTGTTACCCACTCCAGACGCCATCAGCACTGGTACTTCGTGCCCCGGCGCTACTATCTCGGGCTTCTTATCGGGATCATCTCTCCCTAGAGTCGGGGGTAACGGCCACACTCTCAAATCATTGTCTCCCTCGGAACTTCCTGACCAGATGTCTCCAGAGCGAGTAATTCCGCCAACACAAATGACATCCTCTACAGATCCCGGGGAACCAACGTCACCATCATCGTCTTCACCATCATTTCCGGCGGAAGCAATTACGAAGACTCCGCTATCCAGTGCTTCATTAACCGCTTGTTCCAACTTGTCAGTTTGTAGAAATTCGGATCCGAAACTCTGCCCTCCTCCAAGACTCAGGGAAATTATGTCGGCCCCCCGTTGGACGCACCATTCTACAGACGTTGCAACAGTTTCGTCATCCCCCTGGCCCTGGTCATCAATTGCCTTCGCAACTAGTAGGTCAACGCCCCTGGAAACACCTTTCAGACCTCCATTAGCTACAATAATTCCCGACATGGCAGTCCCATGACCTTCGTCGTCATAGGGCTCATCGACCCCATTCACAGCGTCAAGCCACCCTTTGATCTCAAGATCTCTTAGATCTGGGTGGCTTAGGTCTATTCCTGAGTCCACGACACAGATAACTACTCCCTTCCCATCCAGATCAGATATCGATTGATTACTCACTCCAGTCAAACTCTTGAATTCCG
>CETM01083369.1_pt1 | contig 22615 bp, 15 predicted proteins | sample 361451 | NCBI WGS metagenome assembly CETM01 (sample SAMEA2622690, study PRJEB7988) | marine metagenome | isolation source: saline water (ENVO:00002010), including
CGGCAAGCTTTAGCTGCTTATGAAGATTAGGCAGATGATGGTAGAGCGGAATAGAAACATCGTGTATTGAGGTGTGGTGTGTTTGGACCGATATTGTCGAATTCTATTATGCCGTTTTGCCAGTAGGATGGCATTGTGGTTGGCTGGTTCGTTATACTCAGACTAACATTGAAACTACTCGGAATTCCCACAAAGAGAGACTCTATGAAGTTTGCATTTGTTCTGCTCGCCGTATTTGCTGTGAACGTAACCTGCATCGGCGCCGAGAAAGTTCAGGTTTATATTCTTGCCGGGCAATCCAATATGCAGGGGCAGGGCGTGGTCGATCTTGACCATCCAATGCACTACAACGGCGGTAGAGGGATTCTCAATAACGTTATGAAGAATCCGAAGATGAAAGACGTCTACGCTCATATTAAAGATGACAACGGTGAATACATCGTGCGCGATGACGTGTTTGTTCGGCACGTAACCAAAGAAGAAACAAAAACTGGCAGGCTTACCATTGGCTTTACCAGTTACTCCGGAAAACATCACATCGGGCCGGAGTTTCAGTTCGGCCACTTAGTCGGTGATGCCAGTAAACAACCCGTGTTACTGATTAAAACGGCCTGGGGTGGAAAGAGTATATATAAAGACTTTCGACCACCTTCAAGCGGTGGTGAGGTAGGTCCTTTTTACACTCAAATGCTTGATGAAATAAAGCAGGGGTTGAGTGCAATGAACGAGGAGTTTCCGCAGATCGGTAAAAACTACGAACTGGCCGGCTTTGTATGGTTTCAGGGATGGAACGACATGTTCGATAAAGATGCTCTTTCACAATATGAAGACAATCTGGTTAACCTGGTAACGGACGTCCGTTCCGCTCTACACCAAAAACAACTGCCAGTCATTATCGGCGAAACCGGTAATATGGGCGAAGATGCCGGGGAGAATATGAAGCAGATTCGTCTGGCTCAAAAGAACGCCGCCGATCGCTTGCACAATGCTGCCTTTGTTAAGACGACGGCATTCGCTCGTCCCAAAGAAGAATCACCGAATGTCACCCACGGTCATCATTGGTTTGGAAACGCAGAAAGCTATTTTCTGATTGGAGATGCGATGGGAAAAGCAATGATCAAACTTAAAGGATTGCACAGGAAGTAACATGACTCGAATGCACCGGAAATATATTTGTATTCTGTTGGTTGTACTTGGCCAGCAGTTTCAATTGGATGTACTTGATGCAGCGGAACGCACGAAGCATGTGCTGGCGATTGGAATCGATGGACTCAGGACGGATGCCCTTGATGCGGCCAATACGCCCAATATTGATGCCCTCAAGAAAAATGGTTCGTTTAGTAACCAGTGTAAGATTTTGGGCAGTCGCTACCAAAAAAACGATACGATTAGCGGGCCGGGATGGACCAGTTATCTAACAGGTGTATGGGCGGATAAACACGGTGTGCATGATAACGAGTTTGGTGGTCGCCGAATTAACCGATACCCGCACATGTTTAACCTGTTGAAGCAGCAGTATCCGGACTATAGAACGGCATCGTTTATCGACTGGTTTCCGATCGACAAGTACATTGTCTCCAAGGCCGATGTTCGCGTAGGTTTTGAAGCTCACGGTTCAGACGGTTACACCGTATTCGACAAAGACATTGCAGACCGCGCGGTTAAAGTTTTGGCGGAACAGGATGTCAGAGCGACGATGGTATACTTCGGTGCAACGGATGAAAATGGTCATCGTTTTGGCTTTCACCCATCCGTTCCTCAATACATGAAAGCCATTGAGACGGTGGATCAGCATGTTGGGCGATTGATGAAAGCTATTGCATCACGTTCGGATTATGAGCGGGAAGATTGGCTGGTTGTGATTTCGTCAGACCATGGTGGTGAAGGGAAAGGCCATGGTAGTGGGCATGATGTCCCCACGATTCACAATATCTATTTAATTGTCAGTGGGGACTCGGCTGTCAAAGGCAAGTTTAAGAATCAAGTATATCTGGTAGACCTGGTAGCCACGGCGCTGACTCACCTGGATGTCGCCATCAAGCCGGAATGGCAACTCGACGGGAAGCCTGTCGGGCTGCTACCACGCCAGCAGTAGGCTAGGCAAGGATTCCGTCGACAACGTTGCCATGCACATCGGTTAGACGGTAATCACGGCCCTGGAAACGATGCGTGAGTCGTTCGTGATCAATACCCATTAAGTGTAAGATCGTGGCGTGGAAATCATGAACGTGGACGTCGTTTTCAGCGACGTTGTAACAATAGTTGTCAGTTTTTCCATAAGTCAGACCTCCCTGAATGCCGCCTCCAGCCATCCAGATGGAGAAGCAACGCGGATGATGGTCCCGGCCAAACCGAGCCGGGTTTCCCTGAGCAAAGACGGTGCGTCCAAATTCGCCGCCCCAGATGACCAGCGTGTCTTTGAGCATGTCACGTTGCTTTAGATCAGCAATCAATGCCGCCGATCCCTGATCGGTTTGTTTGGTTAATGTTGGGAGATTACCTTCACAATTACTATGATGGTCCCATCCACGGTGGAATACTTGAATGAAACGGACTCCACGCTCAGCCATACGACGGGCCATCAGGCAGTTGTATGCATGCGAACCGGGATCCTTTGCCGATTCCCCGTAAAGATTGAAGGTGCTTTCCGGCTCGTCCTTGATGTTGGCCAGTTCAGGTACCGACATTTGCATACGATAGGCCATTTCGTATTGCGCAATACGCGTGTTGATTTCCGGGTCCCCGACTTCCTGTTCCCGTTTGGCATTAAGTTTGGAAATGCTGTCTAACAAATTACGCCGGGTACGTGCATCAAGCTTTGCCGGATCATTGAGGTATAGCACCGGGTCGCCCTGGCTGCGAAGTTTTACTCCCTGAAATTGCGAAGGCAAAAAGCCACTTCCCCAAAGACGGTCATAAATTGGCTGAGCCTGGTTGAAACTGTTCCTGGTGAGCATGACTACAAACGATGGCAGGTTGTCCGTTTCGCTACCCAGACCATAGCTAAGCCATGACCCGAGGCTCGGTCTTCCCGGTTGTTGATGACCTGATTGGAAAAACGTGATCGCCGGATCATGATTGATCGCTTCTGTATGCATGGAGTTGATCAGGCACAAATCGTCGGCAACGCCACCAAGATGTGGTAAGAGTTCACTTAGCCACATTCCGGACTCACCATGTTGTTGGAATTTAAATGGTGATTTGACCAGAGGGAATTTAGCTTGCCCGGCAGTCATGCCGGTTAGTCGCTGGCCTGATCGGATTTCGGCAGGCAATTCCTGAAGGTGGAGTTTTTCCAGCGAAGGCTTGTAGTCAAATAAGTCTACCTGAGAAGGAGCTCCAGATTGCAATAGGTAGATGACTCGTTTGGCCTTAGGGGCAAAATGAGGCAGTCCCGGTAAAGCCTTTGAATTTCCTTTAGGTTCGTCGGCATGTAGCATAGACGCCAGAGCAGCCACGCCAATTCCAGTACTCGCCCGACCAAAAAACTGCCGGCGGTTGGTAAGCATGTAGGAATGTTCGATTGGATTATTCATGATCGTTCTATCCCTTGGTGATGGTTTCATCGAGGTTCAACAAGATTCGACAAAACGCTGTCCAGCTTGCCAATTGCGTTTGGTTTAGGGTTGTATCAACGGGGTAGTCGCCGACAGACAGGAGGTTGTTGATGGCTTCAGAGTCGTTTTTGAAAGTCTCGTTTTGCTGCCTCAGAGCATCCAGAAGAATATTTGATTCAAGCTCGTCGGGGCTTCTTCCAGTGGTCAGGCGAAAGGCAAATTCCATTCGTTGTTGATCCGAATCCAGTGGCTGAGCTAACACCTGAGTTGCCATCTGCCGTGCGGCTTCAACAAATTGGATGCCATTGAGCAGAAGTAACGATTGAAGTGGGGTATTGGTAAGCGAGCGTTTTAGAGTGCAAAGCTCCCTCTCAGGTGCATCTAATGTCTTCATCATGGGTGACGGTACGGTACGTTTCCAAAACGTATAGAGACTACGGCGGTAGAGTTGTTCGCCTGTCCCCTGGGGATATGCTTTGGAATAACCTGGCCTGTTATTCAACTCAAGCCAGATTCCTTTGGGCTGGTACGGATAGACACTTGGGCCACCCACCGTGTTAAGTAATAATCCACTAACGGCCAATGCATTGTCCCGAACCTGTTCAGCTGTTAAACGCATTCGCGGTCCTCTTGCCAGGAGTCGATTTTCGGGATCCCGGAGGTATTTTGAGCGTCCGACGCTTGAGGATTGTTGATAGGTGGCAGAAGTGACGATGAGTCGGTGCAGATGCTTAATGTCCCAGTCGGATTGCTGGAGTTCAACCGCCAGATAATCCAATAATTCAGGATGGCTTGGCAACTCACCCTGATTTCCAAAGTCTTCCGAAGTCTTTACAAGTCCATTGCCGAAGAATGTCTGCCAGTATCGGTTTACGGTCACTCGAGCTGTTAACGGATGGCCGCTGGAAGTCAGCCACCTCGCGAATCCCAGCCGGCTATTCTCAGATTCGCCTGGCATTGGAGGGAGTGCTCCCGGTGTCCCCGTGCTAACTTCGGTAGTAGGTTCGTTGTATTGGCCGCGATTAAGGATATGCGTTTTACGAATGCCTGGTTGGTCCTTCATTATCATCGTGGGAGGGAAGCCCTGCGATTGTAGTTGTCGTAATCGCACAATCTCAGTCTCAATCGATTTGGCAGGACCGTAGTTTGAGGTGTAATAGTCAGCCAGTAATTTGGCCTGTTCGGCAGTACGTTGCGTAGCCGGAATTGTTGCGGCGTCGACAATTGCGGCATCGAGTCCCTTAAAGGCAATGGCGCGGGTAGGCGATGTCGTGATACTTATTCGTGGACGCCCGATTCCATGCGTGCCGAAGCTGGCTTCATGACGCAACGTGAGAGAAAGTTTTGTTCCTCCTTCAAAACCGAAGGGTTTCTCGGTAATGAAGATTGCAGTGGCCGGCTCCTTGCGTGTCGGCCCGTCAACGGCCCAACCAGTTGCTTTGTTAGGATCCAGGGCAGCCGACACATGCCAGTTCGCCTGGTTGTAATCCGCGCGGGCTTCGCTGAATTTTACAACATGGGACTGGGAAGGATCCGCCGTGGATGTCGCCTTTAATTCGATACCGGTTAGTACAAAATTGGAATTAGTATGTCGGCCCGGCCCGCCACCTGGAAGCGACGGATGCGTCAAACATTCAAGCCTGATAGCCGTGATTGCCGTTTGCCTGGTTTCCGACTCGATCGTGTAAATGTCTTTTTGAGGATTCACGCCCGATACCAATAGTGAATGATCGTCCTGCGGAGTAATCGTGGTTCCGCCCGACGACTTAGCAGATACGGGTGTTTGGATTCGCCAGGTGCTGCCATTCTTCTTGATCGTCTGGGCCCATTTCTCCAGTCCCGATAGGTCCTTGCGGGCAGCAGGTAACGCTGCCTCTAAGTCATTAATCCGTCCGGCCAGTGAGGCCAGACGCGTCTCGGCCAGGGGAGAGGTGACCTGCATTTGTGGTTGGAAACCGCTTTGCCCGCGTTCTGGTACGAGATTAAAGAACGCATAAAGTTGATAAAACTCTTTCTGGCTAATCGGATCGTATTTGTGATCATGGCAGCGGGCACAACCAACGGTTAGTCCCATCCAGACACTGCTGGTCGTGATCAAACGATCCATGACATATTCGGTTCGGTATTCTTCGCCAATGACGCCACCTTCAATGGTGATTCCATGATTTCGATTGAAGCCTGTTGCCAACACCTGTTGGGGAGTTGCATTCGGTAACAGATCTCCGGCAATCTGTTCGATGGTGAATTCATCGAATGGTTTATTTTGGTTATAGGCATTAATTACCCAATCCCGCCAAACCCAGTGCTGCCGTTCCGTGTCGTACTGATACCCGTTGGTGTCTGCGTAGCGAGCCAGATCAAGCCAGCTGCTGGCCAGATTTTCCCCGTAGGACGGATCTGCCAGGTACGACTCCACCAATCGTTGGTAGGCATCCGGAGCTTCGTCGGCCAGGAAATCGTCAATCTCGTCGAGTGTCGGTGGAAGCCCGGTTAGGTCGAATGCCAGACGACGTACTAGTGTTTCTTTCTTGGCCCTCGAGGTCGGAGTTAATTCATTCTTCTCAAGGCCAGCCAGCACGAAGTAGTCGATGGCATTCTCAGGCCAGTTAGATCTTTGCACGGCCGGCAGGGAAGGTCGGGTCGGAGTGACGAAGGACCAATGTGTTTGATACTCGGCGCCACTGAGGATCCACTGTTTAAGAAGTTCTTTTTCGGACTCAGTAAGTGCATCGCCATGCTCTGCCGGAGGCATACGTGTGAATTCGTCGTCTGAAGTAATGCGAACCCAAAGTTCGCTTGTGGCAATGTTGCCGGGCGTAATGGCGTGTTGCCCCGAGTCGAGTCGAGCGACGGCTGCATCCCGCACATCAAGCCTTAGTCCAGCTTCCCGTTTATTCGTATCAGGGCCGTGACAGGTAAAGCATTTGTTGGATAACAACGAACGGATGTCTTTATTGAAGGTGACTGACGATTCCTGTGCCTTGCTCAAGCCGGTCGTGCAAATGATGCCTGCAACAGCCAAAATTTTAATTAGTAAGATGATACGCTGCATCGCGCTAACCGTATTGAATCCATTTTGCAGAATCTGAAAGATCGTTAAGGACACCACATCCGATCGCGGCAGTGATGGCCGCGCCTAAAGTTGCTTCTTCGCTTTGATTGGGTTTACGCACGATCATGTTAAAACGAGCTTCGATACACTGTTTCAATACATCGTTTTGTCGAATTCCGTTTCCGGCTCCAACGATTTCGGTGATGCCTGTGACGCCACAGGACAGAATTGCTGCAAATCCTTCATTAAACGTGGTTGCCATCCCTTCCAGCAGTGACCGTGTCATTAATGCAGGAGTGAAATTGTCCGGGCTTAGCCCTGTCCAACTGGCGCGTTCAGATGGATCTTGACGAGTACCGGTAAAAATAGGTGAGCATTTGAGGCCTGAATCGTCTGTGACTGCATCGGCAGCCAACTCCTTCATTCTTTCAAAAGCATCCGTGGATGGTGTGATATCAAATATTTCGGTTGCGACTGCCTGAAAAAACGACTCCAGTGCCGCGAAGCTTCTGCCCCCACAGGCTCCTACAAAAGCGAGTAAATATCCTCCGTAGGGAAAGGGACGCACTTCCAAAGCCGGGTGTTCGCCAGTGGACTCGCTGTAGGCGGATACCTGACCTCCCGTACCCACATTGATGGAAAGCTGGTTGTGGCGATTTGCCACACTTCCCAGAAAGCCGGCTTGATTGTCTCCAATGGGTACGAAAACGGGAATTCCTTCCGGCAGTCCCGTTTCCGAGGCGACTACGGAAGTGATCGTACCGACCTTTTCACGAGTTGAACTAACCTCCGGCAATACCGACAGAGGGATTCCCAGTTCCTTCAGGGCATCCTGATTCCATTGGTTGGTATGGATGTTCAACAGGCCAGCACTTCCGGCGGCTGACGGGTCACTTTGAAGTGGTGCGTCGCAAAGCCGGCTTGCTACCAAATCCATGATGAAGGCCGCCCGACAGTTGCCAGGTAGCTGCCCTCGCGTGTTTAGCCAGTGCAGCGTAACGTTCATGAAGCCAGTACGCAAAAAACAGCCGTGCGTTCGGTATTGGTCATCTCCAAGACGTTCTGTCAGGTCGTGAATCAATGGGATTCCGTTGTCATCAACTTCATTTCCCCGTTGGTCCTGCCAATTGATATAAGGGGAAACGGGATTGAGTTGTGGATCGACAAGCACCATTCCATGCTGTTGGCCTGTCATTCCGATCCCGGCAATCTGTGATGCTCGGGAATCCAGACGCGTAACAACATCCTTAATGCACTGCATCGCTTGCGAAATAATGCGATCGGCATCCCACTCGCTTCGACCAATCGGTCGGTCGGTGTAGCGGGCATCATTCTTTGTTGTTGTTGACTCAACGATCCGTCCACTGTCGGCATCGACAGCGATGGCGGTGATTGTTGTTGTGCCGATATCGACACCTAGTATGAGGGTCATGCCCGGGTCTCCATAGCGAGCGGAGTTACTTGTCTTTTCCGAGTAGCTTTACCATCGCTTCCCCGAAGCCTGTTCCTGCCTGTGCAAAGAACCAAGGGCTACCAAGATAGTGATAGGGTCGGTCATTACCGAATTGACGCCACTTATCTACATCTTTACTCCAGCCGCCGGGACCATGGTAAATGTTGTGGGCTTCCATGTCCCAGTATTGTCTGGTATTTACACACGTGGATGTCTTTTTGAATTCAGCGCTCTTAGCGACGGCCTGTTGAGCAGACATGATAAGGGTGCGTGGTGCGTCAGGCTTAGGCTCATCCGGACCGTCGTGGCCCATCTCTCCAATGACAATTTTCATTCCGGGTACGTCAAACTCTTTACGCAGATCGCGAATGAGGTTCCCAAGATTCTTTTCATAGCTCAACCATCGATCGTTGTATTGGTCGTTCCAACCTTGAAACCAGACAAAGCCCTCGATTTCATACCCCTGTCCCTGATACCCGGGGAACCGCTCTTTTAGATTCGCCAGACAATCGTGTACTTCATGGACCATGTTTCGATAATCAATGCCGTACCGTTGTTTGTATTCAGCAACCGAGACAACAGGTCGTGGCTTGTATTTTTGTAGAGCCTTCTTTTTTTCCGCAGTCTTGTTTTCTTCAGCGATTTTCAGATTGTTCTTTTCAACTCTTATTTTTTGTTGCATGTTCCATTCGATGTTTTTGTTATTCTCAGCCTGAGTGAGGACTTCAAATTCGGCATCGGTCGGCATGCTTGAGGGAGGTAGAAAGCCTTGCGCCAGCGCTCGTCCTCCCCAGGAGGTTTTTATGATTAATACCTGTTCGTCATAGTGATTTCCTAACACGTGTCCAAAGTTGAACTCGGGACCAAAGCCTTCATTGGGAGCACCATATCCGACCTTGAGGTTCCCATGTTTACCGAGGTAATTGATCCAGACATCCTTTCGCTCGCTCCAGAGATAGGTTGGAGTTTTCCGGCGGTCGTCGGGGTCGCGTGTATCTTCAACCGTTTTGACAAACCTGGCGTAATCTCCATCTTTGATGAAGTGCGTGTAACGTTCACGGTATTTTTCCTGGCCCACCTGCCAGGTTAGAGGTTCGGGGAAACCACGGCCTTCCATGTTGGACTGACCTGCCAGAATAAAGACTTTAACTTTGGCGGTACTTTTGGACGCCGCGAATTCCGGTGGTTCGGCGCTAGTAGTCGATAATCCCATCAGCAGGAGTAGTGGGAGAACGAATAGTGGCTTCAAATGTTGCATGCTGGAGGTCATTCGTTGTGGTGGTAGTTTTGTTTGCTAAGTAGTTATTTTAACAGGTTTGAATTGACTGCGAAAACGCCTTTGGAACTGTCGGTAGGCAAGATAAAACACGACAACAGCGGAAGAAAAGCCTGTGGAGGTTCTAAGAGATTAACTCTTGGATAGGCTGCTGGTTTTCGTCAACCAGATAGCGAGGCCTGCCGTTAAGGTCAGGTATTTTCACGGAATTAACATCTAATCCCAGATGCTGATACATGGTGGCAAAGACTTCCTGCACATGAACAGGACGTTCAATAGGAACACCGCCCTGTTTGTCCGTAGTACCAATGGTGCGTCCGCCTTTTACATTTCCACCGGCCATTAAGATTGATTGAGTTCGTTCCCAGTGGTCCCGGCCACCTTTGGCGTTGATACGTGGAGTCCGTCCGAATTCACCCCAGACGATAACTTGTACTTCTTCAGAAAGTCCTCGCTGCTCCAGGTCCGTCAAAAGGACAGAGATAGCGCGGTCAAAGTTAGGGAGGTAGCGATTGGAGAGGTATTCGATGGTTCCTTCCCGATTGCTGTGCCAATCCCAGGCACCAAAAGCAACCGTGACACAACGCACCCCTGCTTCCACCAATCGTCGAGCTAAAAGCAAATGCTGAGCGCTCTGAGGTGGTGCACCGAAGGCCGGATCCGTAGTGACAGATTCACCGTACCAGTCTCTTACCTTTTTGTCTTCTAGTTCCAGGTCTAAAGCCTGTGCCATGTTACTCGAAGTCAGAATCCCGAAGGCCTTTTCCTGAAAAGAATCAACTCCTGAAGTTTCGACAGATTCCCGAATGTTGTTCACTTGTCGGAGAAGTTGTTCTCGTTGTCCCAGACGGTCAAGGTTGATCCCATTAAGTATCAGGTCCTTTTTGACGTCGGCTTCGACGGCGAATGGAACGTGACTCATTCCTGTAAAACCGGGCCAGGATGTCTTGCTCGCATTGTCGTGTATACCGCGATTGGCATATGGTTGATAGCCTATTTTCGGGGACGCATCTACATAAGGAAGAGCTCCGTTCGCGCCGGCTCCCAATTCGCGTGAGACCACCGAGCCAAAGGTTGGCCAGCCACCTGCCGGTTCGCCGTCCTGGGGTCTACCACCGGCACGTCCTGAGTAACATTGGAATGATTCGTGGCGATTTTCCATCCCGACCAGGGAACGAACGATGGAGAATCGATCGTTCATGGCAGCCAGTTTTGGCAATAATTCGCAGTATTGGATTCCCGGGATCTTTGTAGAGGTGGGCTGAAAGGACCCTCGGATTTCCACCGGAGAATTGGGCTTGGGATCAAACGTCTCGTATTGAGTTGGACCTCCACACAGGTAAACCATGATAACGGACCTGGTTGACTCAGAAGTATCCTGATTTGCTTTGAGGATCTCGGGTAAGGAGATGCCAGCGCCAAATCCCAACGATCCGATGCGCAGGAAGTTTCTGCGTGACAACCTGTCACAAAAACGACCCTGAGAAGAACCGCGGATGGATAACATGGGGGAATTACCGGACTGAGTAAGTTATTGTTGGATTCATTGTATCCCGTTTTGGAGAGGGGAGTAAATGTTAATGGTATGACTGTAATTAGCATTAGCGGTTTATTGCACAATTCTTGTGGGAAAGTGATGTACAAAAAGAACTGAAGCGGTATGATTCGATGCAGATTGTAGATGGGGAACCCTTCAGATAAAGGAGTGCTCAAATGAAGGCACTCGTTAAACGACACGCTGAGCCAGGGTTATGGCTTGAAGATGTTGAAATGCCGGAAGTTGGAATCAACGATGTCTTGATTCGCATTATTCGTACAGGGATCTGTGGTACAGATTTACATATCTACAATTGGGATGAATGGGCCCTCCAGACAATCCCTGTTCCGATGGTTGTGGGGCATGAGTTTGTAGGAGAAGTTGTTGACTCGGGAAGTAACGTGACAGACTTTAAGCCAGGTGACATTGTGTCCGGCGAAGGACATGTCGTCTGCGGGCGTTGTCGTAATTGCTTTGCAGGTCGCCGTCATTTGTGCAACGACACAAAAGGAATTGGAGTCAATCGCTCGGGAGCATTCGCTGAGTATATTGCCTTGCCGATGACCAACGTCTGGAAGCACGCTGCATCCATCGATCTTGATATGGCAGCCTTGTTTGATCCCTTTGGTAACGCCGTCCATACCGCACTGTCCTTTCCAGTATTAGGAGAAGATGTGCTGATCACAGGGGCAGGGCCCATCGGTTGTATGGCCGCCGCAGTCTGCCGTTTTTCCGGGGCTCGCAATGTTGTCGTCACCGACCTCAATCCCTACAGGCTGGACCTGGCAGGTAAGCTGGGAGCAACACGCGTCGTGAATGTCGCTGAAGAATCGCTCAAGGATGTCCGGCAGGAAGTGGGAATGACGGGTGGTTTTGATATTGGACTGGAAATGTCCGGCAGTCCGGCGGCATTCACCTCGATGCTCGACAATATGTTTCATGGTGGTAAGATCGCCATGCTCGGAATACCTTCGGAACAAATGGCCATCGACTGGAACACCGTCGTGTTTAATATGCTGACGATCAAGGGGATCTACGGTCGGGAAATGTATGAAACCTGGTATAAAATGACGGTCTTGCTTCAGGGAGGATTGGATATCTCGGCCGTGCTGACACATCGGTTTGATGTCGATGACTTTGAACAGGGATTTGCAGTGATGCAAAATGGTCGGAGTGGTAAAGTGCTACTGGATTGGGCTGCCCCCTGAATCTAGCCGGAATAATATTTGAAAGTAATAAAGATGCAGGACGATATACGACAAGCTTTTTCAGATACGATCGCTTCGATCCGTGACGCAGGAACGTACAAAGCAGAGCGAGTTATAAGCACTCCGCAGGGTGCCAGTATTCAGGTACAGGATGAGCCACCAGTGCTCAATATGTGTGCCAATAATTATCTCGGGTTAGCCAGTCACCCTGCTGTTATTCAGGCTGCTCATGAAGCTTTAGATAAATGGGGCTACGGACTTTCGAGTGTGCGGTTTATTTGTGGCACACAGGCGATTCATACGGAATTGGAAAACGAATTAACAAGTTTTCTAAAAACAGAAGACACCATACTCTATACTTCCTGTTTTGACGCTAACGGCGGTTTGTTCGAAACACTGCTTGGTGCCGAGGACGCCATTATTAGCGACCAGCTAAATCATGCCAGCATCATCGACGGTGTTCGTCTTTGTAAGGCACAACGGTTTCGCTATGCGAACAATGACATGGCGGATTTGGAAACGCAATTGAAAGCGTCACAATCTGCTCGCTATCGTCTGATTGCCACCGATGGTGTCTTTTCGATGGATGGGTATATTGCAAATCTTCCCGCCATTTGTGAATTGGCCGACAAATACAATGCACTCGTCATGGTCGATGATTCCCATAGCGTAGGTTTTATGGGGAAGCAGGGGCGAGGGACGCACGAGTATCACGATTGCCTGGGACGAATCGACGTGATTACCGGTACGCTCGGTAAAGCGTTAGGGGGAGCCTCCGGCGGTTATACCAGTGGACGTCGGGAAATCATCGAGTTGTTACGACAACGTTCGCGACCCTATCTGTTTTCCAACTCAGTGGCACCACCGATTGTAGGAGCCTCACTGAAAGCTCTGGAACTTCTGAATGCTTCGACCGAGTTGCGGGATAAGCTGGAATCTAATACAGCCTATTTTCGACAACGTATGAGCGAAGAGGGCTTCGATATACTGGCAGGCGAACACCCGATTGTGCCGGTGATGCTGGGAGATGCAGCTCTGGCAACCCGGTTCGCCGATGCAATGCTGGAGCGAGGTGTGTATGTGATCGGCTTCTCTTACCCGGTTGTGCCGGACGGTACCGCCAGAATACGTACTCAGATTTCAGCAAGCCACAGTGAAGAAGATTTGGCAAAGGCTGTGCAAGCCTTCATCGATGTGCGTGCAGAACTGCTTTAGAGCCTGAAGATGTCCATTTCACGAGCAATGTGCATGCCTGCACGTCGCAACGATTTATAGGCCGGCGTGGATTTACGTAGAGCCGGATTTGTGTGATTTAGGTGGATGAAATGGATCGAGTCGCGGACCCGGTCAGGCATCTTAATGAATTTCTTAATGGACTCGCTGATTAACGGGTGAGGGATTTCTTCAATCGACCGATTAGGTAACTCGGATTCGCTGTAGAAAGTGCCATCCAGATAGGAACGTTCGACCTCTTCGACAAGTGCTTCGATATAGAGATCCCATTTTTCCCATTTATCAATATCGGGAACAAATAAGATGGACTTGTTGGGGCCGACAATGCGGAAGCCAACCGTTTCGGAATATTCGTCCCGGTGAGGAACCACAATCGGGACGACTTCAATTCGGTCATTCAGTCGGATGACCTGATCAGCATGCATGTCAACGAGTGTGATATTCTCAAGCTTGACCAATTGATCCCAGGGGCCGTTTGTATTCAGGAATTGTTTCATCCGTGGCATGGCATGGACAGGTACGGAATCTGCCCCAATGACTTCACGTCCTAAGTGAATGAGTCCACTGTAATGGCCGATGTGTGCGTGAGTTAAGAACACTCCGTCAAGCAATGCATGCCCGTCGGATCTCGGTTGTTGTTTATCGAGCAGAGCTAATTGTTGAGGAAAGTCGGGAGTGCAGTCAAAAATCCAGCGTTGATTTGTCTCGGGATCCACCAGAGCAAGGCATGAAACCATCGCCCCTTTTTGACGAGAAGCAAACAAGGAGGAACAGCAGTCCCTCTGGCAGCCAGCATGTGGGTAACCACCATCCTGAGTAATCCCCAGGACGACGATATAAGGTGCCTGCGTTGTTCCGGCAAAGGGAAGGAACAGGGCGAAAATAACAAATTGAATGAAGAGAGAAGCTTGCATAGTTCGATTAGGTCATCGTTTCACTTAACCCAAGCAACGCCCAGGTTGCACCCCAATAGATCGAAGTTTCGATGGGAGCGTCACGTTTGTTGATCTTAGTTCTATTAACTCTCCAGCTTCCGTTGTTGTTCTGAGTGGAAACCAGGAAGTCCCGGTCTTTAATAATTGAGTTGGAATTCAGCTTGGTGGGCTTTGCTTTGGAAAGTGCATAGAACGCCATGCCGGTAGCTAAGGCATTACTGGCCTCATCGAGGTTCCAGCCCCAGCCACCGTCGTCCTGTTGAGCGGCGAGGAGTTGTGCAATCCGTTTTTCGGCAAGTTCGTCATTCCCCAGCTGCCTTGCTAATAGTGAACTAGCTAAATACCATTCCGCACTTTTACCGTTTGGCTTGTCCTTGAAGTATGCGAGCGCTTTGGTGAGTTGTGTCGGCGGCTCCGTATTGGGACTGTTTTGGATAATCGCGAGAGCTATCCACATTGTCGCGACTTGAGTTGTCTCAGCTTTATCTCGCTTTTGAGAGGGTAACTGACCACCGGGCTTCCATGATCCATCCTCATTTTGATTGGTTAATAACAAAGGAATAAGCTTACGGGTCAGCTCGGCATATTTGTCCGTCCCCGGTACGGCATTGACCTGAATGATCTGTACAACACCGGTCTTATTTTTGGTTCCTTTAATATCACCCTTTTCGGTTTTGCTCATGACATCCCGGTTGGAACACTCCAACCATTCGTCCAGTTGATCGCTCACTTGCAAACCACCTTTTTGAGCCGCAGTTAAACCCCAGACCATGTTTCCAATACGGTGACTGGAAGCGCATTTTTTCGATTCAATCCAGTAAACGCCTTTCGCCTTTACAAACTGAATGCTCTTCTGTGCTGTTGCACGAAGCTCTGCCGGAGACGCTGCCCGGGCAGATGATGGCATAAGAAGAATAGCAGCAATGCAGAAGGTAATTGCGATGCGCATATGGTTAACCCCGGAGACTAGTATATTTGCGTCAGGTTCAACCAACCAGGTCGGTCATCGAACCGGTGCTGTCGGCGAATTGATTTATCTTGAGCCCCATTTTTTGAGCAATGGTCAGGTGGGTATTTGCAAACGGAGTTGCATCGGTATAGCGATGTAAAGCTCCGTGTTGGAATCCGCAGTGAGCTCCACCGGCCAGAATGATGGGGTAGTTGTTTGCATTGTGAGTCGTACTGGTACCACAGCCATAAAGGATCATCGTTCGATCCAGCAGAGTGGCATCTCCCTCCGTGACGGCCCGGAGCTTCGTGAGGAAGTAGCCAAACTGTTGAGATAAGAACTCGTCGTATTTTCCCCAACGCTCGAATCCCTCTGCCTTTCGGGTCCCATGCGAAAGCCCATGGTGGCCGCCGAGTCCGATGGCCTGCGGGAATTTATCTCCGACACCCTGGCTGTCTTCGCGAGCGATCTGGTAGGTGGCCACGCGCGTCGAATCTGTTTGGAAAGCCAGTACCATCAGGTCGTAAATTGTTCTGATGAATTCAGCCGGATCATCCGTGCCAGCCAGCAGATTGACGTTTTTGGGATCCACGTGTGGCTTGGCGACTTCCAGCCAGGCTTCGGTACGATCAACCTGTTGTTCGACCTCGCGAATCGATGTTAGGTATTCATCGAGTTTGCGTTTGTCATAATTCCCGAGTTTACGAGCTAATTTCGCTGTGTCCTCGAGTAGATAGTCGAGCATACTTCCTTTGTTCTTTAGTCGGCTGCGTTGATCGGGAAGGCTTTCACCTTCCGGCGTCCCGAAGAGACGGTTGAAGATTCGGCGAGGTTCTGCATCAGCGGGTATCGGTTGACCGGATTTATTGAATGACAGTGTTCCGGTTCTGGCTGTGTAACCAATCCCGTTGTCACTCGACAGTACAAGTGACGGAATCCGTGTTTCTTTACCGGTTTCGCGGGCAATGATCTGGTCAATGGAAATGGCATTGTTGTAGGTTCGGCTGATATCCGCTCCGGTTAAAAAGACGTCGGCGGTATTGTGCCCGACAATCTTACGGCTAAGTGGATGGCTGAGCCCCTGAAGGATGCTGATTTGATCCCGATGCGGAGCAAGTGGAGCCAAAGATCTGGTAAAAGTGTAATCCTTTCCTTCCCCGAACGGGAACCAATGCCAGTCTTTGTGAGCTTTATGATTTTCCGGAGGAAGGCTAACTCCATTAGGGAAAAACATGAAACAGGCGCGATGAGGTAGCTTTGTCTGATCCCCTTTACCTGCCATGGCTTCCATCACAGGTAACGCAAGGGAGATTCCAGCTCCCTTCAACAGAGTCCGGCGGTCCAGAATCCACGATTTTTGAGTCATGTTATTTATTTCTACCTGTAACGAGTTGACTACCTTTTATTTTATTCGGAAGGCATCGTCTGTAACAATGCGAAGAATTAAAGGTTTTAGACGATAATCGTCCTGGATGAATGCCTGCGTCAGGTTTTCGACAGTCTCACGATCAGTGAATTCTAACTCGCGCCCAAGTGAGTACATTAGTAAGTTCTCTACAAACGCTTTGGCGAATTGCCGGGAGCGTGAATCAAGCAATACCTGTTGCATTTGTTGAATGCCTGTAGCCCGTTCGTTTCCGGGCAGGAGCGTGTCAACGACAATCGGTGTTTGATGAGTATCCTTAGTGCGAAACTGACCAATCGCATCAAAATGTTCCAACGTGACACCCCAGGGGTCTATTTGTTTGTGGCAATCATTACAGGCGGGATTGTCCCGATGTGCGGCAAGTAGTTGAGCCACGGATAACCCATCCTTGAGTTGCGATTCGTCAAGTTCGGGAACATTGGGAGGTGGCGGAGGTGGTGGATCGTTTAGCAGTTGTCGAGTGATCCAGACTCCACGTTTAATAGGATGGGAATCCAGTCCGGTGGAATTACCGGCAAGGAAACTTGCCTGCCCGGTCAGGCCGCTACGCATTGGTTGTTTTACGTTAGAGACGGCCCTGAATTCCGAGCCTTGCACAGCATCGAAACCATAAAAGTCCGCCATGCGATCATTAAGCATGGCAAAATCAGACTTGAGGAAGTTCAGTGCGGAAATGTTGTGCTGTAGGACGTGCCTGAAAAATGCATAGGTTTCTTCAGCTGCATCTCGCTTAAGATCTGCATCCCACTGAGCGTATTTGCTTGGATCAATAGCCACTCGATCCAATGCTGCCATGTTGAGCCACTGGTAGGTAAAGTTTCTTACAAATTCATTAATCCTGTTATCACTAAGCAAACGGTTCGTTTCCACCTTTAAGGTTTCCGGTTCGGTCAATGCTCCGGTATCAGCCAACGATCGTAGTTGTTCATCCGGAGTCGTGCTCCAAAGGAAGTAGGAAAGTCGCGTGGCTAATTCGTGGGCATTCAGTTGTCGGGATTGCTCGTCCAGTCGAGGTTCGGTTACATAGAGGAAATGAGGTGAGGACAGGACTACGGCGAGTGTATCTCGCAAAGCCTCCTGATGGTCCGGCCTGCGTTGTTGCAGTTCGGTATAGAGAGCCATCAATTCGGAAAATTCCTGTTCTTTGACCGGACGACGAAATGCCCGTGGGACAAATTTACGTAAGGTCGCCATTGCAAATTCCGCATCGGTCATGTTTTCAGTGCGTTCAGCCAGAATTGGGTGACTGCCAGTTCGTGGAGGGGCTGGATAGACCACTTCGATACTGTCGAGTAACACATCTGAAGAAATCGAGTTGTTGACGACCGAGATCATTTCGCCACGAAATTTAGGCTTCCCGCTCAGGAAGACAGGCACTTCTTCCATGCGAACGCGATATTCCAATGTCTGTGGTGCATGCGATTCGCTGTAGAGCAGGGCTTCGCCAATCGGCTTTACATTCAACACGGCTCCACTGGCTCGATACCCCATGCCGATGGTTACGTGGGGACGTCCATCGGTTGCCGTCAGTTTGATACGAATAAGCATTTCACCGGCTGTCGGCCATTTATCAAGCGTGTAAAGCTGCCGGTAGGTTGGGCCAAGCAATACGCCATCAAAGGTTGTATGACTAGCTTTGCGGAGATTGTACTCCTGTTGGGAAAGCGGAAATACGAACAGGCCGTCCTTGCCTCCGACGTTTACGCGCCTCGCCTTTTTCGAAAGCCCTTTCGGAGGGAAGGAATCGGGGTCAGCGTTTTCCTTCTTGCTTGCCGCCGCCTGCCTCTGCTGATCTTCAAGACGCTCTTTTTTGGATTCGATGAAATAACGGTAGGATTCAGTCTCCGACGGTTGAGAGAAACTAAGGTCCAACGCTCGTTTGGCAACCTGCAAATAAGTTTCCATTTGAACAGGGCTCATTAACAGGCTTTGTCCGTTGTTAAGGAAACCACTAATGGATTTGGGTTCGGGGGGAAGGTCTTTTGCATAGTTGAGTTGTAGGCCAACTAGATCTTGCATCGTGTTCTGATACTCATATCGGGTTAGCCTGCGTAAAACTACCTGGCCCCCTGTGGCACGCGCATTCTTCGCGGCAATCTCCAGGCCTTCTCGAATCCATGATACGATCGACTTTCGTTCTGTATCAGTAAGTTGTTCGCTATCCTCCGGCGGCATTTCACCGGTGGTCAGTTGATTCAATATTTCATGCCAATGATCTGCATCAACGCCATTGGAGATATTTCGATCGAGAGTGACGAGGTTGAAATCGCCGCTGGGGTCATCAGCACCATGGCAGTCACCACAAAAGCGGACGATGAGTTTTTCAGGTCGATCGCGTTTGCCTGGTTCCGCACTATACAACAGAGATGTCAGCAGCGTAGCAAGTATGCAGGCGGAAGCGAAAATGCGGATGAACACGGTAGCGATTACTTACCCTGTTCGATGGTGTCTATATTCGTAACGACAAATTGTTCCCCGGTCCTTTTGAAAGGACCCGTGATTTTCGCAACTCGGCCTACGTAATGATCGATTCGCTTGCCATTAAGGTTTCTAAAACTGGCATCGAGTTTCACGTCCGTACCATCGGATAGTCGAATGAAATACACGTTGGTTTTTTCCAGGTCAGTGGTCGGTCGCACTAACCCACTAAACTCCAGCGTAGCGCCGTTTTCTATGGCGAGCCAGTTCCCGGTGTCTTTGACACCAAAGTCGTAGTTCATGGTGCGGTCAAGTCCCTCAAGCGATGCTGTTGAAGAACCAAAGTCGGTTGCATCAACACCCATGCGTTGCGCTAAACCTGTCAGCAGGTTGCCGTAAGGCTGAGCGTCCGGATACTTAAGCCAACGGCCGGTCTTGATTCCGGCATTTTTGCCGCCAGCCAAAATGATGGGGAGGTCTCGGCCGGAATGATAATCGCCATGCTTCATGCTCGAGCCAAACATTAGCATGGTGTTGTCTAGTAATCGTTCGCCCTCTTCCTCGATGGACGCCAGACGCTGAGCGAGATATTTAAACTGTTCGACATGCCACTGTGTGATCATGTTGAAGTGGGTGATGTATTTTGTGCCGGCATTGCGGACAAAGTGCGATAGATAATGGTGCTCTTCGTTGATGCCGAGGAAGTCGAAAACAATCCGGCTGCTGGAGTTTGCCATTAGGAATGAACTTACGCGTGTCGTGTCCGTCCAAAACGCCAGCACCATCATGTCCATCAAGGCTTTGACGCGGGCCGGGAAGCTATCGGATACAACAGGGCGGTTTAATTCAGGTGGTGTGGTTGGCGAGAAGCGTTCGTCCGCAGTTTGCTCGCCGAGCTCCGTGAGTTGCCTCTCGACACTGCGGACCGATTCCAGATAAGCCGCAAGTTTGCGCTGGTCATCAGTGCTTCCCTGACGCTTCAGTCTGTTTGCGTCTTCGAGGACCACGTCGAGGATGCTGAGATTTCTGGACTTGCTACTGCCGTCATTGATATTTCGAAACATTCGGTCGAAAACAATCTGTGGATCGCTTTCCCGAGGAACGGCACGCCCTTGTTGGTCAAACGAAATATAGCTTGTGATCGGCTCCGGCAGGAAAATGCCATCGCATGTTAATTCCAGACTACTCAGTGGAGTCTGATTGGCCAGGTTACGTCCGATTAGCTGGTCGATCGTTTCGGGTTGTCGCCGATCAATGTTTTTGCCGTTAGACCCAGTCGCTCCGAGGAATGCTACAGCGCAACTCTGGTGGCTCCAGCCCCCTTTGATATGATCCAAATTGGACAGGAAGAGCACCTCGTCGCGGATGCTTTCGAGTGGTTTTACTAATGGTGAAAATTCGAAATCCGTTTCACTTGTCCCGCTAATGTCCCAGGACGGTGGGTGGACGCCATTTCCCTTGTAGAGAACTCCGAGTCGGATTGGAGGCTTATTGGCCGGCCGAGCCTGAACAGCCGGAGCCATAATGTCGAGCAGCGGCAATGCCAGGGCAGTACCTGTACCGCGGAGGACGTGTCGTCGGTTGATTAAATAGGATTGTTTCATCATGGACTCTATTCTATCTTCCCATCAGTTCTTTTGAAAAACCTAGTTGGAGGATTCCCGGTATTGGAAAGGTATGCTGGTCACGATGGCATGGATTAGCACGTGAAATCGATCACCGCCGGCCGCTAGTTGTTGCACAATATCGTCGACCACAGGTTTGTCATAGTATCGTAATCGTCGTCCTAAGGCATATGCCAGCATCCGTTGTGTGATGTTGCGGCGAATTTCTTCCTGATACTCGGTCACAAGTATCTTCTTAAGGTCTGCCGGCGTTTGAAAAGCCTGGCCGGTGGGAAGCGTGCCGGTCGCATCAATTCCATTCGTGCGAAAACGCCCCAATGGACCGAAGTTTTCCAGTCCCAGTCCGAGAGGATCGATGTGTTGGTGGCAAACCCGACAGCTTTCGTTAGAGGTGTGTAACTCAAGTTGCTCACGAACGGTGAGTGCCTTTCCGGGGATCCGGGCATCTTCCAATGGAGGTACGACGGCCGGAGGTTCGGGTACGGGCGTACCAAGAATTTTGTCTAATACCCATACGCCTCGGCGAATCGGGCTGGTTCGTTGCGGTGCTGAAGTGATCGTCATCGAAGCTGCCATTGTAAGATAGCCACCTCGATTGGCGTCCGAGTGTGGCCACAGGATTAAGGGGTCGGGAGCGTCTTCACGTCCGGCCAGTCTTGTTGGGATTGGCGATTTGAAGCCTTTGATGCCATAGAGGCTGGCTAACATCTGGTTGATATAGGATTCTTGCGACTGCACAATTTCAAAAATGCTGCGGTTGGTGCGAACCAGATATTCAAAGTACATCACTGCTTCGTCGTACATGGCTAAACGCTGTTTCACGACATTGTTATTCCCGCTACTGATAACCTGATCGGATATAACTTCGTGAAAACCAAGCCATTGACCTCCGAAGTTTCGAGCGAATTCCCGTAGTTTTGGCGATTCAAGCATGCGAGGAAGTTGTTGCTCAAGGGCATTGGAACTAACCAGTTTGTTTTGAATGCCGGCGTTGAGGAGTTGCTCATCTGGAGGGGATGACCATAAGAAGTAACTCAGTCTGGTGGCCGCTTCTGAAGACGTAATCCGATAGGACTGTCTGGCGTCCGGTTGATGCTGTTCGACTCGGTAAAGAAATTGGGGAGATGTCAGAATGGCTACCAACGCGTCTTTAATCGCGATTTCGTGTGAGTTGCCGCTGTTTATACTGGCGTCGTAGATTGCCAGGTATTGATTGATTTGACTGTTGCTTACTTCCCTGCGAAATGCTCGCACTAGGAAATGGTGTAGGATTTCCGTGGCGTTTTCAGAATTCTGAAAGACGAGTCGTTGTGAGGATTCGAATGAGTTAATCTGGTCCACACTATAACGAGCGATCTGTAGCATCTTAATAATGCCTGCCTGGTCTAATGACATGGCTGCTGCATCGTTGCGAAAACCGGAACTGCCCGGTGGGTCCTGAGGCAGTAACTTTTCAACGATCGACGGTGGGGGTTTCATAAAGCGAAAACCGTCTTTGGCTAACTCCTGATTCAACCGGATCCCTAAAATATCTTCGAGCGAATTTTGATACTCGCGTCGTGTTAGTCGACGGAGTGGACTGGTGCCCGGGACAATTTCCGTGACTTGTAAAAATGTTGCATCGAACCAATGCTCGAATTGCTCTAATCTTTCGCTGGGAACTGGGTTTTTGCTGTTGGGCGGCATGGTTCCGCCTCGTAATACTTCATGCACGCGTTGCCAAACATCATCCGACTCGATCGCTTGTTTTTGAGTCTCAAATGCCTGGAAATCCAACTTAGCCGCCGGGTCCTCACCGCTGTGACATTCATAACAGTGATTTTCAAGAATCGTGGTGACCGGCTTGAAGTCCACGGCCGCCTGACAAGTGCTCAGGCAGGTACAGGTCAGAGAGGCGATGATAAGAATAAACGGCCGCATTGCTGGATTTTACCTGTAGACGTGCC
>CETM01026252.1_pt1 | contig 22521 bp, 19 predicted proteins | sample 361451 | NCBI WGS metagenome assembly CETM01 (sample SAMEA2622690, study PRJEB7988) | marine metagenome | isolation source: saline water (ENVO:00002010), including
TTTTTTTTCTAATATAAAATTAATAATTTCGTCTCTTTTTAAATTATTGTGAAGTTGTATATTAGCTTTTTTATTAAAAGGAAATAGAAAAATTAATACAATTAAATTAATTATTAAATATAAAACTGAACGAGTTTTTCTATATATAAAATTCATCAATACACATACTAGTAAAGCAAATTATTAGTTTTAGGCTAGAAATTCTAACAAAGCATTTTGAAAATAAGCTTTAGAATGATTAGATTCAAAATAATTTTTTGATTTAATAACAATATCCTCTCTAAGTTTTACATCAATTGATAGCCTTTTTATTGCTTTAGCTAATTCTTTTGAACTATCAGGTTGTACTGGAATTAATGAGTCTGAACAATTATTTTCTATATAATCAGTTTTCGCAGTTACCACTGGCTTCTGAAACAAAAATGCTTCTACTATTTTTCCTGGTATTACTAGATTATTTTTCTTTGTATTCGAGAACGCACCAAGACATACGTCAGACTTTATAATATAAGAATACAAATTATCATTATCGCCAATGTTCTTTGATAAGTAGCCAGTTAAAAATACATTTTTAATTTGTTCCTCATTTATCCTTGCTTTTATGTGTTTAAAATATGAACCGTCGCCTATCAAATAAAACTTATACTCATTACCTAGCTCAATGGCTGAATCTAAAATCGTATCTAAGCCATGCATTCTTTCAAAGGATCCCCAAAAAGCAATTGTATAAATACAATCTTCTTTATCTATTGAGCTGTCTATATCTAAACCTAACGGCAATTCTCTATAGGACGTCAAAACAAGGTTATTCTCTTTATCTACCCCTAAGAAATTTTGTACATATTCTTCCATTTCAGATGTTTCAAAAATTAATTTGTCAGGAATTGTAAAAAATAATTTATCAAGAAAAATTACAAATCTTTCTAATAAAGTACCGGATTTAATGATTTTTCTATCCTCTACTAGTGTTAAATGAAAAGACGTAAACATATCATATACAATTTTGAATTTAAAAATTGGTTTAAATGTCCTTAAAAAAAGTAACTCTAATATACCAGGAAAAAGAACAAGGTAATTTTCGACATTTCTATTTTTTATCAACTTAAAAATTAAAAATGGTAAAAGCAATACAAAAAATAAAGGGTATATAAGAATAGAGGCAATTTTTGAATTGAGCTTATTTTTACCCATTAAATTAAGGTATGTTTTATCTTTTTTATCAAACAAAATGAAGAAATTATTATTTCTTTCAGTTTTATGATTTGTAAATGTAAACAAATGAGAATTCATAACTATTATTTTAGTTCTTATTTAATAAGGAAATTAAATATATACTTTAAATAATTATGAACAATAAATATTTTCGATTCATACAGATTGTTGTAACAATTCTTGCTTTTTATTATTTATTTAACTTTTTTGTAAATGAAATAGATTTTAATAATTTAGAAATCAGCTTTAGTATTGATTCGTTAGGAGTTGTAACTTTACTTTTCTTTTCTAATGTTTGCCATTCACTTGGTTGGTCAAGGCTTTTCTCTAGAGAAGAAAATTTTGAGTATAGTGACACATACCTTTTTGGAATGAAATCTCATATAGGTAAATACTCATTTGTTAAGTTTGGTAACTTCTTTATAAGGCTTTCTCAAGATTATGAACAAATTAGCAAAAAAAGATTTCTTGGTAAAGCCGCAATTGAACAAATAACCCTCATTGTCTTTGCATTAGCATTTGGATTATTTCAAATTTCTACAATAGATTCTGTAACTACAAAGATATTTACAGTTCTAGTTATCAATTTATTAATTATTTTTTTATTCAATAAATTTTTTATCAATAAAAAAATAATTAATATAGAGGTTAAAACTCTTTGGTATTATCTGGCAACAACCTTTATCCAATTTTCTTCTCTTATATACTTCTTTTATTCCTTGCAACTTAATGGATATATTTATTTTGCTGCAATATATTTATTCTCATCAGGAATTTCAGTTTTAGTTTCAATAATTCCTGCTGGGTTAGGAGTAAAAGAATCTATATTTGTTTTCATAATTTCTGAAGTTATAAGTAAATCAGATATATTAAGTCTTTTAGTAGGCCTAAGAATCTTGTTTATTTTATCTGATATATTGAGTTATTTATATTCAGTTTTTTTACTAAAGAATAAAAATTAGTTATGTTTTGGCTGATAAAGATTCCTTAAAAAGAAAACCTTGTTTTTATAACCATTCAAAACCATGTAAATAAAGATAAAAATAATTAGTAAGAAATTAAAATATGCAACACCTACAACCAGTGACTGGATGTTTCCTGAATTCTCTCCATATTGGAAATATTTAATAAAAAATCTAGAAGTCAAAGCAAAACCAGGTATTGAAAATAATACAGCAATAAGAGACATCATTAACTTAGATCTATATATCAACATTGATTTAAAAATAATTTTTATAGATTTTGTAATGTATTCAAAATTTGAGTCAAAAAGCCTAGAATCTCTTGTTTCGTTCGTATAGGCAATATTATGATAGGAAATCTTTAGTTTATTTTGTTTTGCTTGATATAAAGTTTCTAAGGTATATGTAAACGTATTTGAAACAAAAAGAGTATTCATAGCTTTACTTGAATAAGCTCTAAAACCAGAGGTGACATCAGTAAGACTTAATCTCAAACTAAGACCAACGATTAAAGAGCCTAGTTTTTGAAAAAATTTTTTTGATTTTGAGAAATGATCTAAAGATGAAAAGTCCCTTGAACCTATGACAATATCAAGATTATCTAATATAAGTTTATTGAATAATTCTGGAATGTCCTCGTAAGGGTATTGATTATCTGAATCAAATATAACCAGTCCATCATAGTTATTTTGTTTTGAATAAAATAATATACTATTAAAAACTTCCGAAAGACCGTAATTTTGTTTACTAAATATAATTGATAATTTATCTCCATATTGACTTAATTTTTTATCTGTTTGATCTTTGCTTCCATCATTAACAACTAAAATATCGAAATTATTATCATTATTTGACTTCAGTTCTAAAAGTGAATCAATACATTGATTTATATTATCTTCTTCATTAAAACAAGGAATGGCAACTAAATTCTTCATAATATCTATGACTTACTCTTTGATAGTAATTTCTTTGAGAAATAATAAAAGAACATTATCAAAAGTATTATCTCAATAAACGAAAAAGTTATTGTAAAATCTAAAAACTTCTTAACATCACCATTCATATAACCATATCTTATAATCAGTTCCTCAATTAATTCAAAACTAAATATTGTAATTAAAACCTTAAAAAACACTACAGCTAAAAAAGATGTCATGATAAATACTAAGTAGGTATTAATTTCTAAGGCTCCTTCTATAACTCCTTGTATGTAGTTTTTCCCAGAATAGTTATGGAGTCTTCCAAATAAATTCACTTGTTGAGTTAAAGATGTTGATTCGTTTGTTTCAAACTTGAAAAATAAATAAACACTTAGGAAGTTCAAGAAATAAAGTATTTTGATTAGATTTTTATCTAACAATCTATATGCAAGGACAATGCTTACTGGAATCAAACACATTAGGTATCTATATCCATAAGCTGAACCACTGGCTTGCCATAAAATAACTATTGCAAAAGGTATCCCAAGTATTGGAATTAAAATAGAAACAATTTTAAATTCTTTGTTTACAATTAATTTAATTATTGAGAATACTAAAAAAAATAAAATTGGAGAAAAAAGTAACAAACCGAACTCTGTAGAGAATAAAATTATACCTAATGATTTAAATATTAACTTAATCATATCCAATCCAAAATAAGACTCAAGACCTGTGTAATCTAAAAAACCAAGCGAGACATTATTACGATAAATAAATTTTGGATTAATTGTATAAACCCCATACAACGCCTTTGTGTGAAATAAAAACGTTCCAATTCCAATAATTAATCCTGAGTAATAATGTTTAGACTTTAAAAGATTTATTATACTCTGTTTTCTATCTATTAAAAGATAGTAAAGAATAGGAATAAATATAATAAATACATTAACCCACCTAATGCTGAGAAATAAAATTGACATTAAACCTAAGAGTAAATTTTCTTTGTTTTTGTCAGCATCCATATTCTTATAAGAAAGATAAAATAAAAAACTTATCGAAAAAACCTCATAAGTATGTGTCATGCTAAATCTTTCAAAAGAATAATATGCTAATCCAGAACCTATAAATAAATAAAAAATTAAAAGCGGTGTTGCTTTTTTAAATTTGGGACTATTGTTTAAGACTTTAGATAATAGTAAAACAGAAAATAAGAAATAAAAAACTGGAGCAAGAGAATAGAAAAAATATATTTGATCAATATCTGAATATTTTATATTTGTATTTATTTTTTCAAATATTGATCCTATAAAAACAAAAGGTGCAGCTAATATTCCTGACCCAATAAAATGCTTGGGGACATAAGAATCTCCATTCAAATAAAAATTAGAATTAACAACTTCGCTATCACTAATTATTTGATTTGAGTAATCTAAATCAAAATCAAGCCCTATCGTATAAGCATGGTACATGTAACTTGCATCGTCAGATGGATTAAATTTTCCAAAATCATTAATCCTATAATCAATCTTCAGTAAGAGGAGAAGAAAACCTATTAAAACAATAATTTGAAAATAATAGTTGTTTGTCAGCTTTTTCAAAACCTATTTCCAATCCTTTTACTTTATTTAATTAGATTAATCTATGTTTATATAAATTAGTAAACTATTTAATTTCTCCTACACAATAGTAAAAAAATACAACAAAATAGCTAAGTGTAATTATGATTAGTTCAATGGCAAAAATTGATAAATTTGATGTTATAAATGCAAATAATTTTGCAAAACATTCAGATATAGTTTTTTCTGAATACCTTTCTACAGAAGAGTTTGATAAATATTTAAGCCAAGAAAAAGATATTAAAATTCTAGAAAAAATTCAAAATGACAGAGCTTCTTTCGTTTGGTATGTAAACACAAACTTTACTTTAAATGAGAATGATATAGTATTTTGTAACACTGAAATAGTTGAATTATTGTTTGAAAAATTAAAGTCAGTAAAAACTCTTAACAATATAAAATTAATAACACATCAATCTGATAGAACTATTACAAAGACTTTATTTAATAAAAAACCAAAATGTATAAGTTATTGGTATGGTACAAATGTAGCTTATGAGAATCCCAACCTAATACCTTTACCAATAGGGATTAATGACTTTACTTTTTACAATTATATGAATAAAGACATCTTGGATAAATATTTTTATTTGGAACATAAGCCTGTAGATAAAATAAAAAAACTTTATGTAAATTTTAATTTCAATACAAACAGAAGAGAGAGAAGTAACCTGCATGATTATTTTAAAAATAAGGACTGGGCTGTTGTGGAGTACCCTCATAAAGACCCGGTGGAATATTACAAAAATATTGAAAAATTCAAATTTATATTATGTCCTTGGGGTAACGGGTATGACACTTATCGCTTCTGGGAAAGTTTATATTTGGGATCAATACCGATAACAAAGTATCACAAAGCATATAAAAATTTTAAAGAATTTCCAGCAATATTCGTTAATAACTACAAACAGATTGATATAAATTCATTAGAAAATCAACTAAATAGATCTAAAGAAAAATTAAACATCTTTTACTGGATTAACTTAATAAATACTAATAGGACAAAATCATCAAATTCAGAAACAATTATTTATGAAAAAGTTGATTTGAATCAAAAAATAAAGAATATTATCAAAAAAAGACGTTTTCAAAGAAAAGTAAAAATCATTAAATATTTCATATCCAGATATATAAATGTAAAGAATTACTTAAGATTTATGAGAAAAACAAAATCATAAACATATGAAGATTTAATTGTGTTTTATAAGTCTAAGTTTGCAATAATTAAATAATGTGTGGTTTTATTGGACAAGTATCTTACAAAGATATAGACCATAATCTATTAGAAGCCTCAAATAGAAGGATAATTTGCAGAGGCCCTGATGAAAAAAAATCCTTTTTTGGAAACAGCACAGAAACTTTTAGTTCTGAAGAAAAATTTAACTTTTCAATATTCTTTAACAGGCTTTCAATATTAGATCTAACTGAAAATGCTTCACAACCTATGATTTCAAATAAGTTTAAAACAGTTTTATTGTTCAACGGCGAAATATACAATCATAAAATATTAAGACAAGAACTAGAAAAAGAAGGGGTTCAGTTCATTAGTGATCATTCAGATAGTGAAGTTGTACTTAATGGTTTCTCATATTATGGGAAAAGTTTTGCTGAGAAACTTATAGGACAATTCTCTATTGTGTTTTTTGATTTTAAATTAAATAAAATTTTACTAATTAGAGACAGGTTGGGACAGAAGCCCTTGTTTTTTAGTAATACAAAAAACAATTTAGTTTTTGGATCAAATCTAGAAAGTGTTAGTGAAATCTCTAATGAAAAAGAAATAAGTGAGGCTGAATTTTATAAATACTTAAACCTTGGGGTGGTCCCTTCTCCCATGACTATATATAAAAATATTTATAAAGTTAGACCAGGTGAGTTAATTGAGTTCATTATAAAAAAGGACAATCTAAAGAAATTACTAAACCAATATTGGAACCCTGCTGACTTTGTATCAGAGGAAGAGTTTAAGAAAGACGAACTCTATGAACTAATTAATGATTCGGTAAATCTAAGAATGAAAGCTGATGTAGATATAGCAAATTTCTCATCAGGTGGAATTGATTCAACATCAATAATAAAAATTGCTTCAGAGAAATCAAGTTTAAATACCTTTTCAATGAGTGTTGGGGATTCCGTTTATGATGAAAGTAAATGGTTTAATGCTGTTGCTAATAAATATAAGAGCAAACATAAAACAATAATTGTAGACTCAGACAGTATCTCTAATGAAGAGATTATAGAATCTGTTAAAATTTTTGACGAACCATATAGTGACCCTTCAACTCTTCCTTCGTATTTATTAAGTAAGGAAATATCGAAAAGTCATAAAGTTGCTATTTCAGGTGACGGTGGTGACGAGTTGTTTGGTGGATACAGTAGATTAAGCTTAAGTCTTAATTCGAACTCTACTTTATTAAAACATTTATATGGAATTTACCCATCATACTTGGGAACTGGGAATAGGCTCTTAAGGCATTCTAAGGACATTAATACTGCTTACTCATCATTTATTGAAGATAAAAAATTACTAGATTTACTTAACATCAAAATTGACTACGACTTTAAACATGAATATTTGAACAATACAAATAATGTAATTAAAAACTTACTAATTTGTGACTTCAAGTTTTATTTATCAGAAATGATGATGTTAAAAGTTGATCGAACTTCTATGGCTAATTCTTTAGAGGTAAGGTCTCCATTCGTGGACCATAGATTAATTGAATATATGCTAAGCCATGAAATTAAAATAAACCTATCAAACCCTAAACAAGAACTAAAAAACTTATTAAGAAATGATTTCGATCACAATTTCCTAAATAGAAAGAAAATGGGTTTTGTTTATGATATTGAAAATTGGATTTTCTCAAACAAAAGTATTATTACAAAGGCAATTGATGACTGTTCTTTTTTCGAGAACTTAAATAACAAAAAGATTAAATTGTTATTTAAATTTCCTTCAAGAATAAATGCAATAAGAATTTGGAAATTTTATTTATTTGCTTTATTTATGGAAGGAAAATAATTTGAAAGTTTTACTAATATTTACTTTTGAATACTCATTAGAAACCTGGGAGGAAGCGGGAAGCCTTGAGAGAGAACTCAGTTATTACAACAAACTAGCCGAAAAATTTAACATAAAGTTTTTGTTTCTAACTTATGGTAATAAAAACGAAAAAAACTATTTAATTAATTACCGAAACATTGATGTAATCCCAATTTATAAGTATATTAAACCAGTAAATAACAAGTATTTATTATTTTTTAAAACACTAATTGTTCCTTTTCTAATAAGAAAAAAAATATCTGATATAAATATAATCAAAACTAATCAATTAAATGGCTCGTGGGTAGGTATAGTGCTTAAACTAATAACAAGAAAGCCATTATTCATAAGAACAGGGTATGATGCCTTTCTGTTTAGTGTTAAAGAGAAGAAACCTTTAATAAAAAGAGCATTGTTTTATCTATTAACTCAACTTTCATTAATTTTCTCAAAGCTCTATACGGTATCAAGTTTTGATGACTATAAATTTATATCAAAATACTATCTTTTTAATAAATCCAAATTACAAATTAGACAAAACTGGATTAATGAAAATAATAAAATTAAATTTGAAAATAGAAACAATTATAAAATTATTTCCATAGGAAGATTGGCTTCACAAAAAAATTATGATTATCTAATTAGTGAATTTTCTAACTCAGAATATTCTATTGATTTAGTAGGAACAGGCCCTGATGAAGAAAGCTTATCGGAAAAATCAAAAAAATTGAATACTAATGTAAATTTTCTAGGAAATATAGAATATGAAAAATTAATGGAGATGCTCAATGGTTATAAATATTTCATTTCTACTTCCTTATTTGAAGGAAATCCAAAAGTTATATTAGAAGCAATGGCTGCAGGTTGTGTTGTTTTTGCAGTAGATATACCAAATAATTCAGAAATAATTAAACATAAATATAATGGTTTACTTTACAAGCCAGGAGAAAGAAATTTATTTAGCATTTTTCAAAGAATTTCAAATAATAAGGCTTTGTCTAAATTAATTTCAGAAAATGCAGTAAACGATAGTAAGTCGATTTTTTCTGTAAATAAATTGATAGAAAAAGAGTATGAGGATTATTTAATCTTATCTAAATAAACTAATAAAAAATTCTTTTAAAAAAGTAATCGGTTTGTATATAAAAAATATCTTAAAAGTCATAAAACCATAAGTTAACTGCCTCATTGATATAACTCTTCTTTTATGGGTAATGTGATAGGGACCTAAACCAAGTAATCTGTAATTGTTTTGATAATATTCTGATTTTTTATTTAATATTCCCCTTGTGTTCCAAGGTTTAGTTTTACCATAGTAATGTAGAATAATACTATTTTCATCTAGTTCTTTGTTGTTGTCTAAATCGGTATTCATATTTAAACTTTCTGGTAATTCTAAGTATGAGCCATCAAAATATGAATTAAAAACATCCTGATCCCAATAAACTATTTTATCTTTTAACTCAATAATCTTATTTGAAAGCTCCTTAGGTAAATTATTATTTATCCATTTATGAACATCAATGATTAGAAATCCTGCATTTAAATATTTGTTAGAAGTTAATTCTAAATTACTGAAAATTATCTCTTTTTCAGAATCAGTAAAAATTTCATTTTTTGCAGCAATAATATACTCACTATTTAACAACATATTTGAAAAATTATTAATTTCTTCAAAAGGGTTTTCTAAACAAATCATATCAGAGTCTATATAAATTAACGTATCTAGATCTTTAACATTCTCTATATAGTCATCGAAAAAAATCCTGTAGTAAGTTGCCTCTGAAACATGAGCATTGTCAATGTTAGGAAATGTAGTAAATTTTCTATCAAATTTATATATTTTAAGTTGTGATAAGTTTTCATGGTTAAGAATATCCTTCGGAAATATATCAAGATTAGATGAATCTTTATGAATAACATTAATTTTAATTTTTTGTTTTGATTGATTTAAAAATGAGAAAATTGATGTAAATGCTTGTAAATTGTAGTTTGTATCAAAACAATAGAGTAAATTAATCACTAAAGAATTTTAATATTTATACAATTATACTTAACAGGCTAGTTATGGAAAAAGAAACAGTTATAAAATTGTGCGGAGATTATCCAGATGGTTTTGTGTCAATAAATGTTGGAGATAACCAAAACTTCGTTTTTGAAAATGACCCAAGCTACCCAACTGTGCAATTGTATGATGTAGAGGAAAACACAGTGTTTGTAAATTCATTCATTGAGTGTGAACACTATGTTTCTGGAGGTTGGGACTACTCTCCTTATGAGTCAAACGAGTTTAGTTATTATATAAATATATCAGTTTTCATTGTTCTTGGGATATTTGTATATTCATATTTAAATAAATTTAAATTAGGTAAATCAGATGAATAATTTATTTGAAATAATTAAAGAAAAAAAGGTGACATTAAAAATAGTTCTATTGTTGCTAGTAACAATTATTCCTTGGTCGTTAAACAACAGCTCAAATGAAATAGCCCCTATGCAAGTTACAGATGATTTAAGCTTTTATGAAATAAATACTTGTGAATTTTCATTAGCAGAAATTCTAATTAAAAATCCAAACATTAGCTACCAGAAACACTACAAGCTAAGACCAAATAATTATTCTTCAGTTCGTTGTTTTGGTAAGATAACTGGAATTGATAGAATAGGTAACACTTTTTACCTCTCTGTAGGCACAAACAGCTTAGTAGGTTTAATTTTAAAATTTATTCCTTTAGTTTTAATTATTTCATTAATTAAAAAACATGAACCAATATACAAATTTTTAGGAAGAAAGTATATTAATACATTATTTATTTCAACATTATTTCTCACTTATGGGATATATGCAGAAAAAAGATTCTACTCAAAAAATTTATATTTCCTGAACTTAGAAGAGGCTAAAAGCTATTTTGTAATTTTTCTATTTTTGTTTTTCGGTGTTTTTTGTTGTTTGGAATTAATTAATAAAAGATACTACTACTTGATAAACTTTTTTCCTTTTCTTTTTATCTTCATAGGAGTTTTAGGTGGTTTTAATCTTCATATCTACACGTTCTTCTTAGTGATATTAGGAATAATTTCATTAGTTAATAATGAAAGAAATAAATTTATTTATTTTTATGCACTAATTGTTGGTCCATTATTTTGGATTTTGAATTCTCAAAAATACGATTACTATTTAGATCTTGATAAAATTGTTGGCTTTTCAAGCAGTCAACTTAATTTACATTCTACAATCTATTGGTCAATACTTTTCTTTCTTTTATTAAATGGTCTTTATATTTTTGTAAAAAGAAACATAAAAAATTTAGATTATAAATTAATAAAAAATAATTTACTGGTATCTTCCTCCTTAGTTGTTATCTTTGGCCTGCTTGGTGCAAACGCTACTTTAATTAATTTTTTAAATTTCTTTTACTTTGGGCAAAATAAAGTAGGGATGCCAACTCTTGATGTTGCAGATGGAAATGCTTGGAGGGGGTTCTTTCCAAGCGCTGAAACAATAGGAGAATTCTATGGACTTACAATACTCTTCTTTTTTATCTATTCTTTAGAAACAAAAATAAAAATTAATAAAATAGAACTATTTATTATTGCTTTCCCATTGTTTGGATTAGTTAAATCTAACAATATAAGTGCAGTTATAGGTTCTCTTTTAATTTTTGCTATTTACTATTTAAGTAAAAAGAAGATAGAGAAATCTAAGATAATAACTTACTCCCTGCTTTTATTTACCTCTGTATTTATTTTTCTCTTTATTAATAATTTTTTCTACTCATTAAGTTTTACAAACTATAAGATTGTTGATGAAGCTCTCTTCTACTCTAATGATTATCAATTATCCACATCTCTTGATTATATCCAAAACACTAATTCAATATTAACTACCTTGGCTGTATCTTTACTTAGTACAATTTCTTTTTATATTAACCGATCTATTCTTTGGGGAATTTTCTTTACAAGATACAATCCAACAAGTTTGGAATTCTTCCTTGGAACAGGTCCTTTGAATTTATCTAAACATTACAGCGAAATTCAAGTAAACAATTACGACAGAACTTCTGCTCAAAATTATATAAAAAATGTTGATGCATTTCTCTTACCTCATTCATCATTTTTAGATATACTTTTGTACTTTGGCTTATTAGGTATTTTATTTGGTATATTTTTTACTTTAAAATTAATAAGTAAAAGAAACCGAATTGATTCATTAATTTTTTATCCGCTGCTTTATTTGTTAATAAATTTCATAAAAGATGATTCTATTCTTTATCTCCCATCTTTAATAACAATTATGATTTTTGGATTAATAAGTGTTATTCAAAGCAATACAAATAAAGATTAGTTATTTTGTTACTGTAATTAATAGTTAGAATATATTGTTGTGAGGGTTTTAATATTAGGAAGCAACGGCTTAGTTGGTTCATCTTTAAAAAAAATTTTAAACAATAATGTTCAAATAACTGATTTAATTTGTTCAACTAGAGAAGATACTAACCTTTTTAGTTTTGAAGAAACTCAGAAATTAATTGAAAACTCCAATCCAGATATTTTAATTAATGCGGCAGCTAGAGTTGGTGGAATTTATGCTAATAACTCTAAAAAGACCGAATTTATACTAGAAAATTTAAAAATTAACGTAAACATATTAGAAGCATCTATACCTAATCCAGACATCTTTATTATTAACCTAGGTAGCAGCTGCATATACCCCTTGGATGCAGATAATCCTATTAAAGAAACGAGCATAATGACTGGAAAGCTAGAGCCAACTAATTCACCCTATGCAATGGCAAAATTAACTGCTATCGAAATGGGAAATTCTCTTTCTGATCAATATGGGCATAAAATTTTGAACTTAATGCCCACAAATTTATATGGACCAAATGATAGATTTACTGAAAAAGATAGTCATGTAATCCCAGGATTAATTGTAAGAATGAATAATGCTATGAATGAAGGTTTAAATGAATTTAGAATATGGGGTACTGGTAAACCTCTTAGAGAATTTTTATTTATTGATGATTTAGCTTCTGCAATAGAATTTCTTATGTTTAAAAAACCAGAAGCTACTTTACTGAATGTTGGAAGTGGTTATGAAATAAGTATTTATGACCTAGCAAAGAAAATTAAAGATGTCATTGGATTTCAAGGTAACCTAGTTTTTGATGATTCTATGCCTGATGGAAACCCAAGGAAACTACTTGATTCAAGCAGGATTAATGAAATGGGTTGGAAACCTAAGATAAATATTGATAAAGGTTTAAAAATTACATACGATTGGTATAAAAAAAATAGATTAACTTAACTAACTGGATTTTCCCAAGTAGGTAAAATTAGCTTATTTTCAATCAAAACTTTTTCTCGTTCTGCTAATTCTAAATCATGCTCTACCATCATTTTTACTAAATCATCAAAGCTAGTTTTTGGTTTCCAATTTAAATCTTTTCTTGCTTTAGATGAGTCACCTAAAAGATGTTCGACTTCATTCGGCCTAAAATATTTTTCAGAAATTTCCACATAATCATTCCAATCTAAATCAACTATCTTAAATGCCTTTTCTACAAATTCTTTAACTGTATGAGTTTCACCTGTTGCAAGAACCCAGTCTCCCGGCTTATCATTCTGAAGCATTAACCACATTCCTTCTACATAATCACCTGCAAAACCCCAGTCCCTTGAAGCATCTAAATTTCCTAAGCTTAATTTTGATTGTAAATTATGATAAATTCTTCCAACAGCTCTTGATATTTTTCTAGTTACAAATGTCTCACCCCTAACTGGAGATTCGTGGTTAAATAATATTCCGTTTACACAAAACAAGTCATAAGACTCTCTGTAAAGTTTTGTCATATTATGGGCAAAAACCTTTGAAGCTGCATAGGGGCTTTTGGGGACAAATGGTGATTCTTCATTTAACATCTCTTTATTGATTCCTCCGTACATTTCAGAAGAGGATGCTTGGTAAAACTTGATTTGATTATCAGAATGACGTATTGCTTCTAAAAGAGCAACTGAACCAAGAGTACCTGTTTGAGTTGTATAGATTGGATTTTTAAATGAAACAGAAACATGTGATTGTGCAGCAAGATTATAAACTTCTTCTGGTTTAATCTGATTAATTAATGAATTAAGAGATGCTGAATCAAGCAAGTCTGAATAATATAAATTTAGCTGACCTTTATCTTCATATTTAGATATCAATGGATCTATTCGATCAGTATTAATTGTCGAAGATCTTCTTATTGTGCCATGAACTTCGTAGTCTTTTTCAAGCAACATTTTTGCTAAATAATAACCATCCTGGCCTGTTATTCCTGTTATTAGTGCTCTCATATCATTTAATGTTAATCAAAACTCTTCGAAAAAAGACCACCTAGAAAAAAATAAAATATTATTGGAAAGTGTGCATTTTCCATTGAAGCATCAAATAGTGAAGTAATAAAAAATGGTAAAACATAAATGAACACACTCTTATCTTTGTTGTTATATTTATACAGGAATAGCCAAAACAAATAAACAAATAAAGATAAATGGACAAGCCCTCCTCTTGCATAATTTTGTACTAAAAAATTATGCACATTCTCATTTTTTCCATCCCATCCCATCCTATTTGGTGTAGACATAGCTGGTATTATTTCCTTATAACCAAGACCATAAAGATACGTCTTTTTATGTTCTTCATCTACTGGAAATTTATAACCTTGTGGCCCCCCGTTTAAATCATTGCCTAAAGAATCCTTAATTACATCTTGCCAAATTTGAAGTCTCCAGTTGGCATTTGCATCATATGAAAAAAGCCTTCCATCCTCAATATATAAAAGTAGCCACTTATTGTTAGAGAATTTTTTATTCACAACAACATTCACAGCTTCATCACTTGGAACATCAAAGTCTGTATAACTTGAAATTCCTATAGAGGATAAGAAAAATAATACTCCAAATAAAAATCCCAAAATTAAATTTCTATACAGTAAATTATTAAAATAATTTTTGTTTTTTACTATCTGAATTACTACATAAGCAATAAAGCCGATTGTAGCTCCTTTGCTTTTCCACATTATTAAAGGCAAATATAAAGCAGAAAGTAAAATAAATATATCTATTGTTAGTCTCTTGTAGGGAAGTTTCTTCAAACTAAAGAATGTTGTTATCACAAAAACCATTAACAGGTCGGACCCTTTATGCCTTTCAAACTTATCTGAATAATTATTAAAAAAATTGACTATAAGATCAGGAATTTGAGTATTACGTGTTACAGCATTGAAATAAACTATTATTGCTACAAATATTAGAATATTTAAATGTAGCAATTTGAGCTCGTAATATTTAAATACAAAATAACCAAAATATATAAAAGCTAAGGTCCATATATAAGATGAAGACTTATATGTATAAGTACTTACAAATGATGAATTAGTTAAAAACATGATTGCAATAAAAGATAAAACTAAAAGAAAGTGTATGCGAACTACTTTAATTAATTTTCCAAAAATATCCTGATTAAATAAGTAGACGGCTAGAGCTAAAATTGTTAAAACTAAGGAACCAACAACCAAATATTCGCCTATTCTAAAACCCAATATATATATCCCAACAAATGACCTTGCAAAGATAAGAGTGAAAATTGTAAACATAAAGATTACCTCAAAGAAATAATTAATCAGTTTTTTTTCTTTAATCATAACTATCTGTTCTTTCGTAAAGTTTTACCTAAAACTTTCCTTAAAATAAGAAAATATTTAAAAGTTGTCTTCCTAAGCTTAGAAATATAATAATTGAAAAATATAATTAAACTATTTCTTTTTCTTCTGCTAGAGATTAACTTCTCTTTATTGTTTATTAAATTAATAAATAAGTCTAGAAATTCTTTAGACATTCTATTGGAATTGTTTTTATAATTTTTAACATTTTCCAAGTAAGCAAAATATTTAATTATAAAGTTATTTAACTTCAGTTCAAGTTCATCATTTTTAAAAATTAAACCATTCTCATTGCAGTACTCAGGAATACCACCACTATCAATAAATAATACAGGCAACCCACATTGCATAGCTTCAATATGATGGTTTCCTGATGGTTCGTTAATTGATCCTGTGATGTGTCCGTGGTAAGTTTTTAATTTTTTTGCTAAATCAATATCAGACATTGGTTCTAACACCTCTGTGTTTTTGAATTCAAAATTCTTTGGTAGGTTCCCAATATAAGTAAAGGAAACTCTATTTTTCCATTCTGGCTTATCAAGCAAATCGTCAATAATTTTATATGAATCAAATCCCTTCATCCAGTTAGGACTCCAATGATGAGTTACAAGTTTAAACTTAGATTGTCCATCCCAGTCTTCTTTACCTTCTTGGTTAAAAATGTTTATATCTGATCCGCTTAAAATTACTTTCGATTGATTATCACTTAAGCCCTTCTCTTTGAATAGGTTCGATATCCATTCACTTACATAGATTGTATAGTCAGCACACTTATTAGCCTTTATTATTTGTTTATTAACATTTGAAGTGTTCTTTCTTTCATCACATTCATTAATTCGTTGAACTATTATTGCCTGAGGGTTTATATATTTTGTATAGAATAAAGCATCAATATGGTCAAAAGTTGCTGATTCAGAATTTTTTAGTGGATTTATTATAAGAATTAAATCTATATCTCTATCTAATAAGTCGTAAACAACAGAATCACCATTATTAATTAAATAATTTGAGAGATTTTTAACAAATAAATTTCCCCCGCCATAAGGGCCGTCCACTACTCTTGATCCAATACTAACTTTCATTACTCACGCTTTTAAATAATTCGATAAACTTCCTAAATCCTTGCGGGATTAAATATTTCTGTACTTGCTCATAGGCATAATCAATATTGAATTTAGCCTTCGTGAAGTGCTTCAAATCAAAGATAGCATCTGGATGAAGCACTTCGGGAGCAACTCCTACTCTTGTTGATAGGATTGGTGTTTTTGACAAAGCACATTCTAGAATCGCTTGTGGGCCTCCTTCAACTCTAGAAGTAACCAAATATAAATCTAAAATATTGTATAGTTTATTTACAACTTCTAGCGGTGCCATTTCAAAATATCTAAATGGTATACCCTCTTCCTTCAAATTGTTAATTATATAATTTCTTCTTTTACCAGAAAGTATTACTTTTAATTTTTTATTTTCTATATACATCGACTTCACTAAATCAAGAAATATATCTGGTCCTTTAATAAGTTTTGGAGAAATCAAATCATGTCCTTCAGTATCCCTTTGAAAGCTTCCAACTAAATAATCATCAACACTTAAGTCAAAGCTTTTTCTTAATTCCTCTTTTTCATCTATTTCGAACCATATTTCTTGGTTTACCCAGAAAGGAATTGATGTAATTTTTTTAGTTGTTAATGTTGCAAGCTGTTCTTTTGATAATTCAGAAATTACATGATATTCATCAACATATTGGTCTAAATTATAAAAATTTTCTCTTTCTTTATTCCCAAATTTTTCAAAATCAAAATGATAATAGGAACATATCACTTTTTTATTTTTTAAATGTCTTTTAGGAATCTTTTTCCAGACCCAGGGAGCAATAATCCATATAATGTCTGCTTCTTTTATTTTTTCAGTAGATATTGGGTTGTTGTGTTTATACCATTCTTCTCTGACTCTATCAACAATCCAAGATTCGTTAATCTTACTTAAATATATCTTCATGGTCTCTTATAAACGTAGCCCTTTTTGTCGCATAGTAGACTCCTTTATTTATACTACATGTTTTAAACTGCTTATATATGAAAAATATTCTCATAACAGGAATAACTGGACAAGATGGAGTCTTTTTAACATCTGAAATACTAAAAAATAATTCTAACCTTAATATATATGGTGTCTCAAGGGGAAAAAATAATTCTTTATTTTTTGACAAATTAAACACCCTTATAAAGGCCTCTACGGACTCAATTAAATTGTTAAATGTAGATTTGAACGATTATGAAGAAACTAAAAAATTAATTCAAGATACAAAGCCTGATTTTGTTTATAACTTAACAGGGCCAAGTTCTGTATATGATTCCTTAAAAAATCCTTCGGTAACTAAGTCTTTAATAATAAATATATTTGATAACTTAACTAAAGCAATTATTGAGGAATCTTTATTTTCTAATTTTTATCAGGCCTCTTCCTCTGAAATGTTTGGAATTGATGATGGTAAAAAATTAGATGAGAAATCAAAATTTAATCCAAACTCTCCTTATGCAGAAGCAAAATTAGATAACCATTTCAATGTATTGAAATTAGCTGAAAAGTATGAATGGAATATCTTTTCAGGAATAATGTTTAATCATGAATCACAATTTAGAGAAGATAACTATCTTTTTATGAAAATAATTAACGGAGCTATAAATATAAAAAATAAAAAAATAGATAAGCTTACATTAGGAAGCCTTGACTATGTTAGAGACTGGAGCTACGCAGGAGATACCTCTAAAGCAATATATAAGATTACTAATGAAGGAAAGTCGAATACCTACGTTATTGGTTCAGGCAAAGGTCATCAAATAAAAAATATTGTTGAAATCGTATTTGATCGATTCAATTTAGATGTAACCAAATACATAGATATTGATGAGTCTTTAATTAGAAAAGGGGATCCTAAAAGTATTGTGTCAAATCCATTAAAGATCCAAGAAGAACTTAATTGGTCTTCAGAAGTTAGTTTCGAAAATCTTATAAATATTTGTATTGATTCAAGAATATAAATATAGATTCTTTAAGGAGCTATTCCACTTCTTACACATTTTGCAAAATAATTTTGCTTCTCAAGATTTTCGGAAGAAATATTGTTTTCAACATTCAGAGAATAGAGGATTTCGTTAATCGTTTTTACTTTATATCCTTTTCTAATCAAATCCATAAATAGCTTGTAATCTTGGGCATAGTAAAACCTTTCATCATAAAAGCCTATTTCTTTAATTACATTTTTTTTAATTAAGAGCGTGCCGTGTATAAAGGGGTTTTTTATCTTAATGAGAATTTTATTTGGAATGTAGAATGAAATCCCTGGTCTTTTTTTATTTGTTTTCATAACCCTAGATCTGGTAGTACAAGCATCTATTTTTTCTTTAATTAGAAACTGGACCTGTTTCTCTACCCTTTCAGGACTGCTTATGTCATCTGCGTCTTGTCTGGCAATTAGTTCCCCTCTTGATTTAATTAGTAATTTATTAAGTGATTTAGTTAGCCCAATATTATTTTCATTTTTATAAACTTCTATCTGTTTATTTTTACTCTCATAGCTTTTACATATTTCTAAAGAAGAATCTTTCGATCCATCGTCTATAACTAGTATTTCTATATTTTTATAAGTTTGATTCAGCAAACTATTTAGAGACTCTTCAATTGTTTTCTCAGAATTGTAAACACTCAAAAGTACAGAAACTAAATTGCCGGATTTATTCATTAATGACCTTTTTAAATTTTTCAACTAATATTTGCTCATCTAAATAATTACTAATAAATTCTTTATTTTTCTTTCCTTGATTCGTTAGAGCTTCTAAATTATTAAGTATCTTTAATTTATTTTGTAAATCAACATAGTCAAATTGCTTATAAGAAAGATCATAATCTTTTGGAAAAAATTCTGCTATACCACCAGATTCTGGGAAGAAAGATGGCACTCCCAATGTAGATGCTTCGCATAGTAGCGTTGGTTGCCCTTCATATAGTTTTGTAGCAGTAATAACCCCTTTTGATTTAGAAATAATATCTAATACATCAGTATTACTAATCTCGTTAATAAACTCTACTGATTTCCCAATATACTTTTTTTTCAAGTAATTTATTGATGGTCCGTTCCCAATTATTTTTAAAGTTAAATTACTTAAATTAGCATCCAAAAATGCTTTAATTAATTCATCAATTCCTTTTTCTTCTGAAATCCTTCCAGCATAAACTATGTAGTTACTTTCTGATGAATAAACACTTTCCAAATTTAAATTGATTAAATTTGGAAGAACAGTAATTTTTTCTTTTTGAACTCCAAGTTTTTGTAAAAAATTCTTATGAAATTGTGTTAAAACTAAAAGCTTTAAATCATTACCTTTAAGAATTTTGAAATATCTCTTTCCATAAAAAATAACCATTAGTGACTTTAGATAAGAGTTGCTATAGTATTTGTTAAAAAATCGAAGTTTATTTTTCTTCTGACCACATGCAAAACAAGCTTCGTTGTCTTTTATATGTCTTTTATGAAAAATAGTCCTTGTGCAAAAATATCTAAAATTGTGAAGTTTTAGAATCGTTTTTATATTTTCCTCTTTTAATATATCAAAAACACTAAGGGAAGCATTAAACCAAGTGTTATGTACATAAGCAACATCTGGTTTAAATTTTGTAACTACATCTCGTAATTTATTTTCACTACTTTTACTTTTACTGGAAAAAAAAAGTAAGATTTTGCCAAAGTAATTACTTACTTGATTTGAAAAAACTACTGTTTCTACAATAAAATACTTTTTTAAAATAGAGAGTTCATTCTGGACGGCTATATCCTCTCCTCCTGTTTCTCTGTAATTATTATGAATTAAAAGTAATTTTTTCACTGAATTTAATACTATATGTAATTTTTCTTATTTCTATACATTTGTTATCTCTTTAAATAAAGGTAAAGAAATTTTTTTCTTTTTAAATATTGAGGCTATATCTAAGGTAGTTATTAAACCAATTTTATGAAGTTTTTCATATTGACCTATCCAACCATAACTCCAGAAAGAGTAGAATTTAACATTATTATTGCTGGATTTTAGATCTTTAAATACTTTCTCTACCCCTTTCTGAACATCATACATATTTAAATCATCGAAATAATATATAAACTGATTTGATAAATTTCCTTTGATTAAATTTTTATACTCACTTAATATTCCCTCTTCGGAATGTAGGGCATCAGAAAAAACTACATTTATCTTTTCATCTAATAGGTTACGGAAGATTTCACCACCTTCTTGGCTAAGCACATTGTTCTTAAAATAAAATATCTCATTCCTCTCTTTAGAGTAAAAGTATTCTTGTTTAGAATCTCTGTCTATTTTGTTTTTAAAATTATATTTATTTTTTATAGTTGAAATTAAATCATTCATATCATATCCATATAAAATTGAATCATCTAAAGAGTTTTCAATTTGTTGAAAGTTTTTAAATACTGATGTTCCAATTTCTAAATATTTTATATTTCTTAGCTTAAATTCACTAAGTAGGAAAACTAGAATGTCAGTATAGGTAGGAAATAAATCAATCTCTTTTTTTAAATTTAAATAAATATAATTTTGTATTCCATAATTATTATACTCATCATCATATTCTCCTTCAGGCAGAAATTCATTTACTGTCCTTAAATGGTCTCTATTCTTATTCATAATTGAAACTAGTTCACCAGGTAATTTTCTTTTGTAAAATATCAAAACTAATTGTGTAAAACTAATCACAAGCTTTCTTTTAAGTTTTGTAAAATGATAATTTATAAAATCTATCACATAATTCTTTTTATTCATTCTTTAATATTTCATTATTAGCAAGTTCATCCATCTTAATGTGCATATCATAGCTATGAAGCTCGTCTGGATTATGGGTTGAATTAATAATTGTTATTTCTAAATTATCAATTATTTCATATATAACTTTTTTTGATTCAGAATCAAGATTTGATGTAGACTCATCAAGAATTAAAATATCTACACCATAGATTAAGGTTCTTATATATGCAATCTTTTGCATTTGTCCAGAAGATAATGTTTTATTAGAAATTAGTTTATCTAAGTTATAGTCTTCATCATTCTCAAATGTTTTAAATAATTTTAAATATTCCATTAATTTTTTATCTGAAATTTCTTTAGTGTTCCCATAAATTAAGTTTTCCCTAATTGAATCATTTAAGATTAATGGATTAGCACCAACATACCCGTATTTTTCTGATGTAGTTGTGATTGAGCCCAGTGTTGGATAAAGTACTCCAGAAATTAAACCTAGAAAAGTACTTTTCCCTGAACCATTAGGCCCAGTTACTATAGTATGTTTGTTCTTTGGAATGCTTAAATTTAAACCTTGAAAGGTTTCATGCTCTGAATTGAAATAGCCAAACGTTACATTATCTAGTTTTATTGCAACTTCTTTATCGTTTATATCTTCTGAAAGAATAAAGTTTTTTGAATTTTCCATCCCTCTATTTGATTCAATTTGAAATAATTTTTCAATATATACATGAAACGCAGTAAGGATATGAACATTTTTATTGAAAATACCTAATGACTGGAAAAGCCTAAGAAGGATTCCAATAAAGTCAAACGTTATATACTTTAAACCATTAAAGAAGATTAATAATATAGACAATGCAAATAATGTAAAAAAGTTAGGAAGAATAGAATTAACAGTTCCAGACTTTACTTCCTTGAACCTTGATTTTGAATACTTGTCTAATACTTCTTTATATGAATCTATTTCTTTTGAAACAAAATTTACTATTTTAATAAGAAAGAGATTATCTAAAACTTTTTCTACTCCTTTACTTGATTCCTCAAAATACAAATAGGCTTTATGAGCATGTTTTCTTCCTATTTTTGTTAGCAATAATGTTGGGAAGCTAAGAATTATTGCACCTATGCCAAAATAGATAACTACCTGCATGTTGGTGAATACTAAATAAAGAGTGAAAACCAAGATTTGCAATAAGCTTCCAAGAAACAAAGCTAATGTTGAATAAAAATATCCAACTTGATTAGATATTGT
>CETM01047056.1_pt1 | contig 22519 bp, 26 predicted proteins | sample 361451 | NCBI WGS metagenome assembly CETM01 (sample SAMEA2622690, study PRJEB7988) | marine metagenome | isolation source: saline water (ENVO:00002010), including
CCATTTTCCTTGATTATATATTGATATCTCTTCAGATTTTTTTAAATCTTTAATTATTTCAATCTTATAATCTTCCTTCTTTTTTTTAAAAAGATCCATCGCTTCTTTTTTTGTTAAAATTTTTCTTATAAAAAATTCATTTTTAGATATTATTTTGTGCATTCTTTTTTCAATTTTTTCTAAATCTTCTTCGATAAATGGTTTTTTTTTATAAAAATCATAATAAAATCCATTTTCAATTGTAGGACCAATTGCAACTTGAGTGTCTGGAAATAATTCTTGAACTGCTTCTGCCATTACATGAGCGCAATCGTGCCTTATTAGCTTTAATGCTTTTTCATTATCTTTTTTAATGATATTAATATGACAATCAGCATCTATTTTATAACTTAGATCTTTTATAATTCCATTTACTTCAATAGCTATAGCTTCTTTAGCCAGTGACTTAGAAATATTTTCAGCAATGTTTTTGCCTGTTGTTCCTTTTAAGATTTTTTTTATACTCCCATCAGTAAGTTTTATTTCAACTTGTTCCCCCATTTTTTTAGATACTTCTCCAGATTGTTTCATTTTCTTTATCTTCTATTTCAATTCCTTTATTTTTCAATTTTTCTCTTATCTCATCAGCTTTTTTGAAATCTTTATTTTTACGAGCTTTATTTCTTTCGTTTATCAACTTATTTACTGTTTTGTCATCTAAAATTTCTGATCTTCCATAGTTAAGCCATTCATTGGGGTTTTTTTGAAATATTCCTAAAATATTACCCGCTCCAATAATACTTGATTTGATAAATATTTTTTCATCTTTACTTGCGGTATTAAGATTTTTAATAATTTTATTTAATTCAGCAAGTGCCTGAGGGGTGTTCATATCATCACATAAAGCATTAAAAACTTTTTCAGGGATATCGATTTTATCTGGTATTTCAATTTTCTCAAGTTCTTTTAATGTGCGATAAAACTTATCAAGAATATTTTTAGATTGATTGATTGCGCTAATAGTCCAATTTAAAGGTTGTCTGTAGTGAGCTGAGATAAGGGTGAGTCTTAAAACTTCCCCATCATAGCTTTTTATAAGATCATTTACTAAACGAATATTTCCCTGTGATTTTGACATTTTTTCTCCATCAACAATTACAAAACCATTATGCACCCAATATTTTGCAAAAGATTTTGGATTGTTATTTTTATGCGCTGCACAAGATTGAGCTATTTCGTTTTCATGATGTGGAAAAATTAGATCAACTCCGCCACTATGAATATCAAAAGGGATGTCTAAAGTTTTTTCTGACATTGCAGAACATTCAAGATGCCAGCCTGGCCTGCCATATCCCCAAGGAGAATCCCAACCGGGAACATTATTTGCACTTGGTTTCCACAAAACAAAATCGGTAGGATCTTTTTTAAATGGAGCTACCTCAACCCTACTTCCAATAATTTGTTCTTCCCTATTTCTTCCTGACAACTCACCATATTTTTGAAATGAAGGAACATGAAACAAAACATGTTTATCTTTTTCATAAGCATTATTATTTTTAATAAGTTTTTGAATTAACTTTATCATGTCAGAAATATATTCTGTTGCTCTTGGCTGGATATCAGGCTTAATTACACCAAGATTAATCATATCTTCATTATATATTTTTTCAAATTTTCTTGTTATTTGTTTAAAGGGAACATTTAAATCTTGAGATGTTTTAATAATTTTATCGTCTATGTCAGTTATATTTGAGACATAAGTTACTTTAGGATAAATTTTTTTTATTATTTTCGTTAATAAATCATTGACTACAGCCATTCTTGCATTTCCAATGTGCGCATAGCTATATACCGTAGGACCACAAGCATAAATTCTAACGTGAGACGAATCAATCGGGATAAATTCTTCTTTTTGATTTCCCAAACTGTTATAAATATATAACTTAGTCATATAATAAATTTTTACTTTACATTATTCAGAAAGGACTTTTAAACTTTAAATTCTAGTTAATAAATGAAATAAAAAAAGCCCCTAATTATAGAGGCTTTTTAAGGTTTTTTTAAAATTATTTAGCCGAAGCTTTAACAGCAGCATTCCAAATAAATAAACCAAATAAAATTTTATTTATGAAGTCTGCTAAATTGTAAATTATATTTAGCGAATTTACATCAATAGCTCCCATCATGGTTCCTGAAATATATCCAAGAGGATAAATTATCCAACCAACCAAAACTACTATTCTCATTGCATTAAAACAGGTTTTTACAATTTCGTTGTTCATAGATGCTTGACTTGCTTCACCACGGAAAATTTCCCAAATAATGATTGCCCATCCAGCAAAACCAATAATTAATCCCATAAGAGGACTAATCCATTGATTTTCACCCATGTAACCACCAATTAACATAATTAAAGTTCCAACTAGTAATCTCCAAAATGCGTTTGAAGAAACAGCAATACCTGCTGCGACTAGTATTATGTAGAATTCAATCATTTGAAGTGGAACTGTTAATAACCAGTCTATATATCTATACACAATAGGTGATTCACCTGTATGAACCCAATAATCTCTCATATAATAATAATGTATTGCCGCTATAAGAGTTATTAAACCTGCAATTACTAGTGAGGTTCTCCATTCAGATTTCACTCTTAAGCCTTCGTAAAAAAAGAAAACTGTTGCAGCAACCATTCCAACAGATACTAGCCAAAATGTAACTCCAACAAAATCTGAAGCTTGTAAAAAAGTTTCCATAAATACTCCCTTCCACATGAGTATGGTAAATAAATTATTTATCTACCTGATTTTTAAATTTTATATAATTGATTAATATAGTTCAAGTAATGTTTTTGTTTATAAAATTTTTTTGATTTTAATTTTTTGTTATTTATCTATGTTATTAAAATAAAACATTTTTGATATGCAATTTTTGCATATTTATAATAATTGTAAAATTTATTTTATTGCTTATTTTTTAATTATGATTAATCAAAAATCAATAATTATTAACAATCTGATTGAATATTCTTCTAAAGCAAAAATTTTAAGCAAGGAGGAAGAATATAAATTAATTAAAAACTGGAAAGATTTAGGTAATGAGGAGGATCTTCAAAAAATTTTAAAATCATATTTAAGGTTGGTAGTATCTATAGCAAGAAAGCATATTAATTATGGTCTACCATTTGAAGATTTAATAAACGAAGGAATAGTTGGAATTATTCATGCATTAAAAAAATTTGATCTTTCAAAAGATTTTAGACTGTCTACTTATGCAAGTTGGTGGATAAGGGCAAATATCCAAGATTATATATTAAAGAATTGGTCTATAGTTAAAAATGGCTCAACAGCTGGACAAAAAGCTCTTTTTTTTAATCTAAAAAAATTGAAAAAGCAAATTACAAATCCATCAATTGATTTTATGGGAGAGAATGAGTTAAAAATTATATCAGGTATTTTAAAGGTTAATAAATTTGATATTCAAAATATGGAGTCTAGATTACAAGCAGGTGATCAATCTTTAAATCAAACTGTATATGAGGATCAAAATAGAAATATCGAATTAATTTCTTTATTAAAAGATGAAAATCCAAATCAAGAACAAACAACTCAAGCAAGTATTGATGGTAATTTGAAAAAAAAATGGATTAATCAGGCCCTCAATTATTTAAAAGATAGAGAGAAAATTATAATTACTTCAAGAAAACTTGAGGAAAAAGCGAAAACTCTTGAAGAACTTGGAAACGACCTGGGCATAAGCAAGGAAAGAGTCAGACAAATAGAAAGAGCAGCCCTTTATAAGTTACAAAAAAAATTATTAGAAATTTCTAATCAGCCAAAAGATTTTTTTATAAATTAATAATTCAGCTTTATTTTATGAGGCACATTGTGCTCTAATGAAATTAATGCTTTTTTAAAGCTAGGAGGTCCTTTTGGAACATAATTATTACTAAAAGCAAATCCTTCCTTTGGTCTCCAAAATAGACCAGTATTTAGCTTTCCATCACCATTTTCATCATGATAAACCACAATTGCTAAGTTGCCCTCGTGAGTTTTTATTAGGGGAATGATAGTTTCTCCTTTTGTGGCTTTTTTCCTTATAGTTTCAAAAGCCTGATCTTCTTCAAGGAATGATTTTTTATCAATATAAATTTTTAAATCAATTTCTCCCTCTCCATGTTCGACATTTTCTACAATTATTGTTCCGTGAGAAAACAGACTGGAACTGAACAAAAAAAAACAAAAAATAACAACTATTCTTTTGGTATAAATATAAAACATATAATAAAATAATGATAAAACGAAATAATAAATTTTACAATAAAAATGAGGAAAATTTGTCCAAAACATACTTAAATAAATTAATTCACTCAGATAAACCTATTATTATTTATAAGATAAAAAGAGGTTACTATCTTTTTAGTGATTTTAGTGAAAAAATTATTTTAAGTAGGAAAAACATAAATCAATTTTTTATAAAAGTTCAAAATCAAAAAAATAAAAAACATTTTGGATATGTTGGTTTTTTTGGATATGAGATTTTATGCAATCTTATAGGAATAAAAATAATTAAGCAAAAAAATAATAGTTTTCCAATGGGAATATTTTATAAACCAAAAAACGTTATATTTTTAAAAGAATCTTTTATAAATAATTATAGTTTGAAAATTAAACATAGTTCAAGTTTTAAAGTCAATCTATCTCTAAAAAATTATACTAAAGTATTTAACAAATTTGTAAAAAAAATTAAGAATGGAGAAACTTATCAAATTAAAATTTGTCAAAAATATATTAATAAATCCAAAATAAATTCTTTTTCATTGTTCGTAAAGTTAATGAAAACTAATCCTTCTCCCGAGGCATTTTTTATTAGAGACACTAATTATTCTATCATTAGTTGTTCACCTGAAACGCTTATAGAAAGAAAAAATGATATTTTAATAACAAAGCCTATAGCTGGAACAATGAAAAAAAATAAAAAAAGCAGTTTAGCAAAAGCGAAGAAGTATTTTAAAAATAATATTAAAGAGTCAAAAGAACACAACATGATCGTAGATATGGAAAGAAATGATTTATCTAAAATATGTAAAAATGGAACTGTAAAAATAAAAAAATTAAAATACATTGAGGAATATAAAGATTTGTATCATTGTATAACAAAAATTTCTGGTATATTAAAAAAAAATATTTCCACAAAAAAAATTATTCAGGCTATGATGCCAGGCGGATCTGTTATAGGGTGTCCAAAAATAAATACATTAAATTTACTCAATAATTATGAAATTGAAAATAGAAACATTTTTACTGGAAGTTTTGGATATATTAAAACAAATTTAGATATGAGATTTAATGTTATAATAAGATCCATTTTACATTATAAAGGCAAATCGGAAATTTCTGCCGCAAGTGGTGTAGTAGTAGGAAGTAAAGCTAAAGCAGAGTATAATGAAAATTATATTAAAGCTAAATCCTTAATAAATTTGTTTAAAAAATGATATATATTATTGATCATCAAGATTCCTTTACTTTTAATCTAGTTCATCTTTTAAGTAAGTTTGATGAAGTGTATGTAAGCAACTATTTTGATATAAATTATAGGAAACTGTCCAAATCAAATTTAGTAGTTTTTTCTCCAGGTCCGGGAGAGCCAAAAGATTATCCTATTACATCAGATATTTATAATAGGTTTAAATCCAAAAAAAAGCTTTTAGGAATTTGTCTTGGGTTTCAGCAAATTTTATTTAATGAAAAAGGAAAAATTTGTCAGCAAAAAAAAATTTATCACGGTCATCAATCAAAAATAATTGTTTTAAAGAATAGTAAACTTTTTAAACATAAAACTATTTATACTGTAGGCAGATATCATTCTTTAAAATTATTTGAGCCATATTATTCTGATCAAATTAAAATTACCATGAGGTGCACCACTACAAAAGTTGCTATGGCCTTTGAAGATAATATTAATAAAGTTTATGGTTTTCAATTTCATCCTGAATCTTTTTTAACTAAAAATGGAAAAAATATTATTCAAAAAATCATATTCGCATAATAATTATAAAGAAAAACCATTTGATTATTTATGGAATAAAAAAGGAGCTTTTACGTCTGTTGCTGTTTATGGAAGATCAAAAAAATTTTTACATTTTGATGAACATATTTATAATTTAACAAGATCTTTAAAAAAAATTGGAGTCAAAGTTAATTTAAAACCATTCTTAAATTCTTTCATTAAAAAAAATTTTAAAAATAATATTAAATACCATCACTTGTTTCGTGTGGCTGTGTCAACAAAAACAATATCAATATCTTTAAGAAAAATAAATTATAATACAAATTATGTTAAATGTGTTTTGATAAATTATCAAAGACCAAATTATAAAATCAAAAATTTGAAATACAAAAAAACTTTTGATTTTTTAAAATTAGTCAATAATAGAAACACAGAATGTATTTTTTATAAAAATAAAATAATATTAGAAGGAAGCACAACTAATATAGTTTTTATTTATAAAAATCAAATTTTGACACCAAAAGAGGGTTGTTACCATGGTATCTCATTAAAATTTTTTAGTAAAAAATTTAAAATAAAAAAAAAGAATATTTTTTTACAAAACTTAAACAATTATGATGAAATTATTTTATTAGGTTCTGGCAGAGGGGTAGTTTCTGTTGATGAGATTCCACAAATTGGATGGAAAAAAAGAGATAATTTATTTTATAATAAGTTTTATCAATTCTATAAATCGTATATAAACAAAACTCTTTCAAAGAGACAAAAGTAAAATTATGAAAAAAAAACCATTAATCATGGGAATATGCAATGTAACAAAAGATTCTTTTAGTGATGGAGGAAAAGCTTTTACAAAAGTTGATGCACTTAAACATATTCAAAACATGTATAATTGTGGCGCAGATATTATTGATATTGGAGCAGAAAGTACTAGGCCAGGAAGTGAACCTATTTCTTATAATCGTGAAATAAAAAAACTAGCACCAATTCTAAAAGTTTTACCAAAAAATAAATTTTTTATATCAATAGATACTAATAAATTAGAAACTCAAGAATTTGCTCTTAAAAATGGCGCACATTTTATCAATGATATTTATGGTGGGAGTAATGATTTATTTAAACTTTCAAAAAAATATAAAAATGGTCTAATTTTAATGCATACCCCTGGATCACCAAAAATAATGCAAAGCAAAACTAATTCATATAATAATGTATTAACAGATATTAAAAAATATTTTCTTAAAATTACAGATAAATTAAAAAAAAATAAAATTTCAAATAAAAAAGTTTGGTTTGATCCAGGAATAGGCTTTGGAAAAAATCTAAATCAAAATTTGCTTATTTTAAAGAATTTAAAAAAATTAAGAATACAAAAATATGGTTTAGTCATAGGCTCTTCAAGAAAAAGCTGGATAAATAAAATTGATAATTCAAATGTTAGTGATAGATTAGGAGGATCTATAGCTTCAGCTCTTTATGCATTTACACAAGGAGTAGATATTATTAGAGTTCATGATGTTTTAGAAACTAAACAAGCTATAGAAATTTATAATAAAATTTTATGTTCAAGATAAAAATAAAAAAATTAAAAGTAATGGTAAAAATAGGAACTTCTGTAAAAGAAAGAGAAAAAAAGCAACCGATATATATTTCAGTTGATTTTTTTTATAAACCTAAAAATAATAATTTAGATAATATAAAATCTTTAATTAGTTATTCAGATGTAATAATTTTTATAAATAATTTTTTAGCTCATTCTAGTTATTTTACTTTAGAAAAATTAATAAGTGAATGCTCATATAAAATTAAAAAAAAATTTAAAGTTACAAAGGTTTTTGTTGAAGTTGAAAAACCCAAAATTTCTAAATTAAAAAAATGCTCATCAATCAGTGTATCTAAATAAAACGTATATAGCTGTAGGATCAAATATTGGGGATTGGAAAATCAATTTTAATCAGGCTTTGAAACATTTATCAAAGTATGGCATTATAACTAAGTTGTCTTCTACTTATGTTTCCTATCCCTATGGTTTTAAAAATCAAAAAAATTTTTTTAATTCTGTAATAGAATTTCAAACAAATGAAACTCCATATAATTTGTTACAAAAAATAGAATTGATAGAAAAAATAATGATGAAAAATAAGACAATAAAAAATGGACCAAGAAGAATTGATTTAGATATAATTTTTTATAACAAATTAAACTTATCTGAAAAAAAATTGAAAATTCCCCATAGTCAAGCACATCTAAGAGATTTCGTTTTGATGCCATTAATTGAAATAAATCCACATTTTATCCATCCTGTTAAAAAACGATCTTTGATTAATTTATATAAAGATCTTGATAAAAAGTATGTTTTTAAGGTTATTAAGAGGCAGATAGGATCTTTAGCAAATTATTAAGTTTGTTTTCACACAAATTGTTGTTTTGATCTTTAATTCCTCTAGAGATATCTATTCCATTGGGTTGGGTGTGTTTAATTATTGCTTCTGCATTTTTTTCATCAACTCCTCCTCCTACATAAATTGTTTTATGGAGTTTTTTTAGTTTTAAAATCTGATTTTTACTCTCTTCAACTGTAAATGTTTTAATATTATTTTTAGTGTAAACATTAAGATCATAATAAAATACATTTATTAATTTTTCTATTGATTTAAAATAGTCAAAATTGAATGTTTCTGGGTTTACCGAAATTCCAATTCTTAATTTTTTAAAAACTGTTTTTAAGGTAATAAGATCGCTTTTTTCAAAAAAATATGAACAGGCAATTGTCTTAGGTTTTGTATAATCAATTTGTTTGATCAATTCTAATGTGCTTTGATATCTTGAGAGAAGAACAGTTTCTATTTTGTATTCATTGCATTCTTTAATTAATTCTTTTATGCTCTCATCATCACAAGTATTTGGTCCTAACAAATTGTTACTAGCAAAACCAAGTGTTTTAATGTTGTTTTCAGATGCTGTTATAATAGATTCAGATGATGTAATCCCACAAATTTTAAGATCTATGGAGGTATAATTATTCATATAAAAATTATTAATTATTTTTTTTATTAAAAAATTCTTCTGAAGCCAAATTTTCAAGCTCTATTAATTTTTCCTCAATTACATTTCTAGAAATTTTTTGACTAGAATTTTCAAAATCATCTAATAGCTTTTTTATTATATCCTCGTCTCCGGGCTCTTCTAAATCTGACAATCTTACTTGTTTAACATATTCGTCAACATTTGAAGGTTTAATAATTTCAGCTGCCCAAAGACCAATCAATTTATTCCTTTTAGCTCTTATTTTAAATTCAGATTCTTGATCATTAATATATTTGGCCTCAAATCCTTTTTTTCTTTCATCAAATGTATTCATATTTAATTAATTTATCCTTTATATAGCTTTTTTTATAGAGGTTCTTATATCATAGGTCTATATATTTTTAATTATAAGGTTTATAGATATATAGAATATAATGACTAATAATTTTCTATTAAAAGAGATAAAAGACACAAATATTAAAAAAATTTTTACAAAAGACTGCCTTTCTTTTATTGCAGAGCTTGACTCCTTGTTTGAAAAAAAAAGAAAACAACTTTTAGAGTCAAGAGTTCAAATTCAAAAAAAAATTGACTTAGGGTGGCTTCCTGATTTTCTTGAGGAAACAAAATCAATCAGAGAGTCTAATTGGAAAATTAAATCTACACCCCATGATTTGCTAGATAGGAGAGTAGAAATTACAGGACCACCTGCTAGAAAGATGATTGTAAATGCTCTTAATTCAGGGGCTCAAACTTTTATGGCCGATTTTGAAGATTCTCTATCACCAACTTGGGACAATATTATTAGTGGACATTATAATTTATATCTTGCTAATAAAAATCAAATTAATTTTATAGATAAAAAAAATAACAAAGAATACAAACTAAATAAGCAACACGCTGTTTTAATAGTTAGACCAAGAGGGTGGCATTTAGTTGAAAAAAATTTTAAAATCAACAATTCTTCTGTTTCTGCATCAATTTTTGATTTTGCAACTTATTTTTTTAACAATTATAAAAATCTTTTGCACAAAAAAACTGGTCCTTATTTTTATTTACCAAAAATGGAAAATCATAAAGAGGCAAGGCTTTGGTCAGAGATATTTAAATTTACAGAAAAAAAATTTAATCTTGAATCTGGAACCATTAAGAGCACAGTTCTAATTGAAACTATACTAGCAGCATTTGAAATGGATGAAATTTTATATGAACTTAAAGAGAATATTGTAGGTTTAAACTGTGGAAGATGGGATTATATATTTTCTTTTATTAAAAAATTCAAAAAAAATAAGAACTTTATTTTACCTGACAGGTCTTTGGTTAGTATGAGGGTTCATTTTATGAAATCGTATAGTGAGTTGTTAATAAAAACTTGTCATAGAAGAAGAGCTCATGCAATAGGCGGCATGGCAGCTCAAATTCCTATAAAAAATGATGATGAAAAAAACAATAAATCTATTCAAAAAGTTTATGATGATAAATTAATAGAAGCATATAATGGTCATGATGGAACATGGGTGGCTCATCCGGGGCTGGTCAAAATAGCCAAAGATGTGTTTGATGCTCAACTAGCTTTTAAGAATCAATTAGGTAATTTAAGAGAGGATATAGACGTAAAAGCTAGTGATTTGTTAAAGCTTCCTGTTAAAACATCAGGAGGAAGAGTTGGTGTAATAACAGAAAATGGAATTCGAAATAATATTAGTATAGGTTTATTGTATATCGAGTCATGGCTAAGAGGTAATGGGTGTGTTCCTCTTAACAATTTAATGGAAGATGCTGCAACTGCTGAAATTTCTAGAGCTCAAATATGGCAATGGCTTAATCATAAAGCTATCACAAAAGAAGGAAAGATTGTTAATTTAGATTATTATGAAAAGTTAGCCGAAGAGGAATTAACAAAAATCAAAACTTTTATAGGTAACAACAATTATCAAGAAAGAAGATTTAAAGAAGCAAAAGAAATTTTTGATAAAATGATCAAATCCAGTGAATTTGAAGAATTTTTAACTCTTCCCGCTTATGATTTGTTAAACTAAAAAGCATTATTAATTTTTTAAGGTATTATTTGTGCCATATCGTGATTTATTATTAACAATATCTGTCCCATTTTTGTGGGGCGTCGGTTTTGTAATTTCTAAGCCAGCAATGGAATATTTTCCGCCTATGCTTCTTAATGGTTTGAGGTGGAGCATTACAGGAATTATTCTTTGTTGGTGGTTTCCATTTCCTAAAGAAAAAATTTGGCACTTATTATTAATTTCTTTTATTGGATGTACAATCCAATACACTTTGACTTTTTCTGGATTAAATTTGATTGAAGCTTCTTCAGCTGTTTTATTAGTTCAGTCAGAAGTTCCTTTTGGGGTTTTAATAGCAATGATTTTTTTAAAAGAAAAACCTAAAAAAATAAATTTAATAGCACTTTTATTTGCTTTTTGTGGTTTATATATTTTAACAGGTTCACCAACTCTTGAGAATAAAATTGAAGGAGTTTTATTGGTATTGGGAGGGGCATTAACTTGGTCAGTCGGACAAGTTATTGCTAAGCCAGTTAGTCAAACAATGAATGGAATCCATTTAACGGCATGGCTAGGAATACTAGCTGGACCTCAACTAATACTAGCTTCTTATTTTTATGACGGAAATAGTTTTAATTATATTTATTCTGCAAATTTAAATTCTTGGTTAATTGTAATTTATTTGGGCATTATGATGAATATAGTTGGATATAGTACGTGGTACTATGTCTTAGGCAAATATCCTGTAAATAAAGTTATCTCAGCTCATTTGCTTTTACCAATAATTGGCGTTTTAACTGCTATAATTTTTTTAGGAGAAAGGCCAGAAAATCAAGTTTTTATCGGAGGAGCTGTTGTTCTTATTAGTGTAGCTATAATTTTATATAATAAAGAATAAAATTATTAGACCTATCTAATTTTTCAATTATAAAGAATAAATATGATTTCAGAACCCCAATCAACTTATTTCAAGAAATTATTTATAGCTGCTAAAAAGGTTAGGGATAATGCTCACGTTCCTTATTCTAAATTTAAAGTTGGAGCCTCTATATTAACAAACAAAAATATTATTTTTTCAGGGTGTAATGTTGAAAATGCAGCTTACCCCCAGTCTCAGTGTGCTGAGGCAAGCGCCATAGGATCAATGGTTAGCAGTGGTCAAAAAAATATTTTAGAATTACTTGTTATTGGATCAGGTGATTTGCCTTGTTCTCCATGTGGTGGATGTAGACAACGTATAAGAGAATTTGCATCTTTGACAATACCAATACATATTTGTAATACTAAAGGACATATTAAAACCTTAAAACTTAGCGATTTGTTACCGGATTCTTTTGGTCCTGAAAATTTGTAATGCTTAAGTCATCCAAAGTTTTTTTAAAAAAAACTAAAAATATTAAACCAGACGTAGCTGTAATTTTGGGAAGTGGACTTACAAATTTTTTCGAAAAAAAAAATATTATAAAATTAATATCATATAGAGAATTACCCAACTTTCCCGAGCCAACAGTAAAAGGCCATTTAGGTAAAGTTGTGTTAGGTAAAATTAAATCTCATAATATACTTTGTTTGCATGGAAGGTCTCATATTTATGAAGGCATCAACACAAACTCTTTAAAAACTCCTATTAGATTTTTAAAAGATATAGGTTGTAAATTAATAATAATTACAAATGCTGCTGGGAGTATTCATAAAAGTATTAAGCCAGGAAGTATAATGTCTATCAAAGATCATATAAATTGGAGTGGTTTTAACCCTTTAATAGGCCCTAATGAAGATGATTATGGACCTAGATTTTCTGATATGAGTGATCCCTATGATAAGTTTTATCGCAAACAACTCAAGAAAATTGCTAAAAAAATTAATCAGAAAATTTACGAAGGGACTTATTGTATGTTTTCTGGACCAAGTTTTGAAACACCTGCAGAAATAAAAGCAATGAGAACTTTGGGAGTATCTGCTGTTGGAATGTCAACTGTTCCAGAGGTTATTATAGCAAATCATTGCTCATTGCCAGTTGTGGCCTTAAGTGTCATTACTAATCAAGCTGCAGGAATATCTAAAAACAAACTAAGTCACAAAGAAACTCTTGAGCAAGCTGCACTAGTTGAAAAAAAAATCTTAAAGCTAATTAAAAATTTTATTAAAGAATTAATATTTTATGATACCACAAGAAATAATTAGGAAAAAAAGAAATAAATTAAGTCTTTCAGATCAGGATATTCATAATTTTGTTGGCGGTATAATAAGTGGAGATTTTTCTGATGAACAGATAGCCTCTTTATCTATGGCTATTTTTTTAAATGGTTTATCTGAACATGAAACAATTCAACTTACTAAAGAAATGACAAACTCAGGTGATATTTTAGATTGGAAAAATTATTTAGATCCAGAGTTGGTTTGCGATAAACATTCAACAGGAGGAGTTGGAGATAAGGTTAGTATTATTTTAGCACCAATTCTAGCTGCATGTGGAGTCTACGTTCCAATGATTTCTGGTCGAGGACTAGGTCATACAGGCGGAACTTTAGATAAATTTGAATCGATTCCTGGATATAATACAAGACCTGGAATAAAATTATTTCAAAAAGTTGTAAAAGAAGTTGGCTGTGCTATTATTGGACAAACTGAACATTTAGCCCCAGCAGATAAAAAACTATATGCAATCAGAGATGTTGTTGGTACGGTTGAATCTTTACCACTTATTACATCATCGATTCTTTCTAAAAAAATTTCTGCTGGATTAAAAAATCTTATTATTGATGTTAAAACAGGAGATGGTTCTTTTAATGCAAACAAAGAAGTAGCAAAAGAACTTGCTGATAGTTTGATAAAAGTAGCTAGGGGAGCAGGCTTAAATTGTAAAGCTATTATTACTGATATGAATCAGGTTTTAGGTTTTAATGCAGGTCATTCAATTGAAATAAAAGAGGCTATAGAATATTTAATTAATAAAAATAAAAATGAGAGATTAGAAGTAGTTACAAATGAATTGTCATCAAGTTTACTTTCGATGGTAAAAAATATACCAAAAAAAGAAGCTCTCAAAATTATAAATGAAAATGTTGACAATGGTAGAGCTGCAGAAAAATTTGAAAAAATGGTTTTTTCTCTTGGAGGAAAAACAAATTTTATAAATTCATATCAAAAAGATCTTAATAATTCATATTATAAGAAAGATATTTTTTCTTCTCAAAATGGTTTTGTTAATTATATTAGTTTAAGAAAGCTTGCTTTAATATTAGTTAATCTTGGAGGCGGAAGAAAGAAGGCCGATCAGAAAATAGATTATTATGTAGGCTTTGAAAATGTTTTAGAATGTAATTCAAAGGTTGATAAGAAAACACCATTATTAACTGTTCATGCTAAAACAAAAGAAGAAATAGATGTATTTTATGAAAAAATTCAAGAATGTTTTATTATTTCTGATAAACCAATAGTTAAAAATCCAATTATATATTCAATATAAAACCCATGAGTTCTCAGATTGAAGTAAAAACAAAATTAGTAAAATATCTTTTAAAATATGGTTATAGAAATGATTTGATAAAAGATGAATTAATATCCGCAACATCATCTCTTGGGAAAGTTTCTAATATGCAAATTTCCCCTGAACAAAGTCAATTTTTAGAGTTAATTGTCAAAATAATAAATGCTAAAAATTGTCTAGAAATAGGAAGGTTTACTGGCTTAGGGACACTATCTCTTGCAAGAGGAGTTTCCGAAGATGGTTTAGTGACAACAATTGATAATTCAACTGAATTTGAAGAAATGGCAAAATTTTATTGGCGTAAAGCTAAGATTGAACATAAAATTGATTCAATAATAGGACAGGCAAATGAAGTTCTTTTAAGCTATCTAGATAAAAAAAAAATATTTGATTTGATATTTATAGACGCTGATAAAAAAAATTATGACAACTATTATGAAATTTGTCTTAATCTCTTATACTCTAATGGTGTTATGATAATTGATAATATGTTGTGGGGTGGACAAGTCGCAAATTTTGAAAGTGATGATAAAACAACTAAAACAATTCATAAATTAAATCAAAAAATTAAAGAAGATACAAGAATTGAATATTCGCTTTTGCCAATTGCAGATGGGTTAGTTTTTATAAGAAAAAAATAATCATTCTATTGAATTTTGTTTTTTAATTACCATATTAGAATTGTTCAATATGCCATAATGGGTATTGACAAAAAACTTGCTTTAAAAGGAGTTATTTATGAATAGAAACCTATCCGTATGGAATTCTTTAAGACCTTTCTCTGTAGGATTTGATTCAATTTTTGATGAATTTGATAGGATGCTTGAATCCTCTGATAGATATTCATCAAATTATCCACCCTATAACATAAAAAGATTGAGTGATATCAATTATAAAATTGAAGTTGCTCTTGCTGGTTATAGTAAGGATGATATTGAAATTGAATTAAAAGAAAACACGCTTACCGTTCGCAATAAACAAAGTGAAAAAACAATTGATGAAAAAGGTAATGGAGTAATTCACAAAGGTATTTCAACTAGACAATTTGAGAGATCTTTTACTATATCAGAAGATATTCAAGTAAAGGAAGCTGAATTAAAAAATGGACTTCTTTCGATTGATTTAGAAAGAATCATACCTGAAGAAAAAAAATCTAGGTTAATAAATATAAATTAATCCAAGGGTAGGGGGGCGGAAGCCCCCTTCTTTCAATTCAATATTTTAAAAATTAAATTAAATATTATTCTATTAAAGTTCCAACTAGATGAATTCTTTCAATTTCTCCACCATTGAAAAAATTGTGATATTTTCTATTATCAGTTATGTAAATGGAGCCATCTGCAGGCATATGGAAGCATTCATCTTCAATAACCATTCTGCAACCAGGATTTGTAATAATAGGAATATGCAATCTTCTCTCAGGATCTCTGTGCCAACTTAAACAAGATCTAGGTGGCTTCATTAAAAATCTTAATCTTCCAATTGACCATTTTTTAATAATTTGATTGTAAACTTCTTCAACATATGTTTTTTTAAAAATTTCACAAATCTCTGTATACCTACTTTCATCAATTTTATTAGATCTTTCTTCTTCCTCCCACTTTTCGCTTGGGTATGTCCAATAAAGACCTCTAACATTTCCACCACTTATCGAGCTAGGATCATTTGGCATTTGGTTGATACATATTGCATTAAAATCATGAAGATTTTGTTCGTCTTTTTTCCATGTTTTTATATTTTGAATTATTTCAAGGTAACTTTGTTTTAATTGATCTATTTCAATTTTTAGATCTGATATTTTTTGAACGTATTTCATAGATTGTTATTTTTTAAACTAAAAATATATATAAAGCAAAAAAAACATTTATAATCTATAATAAAATATTTATTCAAGGTTTATTATTAAAAAATATAAAAAATTTATATATTAATGATTGCTATAAAATTATGACAAAACAACAAATAAGAATTCTTTCAAGAAAAAGTGATTTGGCTCAAATTCAAGCCCAATTAGTAGGCCTTGAAATAAATAAAAAATTCCCAGATATTAAAATTATATATTTAACTAAAACAACTGAAGGGGATATTGATAAATCGTCCCCTTTATCTGAAATGAAAACAACAGGTGTTTTTACTGATGATCTAAGGCAAAGTTTAATTAAAAATAAGTGTGATATAATAGTTCATTCATGGAAAGATCTACCTATAGACATTGAACCAAGCACAACTATTGCTGGTTCAATAAGGAGGGCTGATGAAAGAGATATTTTATTAGTAAATAAAAAAAATCTTAAGAAAATAGAAACAAGTAAAAAAATAAAAATCCTCTCTTCTTCTCCAAGAAGAATTTATAATTTAAAAGATTTTATTCAAAATTTTTTTCCTTATAACTGTAATGAAATAGTTTTTAATAACGTCCGTGGCAATATACCCACTAGATTAAAAAAATTATTGAACGGTGACAATGATGCATTGATTGTTGCTAAGGCAGCAATTGATCGCCTACTTAAAAATCCATTTAAAGAATTCCAGGAATTATCAAAAGAAATAAAAAGTTATATTGACCAGTGTTTATGGATGATAGTTCCATTATCAATCAACCCTTCAGCCCCAGGTCAAGGAGCTCTTGCTATTGAAATAAAATCAAATGACAAAATTACAGAAGCAATAGTTAAAAATATTTCTGATCCATTATCTATTATATGTGTAAAAAAAGAAAGAGAAGTGTTAAAAAAATATGGAGGCGGATGTCATCAAAAAATTGGAGTTAGCTTATTCCCAACTTTATTTGGTTTAGTAAAATCTGAAAAAGGAGAATCAGAACAAGGAAAAAAATTTTATGATTGGTCAATTTTAGAATCTAAAAAAAATGAAAATTTAATTGTAAAAGAAAATGAAATTTTCCCAGAAACTATTTCTAATTATAAGTTTTTTAAAAGAAATTTGATTAAAGATTCTATTCATAAGATTAACTCTCTTAACAATTACTGCATATGGATTTCCCGAAAATCTGCTTTACCAAAAGAATCATCTTTGTCTTCTTCAAATATAATATGGGCTAGTGGATTAAAAACTTGGAAAGCTTTATCTATACGAGGTATTTGGGTTAATGGTTGTTCTGATAGTATGGGTGAAGATTTTAACCCAAATATATCTTCTCTATGTCAATTGCCATGGATTAAATTAACACATTCAAAATCGGTTGAGAGTATAATTAAAAATGTCATCCACACATATGAATTGGAAGAAGAAGAAAATTTGCCTAATTTTGCTAATAAAAAATATTTTTATTGGATGAGCTCAAGTGCCTTTAAACTTGCAATTATCAAGGATCCCAAGGTTTTAGAAGCATTTCATGCATGTGGACCAGGTAATACCTTCAAAGAAATGAAAAAAATGATAAAAGACCCAGCTAAATTATCAGTCCACTTATCATACGATCATTGGAGGAGAAAATTAATAAATGTCAGATAAATTATTAAGATTAAAAAAAAATGTAATTTTGCGCAATATGTGTGCAGAAACAAGTTTTCTATCTGATCAATTAATTCAACCAATTTTTATTTCTGAAAAAGTATCTGATAAAAAATCAATACCTGGACTGGGAGATAATTTTGTTTTTAATATTCAGGATGCGCTTAAACAAATTGAAAATGATTTAAAAAATGATTGTCGTAACTTTCTTCTTTTTTTAATTCCATCAGAAAAAAAGGAATTGGATTTTAATTTAAATTTTCAATCAGAAGCAATATCCCAAGTAAAAAATTTTTTTAAAGATGATATTTTTTTATGGGCTGATGTTTGTCTTTGTTCAATGACCACTCATGGACATTGTTGTGTATTTGATAAAAGTCAAAACATTGATATCAAAAAATCTCTTTCTTCATTATCTAAAACTGCAGTGACATATGCAGATGCAGGCATAGATGGAATTGCTCCTAGTGACATGATGGATGGAAGAACAAATAAAATAAGATTAGCTCTTGATGAAAATAATTATGATTTAATCCCTATCATGAGTTACAGCTCTAAATTTGCAAGTAATTTTTATGGACCATTTAGAGATGCTGCAGATTCCACTCCTTCTTTTGGAGATCGTAAACATTATCAACTAGATTATAGAAATAAAAATGATGCCCTTAGGGCATCAACAAGATGTGCTGAAGAAGGAGCTGATTTGTTAATGGTTAAGCCAGGCTTATATTCTTTAGATTTGATACAGCCTATTAATAATTTAACAGGGTTGATGGTTGGTGCATATCAAGTAAGTGGGGAGTATGCCGGTATTAATTTAGCATCTGAAAACAATTTGTTAGAATTAAATAAAGGATTATTTGAAAGTTGGCATGTAATGAAAAGAGCAGGAGCTCAATTTATTATTACCTATGGAGCTAGAAAATCTAAGGAGTTAGGCTTTAGTGTCAAATAAGCTTTTTATAAATTCAATAAACAATATACCTCAATCTACTCCACCTATATGGTTTATGCGTCAAGCAGGAAGGTATCATAGTCATTACAAAGAATTTAAGAAAAAATATTCATTTGAAGAACTTTGCAAAAATCCAGAATTATCATCAGAAATTGCATGTGGTCCAATTAATGAATTTGATTTTGATATTGCTATTCTTTTTAGTGATATTCTATTTGTTTTAGAAGGATTGGGTATGTCATTAAAATTTGACCCTGGCCCTATATTTTCCCAACAATTAGTTAAAGAAAATTTGAGTCAATTTCAAAATATTGACAGAGCAATTGAACATCTTCAATTTCAAAAGGAAGCTATTAGATTTACGAAAAATAAATTAACAAATAACAAAAGTTTAATAGGCTTTGTAGGTGGCCCTTATACGCTTTTAAAATTCGCTATAGGCAAGGCAAATAAAGCTATATTAAAAAAAGATTCTTTTGAAATAGACTTTCTAAATAATACTTTGGTTCCATTATTAATCAAAAATATTCAATTGCAATTAGACTCAGGCGCTGAGTTAGTTATGATTTTTGATAGTGGATTAAAAGATATCGATACCATGGAATTTGAAAATATATATTTAGATATTTTGAAAAAAATAAGTGAAAATTTTAAAAATAATGTTGGTTATTATGCAAAAGGTTTAGAAAATAATTATTGTAATTCTCTATTAAAACTAAATTTTGCTGGAATTGGTTGTGATAGTGCAAATGATTTAAAGCAATTTTTAAAATCAAAAAGCAAAGGATTTATCCAAGGAAATTTTGATGAAACAAAGATGCTTTTAAATAAACATGATCTCAAAGAAGAATTATCTAGATATTGTGATAATTTGTTAAAATTAGATATAAATGAAAGATCTGGGTGGATATGCGGATTGGGTCACGGTATTAAAAAGGACACTCCTGAGGAAAATGTTCATTTATTTATTAAGACAATAAGAGAAAATTTTAAATAATAGTCATGGTTAAATATGTTGGTGAAAAAAACTATCAACATGGCAGTCATGAAAAAACTGGTGTTTTAATTACAAATCTAGGAACGCCTGATGCACCAACAAGTAAAGCTTTAAAACCTTATTTAAAAGAATTTCTTTCTGATCAAAGAGTAATAGAGATCCCAAAACTTATTTGGCAAATTATTTTAAATTTAGTTATATTACAAATACGCCCACGACGCTCTGCAGCAAGTTATAAAAAGATATGGACTGATGAGGGATCTCCACTACTTCATATATCAAAAAAACAAGTAAGATTAGTTGAAGAAAGATTAAAAAAAGAATTCCCAAATACAGTATTTTCTTTAGCAATGCGATATGGTAATCCATCCATTCATAGCGCTTTAGATAAATTACATAAACAACAAGTAAGGCGCTTATTGGTTTTGCCACTTTATCCGCAATATTGTGCTGCCACAACAGGTAGTACATTTGATGCTGTTTCATCCATTTTGCAGAAATGGAGATGGATTCCAGAATTACGATTTATCAATCAATATTTTGAGGAAAATCTTTTTATAAAAGCAATTGGAGATTCAATTAAAAAAGCTGAAAAAAACAAAGGAAAACCGCAGAAAATAATTTTTAGTTACCATGGAATACCAAAAAAATATCTTCTTGAAGGCGATCCCTATCACTGCTTTTGTTTAAAAACTTCACGCTTGGTTCGTGAATATCTTAATTATAAAGAAGAAGATATTATTACTACTTTTCAAAGTCGCTTTGGAACACAGGAATGGCTTCAACCATATACCGATGAAACTCTAAAAAAATTACCCAAAGAGGGAATAAAAAATATTCATATACTATCTCCAGGATTTAGTGCTGATTGCTTAGAGACACTAGAGGAACTTCAAGAAGAAAATAAAGAATATTTTATGAAAGCAGGAGGAGAGTCTTATTATTATATTCCTTGCCTAAATGATAATCCCGAACACATCGAAATGATAAGCCTTTTGATAAGTAAACATACGAAGGGGTGGAAAGTTTAATGTCAAATTCACATATTATCAAAGCTGAAGAATGGTTTAAGGAATTAAGAAATAATTTAATCAGTGATATTGAGAAAATTGAAACATCAAAATTTGTTATAACAAAATGGGAACATAGCCAAGAGGGTGGAGGCAAGATGAGTAAAATCAAAGGTTCCGTTTTAGAAAAAGGAGGAGTGAATATCTCGAATGTTGCTGGTCGATTTAGTAAAGATTTTTCTAAACGAATGCCAGGCACGGATAATGATGATTCTTACAAAGCAACAGGAATAAGCGTAGTGCTTCATCCTTGTTCCCCACATATACCATCGATGCATTTTAATACACGTTATTTAGAAACAGAAAAAGTTTGGTTTGGAGGCGGTATGGACATAACTCCTTGCTTGCCTTTTATTGATAAAAATGATTATCACATTGAATTAAAAAAAATGTGCGATCAACATAATGATAAATATTATCCTAAATATAAAAAATGGTGTGATGAATATTTTTTCTTACCACATCGAAATGAACCAAGGGGTATCGGAGGTATTTTTTTTGACAATCTAAATAATAATGATTGGGATAAAGATTTTAATTTTATTAAAGATGTTGGATTATTTTTTAAAAATTATGCAATCAATATAATAAAGAAATACAAAGATAAGGAATGGAATAGCAAGGAAAAGGAAATTCAATTAAAAAAAAGAAGTCGTTATGCAGAATTTAATTTATTGCATGATAGAGGAACACGTTTTGGTTTAGAAACAGGAGGAAATATTGATGCGATTTTAATGTCGATGCCTCCTCATGCAAGTTGGGATTAAAATATGATATTTAATATTATAAAAGTCATTCATATTGTAAGTGTTATCTCTTGGATGGCAGGATTATTGTATTTACCAAGACTATTTGTTTATCATGCAAATTCAAAAATTGCAGATGAAACTTCCAATACATTTAAAGTAATGGAAAGAAGACTTTACTGGTATATTTGTACTCCGGCCTTGTATATTTCTTGGATTACCGGTCTTTTTTTGACTTACTATATAGGTATTGAAGTTTGGCTGATATTAAAAATATTATTGGTTTTTGCACTTACATTATTTCATTTTGTTTGTGGAAGATGGCTTGCTGGTTTTACAGATAATAGGAATTTACACTCAGATAAATTTTATAGATTTGTTAATGAAGTTCCAACAATTATTCTAATTATTGTAATCACATTAGTAGTTTTTAAGTTTTAATATTAAATTAGAATAATTCTAAAAAACTTTATTTTTAGCCACAAAATATCATTCTTTTTTAAAAAGTTTAATTTACATTATTAGACTCTATAATCGAATTAAAATTTTTAAATTTTATTAAACTTAATTCAAAAAAGGAAAATTATGAAAAAACTATTATATGTTACCATGATGGCAATGTTGGCATTTAGTTATGGTAAAGTAACTCTTGCAGATGGGCATGATGTTTATGGACCTTATCCAATAACTTTATTAGGCTATTCTGGTGATAAAACAAATTCTGTAAAATATACAGGGCAAATGGCAAGAC
>CETM01204735.1_pt1 | contig 22515 bp, 19 predicted proteins | sample 361451 | NCBI WGS metagenome assembly CETM01 (sample SAMEA2622690, study PRJEB7988) | marine metagenome | isolation source: saline water (ENVO:00002010), including
ATGAAAGTTGTGGCCAGTGTACTCCTTGTAGAGAAGGAACAGGTTGGGTTTATCGTCTTATGCAACGTTTGATAACTGGGGATGCTGAGATTTCAGATATTGATATGTTGGAAGATGTTGTGGGGCAGATAGAAGGTCATACAATTTGTGCGCTTGGCGATGCAGCGGCCTGGCCGGTGCAGGGTTTGATAAGACACTTCCGCCCAGAACTTGAGAAACGTATACGCCAACGGAGTAAAAATGCTGCATAGGGAAGATCCTTAGAAATGCCAAAACTTAAAATTAATGGCCACGAGATTGAGGTGCCGTCTGGAGCCACAGTTCTTCAAGCTTGCGAGGAAGCTGGTGAGGAAATTCCAAGATTCTGTTACCATAATAGATTATCTATTGCTGGTAATTGTCGCATGTGTTTGGTGGACCTAGAAAACGCCCCAAAGCCTATAGCATCATGTGCGATGCCTGCTGCAGATGGAATGGAGATTCATACCAATACTGCTAGCGTGAAAAAAGCACGCGAAGGTGTTATGGAATTTTTATTAATCAATCATCCTCTGGATTGTCCGATATGTGATCAAGGTGGGGAGTGTGATCTGCAGGACCAAGCTGTTGCTTATGGAAGGCATTTTAGTAGGTTTGGAGAGGGTAAGCGTTCAGTCCATGATAAAGATATTGGCCCCTTGGTTGGTACAATTATGACCAGGTGTATCCATTGCACAAGATGTATTAGGTTCAGTGAAGAGATTGCGGGTGTGGAAGAAATGGGTGCTGTTTATCGTGGCGAGCATATGGAAATCGGCACCTATATCGAGAAAGCTATGCACTCCGAGCTTTCAGGAAATTTAATTGACCTCTGTCCTGTGGGTGCTTTGACTTCCAAGCCATATGCTTTTACAGCTCGCCCTTGGGAGCTTAAGAAGACCGAAACTATAGATGCTATGGATGCTGTTGGAAGTAATATTAGAATTGATGCCCGAGGCAGAGAAATTATGAGGGTTCTGCCGAGACTAAATGAGGATGTCAATGAAGAATGGATTTCAGATAAATCCAGATTTTCTTGCGATGGTCTTAAATATAAACGACTGGATCGACCTTGGATTCGAGAGGATGGCTGTCTTAAACCAGCGTCATGGCAACAGGCCTTTTCGGCAATTCATCAATCTTTAGAAACCCTGGAAGGCAATCAAATTGCATCTATAAGTGGTGACATGGTGGATTGTGAAAGTGTTTTTGCACTCAAGCAACTAATGTCATATTTAGGGAGTCAGAACATTGATTGTAGGCAAGACTTGTCCATTTACAATACACGCTTACGTGCAAGTTATATTTTTAATTCTGGAATATCGAGCATAGAGGATAGCGATTGTATTTTGTTAGTCGGAACAAATCCTCGATTTGAGGCACCAATAATTAATGCAAGAATCAGAAAAAGTTGGTTGCAGGGTGATATCCCTATTGGTCTAATTGGACAGAAGAGAGATCTCACTTATCAATACGATCACTTAGGTGATAATGCAGATATACTTTCACAAATTGTAAAAGAAAGTCATCCATTCTTCGAAAAATTAAAACAGGCAAAGCGCCCTATGATTATTTTAGGGCAGGCTGCGTTATCCCGCCCAGATAGTGAGGGTGTAATTTATCAATCAAGGATTCTAGCGCAGAAAACTGATATGATTACAGGTCAATGGTTTGGTTTTAATATTTTGCAAACAGCAGCCGGGCGTGTGGGTGCACTTGACATTGGTTTTGTCCCTGGGCCAGAAGGAAGGGATACAAGAGGCATTTTAGAGTCCGCAAGTAGTGGTGAAATTAAATTTGTCTATCTTCTTGGTGCAGATGAACTGGAAGTATCTCGGCTTGAAAATAGTTTTATTGTCTACCAGGGACATCATGGCGATCGTGGCGCTGCTGTCGCTGACGTTATATTACCTGGTGCAGCTTATACAGAAAAAGATGCTACTTGGGTTAATACTGAAGGTAGAGTTCAAAGAGCAACGGCAGCTGTGCAACCGCCGGGCCAAGCAAGAGAAGATTGGGCAATTATTCGAGCTTTGTCAGAAGTAGTCGGGCATAGTCTATCTTATGATACGTTACCTGATTTAAGATCCTTAATGATTAAAGAATTTCCTGTACTAGCGGGTATTGACAAACAAACTCCAGGAGAATGGGGAGAGTTCGGAGAAGATAAGCCAATTGATCAGAAACCTTTTGGAGAATCTGTAAGTAATTTTTATATGACAGATCCAATTTCACGCTGTTCACCAACTATGGCGGAATGTATCAAAGCATTCAGTGTTGATATAGATGGGAAGATTAATACTAATGGCTGAAGTGGGATTCTGGTCAGGGTATGCTTACCCGTTTTTACTTATCGTGGGTTATATACTCGCTATCGTTGTACCTCTACTCGTCTGTGTGGCATTTGTAACCTACTTTGAAAGAAAAGTTTGGGGTCTCATGCAGATTAGAAAAGGTCCAAATGTTGTTGGTCCTTTTGGTTTACTTCAACCCTTTGCAGACGGCCTAAAGATGTTAATGAAGGAGACAATTATACCTTCTGGAGCTAATCGTACCTTATTTTTAATGGCTCCAATGTTAACATTTACTTTAGGAATGATTGGTTGGGCTGTCATACCATTTGATGAGCATCTAGTTTTAGCTGATATTAATGTAGGCATATTATATCTTTTTGCAGTTTCTTCTTTGGGTGTATATGGGATTATAGTTGCTGGATGGGCGTCTAACTCAAAATATGCTTTTCTTGGTGCTTTAAGATCAGCAGCGCAAATGGTATCTTATGAGGTTTCAATTGGATTTGTTTTAGTTACAGTTCTTTTGTGTGCCGGTTCACTGAATTTAAATGAAATAGTTATGGCTCAAGAGAATCTCTGGTTTTTCATTCCTCTTGCTCCAATGTTCATAATTTATTTCATTTCAGCTTTAGCTGAAACAAATAGGACCCCCTTTGATCTACCTGAAGCGGAAGGTGAGCTCGTGGCAGGATATCAAGTCGAGTATTCCTCCCTTGCCTTCACATTATTTATGCTTGGAGAGTATGCGAATATCGTTTTAATGAGCGGTCTCTGCGTCATTTTGTTTTTAGGTGGTTGGTTAGCACCTTTTGACGTAGAGCCCTTTACTTGGTTACCAGGAGTTGTTTGGTTTTTATTAAAAACAGCATTTGTAATATTCTTATTTACCTGGACAAAGGCAACATTTCCTAGATATCGATATGATCAACTAATGCGCTTAGGGTGGAAGGTCTTTTTACCTATCTCTCTTGCCTGGGTAGTTATAACTGCTGGAGCCTTACATTTATTTGGCTGGATACCTGAATGAGGATATGGGGTTGAGATGGATACTTTTAATCAAAGCATAAGGTCATGGTTTCTGACTGAACTTGCATCTGGGATGATGATAATTCTTAAACATATGTTTCGCCGAAAGGCGACTCTGAATTACCCCCATGAAAAAGGCTCTATAAGTCCAAGGTTTCGTGGTGAGCATGCACTTAGACGTTATCCAAACGGTGAAGAAAGATGTATTGCATGTAAGCTTTGTGAGGCTGTTTGCCCTGCCTTGGCTATAACTATAGAGGCGGAGCCAAGGGATGATGGGAGCCGAAGGACAACTCGCTACGATATAGATATGGTTAAGTGTATATATTGTGGATTTTGTCAGGAAGCATGTCCAGTAGATGCTATTGTTGAGGGGCCAAATTTTGAATTTGCTACTGAGACAAGAGAAGAGCTTCTCTATAATAAGGAAAAGCTCCTAGCTAATGGTGATAGATGGGAGCAAGAGATCGCTGCTAATCTTTCCCGAGAGACTTCATATCGATAAATGATAGTATTTTAAGGTTTAATGCAAACTTTTATGTGTAAAAATATTTTTTAAGTAGTGGTTCCATGGTTATAGAACAAATAACATTTTATATATTTGCTGTAGTCACAGTTGTATCTGGAATAATGGTCATAGGCTCCAAAAACCCTGTCCATTCAGTTCTTTTTCTAATACTTGCATTTTTTAATTCTGCTGGCCTTTTTGTTCTTATGGGATCCGAATTTATAGCTATGATATTAATTATTGTGTATGTGGGAGCCGTTGCTGTTCTCTTTCTTTTTGTAGTTATGATGCTTGATGTAGATTTTTCAAAGTTTAGGGCTGGTTTCACAAAATATCTTCCTATTGGAGGCGTTGTTGGTGTAATCCTTCTTGCTGAATTAATTTTAGTTTTGACAGCTGGTTCTGGCAGTTTTGAACTACCCTCAAAAACAAGTTCTCCTACCCCAGATCCTAGCATTGTTGAGAATACCGAAGCTCTTGGTAATATTCTATATACTGACTATGCCTACTTATTCCAAATATCTGGATTCATACTATTAATAGCTATGGTGGGTGCAATTGTGCTCACGCATAGGAAGAGGGATGAGGTGAAGAAACAACGTATTAGTGACCAAGTTAATCGAGATCCAAAGGAAGCTGTCACCTTAAAAAAAGTTGGACCTGGGGAGGATGGAACATGGAAATCGGACTAATGCATTATCTCACTGTTGCGGCTATTCTCTTTACACTGGGTGTTTTTGGCATCTTTATTAATAGAAAAAATGTAATTGTTATTCTAATGGCTGTTGAGTTAATGCTCCTCGCTGTGAATATCAATCTAGTTGCTTTTTCAACATACCTTAACGATATGGTGGGCCAGGTCTTTGCTATGCTTGTTTTAACAGTAGCAGCAGCTGAAGCCGCAATTGGCCTAGCTATACTTGTAATATATTTCAGAAATCGTGGCACAATTGCTGTCGAAGATATAAACGTTATGAAGGGTTAATCTTAAGTTGCTCCTCTATATACTTCCAATATTTTTACCATTAATTGGATCAGCTGTAGCAGGCTTGTTCGGTCGTTTTTTAAGCGATCGTCAGGCCCAGTTGATTACATGTATTTTGATGGGAGCAAGTGCTGTTCTTGCTATTGTAATTTTTCATAATGTTATTATTGATGGTGAGGTTCAAAGAATCCAGTTATTTGAGTGGATCGAGTCTGGAAGTTTCCAGGTAGATTGGTTCATCAGGGTTGATGAATTAACAGCAGTAATGATGTTTGTAGTAACATCAGTTTCTTTTTTAGTGCATGTCTATTCTATTGGGTATATGTCCCACGATCCTCATATTCCTAGATTCTTTAGCTACCTTTCACTTTTTACATTCTTTATGCTCTCTTTAGTAACCTCAGATAATTTTTTGCAATTATTTTTTGGTTGGGAAGGTGTCGGTCTTGCATCATATCTCCTAATCGGTTTTTGGTTCAAAAAACCAACAGCTAATGCTGCTGCTATTAAGGCTTTCGTAGTTAATCGTGTCGGAGATTTTGGATTTGCATTAGGAATCCTAGCAATTTTTCTGACTTTTAATTCTGTTTCTTACGAAACTGTGTTTTCTGCAGCCCCAGATTTAGCTGGCAGCGATTTTGAGTTTCTTGGCCATCAATTTGATATTCTTACAGTTGTATGTATTCTGTTATTTGTTGGTGCGATGGGTAAATCAGCGCAGTTTCTTTTGCATACTTGGCTGCCTGATGCTATGGAAGGACCAACGCCGGTGTCTGCCCTAATACACGCAGCAACTATGGTAACTGCTGGTGTATTTATGGTAGCAAGATGCTCTCCAATTTTTGAATATGCGCCTATTGCACTATCGGTAGTTACTTTTTTTGGTGCCACTACAGCAATTTTTGCAGCAACGGTAGCTCTAACCCAAAACGATATTAAGCGAGTAATAGCATATTCAACCTGTAGTCAACTTGGTTATATGTTCTTTGCATGTGGTGTCTCTGCATATTCTGCTGGCATCTTTCATTTGACTACACATGCATTTTTTAAAGCGCTCCTCTTTCTTGGTTCTGGTGCAGTCATACATGCTATGTCAGATGAGCAAGATATGCGTAAAATGGGTGGTATATGGAAATCTATTCCCCTTACATACTCTATGATGTGGGTGGGGAGCTTAGCTTTAGCAGGTGTTCCTTTCTTTTCTGGATTTTTCTCAAAAGATATAATTCTTGAAAGTGCTTTTGCTGCAGATACTGGTTTAGGGCATTATGCATTTTGGCTTGGTATTCTTGCTGCAGTTTTAACTGCTCTTTATTCATGGCGTTTAATTATTTTAACCTTCCACGGAAAGCCTCGAGCAGATAAAGAGGTAATGGCACATGTGCACGAATCTCCACCTACAATGACTATACCCTTAATACTTTTAGCCATAGGTGCGATTGCCTCAGGATATTTCTTGTTACCAATGGTTAGTGAATATCATGATTTTTGGGGTGATTCGATATTGATACTTCCTCAGCATCATGCTCTCCATGATGCTCATTATGTTGATTTTTGGGTAAAGGCTCTTCCCACTATTGCGGGCGTTATTGGTATAAGTGCAGCGTATTACTTTTATATGTTACGCCCTGATTTACCATCAAAGATATCTAATAAATTTCGCCCACTATACCTTTTTTCATTAAATAAATGGTACGTCGATGAGGTCTATGAATATATCTTTATAAGACCTGCAAAATATATTGGATATGGTCTATGGAAGCAGGGAGATAATGCTTTAATTGATGGAATTGGACCTGATGGTTTGGCAAGCGCAGCAGTCGCGATTGCAAAGCGGGCAATAAAACTTCAAAGTGGTTATCTGTATCACTATGCTTTTGCTATGCTTGTTGGGCTTGCTGTAATAGTCACATGGTTCTTATTTTCGAGGACATGAGTGACATAAGATGAGTGATTGGCCAATACTTTCAATAGTTACATTCCTTCCTCTTCTTGGGGCGGTATTTATTTTATTTGTTCGTGGTGATCAAAAAACAGTAGCGCGTAATTCACGTCAATTGGCTCTCTGGACTTCCATAATAACCTTTGGTCTATCTCTAATTCTAATTTCTTACTTTGATACTACTACTGCTGATTTCCAGTACGTTGAGTATGTCCCTTGGTTATCAGATTATAACATTGGATATCATTTGGGTGTTGATGGTATCTCTATTTTCTTTCTTCTATTAACTACCTTCTTAATTCCTATTTGTATTCTGGCATCATGGGATTCTATTAAGGATAGAGTGCGAGAGTTTATGATTGCCTTTTTGATAATGGAAACTCTAGTAATAGGTGTCTTTTCATCACTAGACTTCATAATGTTTTATATATTTTTCGAAGGTATGCTAATTCCAATGTATCTAATAATTGGGATCTGGGGTGGTTCGCGGAGAGTTTACTCAGCCTTCAAATTTTTTCTTTATACCCTTGTTGGATCAGTACTTTTCCTTCTTGCCATTCTATGGATATACATTGAGGTAGGAACTACCGATATACCAACTATTATGGCCTATGATTTTTCATCTGAAGCACAAATATGGTTATGGTTAGCTATGTTTGCGTCTTTCGCAGTTAAAGTTCCAATGTGGCCTTTTCATACTTGGTTACCAGATGCACATGTTGAGGCACCAACTTCTGGGTCTGTAATCCTTGCCGGTGTATTGTTGAAAATGGGTGGCTATGGTTTTCTTAGATTCTCTCTACCAATGCTACCTGAAGCCAGTCATTTTTTTGCCCCATTAGTTTTTGCACTATCAGTTGTAGCAATAATTTACACGTCTTTGGTTGCTTTGGTTCAGCAAGATATGAAGAAATTAATAGCCTATTCATCTGTTGCTCATATGGGAATTGTAACAATAGGCATATTCAGCCTTAACCAACAGGGAATTGAAGGTGGGATTTTCCAAATGTTAAGCCACGGCATAGTCTCAGCAGCTCTTTTTCTATGTGTTGGTGTTATTTACGATCGTATTCATACACGTGAAATTGCGGCTTATGGTGGCTTAGTTCATCGCATGCCTATTTATGCTTTTACATTCCTTATCTTTACTCTAGCTTCAGTGGGATTACCTGGTACAAGTGGATTTGTAGGGGAGATGCTGGTCTTTGTTGGTATCTTTAAAGCAAATACCTGGATAGCAATGTTATCTTTGACAGGTATTATCCTTGGCGCTGCTTATATGCTGTGGTTATATCGAAGGATAATCTTTGGTGAGTTAACTAAAGATAATCTTAAGTCTATAGCGGACCTAAACTTACGAGAATTAGCTATTTTTATTCCTCTTATAGGACTCGCTTTACTTATGGGTATTTATCCCAGCCCGTTTTTATCTGTTCTTCATGTCTCTGTAGAGAACTTACTAATACAGATTGGATCTACCAACGATTTAACGTTCTTTAATGCCGATGACCATCAACTAATTACCCGAAACTTTGGGTCTAATTAGGAGGATAGGATGATGACTGAATATGATTCTCCAAACTACCTAATAGCCCTTCCAGAAATATTTTTAGCTGGAACTTCTCTTATACTTCTCATGGTTGGCGTTTTTATAGGTAATCGCTCTACCACCATCCTAACTTGGGCCACATCGGCTATTATGATGGTTGCATTAATTATGGTTTTGGTAGGAGATGAAAGTAGGTCAGTAACCTTTGGTGGCTTATTTATAAGTGATATTTTTAGTACTTATATGAAAAGTCTAGTTCTTATTGGTTCAACAATTACCTTATTAATCGGCATTAGCTACGTAAAAAGAGAGGGAATGAACCGTTTTGAGTTTCCAATATTAATATTATTTGCGACTACTGGTATGCTGTTAATGATTTCTGCCAACGACCTTATAGCACTTTATGTTGGTCTAGAGATGCAAAGCTTAGCCCTATACATTATAGCTGCATTTAAGCGAGAAAGTATTCGTTCAACTGAATCCGGACTCAAATATTTTGTTTTAGGTGCTTTGTCTTCTGGCCTGTTCCTCTATGGAGCCTCACTTGTTTATGGCTTTTCTGGTGGCACAGGGTTCACCGAGATTGGTTTTGCTGTATCAAATATTTCTGACCAGGGTAATTTGTCTTTAGGTTTATTGATTGGTCTTGTTTTCCTTGCAGCTGCCATAGCATTTAAGGTATCTGCTGTTCCTTTCCATATGTGGACCCCAGATGTTTATGAGGGTGCTCCGACTCCTGTTACAGCTTTCTTTGCTGCTGCTCCAAAAATTGCAGCTATGGCACTCCTAATAAGACTATTTATTGGTCCTTTTCTTGATGCTTTTGATCAATGGCAACAGATAATTGTTTTTATATCGATTGCATCTATGGGTTTGGGGGCATTCGCAGCAATTTTGCAAAGTAATATAAAACGTTTGTTAGCTTATAGTTCTATCGGACATGTTGGTTATGCTCTTGTGGGATTAGCAGCAGGGACTGAAGAAGGCATAAAAGGTGTCCTTATATATCTAGCAATATATATGACTATGACAATTGGAGCTTTCGCTTGCGTATTGGCAATGAAACGTAAAGGTCAGATGGTAGAAACTATAGATGACTTGTCTGGCCTATCTAGAACAAACCCATCTATGGCTTTTGTATTTTCAATTTTTATGTTTTCTATGGCGGGCATACCACCTTTAGCAGGGTTTTTTGGGAAATTCTATGTATTTATGGCAGCTATAAAAGCTGACCTTATTGGCCTTGCCATAATTGGTGTCTTAGCTAGTGTTGTGGGTGCATTTTATTATATTCGTATTGTCAAAGTTATGTATTTTGATAAACCAAAAGAAGCATTTGATAGACCAATTGGTAATGAATTAACTTTTGTTCTTGCTGTGACTGGTATAATCACTGGATTATTTTTTGCTTATCCAGACCCTGTTCTTGATGGTGCGGCTATTGCCGCTCGCTCACTATTCTATTAGTGAATAGGAGTTTTCTTTCATGTCTATGTTAGAAATCCCAAAGAGTTTTAGTGTTAAGACTCTACTTGAAGTTACTAGCACTAACGATATCGCTTGTGCCAGTGCTGTTGATGGAGCTGACGCGGGCACTGTAATAGTAAGTTTGAATCAAACATCTGGTCGTGGACGTAGAGGCAGAGTATGGGATTCAAGTCCAGGAAACCTTTTTTTTTCAATAATTCTGCGTCCAATGTGTGCACCCTTAGTTGCAGCCCAAGCGTCTTTTGTTGCTTCAATATCAGTCAATGAAACTATTCGTCATTTTATTGGCGAGCAATCAGATGTTTTATGTAAGTGGCCAAATGACGTTTTAGTTAATAAGAAGAAGATTGCAGGTATACTTTTAGAGTCACAAACAAGTGGTTCTGGTAAATCTATAGCTGTAGTTGATTGGCTTATTGTGGGTATAGGTATAAATGTATCGAGCGTTCCAATTTTACCTAATGGCGAATTAATAACTTCAATAAATAAAGAAACTAGTAGCACGATTGAAAGAGAAGATGTACTCAATGTATTTTTAGAATACTTTCATAGTTTTTTACAAGTTTGGAAAAATGAAGGTTTTTTAGTAATCCGAGATGTGTGGTTAAATAAATCTTTTCCAAAAGGTGAATCGATAAAGATAGAAATATCAGGTAGAATGGTCTCAGGTTTATTTTTAGGGATTAACAATGATGGATCCTTATTGATGCAGGATGAAAAAGGTATAGTTCATACTATATCATCTGGCGATGTTTTTTTTAATAGTTTGGAGTATACAAATGCTTCTTGCCATTGATGTTGGAAATACTAACACTGTTTTTGCTGTGTTTGTGGGTGATAAATTACAAGGTCAATGGAGGGCAGCAACAGATCCACGACGAACAGCTGATGAATACGCAGTTTGGTTAGGGCAACTTTTCGAGAGTGCTGGGCTAGATTTAAATGATATCGATGCTTCTATACTATCTACTGTTGTTCCTCAGGGGTTGTTTGCTGTTAGTGATTTATGTGAAAGATATTGTGGATGCAAACCAATAGTTGTGGGTGACGAGGGAGTCAGTCTAGGGATTGATGTTCATGTAGATAGACCAGGAGAAGTGGGTGCAGATCGCTTGGTAAACGCTGTTGGTGCATATTCCAATTATGATTCTGCACTCATTCTTATTGATTTTGGTACTGCTACTACCTTCGATATCATAGACCAGCATGGTTCTTATGAGGGGGGGGTTATAGCGCCTGGTGTAAACCTATCTCTTGAAGCTTTACATCAGGCTGCCGCACAATTACCACGTGTTGCAATAAGAAAACCAGATATGGTGATTGCTCGTTCTACAGTTCCTGCAATGGAATCAGGAATTTACTGGGGTTACCTAGGTTTGATAGAGGGTATAGTTAGTCGAATAAAGACCGATTTTCAGGAAAAAATGCAAGTTATTGCAACTGGAGGATTGGCCCCGCTTTTTGCAAATGGTACAAGCTCTATAGATTCTGTGGATGCTGATTTAACTATTCGTGGATTATTAGCAATCTATAAACTGAATAAACCTAGTGCTTGAATGGCAAATGAAGGATTATCTGTTCCCAAATAGCGAAAATTCACTTCATTTTATTCCGCTAGGTGGAGTTGGTGAAATAGGTATGAATTTGAGTGTCTATCAAAAAGGGGATTCTCTTTTGTTGGTAGATTTAGGTTTTACCTTTGCAGATGAAACTCTTCTGGGTATAGATCTTATAGTTCCTGATCCTGAATACCTCATAGAAAATAAAGAAAAGATTATAGCTTTACTTGTTACCCACGGTCATGAAGATCATATTGGTGCAATCCCATATATCTGGCCATTATTGGGTTGTCCTATCTATGCTAGACCTTTTTCTTCTGAGTTAATAAGGCAAAAATTTGATGATTTTGGCATAAACAATGATTATGCAATTAATGAAATTTCTGAATCAAGTGGAACGCTTAATCTAGATCCCTTTGAAATCAGTTTTATTAACGTGACACATTCTATTCCAGAATCTAGTGCACTAGTTATAAAAACAGATGAAGCTGTAATTTTTCATACAGGAGATTGGAAGCTAGATGATGATCCAATTATAGGCCAAGTAACTGATCACCAGGCTTTGTGCGATCTTAGAAAAAAAGATATTTTAGCAGTTGTTGGGGATTCTACTAATGCCACAAAAGAAGGGTGGTCAGGCTCAGAGTCTGTAGTTCAGAGCTGTTTAAATGAAATCTTTGAAGGAATAAAAGGAGGTATTATTGTTACGCAGTTTGCCTCTAATATTGCTCGTTTAGTCTCAGTGATTAAATCTGCTCACGCAAATAACCGCGAAGTTGTGTTGGTTGGTCGTTCTCTCTGGCGTTACTTTTCGGCTGCGCAACGTAGTCAAATTATCGATGAAGTAAGAGTATTAAATGATATAGAGGGGTCTAAACTCCATCGTGATCAGGTGGTGTTTATCTGTACAGGGTGCCAAGGAGAAAGCAAGGCAGCTATGTCTAGAGTAGCAAGTGGAGTGCATCCAAGAATATCTGTAACCGACAAAGATACAGTGATTTTTTCATCTAAGATTATACCAGGAAATGAAAAGCCTATATCTAGGGTAAAGAATTTACTTTCTGCTAAAGGTGTCAAAATTATAGATGAGACATTTCCTGGGGTTCATGTTTCAGGACACCCACATAAAGAAGAAATCATTAATCTCTATTCACTCTTAAAGCCAGAAGTAGTTGTACCTATTCATGGTGAAACTATTCATATGAAAGCACACTCTGAATTAGCTATCAGTACAGGAGTAAAGGATTCTCCAATAATTAATAATGGTGATGTTTTAAGATTATATCCTAGGTCACCAGAAATTGTAGGGAAAGTACCTAATGGAAGATTAGCTATCGATGGTGGTCGATTAATTAGTATTAAAGATTCTATATTAAGATCAAGAAAAAAATTATTAATTAATGGATCTGTTTTTATAACGTTAATTTTAGATAAAAACTGTAAATTATTCGGTGATATAAAGGTTACAGATAAAGGAGTTTTTAGAGTAGAAGACAGCAAGGAAAATATTGATATTTTAGTCAAATCTCTAAGAAAAGTTTTTAGAAGTATAAGTAATAAGAAGGTAAAAGATGATGATACTGTTATAGAAAGAATTTCAACAAGTACAAGAAAGATTATTTTTGAATCCTATGGTAAAAAACCGCAAATAGAGGTTCACCTTATAAGGGTCTAAAACAATTCTCATTACCTAAATCGGGAGAAAAAAATGATAGGCCAATTAAATCATGTTGCAATAGCTGTTCCAGATTTGGAAATAGCCACAAAATTTTATAAAAATACTTTAGGTGCAAATGTATCTGATGCACTTGAACTTCCTGATCATGGTGTAAAAACTGTCTTTGTAAAATTACAAAATACCAAAATTGAATTACTGGAGCCTATAGATAGTAGTTCACCAATATCAAAATTCTTACACGAACACCCGAATGGTGGCATACACCATATTTGTTACCAAGTGGAAGATATTAAAAGTGCTATATCAAAACTTGTTAAAGAAGGTGCCAGGGTCTTGGGAACTGGAAAACCCGATATTGGTGCTCATGGTAAACCGGTTATTTTTCTTCATCCAAAAGACTGTTTAGGTACTTTGGTAGAGTTAGAAGAAGCTTAATAGTGAGGCAATTTTGAATATATTTACTATATTACTTGTTTTTGTAATCGTCTGGTGGATTATTTGGTTTATGACCTTGCCAATAGGTGTGAAAACACCAGAAAAAGTAGAATCAGGTAATACTGAGAGTGCCCCTGATAAACCTAGGCTTTGGATTAAGGCGGGGATAACGACTATAATTACGGCAATTTTAACAGGAATTATTATATATTTAATTGAGGCAGGGGTGCTTTCTATAGGTGAATAAGCTATCCATCCATTAAATCATAATAGTAAATGTATGTATTTTCTTTTAATGGTATTACTAACCGGTTAGATATCCATAAGAAAAGGAATTCAAATGCGCCGTTCAAACTATTTTTTGCCTACACTCAAAGAAAATCCTAGTGAAGCACAAATAGTATCTCATCGCCTCATGTTACGAGCTGGAATGATACGTCAAGCTGCGGCGGGTATATATAGTTGGTTACCGCTAGGATGCAGAGTTCTTAAGAAAATTGAGGATATCGTTCGTCACGAAATGGATGCAACTGGAGCTCAGGAAATTCTTATGCCTACCATACAACCAGCAGAATTATGGCAAGAAAGTGGTAGATATGACGATTATGGAAAGGAAATGCTAAGGATAAATGATAGGCATGAAAGGCAATTACTTTATGGCCCAACTCACGAGGAAGTCGTTACTGATATTTTTCGTACTTGTGTAAAGAGTTATAGAGATCTTCCATGTAATCTTTATCAAATTCACTGGAAATTTAGAGATGAAGTTCGTCCAAGGTTCGGTGTTATGCGTGGGCGGGAATTTTTTATGAAGGATAATTACTCATTTGATTTAGATAAAGTGTCCGCTGTTCATTCATATAATAAGATGTTTGTTGCTTATTTACGTTGTTTTGCAAGGATGGGTTTAAAACCAATCCCAATGCGAGCAGAAGCTGGTGCTATAGGTGGTGATTTATCACACGAATTTATTATTTTAGCTGATACAGGAGAAAGTGAAGTTTTTTGTGATAAAAAGTGGCTTGATAATGATCCCCTGAATATAGATGTTAATTATAGATCTGATTTGCAAAGTATTGTTAATAAATGGACACAATTCTATGCGGCAACTGATGATAAACATGATCCTGATTCATGCGCATTACCAGATTCAGAGATTTTTGAGGGCCGGGGTATAGAAGTAGGACATATTTTTTATTTTGGAAAAAAGTATTCTAGAGCAATGAATGCAACTATAACTAACGCTGATGGAAAAGAAATAGAACTTGAGATGGGTTCTTATGGTATAGGTGTGTCTCGCTTAGTTGGCGCTATAATTGAGGCTAATCACGACAGCAATGGTATAATTTGGCCTGAATCTGTAGCTCCTTTTCGGGTGGGTATTATCAATCTAAGAAGCGGTGACAATCAATGTGACTCAGCGTGTGATAAACTCTATGAAGAGTTAAAAACAGTAGGTATTGAAGTTCTTTATGATGACAGGGATGAAAGGGCAGGGGTTAAATTTTCTGATATGGATCTAATTGGTGTACCATGGCAGATTTCTGTTGGTCCCCGAAACTTAAAAAATGGCGTTGTGGAACTACAGAGACGTGGTCAAAAAGAAATCAAAGAAGAAATTCCCGTTGGCTCGATTCTGTCTCGTTTCCTTTGAGAGTATGAATGTTTACAGCATTTGAAAGATTCATAGCATTTAGATATTTACGTTCGCGGCGTTCTGAGGGCTTTATTTCTATAATAGCTGCATTTTCTTTGATTGGAATTACGCTCGGCGTGGCTACTCTTATTGTTGTAATGTCTGTCATGAATGGTTTTCGTGATGAATTAATGTCCCGTATATTGGGAATAAATGGTCATATTGCAGTATATCCAACTAAACTTATAGAAACCCCTGATTTAGATAAGCTAATTATTGATTTAAAAAGTCTTCAGGGTGTGAATCAAGTAATTCCGATTGTTGAAGGACAGGTCATGGCAAGCTCAGGTAGATCAGCAACGGGGGCGCTTGTTAGGGCTTTTCATGGTCATGACCTACAAAATCTTACAATCATTAAAGAGAATATTATTGATGGATCTATAAAGGGATTCATTAATAATGAAGGTATATTAGTTGGGCAAAGGTTTGCAGAAAGACTTGGTATTGTTGTGGGGGATCGTTTGGGATTAGTTTCTCCTCAAACGACCGCGACAGCTTTTGGCTCAGTACCGAGGTCAAGAGGGTATGTTGTTGCAGGGATTTTTAATCTTGGTATGTTCCAGTATGACAACGGCTTTATTTTTATGCCTCTAAAGCTTGCCCAGCTACATTTTAATCTAGATGAGTCATTAAGTAAAATTGAGCTATCAATTTCTGAACCGAATAAGGTAAAGGAATTCCGTATTCTTGTTGCAAACAAAGTTGGTCCTCTAGGGAGTGTAATTGATTGGCAGCAACAACACTCTCACTTTGTTAATGCTTTGAAGGTAGAGAGGAATGTAATGTTTGTCATACTAGCATTAATACTTATTGTTGCTGCTTTTATTATAGTTTCGGGTCTCATTATGGTTGTAAAAGATAAGAGTCAGGATATTGCAATCTTACGTACTATGGGAGCTACACGTGGGCAAGTCATGAGAATTTTCTTTATAAATGGAGTATCAATTGGAATCTTAGGAACAGCTATAGGTACTGGTATTGGAATACTTTTTGCAAGTTATATCGATTCTATTCGTATGTGGATAGAAGGTTGGTCAGGGACAGAGTTATTTGCTCCAGAGGTTCGCTTTCTATCTGAATTACCAGTCCTTATTTCATTTCAAGACGTCCTGGTGGTTGTTCTAATGTCAATAGGTCTTTCATTTTTAGCTACTTTATATCCTGCTTGGAGAGCTGCGCGATTAGATCCAGTAGAGGCACTAAGATATGAGTGAAGAAATATTTCCATTACGAGTTTGTGATGTTGTGCAAATCTTTAAACAGGGACAAACCGATATTCCTGTATTAAATGGAGCTAATATCGAACTTAAAATGGGAGAAATAGTTGCACTTATTGGCCCATCTGGTTCTGGTAAGTCTACTTTCTTGCAAATTGCGGGGCTTTTAGAAGAACCAAATTCCGGGTCTATTTTTATTAATGGAATTAATTTATCTGGAATAAGTGATAAACAACGCAGCCTATTGAGAGCTAAAGATTTAGGATTTGTCTACCAATATCATCATCTTCTTCCAGAATTTAGTGCTTTAGAAAATATCGTATTACCACAGATGCTTAACAGGATATCTAAAGTCAATGCCTCAGCAAAAGCAGAGGAACTTTTAGAGCAGCTCGAATTGACGGATCGTGCGCAACACAGACCTGCTAACTTGTCTGGAGGAGAACAGCAAAGGGTTGCTATAGCTAGGGCTCTAGCCAATAACCCCAATGTCCTTTTAGCAGATGAGCCAACTGGCAATCTTGATTATGAAACTGCAAAAAACGTTTTTGATACCCTTTTAGACTTAGTAAGAAATAAAGGGCTTGCGGCAATAATTGCTACTCATAACAGAGATCTCATTAAGAAAATGGATAGGGCAGTCACAATATTAAATGGAAAGATTGTTCCAGTTTAATTAATCTATTAGCTTATTACTGTAAAGCACTGATATATCAATACATACCCGTCTTGTAATTATCATCAATGAACTCATCTGCTTCTTTAATATCGCTTCCAGTTGGAGGACTGTCAGTATCCGCAGTTTGTTCAAGAATCATTTTACCAAGGGTAGGCATTTCTGCTCTATCTTGTTTACTTGACTCATCCCACAATTTTGAACGTCTAAAGGCTTTTGCGCAATGAAGAAAAGCTTCTTTTACTTCAACTAAAATCCCTGCATTTGGAATTTTTCCATTTACTGAGCATGAAGCAAGCATTGTTTTATCCTGGGTAACTTTCGCTGAACCATTCACTCGAAGAGTGTCATCGTATCCGGGTATAATAAATAGAATTCCAACATTAGGATTTTCAATAATATTATTCATGGTATCTAGTCTATTGTTGCCGGGTCGATCAGGTATGAAAAGTGTATTATTGTCAATTATTTGAACAAATCCAGGAGGGTCGCCTCTTGGTGATACATCTGCTTTTCCGGATACTCCTGCAGTACCTATGCACAAGAAGGGAGATTTCTTGATAAATTCTTTGCAGTATTTATCGAGAGTTGGTAAGCATTTTTTTTCAGCGATTTCCATAGTTTCACCATAGGCTTCTCTCAATGAACCCCCTGTTTGCAGCGTAACTTGTGGATTACTTTCAGTCATTGCTTACTCCTTGGTTGGTTAGCTAAACGTCACTAAGGTAAATTGCTCTATATTATCCACAGATAGTTTTATCAAGTAATAGCCGTTTAGTCTAACCTGTGAAAAAATTTGGTCCAGGATTAATATATATATAAAAATATCACTATGGCACAGGAAAGTTTTATTCATCTCCGCACTCATTCCTCCTATTCATTGTCTGAAGGTGCGATAAAAGTCGAAAAATTAGTGGAGTTGGCTGCTGATAAAAGAATGCCAGCTTTAGCTATTACTGATAGAGGAAACCTCTTTGGAGCACTTGAATTTTCAGACCTTGCTAAAGAATCTGGTGTGCAGCCTATTTTAGGTATAGAAATTGCATTAACAGCTCCAGAAGTATTTAAAAAATCCCTATCACATAAAAATTTAAGTCATATATTTTCATCTGGTTGGTTAGTGCTACTTGCTCAGAATTCTGATGGTTGGAATAACATGATGTCGTTATCTAGTATCGCTTACTTAGAAACTCCTGAAAATGAAATTCCACAAGTTAGCTTGGATGATATTAATGATCATTCAGAAGGTATAATAGCATTTTCAGGCGGAACTGACGGTCCTATTGGTAACTTATTAAGATCAAATGAATTGGCGAGCGCCAAAGAATTATTAGCTAATCTTAACGATATATATAAAGATAGGTTTTATATAGAGATTATGAGACATGAAACTCAAGATCAGGTTGAAACTGAACCGGAGTTTTTATCTTTAGCCAGAGATTTCAACATACCCTTAGTAGCAACAAATGATGTTTATTATGCGACGTCGGAAATGTACGAAGCGCATGATGCTTTGATGTGTATTGCTCAAGGAGCACATATTGATCAGGCAGACAGAAGGAGGTTAACTCAAAATAATTATTTTAAAGATACTGAAGAAATGCGAAATCTTTTTGAAGATATCCCTGAAGCATTTAATAATACCTCCGTAATTGCTCAAAGATGTGCATTTGGAGTGCCGTCTAGAGATCCAATTCTACCTATATTCGACCTCCCAGAGGGTCAGACTGAAAAATTAGAACTTACTCAAAAGGCAACTAAAGGTTTAGAGAAGAGGTTGCAGCAGCAAGTCTTTGTTGAATCAATGGATGAAGCTGAACGTGAAGTTGCATCAAAACCATACCGCAAGAGATTAGAAAATGAACTAAATATAATTAGTAGTATGAATTTCCCAGGTTACTTTTTAATAGTTGCTGATTTCATAGGTTGGGCCAAATCAGAAGGTATTCCTGTTGGGCCCGGGCGAGGCTCTGGTGCCGGTTCCTTGGTTGCTTGGGCTCTTAATATAACTGACTTGGACCCTTTACGTTTCGGTCTTTTGTTTGAAAGATTTTTAAATCCTGAAAGAGTATCTATGCCTGATTTTGACATAGATTTTTGCCGTAATCGCCGAGATGAGGTCATAGAATATGTATGTTCACGTTATGGAAAAGATAAAGTTGCACAGATAATTACTTTTGGAAAATTGGAAGCTCGAGCAGTGATAAGAGATGTAGGTCGTGTGCTCGGTCTTCCATATGGTCAGGTTGACCGAATAAGCAAACTAATTCCCTTTAATCCGGCTAACCCTGTCAAATTAAGTGATGCAATTTTAGCGGAGCCATTACTTAAAAGTATGCAAGAAGATGATCCAGCTGTTGAAAGATTGATAGCAATTGCTTTAAAGCTTGAGGGCCTTCATAGACATGCTTCTACCCACGCAGCAGGCTTGGTGATAAGTGATAGGCCGCTTAATGAGCTCGTGCCGCTTTATAGAGACCCGCGTTCTAATATGCCAGTTACACAATTTTCAATGAAATTTTCGGAACAGTCAGGACTAGTGAAATTTGACTTTTTGGGGCTAAAAACGCTTACAGTCATTGAGGAGGCATGCCAAAACATACGTCGCTCTGGTATTGAGGTAATCCTTTCTGAAATACCATTTAATGATAAAAAAACATTCGATTTACTATCTTCGGGTCATACTGCAGGTGTCTTTCAATTAGAGAGCGCCGGTATGAGAGATGTATTGCGTGGACTTAAGCCTGATACCTTTGAAGATATAATTGCCTTGGTTGCACTTTATAGGCCTGGCCCTATGGACAATATTCCGAAATACGTAGCTCGTAAACATGGTAAGGAAAAACCAGATTATCTTCATGAAAAACTAGTTGAGACATTACGTGAAACATATGGTGTGATTATCTATCAAGAGCAGGTTATGGAAATAGCGAGATTATTATCAGGCTATAGTCTTGGAGCGGCAGATTTACTTCGAAGGGCAATGGGGAAAAAAATACAATCTGAAATGGATTCCCAGAGGGAGGTATTTGTTAATGGTGCAGTAGAAAATGATGTAGACAAAGATCAGGCGAACGAAATATTTGACCTCGTTTCTAGGTTTGCAGGCTATGGATTCAATAAATCCCATGCTGCGGCATATGCACTAGTTGCATATCAAACAGCTTTTTTGAAAGCAAACTATCCCGTAGAATTTATGGCAGCAACTATGACATTAGAATTAAATAACACTGATAAATTAGGTGCTTTAAAACAGGAATTGGATAGATTAGGAATACACCTTCTTCCTCCCGATATAAATTTATCAAGCTCAAATTTTACTGTTGAAAAAACTTCTGAAGGGTCTTCTGCAGTAAGGTATGCTCTTGGAGCAATTAAAAATGTTGGTGAACAAGCGATGAACGGTGTTGAGAGTGAGCGAAATGAAAATGGAAAATTTAGAGATATTTTTGATCTTGCTACTCGTTTAGACCCACAGTCAATAAATAAAAGACAATTAGAAAATTTAGCAAAGGCTGGTGCTTTTGATGACCTTTGTAATAATCGGCGACAAGTTTTTAATGCAGCTGATTTATTGATGAGACATTCTGAGACTTCAAGACGGGATGTAAATCAAGCCTCCTTATTTGATAATGCTGATTCTAGTACCATTCCAAATCTTGAACTTCCAAGTTCCTCTGAATGGAGAACAATTGAAAAATTACAATTTGAGCAAGAGGCTATTGGGTTTTTCTTATCTGCTCATCCTCTTGATGATTCTAAAGAAGTGCTAAAAAAAATTGGTGTTACTCCTTTTTCATCACTAGTCGATGATGCTCTTAGAGAATCAACAAAGCGTATAGCTGGGGTAGTTCTTGCGGTTCAGGAGAGGTCTAATGCTGATAGTAAATTTGCTTTTGTCAGATTATCAGATCCTACTGCTAGCTTTGAAATTGCCTTTTTTCGAGAAGTATATAATTCGTCTCGAGAACTCTTATTACCGGGTAAGACATTAATGGTTAATGTGAATGTAAGAAAAGATGGAGAACAATTAAGAATAACAGCTGAAAAAGCCGTTGATTTTGCTGATATTATATCAAAACAGAAAATGAGCTTAATTATAGAGATAGCTTCAAGTGAAGCAATTGAGCAGCTTTTTAGTGTTCTTGAGAGAGAGGGAAAGGGTAATACCTGTGTTTCTATAATTGTAAATCTACCATCTCAGGATATAGAAATTGAGCTACCCGGTATTTATTCGTTGCCACCCAATGTACAAAAGGAAATTGTTAATTTTCCAGGGGTAACAAATGTTGTATCCAGCTAGACCAAAAGGAAAAAAGCACATTATTCTTGATTTGCATATCTAAAAGCTATATCAAGCTTAAACGCATTATAGCGTAATTCACACGTGGGCAAAAAGTTTGCGAGATATCGCATCTTTTATCCGGTGCCAATAGAATGGCCAGAGCCCACGGAGGTATAACCGGAGAAGGATTAGAAAAATGGCTTTGCCAGATTTTACTATGCGCGAGCTTTTAGAAGCAGGCGTACATTTTGGTCACCAAACTCGTCGTTGGAATCCAAAAATGACAAGATATATATTTGGTGATCGTAATGGTGTTCATATACTAGATCTACAACAGACTGTACCTCTGTTACATCAGGCGCTAGTTGCTCTCAATCAAACAGCAGCTAGTGGCGGCAGAGTTTTGTTTGTTGGGACAAAAAGACAAGCCCAACAGCCTGTAGCCGACTCTGCTTCTCGTACTGGTCAGTACTACGTTAATCATCGTTGGTTAGGTGGTATGATGACAAACTGGAAAGCTGTTTCTGGTTCGATAAAAACTTTAAATGAACTCAACGAAACCTTATCCCAAGAAGAAATTGGACTTACTAAGAAAGAAACACTGCAATTAACACGCAGGAGAGATAAGCTAGAAAGAGCGCTGGGTGGAATTAAAGAGATGGGTGGTTTGCCTAACATTCTTGTCGTAATCGATACTAACAAAGAGGAAATTGCAATTCACGAGGCTCGTAAATTGGGCATACCAGTAATAGCTATTCTTGATAGCAATTCAAATCCTGATTTAATTAATTTTCCAATACCAGGTAACGATGATGCCATAAGGGCTATCAATTTATATTGTGATTTGTTTGCACGAGCAATTCTAGATGGACTTCAACAGGAAATTGTTTCTTCGGGTGAGGATATAGGTGCATCTGCTACTGGACTAGAAGAAGAGTTGCCTGAGTCTCCTGAGACTAAAGAAAATATAGTAGAGAATTCAGAATTAGAATCTACAATCCCAACAGAATCTGGTTCCACTATTGAAGAAGAAAGCTCTAAATTAGACGATACTTCAAAGAATTAGTGATCTCTTTTTAATGACATTAGACTCGCTTAAAAATAATTTAAGTCTTTTGGTATAATAATAGTCAAATAAATAGGAATAATTATGGCAAAT